>Ga0265319_1002042_pt1 | contig 11359 bp, 5 predicted proteins | sample 4824metaG_FD_192443 | JGI IMG/M metagenome (GOLD analysis project Ga0265319, IMG submission 192443) | Rhizosphere microbial communities from Carex aquatilis grown in University of Washington, Seatle, WA, United States - 4-8-24 metaG | ecosystem: Host-associated > Plants > Roots > Rhizosphere >...
CACGGGCAACGCGGCCTGGTATTTCGCCCACCAAGCCGCCTCTTCCGCGGCCCAGTTTTCGAGCCCTCTTTATGTGGGCGGCAAATTGTATGTTGGCAACGGCGGAACGGGCTTCCTCTGCCTGGATCCGGATACCCGCCAGGTCCTTTGGAATTTTGATTTCACCGCCTATTTCGGGACCCCTTACCAAAATCCCACCTGTACTCCTGCCTTTGACAACGGCATGATTTACCTGGCCACCACCTGCGGCGACCTTTTCAGCCTGGACGCCGGCAGCGGGTCGGTCCAATGGCATGTCAAACAGCAGTTGACCCACGTCAATTGCCCCCTCCTTTCCAACGAGTATGTCTATACCATGGGGAATTTAAGCCAGGTCGAGTGCCGCAGCCGCGTGGATGGTTCCCTGGTTTGGACCGCCGACACCCACACGCTTTTCGGCCAAACCAACGGCAACCTGGCCCTCTGCGGGGACATCCTGGTGGTTCCCGGGGATTCCTGGAGGGTCTGGGGCCTCAACCGCTACACCGGCGCGAAAATTTGGTGCACCCTGCTGACCGGCAACTACGCTTTCAACACCCCGATTGTCGTTTGCGGCAAGGTTTACATCTCAGCCTGCCATGGGGATTTTTACAGCCTGGACGGCCAAACCGGCAATATCGAGTGGCGTCTTTTCCACGGTTCCGACCTGACCTTCGTGGGCTGGGCCGAGGCTGACGGCCAGCTTTTTGTGGCCAACAGCGCCAGGAAGATGATGTGTTTTACTTCCGTGACGCCCGGCAATCCCGCGAACTGCGTCTGCAACCTGAGCGCCACGCCGGTTCCTTTCTTCACGCCCTCGCCCGCGCCGACGGCCCTTTTGCTGACCAATCCCAATTGCCCTACCAATACCCCCACGCCAAGCCCCACGCCCACGGGAACCTTGACGCCGGTGAATACCCCGACGATCACCCCGACCCCCACGATCACGCCAACCCCCACCTGGACCTTCACGCCACCGCCCACCGGGGTACCGACCCCCATCTACAAGAATACCGACACCCAGGTGGCCCTGGTCCTGGGATGCCCCGTCTCCATCGTGGACGAGGCCCGCCTGCTCAATCTGTCGCCCGAGATCACCTACTTCATCATCCGCTTGACGATCCATTGCGGCTGCCATCCCCGCGACATCATGATCCTGCGCTTGAACATGGGTTGGGACGATATCGCCAAACTTTACGGCCTGGACTGGGCCACCTTCGTGATGGAGGTGACCAACCTCACCGGCAGCCTGCTCCCCGAGGGGGCGACGGCGAACCAAACCTTGAGGGCCGACGCCAACGATCCCTCGGCTTTCCCCACGGAAATTCCGCCGACGCCAGTGCCGACCAACCAGCCCTTGACTTTCCAACCGCCCGTTGAGGGAGGAGCCTGCCCATGAGAAACCTGAACCCTAAAGCCAGCTCTTACCACGGAGATACGGAGAACTCGGAGAGAGGCCTTCAATTGGAAAATATGAACCATAAATCATTTGGGTTTCTCCGTATCCTCCGTGCCTCCGTGGTGAAATCAATTATGTTTATAGCCTTTGCGGCTTCGCCCGTTTTCGCGGCGCCCGGCATCTATCCCATGTGCGGGGGGGACCTGCGGCGGGAGAACCACAGCCTGGCGCCCTCCGGCATCACCAATCCCCTCCAGGTGAAATGGATTTCATCCGCCTGCGCCAGCATCGACACGCCCGCGGGCGGGCCTGTGGTGCTGGCCGACCGCGTCATCCAAGCCTTCGTCCACGGCATCCGCTGCGTGGACCGGGCCACGGGCAACCAGCTTTGGGCCTGGCCCTGCCCCAGCGTGGAGCTTTACTACACGCCCACTTATGATCCGGACCGCAACGTCCTTTATGTCTCCCGCATGGACGGCAGCACCCTCTGCCTTTCGGTCATGACTGGAGAGGTCCTCTGGTACTTCTACGAGAACGACGCGGCCGGAGTGGGCGAGTTCAGCTCGCCCCTCTACGTCAACAACCGCCTCTATGTGGCCAACGGCGGGGCTGGATTCTGCTGCCTGGACCCGGACACCCACCAGGTCATTTGGCGCTTTGATTTTTCCGCCTACATGGGAACCGCCTTCCGCGACGGCATCGGCACTCCTGCCTATGACAACGGCTCCATTTATTTTTCCACCCGCAACGGCCACATGTTCTGCTTGAGGGAAACCGACGGGCATTGCCAATGGCACATCCACGAGAATTGCTGGCGCCAGAACGGGCTCTTGTTGAGCGACAATTACGTCTATTCCATGGCCAACCAGGGAACCCTGTCCTGCCGCAACCGCGCGGACGGCAGTTTGGTCTGGAGCACGGGCTTGACCGGAACCACCGACGGCAACCTGGCCATCTGCGGCAACCTCTTGATCGTGCCGGGCGACTCCTGGAGGATTTGGGGCATCGACATGAACACGGGCGCCCAGGTTTGGTGCACGAAGCTGATGGGCAATTTCGCCCGCAACACCCCCTTTGTTTCCTGCGGCAAGGTCTATATCTCGGCCTGCCACGGGGACTATGTGGGGCTGGACGGACAAACGGGGAAGATCGAGTGGCAATACCACCATGGGGTGGAATACACCTTCGTGGAATGGGCCGAGGCGGACGGCAATCTCTTCGTGGGCTGCAAGGATGGCCGCATCTTTTGCTTTGAGCCTGTCACCCCGGGCAACCCGGCCCTCTGCGTCTGCAACTTAAACTCGACCCCGGTTCCTACGGCTGTACCCACGGCTACGCCGACCTTGACGCCGACGCCCATCGCCACGACCACGCCGGGATGCTCGGGAGGGGCCTGCCTGGTAAGCGACAGCACCCACAACCAGGTCTATTTCGACCCCAATAACGCGGTTCCGGCCAATGACGGCGCTGGCCGCGATTGGAAAAATCCGGATTACGCTCCCACCGGTCCTTGGACCAATGCCCAAAGCGTCACCCAGCCTCCTGGCGAGTGGGTTCCCCCCTGCAGTTCCACCGGCGCCAACCGCGATTGGATCGCGCCCTTGTCCAGCGGCCTGCCGCCGACCCTGGCGGACACTTACTTCCGCAACAACTTCACCCTGCCGGCCGGGGTGACGGTGACCAGCGTTAACTTTACCTTGAGCGCCGACAACTCGGTGGAAGTCTGGCTGAACGGGAATTACCTGGGGCTTTATACCGGCCCCATCATCGGGGACAGCCATCTTTACGCCCGCTGCGCTCCCGTGACGGTGCTCCCGTCTTATTTCAAGTCCGGGACCAACGTTTTGTCCTTCAGGCTGATCAACACCATGACATTCCACGGTTTGACCTACGAGTGCTGCTTGGGCTATGGCTGCTCCGGGGCTCCCTTGACCCCGACCTCCACTCCGACCGGCACTCCGACCGATTCGCCGACCATTACCCCGACGCCGACCGGGACTTGGCTCACCTCCACGCCCACCAACTCGCCGACGGTCACGCCTACGGCCACCCTGTCGGTTTCGCCGACCTTGACGCCGGAGTTGGTCTGTCATCCGGTGGGTTATCCCAATCCCTCCAAGGGGGACCCTATCAAGTTCAATGTGGGAGGAGGCCCCTATGACGAGATCCACGTGAACGTCTATACCACCAGCTTGCGGAAGATCTGCCGCTCGAAACACGAATGCCACAACCAGATCCAGGAAAACGTCGAGTGGGACTTGAAAGACGACACAGGGGCCCCGGCGGCCAACGGGCTGTACTTCGTGGAAATAGAGACCAACCAGAGGGGCACAATCAAGAAACACGTTTCGAAATGCTTGATCCTCAAATAAGCAATTTGAGGAATTAAGATCGACGCCATTCCAACACCCTCCAGCTTTTTAAGGCGCGCCGACCCCATCGGCGCGCTTTTTTTGTGGGATCATCCAAATAACCGTGTTTCGCAGATGGGGAATTTAACGAGAAAAGATCCAGCCGTTGTCCCTATTCGTCGGCGGTAAATAATATTTTTTTGTGGATTAAAACAGGGCAGAAAAGCGGCTGAAAACCTTTTCGGAAATTTTTCCAAGGGCTGCCGCGTTTTGGGAAAGTTGGTCCTCGATCCTCTCGGGGCGGTTGGGCCCGCCTTGCGGCGTCAATTCCTTGGCGTAAAGGGTGGACCAGCTTTTAACCATCTCCTCCGTCACTTCCAAATGACATTGAAAACCATAGGCATTGCCGCCGACCCTGAATATTTGATTGGGGTAATAGGCGCTTTGGGCGAGCCTGACGGCCTTTTCAGGAAGGGTGAAGGTATCGCCGTGCCAATGGAAGGCGTTGAAGGAGTGGGGAAGTCCGAGAAAGAGGTTGTCCCTTTTTCCTTCCTGGGTCAGTTCCACCGGATACCAGCCCACCTCCGGGACGGCCCCGCGGAAAACCTGGGCTCCCGCGGCCTTGGCCAGCATTTGCGAGCCCAGGCAAATGCCCAGCACGGGAATATTCCCGGCGAGACATTGACGGATGGCGTTCAGTTCCGCCGTCATCCAGGGATATTGACTTTCCTCGTAGACGCCCATGGGTCCGCCTAAAACAATCAGGCCGTCGCCAAGCCTTTCGGGAACCGCCTCTCCCTTGAAGGGTTTTAGGATTTCAAACCCCACTTTATGGGCCTTGAGGATACCGGCCAAGAGGCCGGGACCCTCGCAGTCGATATGTTGAAAGAAGGTGACATGGGCCATGGGACACCAATTCAGGGGCAGGAATTTTTAATCTGCGATGACGCCGTCATCCGGGGTCCGTTCCCAAGATTCCAATCTTGCCGGACGAATTAATTTCATTTAGGATAGTGGCACCACTTTTTGAAGGCAAGGGAGCCATGGAAAAATACCTGATTATCGCCGTTGGAGCCGCAGCGGGGGCCTTCTCCCGCTTTTGGCTGGGATCCTGGGCGGCGGATAAATGGGGCTCCCATTTTGTCATCGGAACCCTCCTCATCAACCTGATCGGCTGCTTTGTGCTGGGTCTATTCCTGACCCTGCATGACCGGGGATTATTCACCCCCAACGCACGGCTCCTGGTAGCCATCGGTTGGTGCGCCTCCTTCACGACTTATTCCACTTTTAGCTGGGACACCTTCAAGTATATACAGGAAGGAAACCTCAAATTAGCCGCCTTAAATGTCACCTTGACCCTGGTCGGTTGTTTATTCGCCACCTGGGCCGGCGTCACAGCCGCCAAGATGCTGTGAGAGGGATGTTTATATGAAACTCCAAGGGAAATGCAGGGCTTTGAGGATTTATTTGGACGAGGAATTAAAATGGAAGGGCCAGCTTTTATACAGGGCCGTTGTGGAGAAGTTATTGAAAGAGGGAATCGCCGGGGCGACGGTATTCAAGGGAATTGAGGGATATGGGTCCTCGGCCCATATTCATTCGGCTAGGATCCTGGAGGTCACCGAGAATCTTCCGGTGATGATCGAAGCCCTGGATAAGGCCGGTTCAATCCAAAAGGCCCTCAAATCCCTCGTTGGGATGCTTCCACCCCACTGCCTCGTGACCATCCAGGAAGTGACCGTGGTCCGAAAGGGGTAGCTGGGTGACGTTTAAAAATGAGTTGAACGTGCCAAGTCCTCAGAATTAACCCCAAAAAAACCACCTTTTGGAGCAACATTTTGGGTGAAAGTGGTATAGTTATTAAAACGATTTTGTTGAGCACCTACAACAGATTCCAGAAACAAGCTGCAACTCGTTTCCGCTCATTTCTGAATCATTAAAAATAGGTATACCGTGACTGCCAAAAATATAACCGCCTATTTCACCCCTTTTTGCCTGAAATCGATATTTAGGGTTGTTCCCGTTCAAGGGCTTTTTCTTTTAATCCTCCTGGGTTTGGGGTCTTCGACCCAAGCCGCGCCTCCCATGCTTTCCATTTCGGGAAATCACATCGTCAATAGCAACGGCTGCACGGTCCGCCTCTTAGGGGTGGATGTTTCCGGGATGGAATATAGCCCAACCGGGGATGGAGGGCCCGGCCGTCCCACGACGACCATCAGCGGCGTCGTCATGACCGATTACGTTTCCATTATTACGGAAGCGGTCCAGGTCTGGCACGCCAACTGTATCCGTTTTCCCTTCAACCAGGATTACTGGTTCGGCTGCTCGAATTCCAACGGGACCCCCAATCAGACCGCCTACCGCGCCATGATCCAGGCCGTCATCAACTATTGTTCCAACAACAATGTTTACTTGGACCTGGATCTCCATTGGTCGGGCCAGGCTTCCACGGCCTCCGCTCCCTGCGGCTCGGGTTGGGGGGCTTCCCTCAGCCAGCAACCCATGCCGGACATGAACGCGGTGACCCTCTGGTCCTCGGTGGCCGCGACCTACGCGAACAATCCGGCGGTCCTCTTCGATGTCTACAATGAGCCCTATCCCACCACTTGGGCCCTCTTGAAGAGCGGCGGAACGGTCCCAGGCACCTCGGGTAATTTCACCACGCCGGGCCTTCAGACGATCGTCAACGCGGTTCGAACCGCCGGCGCCAACAACATCTGCATCGTCGGCGGGTTGGGTTATGCCTATGACCTTTCGCCCTTGTTGACCGCGGGCAACGCCGTGACCCAATCCTCCGGCAACGGCATCCTCTATTCCTCGCACGTCTATAACAACAAGGGCGTGACGGCGGGTGGGTGGGACCCCTTCGTGACGACCGTGACGGGAACCTATCCGGTTTTCATTGAGGAGTTCGGCGCCGCGGCCGGAGATCCGGCCAACTGGGACACCCAAACCATCGCCTGGATCAACGGAACGAATAATAAGAATTATGTTTATTCGGCCATGGCTTGGGCCTTCAGTTCGGATGTGGGCCCGACGCTCCTCACGAGCTTCAGCGGCTATCCCACGACTTCCTATCACGGCGCCCCTGTCTCAACTTGGCTGGCGCAAATGAACCAAACCCCCACGCCCAATTGTTCAGGCGGAGGCAACACCTCGACTTTTACCCCAAGCGCCACCAGAACCTTCACCATGACCTTCACCCGCACGGCGTCCGCCACCCCGACCCGCACCCCCACGGCGACCCCGTCGCGGACAGCGACTTCCACACCCACCAATACAGTCGGGAATACTTCCACCAACACCGCCACGAGAACCTCCACCAATAGCCCGACCCGTACCGCATCGCCAACGCCAACCAACACCACCGCTAATACCGCCACTCCCAGCCCGACCGCCACTGCCACCAAGACGCCCTCCCCGACGGCGACGCCTACAGTGGCGAATACAGGGACGAACACCGCCACCCGCACTCCCAGCAATACAGCGACCAATTCTTCCACCGCCACCGCCACCAGGACCCCTACCCCTAGCCCGACGGCGACGCCTACCAATACCACAGGGAACACCTCCACGGCCTCGTCGACCCCGACCTTGTCCCCCACGAGGACCCCGACGGCCACGCCCACCGCCACCGCCTCTGCCTCGCCCACCAAAACCGCCACCAACAGCCCCACCGCGACGCCTTCCAATACGGCGGGAAATACCTCCACGAACAGCCCTACCCGCACTGCCAGCAACACCCCCTCGACCACACCCACTCCCACCGCCACGAACAGCCTGACCAACACCAGGACCAGCACTCCAACGGCCACGGCAACGAATAGCCCGACCCGGACCCCGACCGCAACGCCCACGAGGACCTCGACCAACAGCCCGACCCCTACCGTTTCCTCCACTTTCACCGATTCCCCGACGGGAACCGTTCCCCCGACCAACACGGCGACGAATTCGCCCTCGGCCAGCCCGACCTCCACCACGACGAGGACTCCTTCCAACAGCCCTACCAGCACGGCCACCGCGACCGCCACGAATACCCTGCCGGCTTCCACCCCCACCGCCACGAACACGCCAACAAATTCTAGAACCAATACCCCGGTGAATACCGCGACTTCGTCACCGACCAAGACCGCCACGGCTACCCTGACGAACAGCCCCTCCGCGACCGCGACCCGAACCGCCACGAATTCTCCGAGCGCGACTCCCACCAACACTGGTACGGCCCAACCTTCCAATACGGCCACGGATTCACCGACGCCGACCTTGAGCGCCACTCCGACCTCAACCGCCACAAAGTCCCCGACTCCGACCTCCTCCAACACGGCGACGAGGACGCCCACCGCAACTTCCACCCATACCGGCACGGCCCAACCGACCGATACGCCCACCGCCACCCCGACCCGTACCGCGACGAATAGCCCGACCCTGACCCCGACGAAGACGGCCACGGGGACCGCGACCAACAGCCCTGTTTCCACCCTTACTCCCACCGCGACCGCGGTAACGGTGCAAATCACCAACGGCTCCTCGGCCCCTGGGAACACCACGCTGCTGGCGGGATCGTCCAACGTGCCGGTGCTCCAGTTCCAGTTGTCCAATCCGGACAACAGCCCCCTGACGATCAACAGCCTGACCTTGACGGCGCTGGGCAGCGGCAATGACGGGACGGGAATCTCGAACGTGAGCCTTTACCTGGACGTGAACAACGACGGGGTGGTGGACGGCCCGGATCAGTTGTTGGGGACAACCGCATACTCGGGGAACAATGGAACGGCGACATTCAACTTCACGAGCGGCCTGCCGGCCTTGGGAAGCGCGGCCTACCTGGTGGTGGATAATTTCTCAGGGGTTGCCAGTGGAACCTTCCAGGCCCGCATTACGAACATCACCGACCTTACCGGGACCAACGCGGCTGGCGGGGTCAACTTCAATGGGGCTCCCCTGACCGGCGCGGTCATCACGGTTGGAGCCGCGACTGCGACCGCCACGAATAGCCCGACCCACACGCCGACGGCGGTGAACAGCAACACGCCCACCAAGACGCCGACGAATACCCCGACGAGAACCAGCACCCTGACCTTTACGAATACGGCGACCTTCACCCCCACCGCGACGATCACCTCCACCAGCAGCTGGACCGCGACATTTACCTTCACGCCGACCGCGACGGTCGCGCCCAAAGGCAATCCCACGCCGGTCATCTTCCCGAATCCGGCTCCCGGCCCGACGGTGAATATTCTTCCCCCGCCTTATCTTGGTTCCTCCAACATCACGGTGAAGGTCTTCACGGTGGCCTTCCGGAAGGTCAAGGAACAGAACTATGGCAGCATCGCCTCCGGCACGACGGTGCCGCTGGATCTCACCGATAAATGGGGAACACCCCTGGCCAGCGGAATGTACTACATCATGGTCACCACCAACGCCGGCCGTTCCATCGGAAAATTGATCGTCCAGAAATAATGAAGAACTTTTAAGACTCCTCGGCACATTGCTTTTCCCTTCGAACCAAGCCTTTTTGAACAAAACCAGGTTTTGCGTTAAAATATCCTTGTCAACTTTAGGGGTTGGTTTAAAATCGTTTTTACCTTATGTAACCGCTTACGCTTTGATCGTTTAAACAAAGGATTCACGTGAAGATTCGCAACTTCATTGTCACGGCCCTCTTTTGGATTCTTGCCACTTCCGCTTCTTGGGCTCAAATCTCCTCGGTGACCGGCGTATCCATTTCTCCCGCCAGTCCTTCGCCAGGCCAAACCGTCACTGTCAATTGGACCTATTCCCAAGCGACCGCTTTCAATGATCCGCGTTTTTTCATTGTCGTGGGGCCGACCTGCCCCGTCGCCACATCCGGCACGGCCGGCGTCTCCATCGTGACGGGGGATGGCTGCGTGCCGTCCTCGTCCGTCAATGGGGGTTGTAATACCAATGGGACCAACGAGGCAGCCGGGAGCCATGCCATGAGCCGAACGATCACCATTCCCACCGGGTTAACCCCCGGAACGACCTACAATGTGGTCGTCGCCATGGCCGACTACTATATCGGGTTGAATCCCACTGTTTCCGGAGGCGCCGTGCAAAGCTGCGCGTCCTTTACCGTGCCCCTGCCGCCGCCCTACATCAACCTCACCAAAATCGCCGAAGGCACCACGGCCAATGTGGGGGTCACGGTTTTGTTCACCATCAACTACGACGCCGGCAACATCCATAATTTCCAAATCACCGACGCGGTGGATCCCCGATTCACGATCCTCACGGTTTACAACGGGGGAACCGCCTTGGGCCAGAACATCACCTGGTCCCTCGGCAATATCAGCGTCCCCCAAAAATCCTCCGTGTCGTTCCTGGCGAAAGTCAATCCCGGGCCGGTGTCGGGGGACATTATCCCTAACAGCGCCAACGGCACCAGTACGGAGATCGCCTCATCGCCCTCCAACGTGGCCCAAGTGACCATCGGCCTGCCAGGCCTGAGCATCCTGAAAAGCGTCTCCTCCACGACGGCCGCCATCGGCGATACGGTGACCTATTCCCTGAGCTATTCCAACGTGGGAACCACCCTGGCGGATTACCAGAATTTCGACAGCGGCGCCGTGCCGGGAGGATGGACGGTCGACGCCGGGACGGGCGGCTCGCCCGGCACTTGGGACGCGATTCCGGGATACCTGGAAGAAACTTCCACCCTTTGCGGAACCTGTTACCCGGCGATGATGGACAACAGCATGGCGCCTATTCACGACGGCATCTATACGGTGGATATGAGGATTGATTCGGCCAACCCGATATTCGACGCGGTCCTCCGGTTCAACTATGTCAACGCCAACAACTATTACATGGCCCGCATTTCCTCGGACAGCAACGACTTGGGATTCGACAAGGTGGTGGCAGGCGGCTTTTCCTCCGTGGCCTCCAGCGGCGCCCCCCACGGGATGAGCCTTTTGGCGAACACCTGGTACACGGTTAAGGTCCAGGTCTGCGGCACCAATATCACGATGAAGGCCTGGCCCCAGGGCTCGCCCGAACCAGCCGCTTGGGACATCAACGCCACCGACTCTTCCCTGCCGGGAACGGGCATCGCCGGCTTTCAGGCCAACCAAGGCAGGGTGGCTTTCGACAATTTCAAGGTGTTCAGCCTGACCAGCGCCACCGGGCCTTTTATTTATGACCCGGTGCCGCCGGAGATCAATTACCTCGGCTGCGCCGGGGGATCGAGCTGCGGGATGGCCGCCGGAACCGTCAATTGGGCCATCAATGGAACCTGCGCCGGCAACGCGGGGGTCACCTGGTGGGGAACGGTGAACGCAGCGGATTGCGGCCCCATCACGAATACCGCTTACATTGATTCGGCCGATCCTCCCCCCCCGGCTCCGTCCAACTCGGTTTACACGAACATCTCCAGCTGCGCCTCCACCCCGACCAACACGCCGACCCGGACCCCCACGGCCACCCTCACCTCAACGCCCACCAACACCAATACCTTGACCCCTACCCAAACCCCGACGAATACGGTTTCCCGCACCCCCACCAACAGCCCTACGCCCACCCCCTCCTCCACGGCAACCTTGACCCCCACCATCACGCCCACCTCGACCATTAC
>Ga0265319_1002044_pt1 | contig 11348 bp, 18 predicted proteins | sample 4824metaG_FD_192443 | JGI IMG/M metagenome (GOLD analysis project Ga0265319, IMG submission 192443) | Rhizosphere microbial communities from Carex aquatilis grown in University of Washington, Seatle, WA, United States - 4-8-24 metaG | ecosystem: Host-associated > Plants > Roots > Rhizosphere >...
GTTTTACCTGATTAGCATCTGTGGGGACACTCTTTGTTGTTGACATATTATGTTTGTAATCTTTTAATTTCCCTACTTAATGTTGTATAGCGGTCTGCGAGCACCTTTTCACGTCTAGCTATATCTGCTTCTTTTTCTGCTAATTCCGACGCCTTTCTTTCTGTGGCTTCCACAACCGCTTGATACCCATTTTCGCGTTCTACAACTATCTTTTCACGAAGTTCTGCGGAAGTGATTAGCTCTTGGGCTAGATTACGCATCTCTGCTGATTTTTCGTGAGCGGAGCGCAAATATCTTTCTGCCTGTTCTTTTTTCTCTTCTGTTTGGAGTTCTGTCAGTTCAGTATGTCGCAATTTGTCTGATGTTTCCTTTAGGTTTGCTTTAACTTCCAATTCTCTAAGCAAAAGTAGGTTTTCAGACTCTCTCAATCGTGATTCCCACTCTGTGCAAATTTTCCGAGCTTTGTTTGCCTCTTCCCATTGTTTATCAAGGGGGATTTGTAGGAGTCCTAATTCTTCCTTTCGTTGTCTTATCGCTTGTTCCAGTGATTCTTTTTGTCGAAGGTTAGCGTCTATTTCCTGTTGGACTCTTGCAATGCTCTGAGTGCGGAACGTTTCTAGTCGTTGCTCTTCTTCACCTAGCGTCTCACGCACCGCATCCACTTTCTTAGCAAGCGCAAGACCTTGGTCTATCTGTTGCTTCTTTTGCGTAGCGAGTTCAACGTTTACAAGTTTCTTTGGTAGGAGTCTTGGCCCAGGCATGATTATTTGTCTGGCATCTGTCCTAGAACATCTCGGTTTTCATCTTCCTTGAACAGTTCTGCCGGACTTGAGGTGAAACCTGCCTTGGTAGCCTTGTATTTACGTTCGTCATCCAACTTTTGTCCTTCCTTGACGACTGATTTCTTGACTGTCAGCGGAGTTAGACACTCTTCTATCATCGGTTCGAGTATCTTAGGGTCGAAGGTTGGTGGTAGACCGTTTCCTGCGAGTTTTGCCTTGTTGTAGTCAAAGACCACAGTCTTTCCATCTCGTCCGTATACCTTCTCACCTTCATACATTCGCTCTTCAGCCATTCGATAGGCGAATCGCTTGCGGATTTCCTGTAGGTTATCAAGAGTCTCGGAAGGAATGATAAGAGGAGTAGTAGATTCTGGGGCAAAGATATATTCTTTGTTGTTCCATAGATACTTCCTCTCTTGTTTCGTCGGATTCGTGAAGTTAAATACTCCTGTAAACTCGTTTGTCTCGTTTTGCATTTTGTTAGGCGGCGATTCAGGCTCGCGCTAGGCCCTTTTAATTATTATTGAGAGCTTACGCTCCCAGCTTAGCCCTCATAAAAGAGCTAAGTGGAAGTACAAGCGTTAGAGTTTCAAATCGACAGCGGCGTACTGTGCGCTCGTAGAAGTCTGCGCCATGTTGCCGACATACTGTTTCGCTGCGGTGAAGACGGTGATATCTCCTGCCGTAGTGGTCGAAGCCGAAGCTGGAAGACCAACTGCCGGAGTACCTGTACCGTCTGCACGAATGCCCCAGATACCGTGACAACCAACAAAGGCATACACAGGCTGACCTGGAGTAGTAAGAGCACCAGAGGTTCCATCGTAGGTCGATGCCGTTCCTGCGCTAATCGCGTAGAACGTAGAGCCTACAACTGTTCCAGTAAGTCCCGCTGCTGACACTACAACACCGATGTACGGATTACGGATGAGAGAAACCTTTGAGGTTGCATCAAGCGTAACCTGAATCGGGTCTTGAAGTGTAAGAACGAAGGTCGCAGAAGCCGCAGCCGCCTGATGAGAGGCAATCTGAAGCGTCTGACCGAGACCAGTACCAGTAGCTACGATAAGGTAGCCCCCAGCGTACTGATTGACGTTGAGCTTTGTTCCAGCATTTGTAACGAGAATCTGATAGGTTCCCGCAGTTGCTGGATACGCCGTCGGAACGGTCATAGCGAGTCCTTGCCATGTGGTGATTTCAGCCGGAGCTTGCACGAGCAAGCCAGAACCGATAGCCGCGACAGCAATTTCCGTTGCACCGTTTCTGACCATCACTACCTGACGACCATCGTTGGTGTTCCAGCGAACACCGCAGAGTGCGTCGTAGGAAGTGTCGTAGGTGTTATTGCCACCGTAGGAAACAACCGTAGGGGTATAACCTGGCCCTTGTGGGGTGGCTGTACCGTTGTAGGTCGATGCTGGCGGTGGCTGCACGAAGATGTCGAACGGAGCACTTTTGTAATCTGAGATAACACTCATTTTAGTTTAATTAAGTTGATAATTAGGAAGCAGAATATCTAATCCCAGCAGAACAAGCCGCCGTATTAGTGGCGTTTGCTGTGATGGTGAGATAGGAACCTGCTGCCCAGATGTTGCTAACCAAGTTCGTTCCTGGCGTTCCAGCGGTACTTGATGCAATAACGAAGTTCGGAGTCGAAGTACCAATCGTAATGACAGGAAGTGTATTAGCATTTCCGTTCGCTGTAGGGGCTGCGGTAGAAGAGGTCGCCATTGTGAGCGTAAGAGATGCTAGTCCTGTTCCTGTGTACGCAGTTTTGCTCGTTCCCACTCCTTCACACCCAATCTCTTCAGACATAATGAATCTGTCATTAGAGTCTGTATTGAGTATTGAGGAAGAGGTTGCATTTGTACCTGGAGCCGCAAGATTAATTGCTATAGAAGCAATCTTTGCATCTCCAAATGTCGCTCCTGATGGTGAAGCTCCGAGTAGTGATGTTGATGCTCCTGGATAGAAGTACGCTCCTATCGCTACAAACAGAACAACGACCAGACCGATGAGATAGTTATTGTTCATATTTAGTAGACGACATAAGAGACTGGTAATGTTGAGCTTTCTGAAGAAGATGAGGTAACGACAACTTGACCTTGCGTTACATTTTGCGCCCACTGACCTGCTTGCGGAACCGTCCCTGTCACCCAGAAATCAACTTGTGAGTTGGTGTGGATGTATGGGTCGGTAATCGTAAGCGTGTTTCCACCCGCGCCCCAAGTAGTCGTATTTATCGTTTTGAGAGCGAGAGGAGGAAGCGTTGATTGAGGTGATTGATGTCCTGTTGCCATAGGTTATTTAGGTGCCGTGACTTTTCTCCATTAGGATTACGCTTTTACGGTTAACCAATTAGGCTATTAAACTCCGGTAACACCAGTCAAAACGGCCTGACGAATTGGGTCGGTGCAGATAAGCTGACCGCCCATAATCATGAATCCGTTTACTGCGCCTTGGGCGTAGGCTTCTATCCAGTTCGTCCAAGTGAATGCCTTTGTAGCATTCGCAGGGTTGTACTCATAGATGTTGCCTTTAATCTGCTTATCTTCAAGAGACACCGCCTGACCCTTCCACCAATTGAGTCCATAGAACTTCAAGTAGTCGAGGTTGAGGAGGTAGAAGTTACCCAAGAGGCACTTCTTGTCCTTGTAGATAGTAAGACCGTCCCAGATAAGACCCTTTGCCTTATAACCCGTTCCTGCATCCATATTCTTGAAATCAGAATAGGTGTTGCGCTGGAACGGCTGTAGGAGCTGTTCGACGTATGCCCACGTTGTGTAGTCGGTATACGCGAAGTCAGGTGCTACACGCCCGTCGGTGATGGCGTTAGCGAGCTGACGAATCTTCAAGAGGGAGATTGTCCCGTTTGAAGCGGTTACGGTTGCGTTAAGACCTGCGTAAGTGGCTCGTGAGAGTCCTGCGTAGGTTGCGAGCGTGGAACCGTTGTCCACGATACCCGCGAGTCCCATCGGGGCTTTGCCATTGAATGCAGTACCTGCACCCTGGAAGAAGTTACCGATGTCATCTGCGCCATCTTGTGCGCGAGACTTCATCATCGTCTTCATAAGATTGAGGGTCTGCATCTTGGTCTTATTTATCGACAGGTCAGAGCCAGCCAACGCGACGTTGGTAGCTGTGAAAGTCGGATAAAAAGTACCGTTTACAGTGACTGGCTGTTGCGAAGTCGGCAGGTCATCGAAGCCGTTGAACGCAACGGTTGCGACACCTTTTTGATACTTGAATGGGAATAGCATCTGGCTACCTTCCCATTGCTCTGTGTTGCCGAGAACTTCTCCGAAGAAGAAGTTATCTTTTAACACTTGGTCTACCCATGCGCTTGCGAGCCACTGGTTTGTGGTCGATTGTACATTCAGGTCTGGTGGCATATAAGATTATTAATTTACTATTAAGTTCCCACTTTTAATTTAGCGAAGAATCGGTCTACATCTTTCCATGATTTGCCTTGTGGGACTGAACCATCGGCATCTGTAGAACGTGCGAGGCCTCGACTTGCCAACTCTTTTGCTCTGCTGGCCGAGCGAGGTTTATTTGTTTGGCTGAATGATTCCCACGCGGCGGGGATATCAGCGAACGCGGTAACCTCTCCGTTTGCATCTTTGGGAGAAATCTTACGAAGATACTCCTTGAATGCTTCTTGTGTGCGCTGAGCCTGTGCCGAGTTGGAAGTGAGGTCTACGTTATGCTCTTCTTCGATTGACTCGAATCCGGCATAGAGTTCACTCACTGCCTTCTGGTCTTCTTCTGTCGCTTGTTTTTCCTGTTCCTGCATCTCTGCGAGGAACTCCTTTCGAGCATCACCCTTGAGAGTTGAGAAATAGCTAGATAGGTCTTTAAGTACCTGTACTTTCTCTTCCGTATCGTTGCCAACGAGTTTGACGAACGATGGGGGGAGATTAATGTCCTTTACTTCTTCTCTAAAACGCTCTGCCTCGGAAGGTCTGATTGATTCAACTGCTTTCGATACTTGCTTCTCTATGTATCGTTGGATTTTGGGGTCTTTGTGGAATGGAAGTGGTTTGTCGTCCTCTTCTTCCTCTACAACTACCTCTTCTTCCTTTGGCTCTTCCTCTTTGAACACTTCCTTGTTTTCGGTGAGTCCATTGAGGAAATCTACGGTGCTCTCTTTTTTATCTTCAGGCATATTTTGGCTGGCTTTTTCAGGAGAAAGACAGAAACCTATGCTAGTGATAATTTACTCGGAGTTTGTTCTTCCCGAACTACTCGCGAAAACGGGGTTTTACTTACTTTTTCTGAGGAACAACTACTGCCGGAACAACTGGTTTTACTGTCGTTTTAGGCACTGCCTTAACTGCTACCTTCGGAGTCACGAACGTTGTCCCTTTGCAATCAGGACAAATCGCACCGCTTCTTAGACCATTTTGACAATTGCAAGGCATATTTATTTGTTAATATCTCGTAAATGATGTCCTCCTTCTGATTTCGTGTGCTTGTTCATTCCGCTTCCATGGATGGCTTCCTTTGCCCTAATCTTCTTTGCGAGTGCTTTTTCGTGTGCTTTCATATCTAATCCTCTTCCGAGTCGTTATTCTTTGCGCCGAATTCTTTCTTGGGAACTTTCCCTTTCTCATTAAGGTCGCCACCCGTCTCCATGACCATGTTGCACACCTCGCACTTATCGTCTTTACCTTTCTTGTGCTTATGTTTTGCTTTTAATGCTTTGTTGTGAGAACTCATATTTATTGGTTAAGTGGTTGTATTGGTACATTTGCTAAACTCGCATCATTCGTTGGCATCGGGGGCGACCCTCCACCCGACGGGGGAGCACCTGGTTGCGGTTGAGGTGCACCCTGTTGTGCTCCTGGTTGAGGTTGGCCCTGCATTTGCTGTTGTTGTAATTGTGCGGCCTGTTGAGGGAAATAGGTTTGCATATAAAGTTGGGGATTCACGCGAAACATCGTCACCATCTCTGCTGTTTGAATAGGGTCGGCATCATTGAGAGCTTTGAATAGATTGATGGGGTCTAGGAATCCGTCTTGTGCGAGTGTGATGGCTTCCTGTCGCTCTGATACTTCGTCTTTAGGGGCCATTGAGTTCGGAGAGACTGTAACTACAAAGCGTCTTTGCATGTTCTGAGCGGAGAGCGATACATACTCGACAGCCGCTGTGTTGCCCATAATCGCGGCGAAGTGTTGAGTGTCATAGAACACACAGTAAAGCTGAGTGAGCCAGTTAAACATGCTCTTAGCGGTGATTTCGAGCCTATCCCCAACACCCCCACCAATGCGGGAGCTGTCATGCTGTTCGTTCATTATGTTGTTACGAACCGCCTCATCAGGGTTGGTATTGGGGACAAGACCGGAAGTGCCATATACGCTACGGAGAGCCGCCATATCGCTCTCTTGTGCTTCCATTATTCCATTTGGGAGAGCGGAGGCAGGAATGCGCTTCACCGCGTCCATATTGCCGTCTGGTATGAGCAAAAAGCCCTCTTCATAGAAAGTTTGCACTGCTTGGCCCGCGTTTTCTATATTGAAAGATTGACCGGAAATAGCCACTGCGTTGTTCCCAGAAGCAAGGTTTTTCGTTATCTGGTCGTCTCTATCATTAATTCTGTCTTGGTTAGCTATGTTCTGCTCGATAAGGTTAGTGAAGTCGTATGGTTCTTCTTGGAGAGAGAAGACGCTGAAGAATGTGTACGGCTTCTTTGGAGCTGCAAAGTGATTGATTGGCGGCGCAGGTGGCAATGCCATTGGGTTAGCTTGCATCTCCTGTTGGTCTTGAGCTTCAACTTGCGCAACCTTCTCTGGGTAGTTATAAAACTCGTTCTTATGCTTATCGAGCACGACATCTTGAAACGTGGTGAAGGTGTACTCGTCATTCCACCACTCTGTAGCAACGATTTTGGTGCCAAGTTTGCCATTTACTTTGAGTGTGAGGTAGGTCTTATGTTTAGGGTATTTGTCTATGAACCAACTGGCGTCTTTTTCTATTCGTTCGCCTACCCAACCCTGGAAGTCACCAAACTCATCCACATATCCATCAGGGTCGAGGATAAGATTCTGTGGCTTTCTAATCTCCATCGTTACATCTCCATTGTCATCACCCGTTGTGGGGTCAATATTGGGTTTCCAACCGTATTTAACGCACGCAATGAGATATATACCCCATTGCCACACCATTTCCCCTAGTTTTTGTCGTATACCAAGTTCAATAGCGTGGTACTGAAGCATCGTTTTAAGGTCACCTGATGCCTCCTTGCCTTCATCAGTGTTGTCGCTGAAAACTACAGGCTCTGGATTCTCTGCCAGAGATGCTGGAACGAATGTAGCTGTGGCCTCAAACAATAGATTCTTAGGAACAACACGGTCTTCTTGCGTAGTGAAGTTGCGCTGTTTGCCCTTGAGGTAGAGCTTATTCCTCTGCTGGCGATTCTTTATCTTTGGGTAGTAGCCGTTGGATTTATTCTCATACTCGTCTCGTAAAGAAATAAGTTCCTCGTCGGACATCGGGAGTTCGAGTATGTCTTCATAGTCACTATCAATGCCCTCTTCGACATCATTCAGCATTGACACCTTGTTTGTGTCATCGTTTACGAGACTCTGCGCTCCTCGTATATTCTCTGTGAATGCGTCTGGTGGCATTATAGATTGGTTTCAGAACGCTTCTTATGACTAAATCGAAACTTATGGATGTCACCATTACTGCCACTGCTATTTGAGGTGACTGAGAAGACGTGTTTTGGTGTTATGAGTTGTTTTATATTCATCCCACCCCCTTTAACGGAGCGAACTCCAAACTTCTTCTTTTCTAACGCTTTTTCGTGTGACTTGCTCATATAAAAATAAAGACGATGCCCCTTTCGGAGACATCGCCGTTCGTGCGGTTAGATGTTAATAACTCTTTGATTATACAACAACTGTCAATGAGTCTGCAATCTCATGTGGGGATAAGCCTGTTGATACGAAGTCAATGCGCTTAATCTTGGTTGGTACTCCGCGCTCTATGAATACCTCAAATGACCCGTTTTTAACGTCTAGGGCATTAGCTTTAGCCAATAGAATAAACAGCGCACACTCTGTCTTACTAAGGAATACGGCTGTTTTAGTGTCATTCTTAATCATAGGTGAGATGATATCGTGCAAAGCGATTGAAGTACTCCCTTATCCATCGTTTTTGGCCTAGCCAATAAAATGGTTTCCACCACAAACGTGTCTTTCGCATATAGTAAGTAACCCCTTTGCCATCATGGAGAATATAATATCTAAAACGTCTATCGAAGGTGGGTCTATCCACTTTTGTTTGTGTCCAGTTAGAATTCAACATAATCTGATTGTATACGCTTACCTAGCACACGCCGCGCACTAATAGTGTTATCCACTTTAGAAGCCATAGGGAATCGCATCTGGTCGTTACGTCTCACGAACTCTGCTTGCGCCACACCGTATTTATCAAGTCCTACCAAGCAATACAACAACGTATGACAGAAGTGGTCTGCTCCATTACGCTTCCAAATCAACTCTGCCCCGTAGTTTGTAGCTACATCTTTACCTGGCTTATCCAACGCTACCTTAATCTCTCGGTATACATTATCAAACTGCGATGCCCAGTCTTTCCACTCCTCTACTTTTCCATTGAGTCTGATACGTCCAGTGTCTCGTAACTGCTCCACCATCCACTGAAAGTATTGGTTGCGGTCTACTCGTACTGTTCCTTGTTCTTCATTCTCTCCCCATGTAACCATCTCTTTGCTCTTGCGGTCTTTGCGGTAGAACACTAAGTACACACGCCCAGGATATTTGGCTTGGAGCTTGCGTATGCCTATTAAATCTCCACCTTGGTCAGAGACGATGATTGAGTCTTTCCATCTAAGTAGCAACTTCTCTAACTCTTGATACGGGTCGTAGTCTTTTGACGGCGGTTTGCAGGTGTTGTAGTAGAACGCTCCTTGCTTATTCATGCAGGTATAGTGAATGGGAAGTCCGGTGTCTACGCCTATGATGATTCTATCCGCTTGTTCGTTTATTTCTGGCACGACGTTCTTTAACACAACATCTGAAGTTATCTTGTTCTCTGAACCGACGTAAGGAAGTCCTAGAACATAGTTTGTGAAGTATTGCTCTGTCTTCTTGGGGTCATTAAAGGCCTCTATAATCGCTTCGGCAGTCTTATTGTGGAGCATGAGCTGTGAGACGTGGTAGCCACTGAATGTCCCTACTGCTGTGGGTTTCCACTCGCCAAATATCCTCTCATCATCAGTCAATTCTTTCTTACAATACTTGCATTGATAGCACTCGCGCACTCTGTCTATCGAGTCAGGCCATGTGAGTATCTGCTGCTTCTTGCAGCCGTCACACTGAATGACCCATTCTTTCTTATCGCTCTTCTGCCAATACACATCAACGCCATGTCCGGCAATACTAGGATGAGAGAAGTACCACATCCACTTATCGTCTTCTTTCTCTTGCGCTTCCATACGCGTTTCGTACTGTGTAATGACATCTGCGTTAGAAGCATCCACTTCGTCGTGCATGTTGAGTGATGAAGATACCATCATAGCTGCCTTAGAAGTAAACGTGCCTCGGTAGTAGATGATGTTATCGCCTACTTTCTTCTGCTCCACTGAGTCATGGTCTTTAATCCAATCTCTGAATATAGGATTCTGTGCGACGATGCGGTTTATCTTTCCACCTGCCATATCTTTCACATCGTCTTCAGTGGGGAGCGTGTAAATAATATCTTTGTGCAACTTCTTGGCCACATAAAATGATTTAACTAAGTTCTTTACAGTCTCTCCTATTTGGGGTGGCTTGAGAACAACTTGCTTCGGAGATAGGTCATTCCACATATCTATCTGCCATCTGCGCTTCTCAAAGTCTATGGGCATACCAACCTCATTCTTGAGATTGTGTTTGAGCACCCACAGCACTGGTGCTTCTTCAAACGCTTGCTCTATTTCCTCGTCGGAGAAGTCCGATAAGTCTATTGGCAACGTCTTTAGTTCTTCCCGTAGAGTTTGCATCTATGTTTATATTAAGATTCTTCTCTGGTGCGTAAGCTCCTGTAACCTTGAATACTTGGTCAGTCGCTTTCAATCGTGCATTCGGTTCCACATTTTCATTCAGCATAATCTCTTGAACTACATTCTTTGCATTATCTTCAGTGAAGCCAAGTGCTTTCAATTCTTCTTGTACTCCTTCGCTCTCTATCACTACACTAGGCTTAATAACCATACTCCGACTATATCTACTCTTTTCTACTATCTCACCAGCATTTAATGGATTGTCTAGTGTGGCGTTCTCCACTATGAGTTTAGCTACGCGCTTTTGTCTTGTCGTCGCCATAGATAACTAATTTTACACTAAGTGGGAGGATTTTAGATAACCATTTGCTTCTTATGCGTAGAATATAAGAATTACGGTGGACTGTGGGGTGTAGTATTTTGCCGAGAGTTTCTATCTTCATTTCTTCTTTACTGGGCGACCGCGCTTCTTTGGAGAAGAGAGTTCTGAAAGAAGTTTATCAGATGATGTATCTGTATAAACGAATTGTGGTACTTGAACCTCTCTTTCCTCATCAAACAAATACTTCTCCAACATCTTCTTTAGCTCTATGTTGTTGTCGTCATTGAGCATGTCTTTCATTGAAAGAGGTACGGCATCGAGGTAGATTTCAAAGTCTGCGTTGTTTGCGCTAAATCGTATGCCGAGGTTCCCCTTGTTCGTGCGGCCGATTGGAATTACTATCTCATCTACTTTGAGGAGTCTGAATATGTGTTGCGCGAGTTTCTTTTGATTAGCTATTGTCATGTTTAGTCGGTTTAATTTTAATACGCCCCCACCAATACTGCAAGAGCTGTTTTCTGTATTTCCAGTAGTGGCGGAGGCTCCATTGATGGAGAGTGGCGAACTTAGTATCGAGGTAGCATGCTCGGCATATCTCTAGATGGCTAGTGATTCTTCCCACTTGCGGCGCGTTATATGTGTACCGCTTTATGTGGAACTTACGTTTTTTACAAGCTGTGCATTTTTGGAAGTAGCTCATGGTTGGTATCGTGGCATGCCCTCAAATATCTTTGGATGTTCTAAGTACATGTTATTGAGGAAGTTTGCCTTATCTAGTCCTGTCTCTAGTTTATCCCACTCCTCAAAGAATATATCTTCGGGTAAGCCAAGAGTCGTTTTGAAGTAGAGGGCGGCTCGTAGGCAACCTTCCTTGATGAACTCTGTTAGTTGTTGGTGTGGTGTCATAATTAGAAGAATACTGGTTGAGCTGTCTTAGCGTCGTCTTTCTGTGGTGGAAGGGTGATAACGCTTGAGATAGTGAGCAGTGTACTCGCAATCCCACAGCTGTTACGGATTGCACCGAGCACGATGCTCGCGGCATCTATTATCCCCATTTCAAACATGTCGCCCCATTTATCATTTTTTGCATCGTAGCCCGTTGTTAATGCCCCACTCTTAAATATTTCATCTCCTTTGCCCGCGTTAGCAATGATTTGCGCCATTGGAGACACAAGGGCTTTCTTTAAGATTCGACCACCTATCGTATCCGGCATTTCTTGTGAAGCGTTTGCAAGACAGA
>Ga0265319_1002045_pt1 | contig 11347 bp, 7 predicted proteins | sample 4824metaG_FD_192443 | JGI IMG/M metagenome (GOLD analysis project Ga0265319, IMG submission 192443) | Rhizosphere microbial communities from Carex aquatilis grown in University of Washington, Seatle, WA, United States - 4-8-24 metaG | ecosystem: Host-associated > Plants > Roots > Rhizosphere >...
GGCCTTGTCGAAACGGGCCTCGAGATATTGTTGGGCTTTCGAGGCAACGGCATCGCCGCCGGGAATTTCATCCGGGCCGGTGGTGAGCGTCTTCTTGAGGCCGTCGGCGAGAATGTCAATTTCTGCGGCGGTGAGGCCGAGTTGCTTGAGATGAATGCGCTGGCCGACGACCCAGCCGTAAGCGGTCAAATAAGCTTTCTTGTCATCGTCCGTGACCTTGGACAAATCCATGGGCGCGGGCTGGGCCGGCGTGAGGCCGGAAGGCAGTGCCGCGCTGGGCGCTCCGGCAGGGGCGGTTTGCGCCATCATCGGCGCAAAAACGGCCGCAAATACGGCCAGCGAGGCGGCCGCGCAGGCGGCGCGGGTGAGTTTTTGCTTGGTCATCGGAGGAGTGGATTAAGGGACAACAGGGCGGATGAGGTTAGGCCGGATGCCGGAAGGCAGGGGCGCAGAGTTGGCCACCTTGTCATAACGGTCAGCCCTTGCCAAGTGCAAATGCAGCCGCCGCCGTTGGGGACCACTTTCGACCTGTGGCGGAACCAAAAGTTTCCGGGGTTGTCATGAGGGCATGCACATTCCCCGGGGCGGATTCCAGACGCTCGCCTTGGCGTCCGTCCTGCTGCTTTTGGGCCTTGGCGGCTGCGCCGGAGAAGAACCATGGATAATCAGCCACGAGCCGATAACCAGCATCGAGGCGCAGCGGCTCGACAATTTGATGAGGGAGGAAGCCGGAGCGACGTTCCGCAGCCAGCATTATCTCGACCTGGCGGCGGGGCTCCAAGCCCTGCCCCAAGCGGAGGCGGAAAACCTGCTGCGTACCTGGTCCACCAACGAGAAATTTGAGTATGGCACCATCATTCTTTGCCGCATGCTGTTCGTGGATAAAGACGGCGGGCCGATGAAGAGGGCACCGTACTTGGGACTCTTCATTGAAACCTCCAAGACCAGACCCTACGAAGACATGTATGGTATCGGTTCGACCAATGGATACGACTGGCCGGACTTTCCTGTGGCAATGCTTAATGGCATCCCATTTTTGATCGAGGCTGATTACGAAGGTCCCATAACGGGAACGTGGTTCGGCCCGGAGGGCCCGCCGCCGCTCGCGCCCATGTACGTCAAATATTGCCTGACCGAGGGGCGATGGACCCAACAGCGTTTTACGGCCGAAGATCCCGCCGCCCGGCAGCTGGCCTTGGCCGCGCTTTTGCAATCGCCAAAGTGGAAGCGACCATTGCTGGAGAATGAAATCCAATACTTAAACTACGAAATCGCCAGTGAGGCCGGGGTGAACGCGCCACAGATGCCCGTTTACCGGCGTGAGCAGGAGATGGACGGACTGACTAAATTTAATGCCAACAAAACTACGGTGGGAATCTTCGATCTCGAGCACGTGCCGTTCGCGCAGGCAATCAAATTACTGAACGTGGCCAGGAAGGCGGGCGGGCTTCCCGGCGTCACGGTGGAATTTGACGAGGCGCTGGTAAGGGACTTCTCCCGGAATCCAGAGCGGGATTTGTCAGCGATGAAGAACGCCCCCGTGACGATCCACCAGACCTCGGGCATTTTGACGGATATGATCAACCAAATGATGGAACAAGCCAAAGATGCCGGGGGTTTGAATTGCGGCTGCTATTATTCAGGGGATAAAATCGAAATTTACCCGGGCCGATTCACGGATTTGGTCAAACGGCTGCAAATATCGAGACGTGGAATTGCCGCTTACCAGTCGAGGGAAAATGAAACCATGACCGTGGAAAAACTGTTGACGGCCATGAACGGTGGCCTGCGGGATTCACGATTCTCCCCGGTACTCATAAACGGCAAGATTGTCATGCACGATGCCGGCAAGGGAAACCCTCCGCCCAAAACGCAGATCCATTTGAATGCCGGAGACCCAACCCAAACGGCGGCAATGCTCAAACGCCAAATTTCCATTCCACCGGGGGTGACCCGGCTTCGTCCGGTGATTGAGGTACTCAAGCGCCAGCTAAACCTGAATTGCTTTCTGGATGACGACGGCAACTTGAGCCTGGAGCCGAAGCTTGGGGCGGAATAAAACTAAACCACCACCGCCGGCTTGCAGCCCCACAGGCCGCGGTTCTTGATGATGGCGGCTGGCAGACAAGAGAGACAGAGAACACGCTTGCCCCGGAACCTGCACTAAGCTAGTTTTGCCACGTGAGCACATTGGAACTTATCGTCTCCGAATTGAAGACGCTGCCGCCTCCAAAACTGGAGGAAGCGGCGGCGCTCATTCATGGCCTGAAGGAGTCCAGCCGGGCTGAGCGCGCTGAGGCCTTGCGGCGCGCAGCCGGGGTGTGGGGTGGTCCGCGGGGCGAGGCCATTGAGAAAGCCATCGAGGAGGGATGCGAAAGGATTGATCCGCATGGTTGGTGACTTGATTTTGGACACCAGCGCCGCAGTGGCGCACCTGCGCGGGATTGCTCCAGTAACCGCGCAGATGCAAGCCTGCCTCGACGCGGGAAAGACACTTTATCCTGCCGACGGAACTGCCGATGCCTATGCCCGAATAAAACAATCGTTGGCAGCGGTTGGAATGATGATACCCGAAAACGATCTTTGGATCGCCGCTTTTGCCCTGGAGCACAGTTTGCCGCTCGCCACCCGCGACGAACATTTTACCCGCATCCCCGGCTTGAGCATGCTCGACTGGCGCTGAGCATCCTTTTAAGTTGACTATGCCCCAAACCGGATCACTCAACCGCGGAACTATTTGTTTCGCCAGGTGTCGTGCGCGAGTATGAAATTCCCTGTGGAGCTGTCGCGAACTAGTTTGGCGGCCACCTGCGCCTTGCTCTTGGGCTTGAGCGGCTGCGCGGAGGTTCGCCCGTGGGCGACGCAATCAAATGATCAATACCGCGCCCAGATAATCGCGGAACGCCCGGGCGAACTTATGGCGAAACTGGCGGGCCAGACTTTTCGCTGTCAGGCCTATTTGGAATTGGCGGAGGCAATCCAGGCTCTGCCCAAGAAAGACGCGGAAAAACAACTGCGCGAATGGGCCGGGTCGGGGAAATACAGTGACGAAATCGTCATTCTTTGTTCGATGCTGTTTGTGGGTCGGGACGGCGCGGCGATACCGACGGCGACCAAAGTCGGGCATTTTCAAGGTGATTCGCCGGGAAATTTTAGTAGCTGGCGCGGAATTGGGACATCGAATGGCCCGGATTGGCCAGACTGGCCGGTGGCATTGGTGGATGGAATACCCTTTTTGATTGCCGCTGATTACAACCCTTTCCTTTTTGAGTGGGGCGGTGCCTGGAGTGCGGAGCCCGGGCCGCAGTTGGCTGCAGTTTATCTCGAATTTTGTCTCACCCAGGCGCAGTGGACTACTCACCGCTACGAGCCGGCGGATTCGGCCTCCCGCCAGCGGGCCCTTGGCACTCTGTTGAAATCGCCGAATTGGACGCGCCGTTTGGTCGATGGGGAAATCAAGTACCTGAGTTACCAAATCACCGACGACCCGCCGTCCGCGCCCGTTTACCTGGACGAGCGCAATCTTCGAGAAATGACCAGTTCTGACGCAAACACGACCATGCTGGAGGGGATGGATCTCGATAACGTTTCGTTGGCGGAGGCAGTGACGGCGCTCAATGGCGCCAAAAAACTCTCGGGCAATCCGGACATCGTGGTCGAATTTGATGAACCGTTAAGTCAAAATTTTGCCCGGGACCAGGAAAAGGAATTGGCGGAAATGAAAAGCGTCCGGCTTACCTTGCATGCGGCAGCGGGAAGTTTGGCCGCATTGGCAAGTCAGTTGCTGGCGGGAATAAAGGACGGCGGCAATGGTTCCTATGGCAGTCGTTTCACTTACGGACGGATTGAAATCTTCCCCGGCAGGTATGCCGAGTTGGTGCGGAAGTTTGAGAGCGTACAAATCGGCCTGCGGGGTTCCGATATTAACCCGGGCAGGCAACCTTCAGCGGACGAAATCATTTCGCGGATAAACCATGGGCTGCGGGATCCGCAATACGCGCCAAAGGTAATTGACGGCAAAGTAACGTGGCGCGATGTTGGCAACGGAAACCCACCCCCAAAAACGCAAATCCGATTGACCATGGATGATGCAGGAAAAAGAAGCGAGTTGCTAAAGCGCGAAATCACCCTGTCGCCAACCTCCACGCACATTGACCAGTTGATCGTGGAACTCAAGCGCCAGCTCAACTTGAACTGCTTCCTGGATGACGATGGCAACTTGAGCCTGGAGCCGAAGCTTGGGGCGGAATGAACCTAAACCACCACCGCCGGCTTGCAGCCCCACAGGCCGCGGCCTTTGATGATGGCGGCGGCGGCGGGCGGAACCATCTTTTCCCAACTCGGATCGCCGTCGGTGATGCGCTTGAGAACGTCACGCGAAAAGATGCCAAGGTTCTCGGTGTGGAAACCGAGAAGCGGCTCGATGAAGTGGTTCTCGATCAGGTACGCGTAAAGATTGCGCAGGTGGATTTTGACCTGGAGATTCTGGGCCGTAATGAGCCAGTCGCCGGGGATGGGCATGCCCGGGGGTGGGGCGGCGGCGCCGGCGCCCGCGGCTTTGCCGGCCTGTTCCGCGATGTAGCGGTTGTAGCCCGAGCCCTTCATCGGATAAACATACATCTTCGTGCCTTCCTTGAACAGGCGCCCGCAGGCTTCGAGAATGCCGCCGGGCAGATTGTCGTAATATTGTTCGTTAAAGACTTCGAGCAGGTTATTGATGCCCAGCGTAATACCCACCATCTTCTTGGTGTAGCGGCGGAAATAGTCCGTCAGGCGGAAAAATTCCGAGTAATTGGAGATGAGGACGTGATAGCCGAGGGCAGCGAGGGTATCCACGCGGGCCAGAAAATCAGGGAGGTTGAGTTCGCCGCCCGCGAGGAGGTTGTGCATGGTGATTTCGAGCAGCACCAGGACTTCCTCGCCGCGATTCTTTTCCTCCTGGACAAATTGGGCGCCAGCGGCCTCGAGCATGTCAATGTTCACATGCGTTACCGGGCGGAACGACCCGCGTTCAACAAGCAGCGCCTTTTTGTACAGAACTTCGGAGGGCTGAAGGACATGGCGGTCCGGCGAATACATCACCGCATTGGTCAGGCCGTGTTGGACAAGGTGCAGGCAGATGGAGCGGTTTTCGATGTGGGCAAAGTCGGGGCCGTTGAATTCCAGCATGTCCACTTCAATGCGCTGGATGCCCAGATTGTCAGCGAGGGAGAGAATGAACTGCTCGGTGTCGGTGTGCAGCAAGGCGGCCCCATAGACGAGATTGACGCCGATGACCCCGAGGGCGTCCTGCTGGGAGAGCGCCGTCTTGTCCCACATGCGGACGTGAATGATGATGTCATTGGGCGGCCCGTGAGGGCGCAGTTGGAAGCGCATGCCCATCCAACCGTGGCAGTCGCCCGTGCCCTTGAAACTGGCGGCGGCGACGGTGTTGGCGTAAACAAAAAACGTGCTGCGGTCTCCCCGGTGTTTGTCGAGCCGCTCAGTCAAGAGCTGGAATTCGTGGTCGAGCATCTGGAGCAGGCGCTCGCGGGAGACGTAGCGGCCGGCCTTGCCGTAAATGTCGTCACTGAACTTCATGTCATAGGCGGACATGCTCTTGGCGATGGTGCCCGCCGCGCCGCCGGCCTGGAAAAAGTGGCGCGCCACTTCTTGGCCGGCGCCGATTTCGGCAAACGTGCCGTAAATCTCGTCATCCAGATTGATGGCGAGGGCTTTCTGGTTGGTCGAAAGTTTTTCGCGTTGGGCAGGTTCGGACATGGAGGGAAAAAGCTGGGAGCGGTGAGCAGGGAGCGCGGAGTTAAGCCACAATACAGGAAACAAATCAAAAATACAGCAAACAGAATGCCCCTTAAGCGTAAACCGTTCCGGGCCGGGGATTTCAACGAAATTCGATGTCAAATTCTTGTGTCCCGCTCCCTGCTCCCCGCTCTTGGCTTCCTCGGCCCCTCCAAAAACTGGAACTTGGAACAATCCGTGTTCCGGGATTCTACCTCCTGCCTTCCCGCTCCATCTCTCCCCTTGCACTTCCTCCCGAACCCCTTACACTGCCGACATGCGCTTTTTCTGGAAAACCGTGCTGGCCAACATCGTGGCCACCTTGATCACCCTGCTGGTTTTGGGCATGATCTGCGTCGTAGTGTTCCTCGTTTTTGTGCGGGTGATGATGGGGGCGGCGGCAGCTACCGCGCGCAGCGAGCGGGTCCACGACCATTCCGTGCTGGTGTTCGACATGGACACTGCCATCACCGACGCTCCCAACCATGCCGGGCCGCGGGAAATTTTCAGCGGCGGGGGCGGTTCCCGGATTTCGTTGTATGACTTGGTGGAAGCGATCAACCATGCCGCGAAGGATGCGAACATCTCCGCATTGTTTTTGAGCGGCAGCCTGGATACGGCCAACGCCGCGTCCGGCTATGCCCCGTTGCGCGAAGTGCGCCAGGCGATTGAGAAATTCAAAGCCAGCGGCAAAAAGGTCTATGCCTATTTGGAGCAACCGACGGTGAAGGATTATTACCTGGCCAGCGCGGCGAACGAGATATCCCTCAATCCGTCCGGCTACCTGAGCATTAACGGCCTGGCCGCGCAATCCCTGTTTGTGCGCGATGCGTTGCAAAAGTATGGCGTCGGCGTGCAGGTCACGAAAGTCGGCAAATACAAGTCCGCCACCGAAATTTTCACGGAAACCCACATGAGCGATGCCGACCGCGAGCAATTGACTAAATTGCTTGAGGGTATTTGGGGCACGGTAACGGCGGATCTGGCCTCCAGCCGCAAAATTGACCCCGCGGCATTACGGCAGATGACTAACGAGCCGGGCTTGTTCCTCGCGCCGGATGCCTTCAAAAACAAACTCGTGGACCGCCTCGCCTATCTCGATGAGATTATTGTCGAACTGGAAAAAGCCGGCGCCAAGGACGAAGACAACGACACTTTTTACCAGGTGTCCATGGCCACTTATGCCAAACGCCTCGCCGACCATCGGGAAAGTGGGGACGGCGACCGCATTGCCGTGGTCTATGCCGAGGGTGATATTGTGGATGGTGCCGGAAGCAACGGCTCGATCGGCGGCGACCAACTGGCCAACGAATTGCGCTCGCTGCGTGGAAACAAGCAGATCAAGGCTGTCGTGCTGCGCGTCAACAGCCCGGGCGGCAGCGCTTATGCCAGCGAAGTCATCCAGCGCGAGATGCGCGAACTGCTCGCGAAAAAAATTCCGGTCGTGGTATCCATGGGCACTTACGCCGCCAGCGGCGGTTACTGGATTTCCGCCTACAGCGATTACATTTATGCCGAGCCGACCACGGTGACCGGCTCCATTGGCGTCTTTGGTCTCAAGCTTAACTTCAAGGACATCGCCAGCGACCATGGCGTGGCGTTTGACACGGTAAAAACGGCGCAGTTTGCCGACATGGACACCGTAACCCGGCCGTGGTCGCCCGACGAGTTGAAGCTGGCGCAATCGCTGGTGGACAATATTTACGACCAGTTCATCAGCAAGGTTGCCGAGGGCCGGGGCATCAAGGCGGACGACGTGCGCACCATCGCCCAAGGCCGGGTGTGGACGGGGGCCGACGCAAAAGATCTGCACCTCGTCAACGAACTCGGTGGCTTGTATGACGCCATCGCCAAGGCGGAGGAATTGGCGAACCTCAAGGGCAAGAGTTGGACGCTGGAGCAATTGCCCGAGGAACGCACGGCCATCCAGGCATTTTTGCAATCGTTGAAGAATGATGACAATTCCTCGCCGGTTTCCAAAGCGGCGGGAGTTTCGGCGCCAGTGCTGCCCGCCGGGCACGACCCGCTGTCCACCGCCTTGCGCGAGGTCGAGGCGCAATGGGGCTTTGTGCGCTCTTTTAACGACCGCCAGGGGGTTTACGCGCGGCTCCCGTATTTGTTGGAGTTTTGAAGGCGTGGATGGAGTACCTGCAAACTTGCTGCGGGACGATTTGTTTGGCAGCGTCTGGGGCATGCCCCAACCAACAGCCCCACTGCCCCAGTGGGTGACGCAGCCAATTCGTACACCCTGGTGGCTGGCCCAGTCGGTTCGACGATTCCTGCAGGTGACCGCAGCGCCAGTCTTGCTGCTGCTGGCGCTTTATGGCTGGGAGAAAGAATTCGGACTCGGCGGGAACCTGCTGGCGATTTTTTTTCAAGGCGCATTTTGGGGTTTCCCGGTTTTGATAATCCTTTACCGCCGGGCGGCTTGCCTGGACCATCCACCGGCCCTGGCCCGTTCGCGGTGGCGGGGTGAAGGGGATGTCCTGTTTCATGCGGTGATCCATACGCTGGGCGCCTATGGTGTTTGTTCGGTTGTCATTTGGTGGCTGTTTTCGGGTACTTTTTTGGCCACCTTTGCCGCGCCGGCACATCCGGAAAACAAAATCATCTTCGAAGTGGACGTTCTGCGCGATTTCCCGGTCGGGCGATTCTTTGCCCAGCGCGTCGGGCAGGCGAAGATGCAACTGGGGGCAAACCTGTTCGAGCGGGTGCCGGATCTGGTCTTGGGCCACGCCCAGTGGTCGAAGGATGGCCAGCTTTTTGTATGTACGGCAGCCGTGGAAGATCAACTCCCGGTTCCGGCGATGGCCTTTGATTTTAGCACGAACCAGGCCTTACGGCCGGAATGGAAGGAATCCCCGCCGGACGCAACCGGCCGGCAGGGAACGCGGGGCTGGAACATGCCGGCTGCGGAAATACAAAAGCTCATCACGGAACATGGCGGCTTGGTCGGTCCCATCATTGACCGGCGCCAGATTGAACAGGCGGAAAAAAAGTATTGGGGCGTGGTGAAATTCGACGTGCGAACGTAGGAACGCAGGTCTGCTGACGGAGGGGGGGCGTGCGCCGGGTGGAATGGTTTGCGGGAGTTTAAGAAAAGAGAGAAAAGGGCAGGGTGGGTTTTCGAAAACGTCCGGGGAAATGGGGGTCATTTTTGCGACGAACTTTCCTGGGCTCCCATGCCTTTGACTTTAAAATGGGACTTCGAGCTTCACATTTTGGTTTTACTCTTCACGCTTCACTCTTCACACTGCGCCAATTCCCATGAGCAAAAAACGACTCAAAGCCGACGGCAACCGCGGCAAGGTAATTATCATCGGCGCGGGCGGCGTCGGCGGCGTGGTGGCCCACAAGGTGGCGCAGGCGGCCGACCATTTCCCGGAGGTCATTCTGGCTTCGCGCACCGTGTCCAAGTGCGAGGCCATTGCCAAGCAGCTTCCGCGGCGCATCCAGACGGCGGCGATTGACGCCGATAATGTGCCGGCGTTGACGGCCTTCCTGAAGAAGGAAAAGCCGTTCATGGTGATCAACGTCGCGCTGCCCTACCAGGATTTGCCGATCATGGACGCATGTTTGAATGCCGGGGTGCATTATCTCGACACCGCGAACTATGAGCCACCCGACGTCGCCAAGTTCGAGTACAAGTGGCAGTGGGCGTACAAAGAGCGCTTCGAGAAGGCCGGCCTCATGGCGCTGCTGGGTTCGGGCTTTGATCCGGGCGTGACCAATGTCTTCTGCGCCTATGCGCAAAAAAAGTTGTTCGACCGCATCGAGCAAATTGACATTCTCGACGCCAACGCCGGCGACCACGGCCTGCCGTTTGCCACGAATTTCAATCCGGAAATAAACCTGCGGGAGGTTTCGGCGCGCGGTCGCTATTTCGAGCACGGCGAATGGGTGGAGACGGAGCCCCTGTCGTGGGGCCGCACCTTTGACTTCCCGGCCATCGGGCCGAAGAAGCTCTACCTGCTCTACCACGAGGAATTGGAATCGTTGGCGAAAAACATTCCGGGCATCAAACGCCTGCGGTTTTGGATGACTTTCTCGGATAACTACCTCAACCACATGCGGGCGTTGCAGAACGTGGGCATGCTCGGGATCGCACCGGTCGAACACCAGGGACAGAAGATTATTCCGATACAATTTCTCAAGACTCTCCTGCCGGACCCGGCCTCGCTGGGACCCAAGACCAAGGGCAAGACAAACATCGGCTGCCTGGTGGAAGGCTTCAAGAATGGCAAAAAGCGCCGCGTGTACATCTACAATGTCTGCGACCATCAGGAGTGTTACCGCGAAGTGAAGTCGCAAGCCATCAGCTACACCACGGGGGTGCCGGCAGTAGTGGGCGCGGTCATGATGGTCTCGGGCGCTTGGCTTAAGCCGGGCGTCTGGAACATGGAGCAGCTCGACCCCGAGCCCTTCCTGGCCGACCTGTCGCGTCGCGGGTTGCCCTGGAACGTAATGGAATTGCCAGCGGAGTAATGGTTTTTTCATCACAAAAAACGCAAAGATCGCAAAAGCCGCAATGGGTTGAATCCTTTTGCGAAGTTTGCGTTTTTTGTGGCAAAATCTTTTTCCCATGTCCCAGGATCCGACCCCTCCCATTCCGTCCGCGCGAATGCAACAATTCGCCGCGCTGGATTGCGCGCGCCTGCCGTCGCCGTGCTATGTCGTGCATCTGGGCTTGCTGGAAGAAAATTGCCGGCTGCTTGCCGACGTGGCGAAACAGGCCGGTTGCAAAATCCTCCTGGCCCAGAAGGGTTTTTCGATGCCGGCGGCGTATCCGCTGATTGCGAAATACCTCCCGGGTACGACGTCGAGCGGCCTGCACGAGGCGTTGCTGGCGCACGAATTTTTCCACGGCGAAGTGCACGTCTACAGCGTGGCGTATAAGGACGCCGAGCTGGACCATCTGCTGGGCTTTGCGCACACGCTGATTTTCAATTCGCCAGCCCAATGGCGGCGGTTTCGCGGGTCCGTGCGCGCGGCGCCGCGTCCCATTGAAGCCGGTCTCCGGGTGAATCCGGAATATTCCGAGGTTGAAACTGATTTATACAATCCCTGTGCGCCGTGTTCCCGCCTGGGCACGCTGCGCAGTGAAATTCAGCCCGGCGATTTGGACGGGCTGGACGGCCTCCATTTCCATACCTTGTGCGAGCAGGACAGCGATGCGCTGGAGCACACCGTGGCGGCCTTTGAGCAGAAGTTTGGCGAGTTTTTCCCAAAATTAAAGTGGGTTAATTTCGGCGGCGGGCACCACATCACGCGGCCGGGGTATGATATCGAGCGCCTCGTGCGGGTGGTGCGCGACTTTCGGGCGAAGCACAAATTGGAAGTCTATCTGGAACCCGGGGAGGCCGTCGCGCTGCATACCGGGGTGCTGGTCGGCACCGTGCTGGACCTGACGCGCAATCAGATGCCCATCGCAATACTGGATGTCTCCGCCACGGCCCATATGCCGGATGTTTTGGAAATGCCATACCGCCCAGCCATCCTGAATGCGGGAGCGGCAGGCGAACTCCCCCACACCTACCGCCTTGGCGGGTCGACGTGCCTCGCGGGCGAC
>Ga0265319_1002048_pt1 | contig 11342 bp, 10 predicted proteins | sample 4824metaG_FD_192443 | JGI IMG/M metagenome (GOLD analysis project Ga0265319, IMG submission 192443) | Rhizosphere microbial communities from Carex aquatilis grown in University of Washington, Seatle, WA, United States - 4-8-24 metaG | ecosystem: Host-associated > Plants > Roots > Rhizosphere >...
CGTCACTGTCGGTTGACGATCCATATCCGACCAGTACGTACCGGACCGTTCATAGCGACTACTACACAATTCCTACTTACGACCAGCAGACGCCAGGACCTTACGGCGTCGAATGGCCCATCACTGATTTCAACCTATACACGGCGCTGGCCAAGTACAACAAGGGCGGCGGCCTTGCTCAGAACATGTGGTACTAGTGTGCAGGCAGGTATCCGCCTCTCCCTGACACTCGTGCTGGCCGTGGCCGGCTGCACGAGTGTTCAGCCTCCCAGCCAACTGCCTCCCTCGCCGTCGCCGATTCGATCCATCGAGACCGCTACTCCCGTCCCGATATTAACCGCGAACCCTAGTGTCATCGCGCAGGCTTCGGCTAGCCCAGTCGCGCGTCCAACCTCGTCGACAACGACCACGCCGTCATCCTCGCCCGCCGCGCTCGGCAATCTCCAGAGCTCGGTCCTGTCCTATGACCTTCCAGACGATTACATGTCGCTCAACAGTGTCTATGACGTGGACAGCTTCGGGTCGCAGCTCGTCTACATCGACCTGTATGGTGAGCACGGCGGCATTGGGCAGACCGTGTGGCTGATCGATCTGGCAACTGGCGAGCGCCGCCCCTTGAACAAGGTTCAACAGGGCGTCGACACGCTCGGGCCGCGCATCGACGGCAACGATGTCGTGTGGAGCGCGAACCACACGCGCAACGATGGCGCCGTTACCTGGCAGGTCGTCCACTACGACCTGTCGTCGGGCACGACCAGCGTCGTTGCCGATGGCGTGAACAGCCGCAAGGAGGATGGATCTCCGAGCGTTCCGCTGACGGCTGTCCAGGGTGGCCAGATCGCCTACACGGTCGAGTCGGCGACGGCCGATTGGCCGTACGGCTGGAAGATCGTCGTCAGGAGCCTGGCGGATGGCGCCGTCGTGCGCGAGATCCAGACGCGCTATTCGGTCTGGTACATGGTGATCGACAACGGCAATGTCCTCTACTCGGAAGTGCCCCCGGAGGAAAACGGTGGCGGAGCTGGCGGACTGATGTTGTCAACGGTCGACCATCCCGAGCCCGTTCAGGTGGCCGACAACGGCAGCGACATGTCGATCGATGGAACGCGCATCGTGTGGTCCGGGGTCGATGATCTGGTAGTCAATGCACCAGTCGTCAACGAGGCCGTGTACACCGCGACCCTCGACGACCTGAACCCGGTCCGGCTCAGCCAGCCCGTGCAGGGCTACGGCGGGCGCTTTCCAGCGGCGGGTGACGGCCTGGTCACGTGGAGCGAGCCAGACACAGCGTGGGACGACCTCTTCGTGTGGGACTCACGCACCAACCAGACGTACCAGATCGCGGGCCAGCACGACACGCTGTCGCATCGCTACGGCACCTACCTGTGCAACATCGGCGGAGGCTGGCTGACCTGGTCCGTCAGCTTGACTACTGACACGCAGTTGCTGGCGGAGTTCGACGGGATCAAGACCGAGGACCTGCGCGCGGCCGAGTTAGCTTCGCATCTGCCGTAAGACGCCGGACACCAAAGTTGGACATCGCGGTCATCGATGTCGGCGACGTTTGCCGGCGAATCGTGTCGGATGTGCCGGATGGCGGACAGCTCGCTAACCACCCGGCACACACGGCACCGGGTTCTGGCGTGGAGGTAGACGGGCACCGCCGTGAAGGTGATCTCAGTCTCCTTCCGCTCGTTCCGCTCGCTCATGCCGTGCCACGCGCCCGCGACTGGAGGATGGCCCGGACGGTGGAGCCATACCAGCGCCGTCCCCCTTGGGATGTCGGCACCTGGTCGTGGGTTAGTCCGTCCGCGATCGCCCGCAGCGACCGCCCGGCGGCCGACTCAAAGGCGATGCGGTTCGATATTTCGATCGGCAGCGTACGCGGCCTGCCGATCTTGGTTCCCCGCGCGCGGGCCGCAGCCAGCGCCTCTTTGGTGCGCAGCCCGATCATCCCGCGCTCGAGTTCGGCGAACACGGCCATCATCTGCGCCATCGCCTTGCCCGCAGCAACCCTCGGCACATTCGGCACTACGCGCGGGCGCGCGGGATCGTCAGATCGGCCAACGCCGCATCGCGGCTGGTCAGGACCTGCGCTCGAGCGCCTCGGACGCATCCTCTAGGCACGACGCCGCGCAGAGCGGGCTAGCTGCAACTTCCCGGATCGGCACCTCCTGCGCGCGTGCGCATGCGATGCGGTCCACCGCAATCGGCTTCGGGCCGCCTCGGCACATATCGGCACTACGTGTGGAGCGAGCGTCGTTGGAACTGAGTGCGGGTACCTAGCACCACGACGTCGCTGTGATCGCCGACGGACGGCTCGGGACCGTATGCCGGATTCGACACTATGGGGCCATAGTGTGGGGGCGTCGGGGCGATGCCGGGGACCCGTCAGCGGCGCGCCGGCACGAACCCCTGGTCGCGTTTGAGGGCGCCATCGCTAGGGCTCTGCGACCAGGGCTCTCACGCGGGCCGGGTCTGCCGAGGAGATGTACCGGTAGCTCTGAGGAGGTCGAAACGGACCGTCCTCCTGCAGCCCGCGGAGGGGAAGCGGTGACTCCAGCGACGCTACGTCTTCAAGTATCAGCAAACACGCCATCCTGCCGCCCAAGTACTCGTCGAACTCGACACGCTCCAGTCCAAGGGTCGGATGGTGACGTAACCACGCGACGTTGGGGTCGCTGACAACAACTTGTCGCAAACGTGCCGTGCCGACGACTGCCATCATGGGCGTGCTTGCATAGATGATCACGGGCGTTCCCGCTGCGGCCCGTACGAATCTACGACGCAACTCCACGGTCTTCGTACCGTCCAAGATTGCACGCGCGAAGCGCGGACGGACTGAGAGCAGAAGTGCACCGGGACTACGGACCACCGCGGCCCTCGGCATACAGGTCCGCGAAGAGGGCGCTGCTGATCGTCAGTGGTCCCTGCGGCAGCGCGTATTCCTCGTGCGCCTTGCCCAGCTCGCGCAGGCGCCGCAGCCCCACGGGCCGCGGGAATATCTCAGTATTCGAGAAGCGCAGGGCCTGCACGACTCCGTCGTGTGCCGCTGCCTCGATCCTTCCTATGCTCCACACGCCGAGGTGGCGGAACCGGCTGTGCAGCTCATCCGGGCTACCGGTGACCACCTCGTCCAGCTGAGAACAGGCGATGACTCCGGGCGGATGGGGACCTCTCGCCGAACCGCTCATGTACCAGAGGAGCCTCGCGGGTCCGCGTGGGCGGGCGCCACGCGGGCTCCGGTAGTAGACATGCTCGCGACTAAGTCCCAGCCCCGGCTCGCGCGGGAAGAGTCCTTGCGGCACTCCAAGAAGGTCACTCGAATATCTTTGCTGGATCGGGACGACATACGTGGGCAATTCGCTGTCAATTACTTTGGCCGGCCACCAGCGGCGCTCGATCTCCGCCGCAACCATGGCTTGCATGCCGGGCTTCATGGGCGCGGGCGGAGGGAAGGACACTGAACGTGACGCAAGAACAGCGCGGTGCTCGACGTCGATCGCGGGCCCGGACACGTCGAGAACGTAGGCGCAGTAGAAGGTGCCCTCGCGGAGGAAGCCGTCGCCGATGGCAGCCACTACCGCAGCAGGCGACGGGTGGGGATCGGTAATGCGCAGCGCAGAAGCTTGCGCGTCACGCGCCTGCTGCCGGAGCAGGAAGAGTAACTGTCGGGCAAGGGTGTCGGCCCCGGCACTTGCCGCGACTCGCAGAAGCGGTACATCGAGCACACCGGCGGCCATTGTTGTGGCGTAGGCGGCAACCGCACGACCGCTCGGCCCGAAGATGCCCACTCGCTCGTGACCTGCGGCTGCAAGCTCCCGGGTCAGCCGATCAAGGTCGGCCAATCTCTCGTGAGCTGCGCTGTTCAGGAGTGTCCGCAACGCGTCGGACTGCCCGGCGCCAATCAGCCTGCGATTGAACGAAGTGCCGAGGAACGCAACCGGTCGGTACGCTTCGGCACGGGCGAGTTGGTCGATGTGGACCAGCACATCGACAGGTCTCAACACCCTCAATCCGTATAGGTCCTCCGCCGCCCCAGCCAGGATTTCGGTCAGGTGCGCGTCGCGGGTGATGAAGACGTTGAGACCAGCGGCCACCGACTCAGCTACGTGCCGGAGGTCGAGTTGTCCTGAGGGGTAACCGGGTAGCGCGGCCACCCTCTGCCCGTGGCCTCCAGCAGCGCCGCTTTCACACCGTCCACCTCATCGTCCGTGCAGGCAACGGCCGTTAACGCTTGCGCACGCCGTATGCAGCGACCGCGCAACGGACCTTGGATGGCGTCGATCTCGCTTGCCAGCGCGGCCGTGCGCACCAGCTGCAGCCGATCGGTTATGTCGTCGCCGACCAGGGCGTGCGCTTCCGCGGCGTCCGGACGTGACGGCTCCTCGAGGTCGCGGAGGATGTTGAGGTCAACGCTCGCGCGCACCAGCACGGTGTCAGGCGCCCGGGTGAAGAGGTTCGGATGGCCATGATCGCGCCACCAGTTGACGACCAGATAGCCGGCCCTGCTGCGACCCGGTGCCTCCCACTCCTGCGCAAACCCCAGCCCGATCCACATGTCGCCCAGGCCGTAGTCGTGCCGGCATCGAGCAAGGATGCCTGGATAGTCCGCGTGTCTCGCGCTGATCCACTCGACGAGTGCCCGCGCAATCCCGTGATGGCGATCGGCTGGGTGCACGCACAAATGGGTGAGGCGCACGTGATGGGCGGAGAGCCCGTACAAGGCATAGCCAATCACCGAGCCATCGCGGTGAGCGAGCACAAGTGTGCCGGCCGCAGCCGCTTCGCGGTATGCCGCGGTCGGTAGCAGCCCGAGCGTGGCTCGTGCTCCATTACCGAGATCGACGGCAGCCAGGATGCCAGCCTCATCGTTCGGGTCCACAGGTGCAATGCGTATCGTCAGTCGAGCGGCATCGTCCCGATGTGACATCGACTAGACGGTAGCCGAACGGCAGGCCATCGGCGCGCCAAGGGGCACATGCGCTCGGCGTGGGCCGTAGATAGATATAGAACATACGTTCTAGTATGGCCACGATCCGGCCATCGCACTCCGTTGACGCCTTGCTGTGATACGTCTCGCCAGCGCTCCGCGGCATTCGGCACATTCGGCACTCCGCGCGGGCGCGCGTGGGTGCCGATTTCTGCCCGCCTGGCCGCAGATCTCGGCCAGCCGTCGCTAGGCGTATGCGCGGAACGCTTGAGAGAACGGTCAGCCAGTGTGCTGTATCGGCCGAGCGAGTGCGGGCGGTGTCGGTCGACTGCCTCGCGCGTGCGCGCGCGTGGGTGCCGAATGTGCCGATCAGCTAAGGCGACCCGATCGCGCTCCACCCTCACGGGGCCAATGGGATTCCCTGGCTCGGGATCCGGCAACAGCCGACTGTCACAACGTGTGGGTGCCGGTTGAGCGCGGGGCAGTGGAACGAAGAGGGGAATCCTCGTGAACATCTGTGCGGGCTGCCCGTGGATGCGTCTACACCCAATCCCGATCGCACGGTCACCAAAACTTCCCCCGCCGCACGATAACTCAGAGTTTGCGCGACAGTCGCGGGAGTCCCATTTGAGCGCTGAGACGAGATCCATCGGTGGGATACCGGACGGTGGTGCAAGCCGAGCTGCCAGTCCCAGCTCCGCTGTTGGCACACGCGATGTTCACCTGGCACCCATGGCTCGTCTATCGATGGCCCTGGAATGGGCTGCACAAAGCTCTCTCCCGAAAGGGAGGCAGACCGGCCGACTTGCCTACAGCGAGCGGAGGGACGAATGGTCGCCTACCTTCGATTCGATCGACCGCCCGAAGGTCGGACGCCTCTCGCGGAAGTGGAGCGTGGGCCAGACGGAGGTCGCATGTGTCCGCGAGATGGCGAGGTGTCCGGGGCAGATCGCAGACTGCCTGGGTGCCGAACTTGAGGCCCTTCTGGCGTCCGGTTGTTTGTTGACACCATGGTATAGTGGGAGTCGACCGCAGATTGGAGTCCCAATCGTCACTGCGGGATCCCACAGGAGGGCAAACGCTCTTGCGCTCGAACCGTCGGGGTCCGCGCCTAGCACTTGTTCTTGCTGTCTCGGCTGGTGCAATCGGTGCGAGTATGGGATTTCCGAGGGGCGTACTTCAGGCAGCGAATGCGACCGTCTTTGACTGCCAAGCATCATTTGACTCGCACCGGTCTCAGATGCCTACCTGAAAGGCTGCGGAATCCGAACATATCCGATCTCTTACGTGGCGTTCTGAATCGATGTAGCCATCCTGGCGCAATGGCTGAAGGGAAGAGCGATATGATGCAATTACTCCGTTGGCAGGCGCCGAGACTTCTCGCAACGGCGATTGTGCTTGCCTTAACGCTGGCGTCGGCTCCCGGTCCAAATGCTGCAATCGCGGTCGCAGAGAGTGCGTCAGACATAGGCATCTCGTCCTCCTTTGTTAGCCCTTCTGGTTCGCACGACGACCAGCTTGCCCACGCGCTCCGGCTCCGAGCTGAGTTCGGCCTCTCGACTGATACGGCTACAGTCGAAGCCTTGGAGTCGGATCCGACCGCGTCTCGCGGCGACTTAGGTATTGCGCTCTCGCCAGTCGAGGCGGCCAACATCGAGTCGCGACCAAACGGCACCGATCTGGAAGCACTGAAATCCTTCGGTGCGGACCACCCTCGACTATGGGGGGGGATGTACATCGACCAATCGGACGGTGGCATCATCGACCTTGCGATCACGGCACCGTCAGGAGTGGCGAGCGCCGAGGTTCTAGCGTATGTGCCAGTCGGTATCCAGTATCGAGTCCGCACCGTCACGTACTCAGAAGCGTCCTTGAACGCCGTCGTCGTGGCTGTATCAGCCGCCATGGAGAACCTGGGCAAGGTGGGCGTCGACGTCTATGACGTGTTCACAGATATCCCAAACAACCGCGTCGTGGTTGACGTCGCAGCCAATCCTCAATTGGCCACGGATGTCCTCCGCGCCGACTTTGGTCCAAGCGTTGCGGTCGCGGTTGGAAACGCGCCGTATCCAACGAGTTGCACGTCCAGAGACAGCTGTCCCGCGCCTTGGCGCGGCGGGCTCGACATCACGAGCGTCGGGAACGGATACCAGCAATGGTGCACGTCGGGTTATGTTGGCCGCAAGAATTCAGCGAATTTCCTCATCACCGCAGGACACTGTTACGGACAAGGGTCGTTGTATGGATCTTTCACGAACTGGTATAACGGCGCGTCCTGTTGTCCCGCGAACAAGTTCGTCGGCAACGAGTCGTCGAATTCCTATTACAACCATTCTAAGGCTGATGCTATGGCCATTGCCATTTCAAGCTCTGCAAAGAGTAACTACATCTACGAGACGAGCGTCGATCCCTCGTACACGCTGACCGGTGCATGGGGTAATAACACCGTTGGCGATAGCGTGTGCGACTCTGTTGCCCACTCGAACGGAGTCTATTGTGGCACAGTAATCTCGACGGGAGGATCCGTTCAGTACGACGGGCGCACATTTGATGACCAAACATACGCGAGTATTGACCACGCGCTGCCGGGCGATAGCGGAGGGCCGATCTTTTCCAATCACAGCCTGTTCGGGGAACTCACCGCCACCAATGGCGCTAACAGTTGGTTCAGCACTCAGCAGGACATCCAGACCGAACTTGGGGTGTATCCGTGTTTAAGCCTCAGCTGCTAACTGTAGGTTCGGTTGTGGGCGCTATGGCGCTCGCATTGACATGTGTCGCTTGCTCTTTGGTGGCCGGTCCACAGGCTAATATGCGGACCCCTTTTCCCGCACAGTCTGGCGACAAGATCCTGCCGCTCTCGACTCAGGCTCCCGCGACTCCTCCTCCGTCGGGAGTAACTGTCGCGTGTCCCGTTGCAGATTATGGGTCAATCACCATGCTGTTTGACGGCACGGACGTTACCTTCGTGCAAGGGAGTACGCAAACGGATGTGCCGTTGATATGGCCTCGCGGCTTTTCGCTGGTTCAACGCAGCGGAGTGGCGATGTTGCTCGCTCCGGACGGGTCTGTGGTCCTACAGTCCGGGCAATCTCGCGACGACATCGGATCGAGCGGGTTTGATGTGTGCCTCGTTGGGGAAACCTTCTACGCGCCGTCTGAGTGACGGATCGTCGCAGGCTCGGCTGTCGTAGAGAATTCGAGTCCATCGACGGGCCCTGCGACATGATGGAGGTTTTGCTGCGGTGGTGGTGCGGGGCCGGATAACGCGAGCGAACGGCGGAAACAGTTGCGTGTCGAGGGGCGGCACCATAACCCGCGCTTCCTGGATCTGGCTCTGCCAGGGACCCCGCAGATCGACCATGCTCAGCAACTCGGCCGGGCGAGCCATATCACGCGGCAACCGGGTCGATCGAGGACGACGGATCGACGTTGGACGACGACATCAGCACAATGAATTCCGACGTAACGACGCTCGAAGGGGACTTCCAAAGTCTCACGGCCGCAGAGGCAGCCCTGCCGACCCATCTCCCTACCGGCCTACCGACCGTTGCGCAGGTGAACCAAGGCAGCAAGGCATCCTCGGGTGCGATTGCCCAGGCTCGCCAGACATACAGCGGATACCTCGCGCAGGCGAAGACGTGGGTTAAGACCGCAAACGGCTACAGCTCGACAGCTCAGTCGGCCTGCACAAAGACCGGAGGGTGACGCGGGTGAGCGTCAACGGGTCGGTAGCCGATTCATCCTGGCGATGCTTGCCAGAACTTGGGGCCGATTTGCGATCAATCGTCGGATGAGCCATCGTGGGCCGGGTCCGGACCTAAGTCGTGCGTGTTCAAGATGCAGTCGACACGATCGAAGGCGTCGGCAGCAAACGTTCGTTTGCTGTAGACAACCCGGGAACGACCGCCACGCAGTCCACGTGATCACCTCGGCGTCTGGTGTGTCAAGGCGATGGGGGGGTAGTAGTTAGAGCCGTCTCAAGTTGCCGCCCTACTCATGCGAAGGAAGTCGTCCCTGAAGCCCAATCGACCAGAAGTTGTCCGTACTCGTCAGGCAATTCGACTTCCCGCACCCGGAGCACCGCAGCCTCGATAGGCCCATCGTCGAAGCGGGCGCTGAGAAACGGGCGGAAGGCCACTGCCAACGGCGACTCAGAGCGAACCCAGCAGCTATCAAGGTCGTCCGCTGTCTCTGCTGTGAAAGCGGCAAGCGCCATCGACGTAAAGTATCCCAATCCTCGCGTTGCAACGAATTGATCGGCTATCAAAGCACCGCCAAATCCGAATCTACGGGCAGGTTTCATCCACGGCCGCGATTGTCGGAGAAGAATTGGTGCCAAAGCCGACAATTCGTCTGCGACGCGCGGATCACCGGTACGAGAGCGCCCCATCACAGCGTCGAGGGCCAAGAACGCGATGGATCTGAGCGACCAATGCAAAGGCATACTCCAGACCGGTTCGATTAGCGCGTCCGGATACCACTGAGCACCGTCTGCAAGTGACGCCTCGCCCAGTTCCCAAGCAGCTGTGTAGCACGCGAATGATGTGGTCACCAAGGGCAGGACAAACGGATGAATAGTATCGATGAGTCCGTTGCTCAATCTCCTCGCGAAATCGGTTTCGCGCCTTCCCACCGGGTCCACCGAGACCGCTAGTATCGCTCTCAGATTAAGGAGAACCTCGAGGATGCGTTGCCGACGCTCGGCGTCTCCGGATCGCAAGAGCTTCAGCGCTACAGCTGCCAGCTGACGCGGCGGTTCATCGCCCTGCTCATCCACGATTGTGACGAGTGCAGCAAGCAATTCCAATGCGCCAACATAGGGTGAGCGATCCCATGTCCCACGATCCTGCCGCAACTGGTGCACGGTGTCAGTTGTTGACGACCCGACCTCGATAGCATCCTCGATGACCTCGTCCACCCACTCGTCTTCGTCATCTTCCTGGTCTTCCTCGCTTCCCTCGTAATCCTGTTCTTCCCGATCGGCGAGCTCATCGGGGAAAAGCGCACCAGGGCCGGCCCGGTCAACGCCAGGGGGAAGCCACTCATAGTCTCCGACCGCAACCTCGTTAAGTGCCATTGCTGCCGTCTCTCTGATTACAGCCTTAACGACCGCTACGTGGGGGTGAACGAATCGGAGGCACCGGATAAGAAACAGCAGCATTGCCCTCCGTTCCACCAAGGCCATCTCTTTCAGACGTCGCAGGGCAAGACGGTAGAAGGTCGAAGGTCCGTCGACGATGACGCGCTGGAGCTTCTGAACGCTGAGCTGACTCACAGCGTCCCACTCTTGATTGACGATTCGCGGAGCCAAGATCTCCAGAACCTTGCGCGGCCGAGGGTCGGTCATTACCAATCGGGACGCGGCGAAATACTCCAAGAACGTTCTGTGAGTGAACCTGTAGATACGGTCTCCGTCAAAGTCAAGCCCGACATCCGTAAACACCCACGCTCGCTCGGTCACTAGCGACACGACTTCTTTGGCAGCCGCATCGGCATCAAGGCGACTTCCGAACCGATGAAGTTGAAGATAGTCCCGCGTAGCGGACCGGAGTTGTGTCGAAGTCACGCCGCTGCTTGCTTTGTCGTCCGTGTAAAGCCACCACGCCCACTCGCGAACGAGCGCGTCGAGATAACCCTCGTAAGGCACCGCATGAACGATGTCTCGCGCACGATCCCACTGATCGAACAACATTGCCGCGCACTTCTCCAGAAGCTCGGGACGGCTGCGAGGAATGAAACCAACTCCGCGGTACATGGTGCACATCAGGGCAAGTGTCAGCGGATTGGACCGCAGATCCGGTGCAACTCGACTTTCCGACACAAATGCCGCCGCCAAAATCTGCGCTCTGGGCGCCGCCGGCGTTGTCACGCGAAACCACCGTTCGGCGTAGCTGCTAATCCGAGGTTCGTCGAATGGCAGAACTGTCCACTGACTCCATCGCCGAGAATCCAGTGGAGCGTTGACATACCCAACGACACGGGAGGTGACGAGTATCGGCGCAGCGGCATAGAGTTGACCGAAGAGTTCCACGTCGCTAACGACTTCGCGACGACGATTTGTCGCGACTAGTTCGTCCAAACCGTCGAGCAGAGGCGCAAGCCTGCCAGTCAGGAGCAGATACTCCACAACGTCGTTTGGCGGTTCTATCTGATAGCGCGTGGCAATTGTGTCTTCGAGATGTCTAAGCAGTGATTGCTGTGCGTTCTGCTTCGCAGTGGCGTAATCCCGGAGCGTCACCACTATTGGAAGGACGGCGTCTGGGTCCGTTGATAGGGCAAAGTCGAACGACATCTTGCCTGCGAGCGTGGACTTGCCCGCCCCAGGATTACCGATAACTACGGTCCGAAAGAAGGTCGCCGTGAGTTCGGCAAAGTCGAGAGGTCCATAGTTTGGGCCCTTGCTGAA
>Ga0265319_1002049_pt1 | contig 11333 bp, 13 predicted proteins | sample 4824metaG_FD_192443 | JGI IMG/M metagenome (GOLD analysis project Ga0265319, IMG submission 192443) | Rhizosphere microbial communities from Carex aquatilis grown in University of Washington, Seatle, WA, United States - 4-8-24 metaG | ecosystem: Host-associated > Plants > Roots > Rhizosphere >...
CGGTGAGACGCAGCCGATCATCCTCATCGTCGAGCTCTTGCCGGCGCCGTTCGGGCCGAGGAAGCCGAACGCCTCGCCTTTCTCGACGTCGAAGTCGATCCCGTCGACGGCGACCAGCTCGCCGAAGCGTTTCGAGAGGCCGCGGGCGTGGATCAGAGCTACATCGCTCACGACCCCGAGACTAGCGGTGCAGCGCTACAGCTTCTCGGTCGCGCGCTCGAGCGCTTCGGCGAGCTCTGCGAGCTCGTGCTCGTCGGCGAAGACGAGCTCCACGCGACCGGCGCTCACCTTGGCGTGGAACCCGGTGAGATGCTCGAGCGCCGTGCGCACACGCGCAGCGAGGGTCGGGTCGACGGGCGTCGCGCGGACGCGTGGCTTCTGCTTCGCGCCCGCCCACTTTGCACGCTGCTCGGCCGCGCGCACCGAGAGCCCCTTCTGCACGATCTCGCGGGCAAGCCGACGACGGCCCTCGTGGTCGGGTACAGCGAGCACGGCGCGAGCGTGACCCTCACTGAGCTGGCCGCGCTCGAGCATGCCGAGCACGTCGTCGGGGAGGTCGAGCAGGCGGATGCGGTTCGAGACCGACGGCTTCGAGCGACCAACGCGTTCCGCGACGTCACCGAGCGTCAGCGCGAACTCGTCGATCAGCACCGCGCAGGCGCGCGCCTCTTCAACGGGCGTCAGCTGCTCACGCGCGACGTTCTCGATCAGTCCGAGCAGCAACGTGTCGCGGTCGTCGGTCGCGCGGACAACGGCCGGAACGGTGGCGAGCCCGGCCTCGCGTGCCGCACGCCAGCGGCGCTCGCCGGCGACGATCTCGTAGCCGCCCGCGTCGCGCGGACGGACGATCAGCGGCTGGATCACACCCTGGCGGCGCACCGACTCCGCGAGACCTGTGCCTGCTTCGCCGTCGAAGCGCTTGCGCGGCTGCTTCGGATTCGCGTGAATCGCGTCGACGGGCAGCTCGAGCAGCTCGACCGCGCCGGCTTCGAGCCCGCCGACGAGCACTTCGAGGCCGCGACCGAGACCCCGGCGGTTAGCGGCGCTCGACAAGCTCCATCGCCACCTTCCAGTAGGCGTCGGCGCCGGCAGAGCGACGGTCGTAGGCGATCGCCGGCAGCCCGTGGCTCGGGGCCTCGGCGAGCCTGACCGAGCGCGGCACCGACTGGCGGAAGACGAGCGGCCCGAAGTGACGGCGCACCTCGGCCTCGACGTCGGCGGCCAGGCGCGTGCGCGCGTCGACCATCGTGAGCAGCACGCCGCCGATCCCGAGGCTCGGATTGAGCCGGCGGCGGATCAGGTCGATCGACTGCATCAACTGGCTCAGCCCCTCGAGCGCGTAGTACTCGGCCTGCACCGGCACGAGCACGCGGTCGGCTGCTGCGAGCGCGTTCACGGTCAGCGGCCCGAGCGAAGGCGGGCAGTCGAGAAAGACGAAGTCGTACTCGGAGGTCCCGGAGGCGAGCGCCTGCTTGAGATAGCGCTCACCGTCGTCGCGCTGCGCGAGCTCGACGACCGCGCCCGCGAGCTCGGGCTTCGACGGGACGAGATCGAGATTCGGAAAGGCCGTGTGCTTCGTCAGCTCGCCCAAAGGCACGCCGTCCAAGAGGTCGTAGCTGGAGGTGCCGTTCGCGCGCATGCCGAGCCCCGAGGTCGCGTTCGCCTGCGGGTCGAGGTCGATCACGAGCGCCCGCTCGCCGGCCTCCGCGAGGCAGGCGGCCAGGTTGATGGCGGTCGTCGTCTTGCCGACGCCGCCCTTCTGGTTCGCAAGCGCGTAGATCCGGGCCATGCCGCCATTGTCGCGGCAGGCCCGGACGCTGCGCGGACTACTTGTGGAAGCTCGCTCTGAGGGCTTGAAGCGCTTGCCTTGCCGCGTCGTTCGAGGACTTGACGTCCTGCCGCTCGGCCTGCACGGACGCGCGCAGCTGCTGCAACGACTGCCTCAGCGTCTGGGCGTCGGTCTTGCTCGGCTTCGTGCCTTTGAAGGCCTGCACGTCGGCCTGGAGCTGGCCGCGATCAGCCTCGAGCGCCTGGTGAGCCGCCTGCATGTCGGTCTTCAACTTCTGCAGATCGGCGGTGAGGAGCGTCTTCGCAGCAGCCTTGTCCTTCGAGCCGGTCAGAGACTGGACGTCGGACATGAGCTGCTGTGCGTCTGCGACAAGCACGCCGTGATACGACGCTGCGTCACTACCGAGCTTCTGGATGCTGCCGTTGACGTCGGCGAGGGCTGCAGGAGCGAGGAATGCAGCGCATGCGACGACCGCAGTGAGGGTTTTCTTCATTCGGCCTGTATCGACCCGCGCCGGCCGGGGCGTGCCACTCGAACGGGGGGCCGGCGTCAGGCGAGCGGACGCTTCTTCGCCACTCCGACGCGCCTCGGGAATCCCGCCGGCGTCGGCACAAGCTTCCGGAGCACCACGAGCCCTTCGTGCGACTCCGGTGGCGCTCCGCCGAGCAGTTCGGACACCGCAGCGACGGCGGCGAGATCGGCGCTCGGGCCGAGCCAGAGAATCGCCGCTCCGCCGGGACGCACGAGCGGCAGCGCCCACTCGACAGCGACGGGCGGCGCGGCGAGCGCCTTCGCAAGCGCGACGCCGTACGCGTCCGTCTCCTGCTCTTCCGCGCGACCCCAGACGACGGTCGCGTTCGGCGGCGACCAGCGTTCGAGGAAGTCGCACTTGCGCCGCTCCGCCTCCAGCAGCGTCACTTCGCGACCGGGAAGCTCGAACGCCAACGGAATCCCCGGCGAGCCGCCGCCTGAGCCCACGTCGACGATCGGCCCTTCGAAGCTGCGGACGAGCTCCAGCGCGCGCAACGCGTCGTCCAGCAGCATCGCGCGCGCAGCGTCCGGGTCGCTGATCGACGTCAGCCCGGGCGCGTCCAGAACAGCGGCGAGCCAGTCAGTCAGCGGGGAGGACGACGATGTACCGATTCGGCTCCGTCCCCTCGGACGCGGTCGCGACGCCGCCGAGCTCTTTCAGCTTCAGGTGCACGACCTTGCGCTCGACCGCGGTCATCGGCTCGAGCTCGACCTTGCTGCCGGAGGCACGCACCTGCTCCGCCGTTCGCTCGGCCAGCGCCTCTAGCGTCACACGCCGCCGTTCCCGGTAGCCCGCCGCGTCGACCACGACTTCCTTGCGATCGTCGCCGTACGCGCGATGCGAAATCGCGTTCAACAGGTACTGCAGCGCATCGATCGTCTGTCCGTGCCGCCCGATCAGCAGCGCGACGTCGTCGCCCGTGCACGTGATGACAATCGTCGCGTCGTCCTCGACCACGTCGACGCGACCCTCGACCCCGAGAGCGGTCGTGACCCGCATGACGAGCGTCCGGGCGTCCGCTGCGAGCTCGCTCTCGTCGATGCCGGCCGCATCGAGAGCAGCGGCGGGGGCGCTCGCCAGAACCCGCGCCGGGGCGTAGCCGACACCGAGCAGGCCGCGCTCGCCCTCCGAGACGACCTCGAAGCGCACCGCCGACTTGTCGATGCTGGGGTGCCGCAGCTCGAGCTCTCGAAGGGCCGCCCACTTCGCCTCGCCGACCGTCTCTCCGGTCGTCTCGACGACGACGTCGCCCTCGCTCACCGCCGGCCGCCGGCCTTCTTCTTCCGGCGCACCTTGCGCGGCGGAGCTGCGGCCTGCGGCTTCGGCGACGGCCGGTCGGGATCCCGCTTGGCGCCGTTGCCGCCGTGACCGTCGTCACTCCTGCCGTCGTCGCTCGGTGGCGTCCGCGAGCTCTTCTTGTCGGAGAGCGGCGCAGCAGTCTTCGGAACGAGCCTGCGGGTGATCAGCCCCTGGCCGACCGTCCACAGGTTCGTCGTCACCCAGTAGAGGACGAGGCCCGCCGGGAAGTGCGCGATCACGAACACGAACACGAGCGGCATCGCCATGAAGAGGTACCGCTGCATCTTGTCGACGGTCGTCGCCATGAAGAGCGTCGAGGCCATCTGGCTCGTCACGTAGACGACGAGCAGCACGAAGCCGCCCCAGTGAGAGGTCGTGTGGTCGGCGATCGACGGGATGAAGTGGAGGAAGGAGAGGTTCCCCGGATGGAGCGCTGCCGACTCCCTCGAGAAGTGCTTCAGTGCGTAATAGAGCCCGAGGAAGACCGGGAGCTGAACCAGCATCGGCAGGCACGAAGCAGCCGGGTTGATCTGGTTCTCCTTGTAGAACTTCATCAGCTCTTCGTTCTGCTTCTGCTTGTCCTGCTTGTACTTCTTCTGGATCTCCTTCATCTGCGGCGCATAGCGCTGCAGGTTCTGCATCGAGTGGATCTGCTTCACCGTCAGCGGCACGAGCAGCATCCGCACCATCACCGTGAGGGCGACGATCGACCACGCCCACGACAGGCCGACACTGAAGTGGAGCCAGTTGAGGACGTGCCGGGCGACGTGCTCGAGCGGCGTCAGCGGGTTCGACGCGAAGAGAGCGAGCAGGTGGATCATCGGACGACCCTCGGCGGCGCAGGGTCGAAACCACCGTGGCTCCAGGGATTGCAACGCAGCAGGCGCCAGGCGGCGAGCGCGCTACCCCGGACGAGACCCTTGGACCGCAGCGCGTCGACGGCGTACTGCGAGCAGGACGGGTGGTACTTGCAGGTCGTCGGGAAGAGGGCCCCGAAGGTGACGCGGTAGAACCAGACGGCCGCAACGCCGAGGCGGTACATCAGGCGGCCACCTTCGTCATCGACAGGACCTCGTCGACCCGCTCGCCGAGCCAGTCGAAGCCGTTCGCCGCAACCGCCTCAGGCAGGCCCGAGCGCACGATCAGCACGTAGTCGTTGCCGGCGGGCACCCGCTCGAGGCGGCCCTGCCAGACCTCGCGCAGCTGCCGTTTGATCCGATTCCGCTCGACGGCGCTGCCGACAGCCTTCGGCACCGAGAAGCCGAACCGCGGCGCGGCGGGATCCTCATGCGGAAACCAGTAGAGGACGAGGAAGCGCGACGAAACCGACCGGCCTTGCCGGTAGACGGCATCGAAGTCCCGCGAGCGGGACAGACGGTTCGCGCGCTTCACGACTCCAGCTTACGCGGGAGGCCGCTACGCCGACAGGCTCGAGCGGCCCTTGTCGCGGCGCCGCTTGAGGATCATCCGGCCGGCCTTCGTGGACATGCGGTTGCGAAAGCCGTGCTTGCGCTTGCGGCGGCGGACGTTGGGCTGGTACGTGCGTTTCATGAGAAGAACGAGCTCCCGGAGAGTCGGAATTCCCCCGAGCAGGGGCCAGACGAGGCGGCCAGTATAGACGACAGTCGTCCACCGACTTCTCCACAGGCTCACGTCGCGTAGCTATGCGCGAATGGGGAGTTTCCCCCACGACTATCCACAGGTGTGGAGGGATTGGGAAGCCTTGGTAAATACCTGCAAAAGCGCCTGTTTTGCCTCTCATCTGGACGCTGCTATGCTCGCCACCGGGTACACGAGAGGGGGGCTGGCAGCGGGATGGAGCACCAAATCGAGCTGACAGCCGAGAGCCTCTGGAGCGAGGTTGCCGGCCGCCTCCAGGGCTCCCTCAACGACACGACGTACGGCACCTGGTTCGGCGAGGTCACAGGGCTCGAGCTCTCCGACGCCTGCTTCGTCATCGGTGTGCCCAACGACTTCACGCGCGACTGGATCGAAGGCCATTTTCGCGGCCTGATCGGGGCGGCGATCCGCGACGTGACCGGAGCGGACCGGCCGATCGAGCTGCGCGTGACCGGCCGCGCCGCCGCCATCCCGACCGGGCTCGAGGACGACGGCGACGAAGTGGCGCCGGCCCGCCCGGTCGTGATCGAGCGGATCCCCGGACGGCCCGAAAGCGGCGGCTTCAACGCGAAGTACACCTTCGACTCCTTCGTGATCGGCTCCTCGAACCGGTTCGCACATGCCGCTGCGCTCGCAGTCGCGGAAGCGCCGGCGCAGGCATACAACCCGCTCTTCATCTACGGCGGAACCGGCCTCGGCAAGACGCACCTGCTGCAAGCGGTGGCCCAGTACGTGAGCGAGCACACCTCCGATCTCACCGTCCGCTACGTGACCAGCGAGACCTTCATGAACGACTTCATCAACTCGCTGCGCGACAAACGGATCGAAGGCTTCAAGCAGCGCTATCGCACGTATGACGTGCTGATGATCGACGACGTCCAGTTCTTCGAGCACAAGGAGCGGATCCAGGAGGAGTTCTTCCACACCTTCAACTCGCTCTACGAGGCAGGCTCGCAGATCGTCATGTCGAGTGACCGGCCACCGCGAGACATCGCGACGCTCGAGGAGCGGCTCCGCAGCCGCTTCGAGTGGGGCCTGATCACGGACATCCAGCCGCCCGACCTCGAGACGCGCATCGCCATCCTGCGCAAGAAGGTCAAGACGGACGGAATCCACATCTCCGACCCGCAGGTGCTGACCTTCATCGCAAGCCGGGTCTCGACGAACATCCGTGAGCTCGAGGGTGCCCTCACCCGCGTCGTCGCCTTCTCGTCGCTCACCGGCCGCGCGATGTCGGTCGAGCTCTCTCAGGACGTCCTCAAGGACGTCTTCCCGCAGGGCGAAGCGGCAGAGGTCTCGATCAAGCGGATCCAGGATCTCGTCGCCGAGCGCTTCAACCTCTCGCTCGAGGAGCTCTGCGGCGACAGACGTTCCCAGAACATCGTCTATCCCCGTCAGGTCGCGATGTACCTGTCACGCGAGCTGACGGATTCCTCCCTGCCGCGAATCGGCAAGGAGTTCGGCGGCCGCGACCACACCACGGTGATCCACGCAACGTCCAAGATCGCCCGCCTGATCCGTGAGGACAGGTCTGTGTACAACCTGGTGCAAGAATTGACCGCACGGGTGAAACAGGTCCGCTAGCCCATGACCCTGTGCACAACCGCGATTTGTCCCCAGGTCCCATACCGAACGGACATGGCTCGATTTTGCTCAACCAGGCGCGTCGATGCCGTCTTCCCCGTCATCCACACTCCCTACTACCTCTACAAGGAATCATTTAAATGATTGAAACTGAAGACAGCGTGGGTGCGATTGTGGGAAACGGACTACACATCACCTGTTCCAAGGACGATCTCGTCCAGGCGCTCGGCGTCGTCTCACGGGCCGTGTCGACGCGCACGTCGGTGCAGATCCTCTCCGGGATCCTGCTCGAGGCCCAGGGCTCCGAGCTGCGTCTCGCGGCTACCGACATGGAGCTTTCGTTGCGTGCGACGCTCACCGCGCAGATCGAGGGTGACGGCTCGATCGTGCTGCCGGGGAAGACGCTCGCCGACATCGCGCGCCTGCTTCCCGCCGACGAGGTCACGATCGAGCACAAGCCCGCCGAATCCGTCGTCCATGTGACCTCCGGAACGGCGAGCTACACACTCCACACGTACAACCCCGAGGACTTCCCGCGCCTGCCCGAGCTCGACTCGGTAACGACATTCGCAGTCGAACGTGAGCCGCTGCTCGAGACGATCCATCGCGTCGCTCGCGCGGCGTCGCGTGACGAGTCGCGCCCGGTGCTCACCGGCATCCTCGTCCAGTTCACCGCCGGCATGCTGGTCATGGCTGCGACCGATTCCTACCGGTTGGCCGTCAAGCAGACGACGCTGGAGGGCGCCGTACCCGAGCTCGAGGCGATCGTTCCGGCTCGTGCGCTGCAGGAGCTTGCGCGCATCGCGACCTCCGGTGACGAAGTCGAGGTCGGTGTGCACGAGAACCAGGTCATCTTCACGACGTCAGGTGTGTGGCTGACGACGCGCCGTATCGACGGCCAGTTCCCGAACTACAAGCAGCTGCTGCCCGAGGCTTTCGAATACGAGCTCACGGTGCCGCGCATCGAATTCCTCGACGTCGTGCGACGAGCAGCCGTGATGATCCAGCGTTCCACGCCGCTGCAGATCCGCTTCGCCGAGGGGGAGCTGACGGTGATCGCGCGGACACACGAGGTGGGCGAGTCGAAGGAGTCGATGCCGATCGGGTTCACCGGCGACACGCTCGAGATGGGATTCAACGCGGACTTCCTGCGGGACGGGCTCGAATCGCTCGAGGGCGACGACGTGCGCGTGAAGCTGATCAGCCCGCTCCGGCCGGCGGTGATCCAGGGCGAGGGCGACGACTTCACGTACCTCGTCATGCCGATTCGCCTGCCGGGCTGATCGTCGACCGCGTCTCGCTCGTCAACTTCCGCTCCTACGCGAAGCTGGAGCTCGGCCTGCGTCCCGGGCTCGTGCTCGCGGTCGGGCCGAACGGTGTCGGGAAGACGAACCTGCTCGAGGCGCTCCATGTCGGAACCCAGGGCTTCTCGCCTCGCACCCGCAACGACGCGCAGCTCATTCGCTTCGGTGAGACCGCGACGCGTGTTGCCGTGTACGGCCACCGGGGAACCGTCCCACTCGAGGTCGAGCTGGTCGTCGAGGCCGGCGCCGGCAAGCGGGCAAAGGCGAACGGGGCTCCGTTGCGCGCGACCGAGCAGCTGCGCTCGGAGACTACGACCCTCGTCTTCACGCCGGACCGGCTCGGCGTCGTGAAGGGTGCGCCGGCCGCGCGGCGTGCGTATTTCGACCGCTCGATCGGCCGGCTCTCGCCTGCTCGCGCGCAGCTCGCGGCCGACTACGGTGCGGCCGTCTCGCAGCGCAACGCGTCGCTGCGCCGCGTCGCAGGCGGCCACTCGTCACGCGACGCGCTCGCACCGTGGACGACCCAGGTGGCGGAGCTCGGAACGGAGCTCGTCGCCGCCCGCCGCGAGACGCTGCAGTTGCTCGGCCCGCACTTCGCCGAGCGCGCGGCCGAGCTCGGGCTTCTGGAAGGCGAGCTGCGCTACGAGGGCGCTCCACCGTCTGTCGCCGCGCTCGAGGAACGTCTCGACCGCGACCTCGAACGCGGCATCACCGGACTCGGCCCGCACCTCGACGACGTCGTCATCGCCTCGGGAACGCGTGAGCTCCGCAGCTACGGATCGCAGGGAGAGCAGCGCCTCGCAGTCCTCGCACTGCTGCTCGCCGAGGCCGAGCTGATCGTCGACCGCGGAGGCGTCGCGCCGCTGCTCCTGCTCGACGACGTGCTCTCGGAGCTCGATCCGGACCGCCGGCGGATTCTCGCCGCCCGCGTCGCTCGCGTCGGCCAGGCGCTGATCACGGCGACCGATGCGGCCATGCTCCCAGCCGAGCCCGACCAGCTGCTCGAGGTCTCCAGCGGCAGCGTGCGCGAGGCGGCGTGATGGAACCCCTCGGAGACGAGCTGCGCAGCGAGCTTGCGCGCTTCGGTCCGCAGGGCGCGATCGGCGACACCGTTGCGGCGTGGCCGGCGGCCGTCGGCGCGGAGATCGCACGACATGCCTGGCCCGCCCGTTTTCTGCGCGACGGGACGTTGCTCGTGAACACACGCGACGCCGTCTGGGGTTTCGAGTTGACGCAACGCGCCGCTGAGATCTCGTCGCACCTACCGACGAAACCGAAGCTTCGGTTCGCGCCCGGCCCGCTGCCGGAGGCGGAGCCCGAACGTCCAGCGGACACTGCACCGTCGCGCCCGGAAGCTACCCTGGAGCAAGCGCGTGAGGCGGCGGAGTGGGCGTCCCAGATCGAGGACGAAGAGCTGCGCGCGCTGGTCGCGAGAGCGGCCCGTGCGAGCCTCGCGAGGGCAGCTGCAGAACGCCCGGGCGACCGCTCGTTCTGATACACTTATCTACGCCCGCAAATGCGCGATTTGCAGGGCTTTTTTGTGAAAGAAGACCATGACTGAAGACGTCTACACCGCAAAAGACATCACCGTTCTCGAGGGCCTCGAGCCCGTCCGGCTGCGGCCGGGCATGTACATCGGCTCGACGGGTCAGCGAGGGCTCCACCACCTCGTCTACGAAGTGGTCGACAACTCGGTCGACGAGGCCCTTGCCGGCCGCAACGATCGCATCGAGACGACCCTCCATCCGGACCATTCCGTCACGGTCCGGGACTGGGGTCACGGCATTCCGGTCGACTTCATGCCCGAGCAGAATCTGCCTGCGCTGACGGTTGTCCTGACGAAGCTCCACGCCGGCGGCAAGTTCGGCGGCGACGGCTACAAGGTCTCGGGCGGCCTGCACGGCGTCGGCCTCTCGGTCGTCAACGCGCTGTCGGAGTGGCTCGTCGCCGAGGTGCGGCGTGACGGCAAGGCGTACCGCCAGGAGTTCGCGCGCGGCGCGCCGCAGGGCGACATGGAGATCACCGGCGACGCCGACCCGGAGGACACCGGCACGACGATCTCGTTCATGCCGGACACGGAGATCTTCGAGGAGATCGACATCGACGCTGCCACCGTCACGCAGCGTCTGCGCGAGACCGCGTTCCTCACGAAGGGTCTCTTGATCAAGCTCACCGACGAGCGGGCCGACGGCAAGACGGTCGAGTTCCACTACGAGGGCGGCATCAAGGACTTCGTCGCGTACATCAACGAGCAGAAGGACCCGGTCCACAAGCACATCGTCTATTTCGAGGGCGAGACGGACCAGGGCGCCGTCGAGGTGGCGATGCAGTGGAACAGCTCTTATCAGGAGTCGGTCTTCACGTTCGCCAACAACATCAACACTGTCGAGGGTGGCTCGCACCTGTCGGGCTTCCGCAGCGCCTTGACGAGCACGCTCAACCGCAAGGCGCAGGACATGAAGCTGCTGAAGAAAGACGAGAAGCTCGAGGGTGAGGACGTGCGCGAGGGTCTTGCCGCGGTCATCTCCGTGAAGCTGCGCAACCCGCAGTTCGAAGGTCAGACGAAGACGAAGCTGGGCAACCCCGGCGTCGAAGGTCTCGTGCAGACGACGGTGAACGCGCAACTCGCGCAGTTCCTCGAGGAGAACCCGCAGGACGCTCGTGCGATCATCACGAAGACGCTTGCCGCCATGCGCGCGCGCATGGCGGCGCGCAGCGCGCGCGATCTGACGCGCCGCAAGTCGGCGCTCGACAGCTCGTCGCTGCCGGGCAAGCTCGCGGACTGCTCGATCCGCGATCCCGAGTCGGCGGAGCTCTTCATCGTCGAGGGTGACTCGGCCGGAGGCTCCGCGAAGATGGGCCGCGACCGCACCTACCAGGCGATCCTGCCGCTGCGCGGGAAGATCATCAACAGCGAGAAGAACCGCATCAACAAGGTTCTCTCCAACAACGAGATCCAGGCGATGATCACGGCGATCGGGACCGGCATCGGCGAGGAGTTCAACATCGAAGGGCTCCGCTATCACCGGATCGTCCTGATGACGGACGCCGACGTCGACGGCTCGCACATCCGCACGCTCGTGCTGACGTTCCTCTACCGGCACATGAAGGAGCTGTTCGAGCGCGGCCACATCTACATCGCGGTGCCGCCGCTCTACAAGGTCAAGCTCGGCAACCAGGAGTACTACTTCGAGAAGGACTCGCA
>Ga0265319_1002051_pt1 | contig 11321 bp, 11 predicted proteins | sample 4824metaG_FD_192443 | JGI IMG/M metagenome (GOLD analysis project Ga0265319, IMG submission 192443) | Rhizosphere microbial communities from Carex aquatilis grown in University of Washington, Seatle, WA, United States - 4-8-24 metaG | ecosystem: Host-associated > Plants > Roots > Rhizosphere >...
ATGTAGGCCTTGATCTTGTCGCCCAGCTTTTCATCCGGCACGCCCGCCGCCACGCAGTCCAGCACCTTTTCGTTTTGAAAGAGCACTTCCTCCACGTCCCTGGGGTAGACGTTCTCGCCGCCTACCTTCACCATGTCCTTCTTGCGGTCCACGATGGCGAAGAATCCGTCCTCGTCCATGAAGCCGATGTCGCCGGTGTAAAGCCACCCATCCTTGAGGACCATGGCCGTTTCTTCGGGATGGTTCCAATAGCCCTTCATGACCTGGGGCCCCTTGACGGCGATCTCCCCGATTTCCCCGGTAAACATTTCCCTATTACCCGTCTCCACATCCATGATTTTGCAGTCGGTTCCGGGAAAGGGCAGGCCGATCTTGCCTATCTTGCGCTTTCCATAAACGGGATTGCAATGGGTGACAGGCGAGGCCTCGGTTAATCCGTAGCCTTCCACCAGCTTGCCCCCGGTCAGTTCCTCGAACTTTTTCTGGACCTCCTGGTGCAGGGGTCCCGCTCCGGAGATGCAGGCCTGTATGCTCCGGACATTGTACTTCCCAACATCCTTATAGTTGTTGATGGCCACATAAATTGCCTGGACCCCCGGGAAGATGGCCACTTGGTACTTGTCCACCGCCTTCAAGACCGCCTCCACCTCGAACTTGGGAACCAACACCATGGCGGCTCCCATGGCCAGCGCGAAGGTCATTCCCGCCGTCATGCCGTAGCAGTGGAAAATGGGAATGGCCAGCATGAAGACCTCGCTCCCCTCGGGGAGGCCGGGGAACCACGCTTTGCACTGGAAGGCGTTGGCCATAAGGTTGCGGTGGGTCAGGATGACGCCCTTGGCAATGCCGGTAGTCCCACCCGTGTATTGGAAGAGGGCCGTATCGTCCATTTTGACGGGAATTTGAACCGGCGCGGCGGGGAATTTTTCCAATTCACCGACAAAACTTGAAAAAAGCGGCTCCTTCGGCCAATCCACCCAGGTTTTTTCCTTCTTGGCCTTGAGGGGATAAAGCCATTTGAGCGGTATGGGAAAGTAGTCGTTGATTCGGGTCACCCAAACTTTTTTCAGGCCGCAATCCCCCGCCACTTCCCGAAGGATCGGCACGAACCGGTCGAGGGTAATCACATGCCGGGCCCCGGAATCCTTCAGCTGGTGGGCCGTCTCACCGGAGGAATACAGCGGGTTGAGCTGGGTCAGGACGGCGCCGGCCCTGAGGACGGCGAAAAAGGCGATCACGCAGGGGGGGCAATTGGGAAGATAGAGGGCCACCCTGTCACCCGGCTGGATCCCTTCCCTGATCAGGAGATTCGCGAATTGGTTGACCTTCTCATTCAGCGTCCGGTAGGTCATCTTGGAGCCGAAGAAATAAAGGGCGGGGTTGTCCGCGTAACGGTCGGCCATTTGGTTCAATAATTCGGAAAGGGGGAAGTCGGGAATCTCGAGGGTTGGAGGCACCCCCTCATCGTAAGAAGTAAGCCAAGGACGATCACTCATGACCAACTCCCGGTAGGCATTGGTGCAGGCGTCTAGAACAAGTTTAAGCCTTGCTGATTAGGGTGTCAAACCTTACAACCGCTCTCCGCTGTCCGTCCTCCGTCGTCCGCTAAAGCCCAAAACTCCTAATTCCTAACTCCAAATTCCTAATTAACCATGTCCCTTGGTTCCCTCGTCCCTTAGCGATAGAATCAAAGAGACCCATGACACCCACACTCATTCAAATACTTTCCCGGGAACTTCGGGAAACCCTGCTCAACTCCCGCCTGTCCCACATCTCCCAATCCGCCCCGGAAACGGTGGAGCTTTCCTTTTACCATCCGGACCGTCCTAACCGCGTCCTGACCCTGGCCCTGCTCCCGCTCAAACCCATCCTCTTCGTTTCCCTCGAAAAACATCCGGCCCTGGCCAAGCCGCCTAATTTCTGCCGGTCCCTGCGCAAACACTTGGAGTACGCCCTATTGACGGCGATCGAGGCGGAACCGGGCGAGAGGATGATGCACTTCGTCCTCAAGACCGGGGAAGGTTCCTTCCGACTGGTCTTCGAGGGAATCCCCAAATACCCCAATGTCATCCTGGTCGGGGGGGACAACCTGATCATCAGCGCCCTTCGTTACAAGAACGACGTTGAGAGGCCGGTCATGCCGCAGGCTTCCTATAAGGCCCCCCCGCAGCCCCTGGAAAAGCCCAACCTTTGGCAATTGAACGGGCGGCAATTCCAGGACCTGTGGGAAAAAACGGAAAAGCCCGCCCTGGGGCCTTGGCTCAAGAACGACTTCCGGGGCACGGACACGGAACTGACTTCCTACCTGGAAAATTTCGGGGACCAAGTTTTTTCCCAATGGGACCTGGTCAAGCGGGAGATATTGGAACAGGGATGGAAAAAATACATCCTCTTCCCGGGCCCTCCCCCCTCCCTCAAGATATTCCCCATGAAGGTTTCCCCGGAAAAGGAATCCCTGTCCTTTACCTCCGGCTCCCAGGCCCTTGAAAAATTTTTCCAGGCCGAATCACGGTACCGCGGTCTTTTGACGGAAAGGACCAGGCTCGAATCGGAAGTCGCGAGGGCCATTAAGCACGAGAAACGAATCCTTGAAAAATTGAAAAAAGACCGGGCGGAGGCCGAAAAATCCGACCAATACCAATGGTGGGGCGAGCTCCTCATGGCCCAGCTCCATAAGGTGAAACTGCACTTATCCGAAATTATCCTGGAGGATGTGGTCCGGGGAACTCCCCAGCCGATCGCCATTCCCCTGGATCCCGAAATCACCCCGCTTCATAACGCCCAAAGGTTTTTCAAAAAGGCGCAGAAGGGCTCCCGGGGATTGGCCCAAGTCGAGAAAAGGGAAAGGGAAATCCTGGAGCGGATGAACCAGTTGAAATCGGCCCAACGGAGCCTGCCGGCCCTCCAGGAGGAAGCGGAAATTAAAAAAGCCTACCAGGACCTCTTCCCCAAGAAAAAGGAACAGGAGGCTAAGCCGAAAAAAGCCAAGGAGGAAAAGGTTCCCACGCCCAACATCCTGCGCACCAAGCTCAGCAAGCAATTCGAGCTTTGCGCCGGCACCTCCGCCGCCGCCAACGAGTACGTCACCTTCCAATTGGCCCAACCCGAGGACTTATGGTTCCACGTCCGGGACCTGCCAGGCTCCCATGTGATCCTGAGAAAGCTCCAAAGGGACATCGCCGTGCCGGAAGACATTCTGATGCAGGCCGCCAAGGTGGCGGCCGTTCACAGCAAGGCCCAGCCCGGCAGCAAGGTCACGGTCAGCTACACGGAAAAAAAGAACGTGAAGAAGATCCCCGGCGGACCCATGGGATTGGTGACGATGACGAAGGAAAAAAGCCTGTTCGTGGAAGTATAAAAAAAGGGAAGGCCCCGAAATGTCCTACAAAATCTCGAAAATAACCATTTCCCACATGTACACCCGGGTAATTGTCGTCGGTTTAGTGACGTCCTGTTTCCTGCTCTTCTTGGGTTCAGTTGCCATGATAAAAATGGCCGCAAGGGGCGAGTCCATTGTCCCTTATGCGATTTCCATTCCAACAACCCTGGTCTTGATGGGTGTCACTATGTTCTTCACCGCCCGAAAACAAGCCCGCCGATTCCAAGGCACCAGCCTCACCCTGGACCACCAGTCCATCCAAATCAAGGACATCGACGGAGTTAAAACCATCCCCTACTCCTCCATCACAAAGCTTACCCTTTCCGAAAATCCGTCCTCCCTTGGCATCATTTCCAATAAAAAAAAGTACGTCCTCTTCGGCTACGAAAAAATGGAGGAGATCAATCTTGCCGTTGCCCAAAAAGTTGATCCAGCCATCACGAAAAAAATCGTCCGAAAACTCAACGTCAACAACCCCGCCGTCTTCTTTCTTTTTTCCATCGGAGGTTTGGCGCTATTCGTCCTGACCTCTTTCGTCATAGTCCGCGTCGGGCTCGGAAAAGCATCCGATTCCATTTGGTCGCTGGGCGCGGGAACTTACTTCTCTTTCTTCGCCCCGGAAACCAGCCCGAAATACTTGAAAAAACTCGGGTGGGCCATGCTTGCCTTGGGAATCATCCAGCTAATCCTCAACCTGGCCCATCCATAAAAACCTTTAATTTATTCGGCGGGCTCTGTGACAAAAACTTTATTTGTTTCCACTTCCTTCCGGAAAGCCCACAAATACAAAGCCCCGCCCCCTACCGCCACCAGCGAAAAGGCCAAAAGTAAATTGCTGTAGGCGAATCCTCTCGAAATGGTGGAGAGGACGGAAAAGTCCAGCCACTTGCCGTCGAGGATTTTTCCGACCATCGCCGTTCCAACCGCGCCTGAAATGATGGCCACCAGGTTGAAGACCCCCATGCCGATACCAGTCTCATTTTCCGGAAGCGTCTGGGAGACGCTGTTGATCATGGCCGTCTGGAAGAGTGAGAATCCGACGTAAGTCAGGAGCATGGCAGCCCCGATGAGATAGGGCGACCAGCTTAAAAAGAAGGCCATCAGGACCATAGCCGAAACCAGCAGGGACAAGCCGAGGGCCACGACAAAGGAGTTTCCCTTCCGGTCCGCCAGGGATCCGGCGTAGGTTCCGAAAAAAACCGAACTGACAGCGCCCGGAAAAAGAATCATGCCGATTTTTCCGGAGTCCAACCCATGGACCTCGTGAAGCATCAAGGGAATGAGGAACATGATGCCCATGACGATGGAAAAGAGGCTGAAACCCACCAGGACGCCGTCCCGGAAACGGATATTTTTGAACAAGTCCGGCGGAATGAAGGGATTAACCGCCGTATGGATTCGCCGGAGAAACAAGACCAACAGGACAAGAAAAACCGCCAGGTAATCCCAACGGCTGTAATTTAAGTACAGCACCAGCGCTCCCACCGTGAAGGCCACCAATACCGCCCCCAGAATATCGACAGTCCCTTCCCGCCGGGGTTCGGATGGAAGTTCACGGTTCAGGAAAGGGATGGAACCCAGGGTGAAGAGGGGAATCAAGAAGAGATAGGACCAGTGGAGGTTTCCCGCCACGAAGCCCCCCACGACCGGGCCCACGCCGATGCCGAAGGAAACGGTGGAGGTGATCGTCCCGAAGACCTTGCCCCTTTCGTGCATTTCAAAGTAGCGGGCAATGATGACGAAAACCAGAGCCGGCAGGGCCGAGGCGCCGATGCCCTGGATGGCCCGCGACAGAATGACCAGGGGATAGGAAAACCTCAGGGTGAATCCCATGACCGATCCCAGGTTGTAGAGGGCGATGCCGATGAACAAAAGGTGTTTGGGGCTGTAGATGTCCGACAACTTGCCATAGATGAGGGACCCAATCCCGAAAAAAACCAGGAAGATGGTCATCATCCAGCTCACGCCGGAGGAGGACAAGCCAAACTGCTCGGAGATTTTAGGGGTTGAGACGTTGAACACCGTCTCATTCACCACGCAAAAAAAGATGAGGTAATTGACCCATGGGACCAATTTCTTCCGGTTGACTGAGGTATCCATCGTTTGTCTTTCTTTGGGGAGCGGGGCTGGCCAATCCTAAGGGAGGGAGCCCCATGAAAACAAGGGCTCAGGAACCCTCATAGGCCTTTTGGAGAGTTTTGATCACGAGTTTTTTCATGGGCAGGAAGGCTTTCATCACCCGGCCGGCCCTTTGGGGGTCGCGGCCGGACATCCATTTTTTCATGTCCCTCGGGACGATCTGCCAGGAGACCCCAAACTTGTCCTTCAGCCACCCGCATTGTTGGGCCTTGGGGTCCCCGCCCTTGGAAAGCCTGCCCCAGAAATAATCCAACTCCTTCTGGTCGTCGCAGTGAACCTGGAGGGAGATGGATTCGTTGAACTTGAAAAGGGGGCCGCCGTTCAAGGCGGTAAAAGTCTGGCCCCGGAGAATAAATTCCGCGACCAGGACCGTCCCTTCCGGCATGCCGTGGACCTCACGGCCTTCCTTGCCGTAATAGGAAACGTCCGTGATCTTCGAGCCTTTCCGGAAGATGGAAACATAGAATTTCGCCGCTTCCAGCGCCTGGCGGTCGAACCAGAGGCAGTTGGTTATCTTTTGCCCCGTTTTAACCTTGACCGTCCTTTTCTTTTTCATGGTTTCCCCTTTTGAAATTTCTCCAAGTAAGCCGCCAGGTTTTCCAGCGTCATGTTGGTTCCCTGTTCCATGCCGCCAAGGAAAGGCTCGGAACCGGGATTGGCTTCCAGGACCTGCACTTCAAAGTCCAGGGCCGTATCATTCCCGTTATCGTGAAAGGTGATGGTCTGGCGGATCTTGAAAAAGGGCCTGCCGCCGGGACCAGGCACAGCCTGGACAATGACCAACTTGCCCGGAGGTTCCACCACCTCATAAACCGCCCGGCAGTCGTGTTCCACTCCCTCCGGCGAGCGGAAGCTATAGGTCCATTCCCCACCGGGACGGAGGTCCACTTTGCAATGGTGCGTGGTGAAGGGTTTCGGCGCCCACCATTGGGTTAGGTGCTCGGGTTTCGTAAAGACCTCAAACACGAGGTCCCGTGGAGCCTTGACCACCCGTTTCAACGAAAGATCTTTCGCTTTTTCCGCCATCTCAATCCCCCTTCGCGAATTTTCCCACGCCTAACGCCAAACGGCGACAATTCCCCCGAAAACCGCGTAGGAGAAAAGATAAAGTCCGTTGCTGATTTTGATCAAAGTCATGGAACGGTTTTCCCAAAGGGTTCCGAGGCTCCCCGTGAGGGCGAATCCGGCCCAAACCAAAATCCCGATCTCAGCCCCTTGGGCGAATTCCACCGCCCCCAAACTGCGGCACAGGACCTGAAGGGCCCCGGACAACAAGAGTGAGCAAAAGAGTCCATTGGCCATCAACAGCGGCATTTTCTTCTTTTCCGCCTCGGACATTTGGTGCCCCTCGGGAATACCCAGCACCTTCATAAAGGGTTTTCCGAAAAGGACCGGCGAATACCAAAGCCAGCTGAGTATGAAATTCGCGAAAGCCACCACCGCCAACTGGATCCACTGGATATTAAAATGAATCATCGCGTCCTCCCTTTTCGAACAATATTACTTCCCGGCCCCACGCCATAACCCATCGAGGCTGTATTTCCCGCCGCCTTGGGCGGCGAAGAGCAGAAAGATAAAACAGAAGAGCACCGCCGGTTCCCCATGGTTTTGTACAGGCCAATCCCCCCTGAAATGGAACTGCCAATAGGCCACCGCCATCTCCCCGGAAAGGACAAAGGCCGCGCAGCGGGTGAAAAGGCCCAGGAAGACCAAGGTGCCGCCGATCAGCTCCAACATCCCTCCGAACCAAACTTGGGATGGGAAGTGGGGATGGCCTCCGAAATTAGCCGGAATGCCCCCGAACCAATCCAGGATCTTGACCCCTCCGGCTTGGAGAAAAAGCAGTCCTGACGCTACCCGCAATAGGAAATAGGCGGCCTCGGCCAGTTGTTCCTTTTTCATTTTTTCACTCCTTGGTTTTCCAAAAGGTAATCTTCCAATTGATCCAGCGACCCGCCCCAGCCCTGGCCCATCCCCGCCTTGGCGTTGTGGAAGGTGTCCCGTTCGGCCTGGCCCGCGTCCCCAAAGACTTCCCACAGGATCGTGACCCTGGTCCGGTCCGGGCCCTCCTCCGCGAGGGTAACCGTCGTCAGCATGGTTTCGGGCCAAGTGGCCGCCATCGGATGACGGGCGACCTTTTCATACTCGTCGCAGAAGGACTGGGTATAAACGAGGCGGTTGGGTTTGGAAATCTCCCTGTATCCCGCTTTACCGTACATAACCGGACCGCCGGGACTGGACATGCGGTAGAAGGAGGAACCGCCGGGCTTGATGTCCGTCCTCAGGAACTCCATCGTCGAACCCTTGGGGCCCATCCAATGGGCGAAATGCTTGGGATCGGTCCACATCTCGAATACCCGGCCGATCGGCGCGTCGAAGGTCCGGGTGATGACAAAGGAATCCTTTCCCGATTTTTTCTGGTCCAGATACTCGGCCAGCCTGTCCCAGGTCGAGTTGCCGTTGGCCTTCTTGATAAATTTCTTGGTTTCCTGCGCAGCCTCCTTCGACGGCAGGGCCATAGTCATGTGCAGGAGGGTCTTGCCGCCCTCATCGGTGAAATAGACCGTCACACGGAACATGGGCTTTTTCTCGTCATTGCCGCCGTGGTCATAGACCAGCTTGGAATACTCCTCAACCTCCAGGTACTGGGTCTTATTGACGTAATCGATCCCGTCCGGACCGTGCATGGTGTAATGCCAAATCCCGCCGGGCCTCAAGTCCTTGCTGTGGGTGGTGATGGTGAAGCCCCTGGGCCCCCACCATTGGGCCGCCTGTTCGGTGTCGTTCCAGGCTTCCCACACCATTTTTCTCGGCGCGTCGAACAGGCGGATGATTAAAATCTCGTTGTCCGCAGCCTTGACCTTTTCCATCGGGTTAGCGGCCATTTTTCTTCTCCTTTTTTTGAATTTCTCGTAGGTAATCATCCAACCGGTCGAAGCTCTCTTCCCAGAACTTGCGATAATGCTCCATCCAATGGGTGGCGTTTTTCAAGGGCGCGGCCTGGATGCGGCAGTGGCGCCACTGGGCCTCCCTGCGGCGCTCAATGAGCCCGCTTTTTTCCAATACCTTCAGGTGCTTGGAGACGGCGGGAAGGCTCATTTTGAAGGGCTTCGCCAGGTCCAGCACCGAGGCTTCGCCCTCGGAAAGCCGGGCCAACAAGGCCCTTCGCGTCGGGTCGGCTAAAGCTGAAAAGGTGGCGCTCAATTGATCGGTCGGCATGAGGACCCCTCCTTTCGTATTTAACCTTTCGGTAAAATACAAAAGGGTGGCCGGTTTGTCAACGGCTAAAAAGTTCCCTCCCCTCCACGGAAAATCAAAATCGAAAAGATCCTTTTGGCTTCCCAAAAGCGAACATTTGAGGACTGTCGGCTGGTTTTTTTAGTTTTCGCGGAGGGCTGAGGGGGGACAGCGGAGGGCCGTCTTTTTACTTCCAGACATAGACGAGGCTTCTCTTAGCGGGTTTGAACCCGGACTTCTTATAAAACCCCTCGAACATTCCCTTGTAGGCCAGGGTATAAACCACCTTCAGTTTTTTCTTTTTTTGGTAATCCCGGACCCTTTTCAAAACCGCCCGGCCCAAGCCCTGCCGGCGGAAATAAGGATGGACCGCCGCTTCCAGCAACTCCCCATAGGCGCCGTTAAAACCCTCCCGGCTTTGGAGGAAGGCGAAGCCCACCACCTGGTTAAAAACCGTGAGGGCCCAGCCCTGGGTATGGTTTTGCTGGAGTAATTGGGAAACCCGCTTGAGCGCGGCATGATGGGGCCATTTTTCGGAAAGGGGAAGGGTCGAATAGCAGGCCTGGTAAACCAGGGCCATGGCTTGCTTATCGCTCTTGTTTACCGGACGAATCTTATAATTACGGATTTTTTTCATGTCCCCCCTAGTTCCCAAGACCTGGTTCCAGGGACCGGGATTCCGTCATGAACCGGAACCCGGCGCCTGGCGGCCCGACCCCATGGTTAGATGACCTTGCGGTGGTCGTCAAACCAAAAGGCCCAGCCCACCAGAAGCAGTTGGAGCTGTCCCCCAAAAGCCACCAAATTGGGGTTATTTGGGGGCGTCGTTGTCAGGCTGAAAACGAAAAATACCAACAGGAAAAGAACAAACCCTAAAAAACCCAGAAAGCCGACCCGGTCCCTGGTCTTGGTGGCGTTCCAATAAAGCCAAATACCAGCTGCGAAAAGGCCGCATTCCAATAAAAGTTCAGGGGTCCAGTAATTCCACAAGCCGAAGCCGTATTTGTGCGGGGGGATGCCCAGGTTATTAAGCTCCGCCGGGAAGATCGGGAGGTCCGGCCGATGCACGATCAAATCCAGAAACCAATGGCTGACCACTAATCCGCCTAATATCGCCGCGTTTTTCAAATTGTTGTCGAGGATTAAATAAACCAGAGCGAAGCCCAACCCCCAGGCCAAGGCCATGACCAGACTATGGCTCAAGGGATAATCGACGAAGTCAAAGGGGCTCATTTTGGTGATGCCGGGCGAGATGTTGAATTTTTCGATCCCCATCAGGACGAAAATGGGCCAAACCAGGTCCAGCCAGATGGCGGCCGCGAAGAGCGCTCCCAAATTGACCTTCGGCGCCCATTTTTTCGCAGCGAACCCCGCCGCGTAATGACCAATGAACATATTCAACCCCCTTGAAGGAAATTTCGAATGTTGAATTTTGGCAGTTTTCGCCTCGCGAAAACATCCGCAACTGAAAACTTAGAACTTAAATTTTAAAGCTCCCCCCCAATCCTCACTTTTTAGTTAACGTGAGGACCAAGGCGGTAATCCCCACCAACAGGGCTCCCCCCGCCAGCCACTTGGAGCTCAAGGCCGAATCCAAGGGGCTCTCGCCCGCCTGGGCGTTGGTTTTATCCAGCTTGGCCACTTCCTGTTTGAGGATGCTGACATCCTGGGTATTATCCCTCAAATCCTTGTGCATGATATTCAATTCCTGCTGGAGTTCCACGTCCGTCACGGATTTTTCGGCGGCCTTTTTCGCAACCTCTTCCAGGTGGTCATCGGTTTTTTTCAAGTCTTCCTGCACCCTTTCCAGGAGCCTCTTGACCAGCTTCAATTGCTCTTGAAGCTCGTCCTGGGACGTCTTCAGGGCCGTGGTGGAGGTTTTCATCTCAACATTCGAGGCCTTAACCTCGTCATCGGACTTTTGAAGCGCCTCGAACTTCTTATCGAAAAGGGACTGCATATCGCCCACTTTTTTCGCCAGGTCCCTCAAATCGTCCTTCATGCCGCTAAATTCCTCCCGGCTGGGCCCCGGCAGGGGGGTCGCGGTGGGAGAGGGAGGGGGCGTGGAAGCCGCCTCGGTTTCGGCCGGCTTCTTGGCCCCCTCGAGGGCCGGCGGAGCCTGGTCCAGGGATAAGGCGGCGATCATTTTTTGAAGTTTATTCTGGTATTTCCAGGCCGAGACTTTCCTGGCCCTTATATCCTCGCTCTTGTCCTTCACCAGGTTTAAGAGGGCCTGGAGATCCTCCAACCGGTAGGTTCCGGCCTTTAAGGTTTTCAAGTCAACCGGAGCCAAGGCGTCATTGGCCTTGAGGACGGCGTCGGTGATGTCATCCTCGGTCAGGGCCTTGGCCGTGAGGATAAAATCCTTCTTGTCGCCTAAATATCCCATCTTGGCCAATTGCTGGACGGCTTGCACCTCCTCCGGGGGCGCCGAATCTGGGCTGGCGGCGTCAGGCGCCTCATCGGCGGCGAAGGCCGCTTGGATCAAGGGCGGCGTCAGGCAAAGGGATGAGGCCAAATACAAAACGAGGCATTGCGAAATGAATTTTCTCACTTGTTTCCTTCC
>Ga0265319_1002052_pt1 | contig 11318 bp, 7 predicted proteins | sample 4824metaG_FD_192443 | JGI IMG/M metagenome (GOLD analysis project Ga0265319, IMG submission 192443) | Rhizosphere microbial communities from Carex aquatilis grown in University of Washington, Seatle, WA, United States - 4-8-24 metaG | ecosystem: Host-associated > Plants > Roots > Rhizosphere >...
TCGATGGGTCGATAAGGTTGGTTTAGGGGCGTCCCTGACGGATGCCCTTGCGACGCCGCCAGGCAGCGCCTCTACGCACTCGCCGTCGCCTCGGCCGGCACCTCCGCCCTCACCTTCGGCGTTCCCACCAGCACGCTCAGTTGCGCCTGAACCTGCAGGAAGAACGCCGGGTCCAGCTCGCCCACCGGCACTTCGTAGAGCTGCTTCGTCTTGGCGTGCTCGTAGATATTGTTCGCACCGTCCGCGCTCCGCCCTTTCGGCCGCAGCAGCCGCTTCCGCTCCAGCAGCAGCGCCAGGAACTGGATCAGCCGGGTGTTCTCCGGCGTCCGCTCCGTCGCCGCATCGGCCAGCGTCGCGAACAGCGTGTCCGCCGTCAGCTTCATCGCCCGGTCCGCGTTCTCCTCCGCCCGGCGGGGCTTGTAGGCCTGCACCCAGCTGCAGGCGACGAAACCCGGGGACGCATAGGACGACGCCGCGCTTTCGAGCACATCGTGCCGGATCACGTCGGGCGCGGTCGGCATGCGCACCAGGTAGCTGGCGACGCGCTGGCCCTCGACAAAGGGCTGACCCGTGACATGACACGCCGGCGCGAGCGGCTGCAGATTCATTTCCATCGTCACTTGTTTACTTGTCGTGGCTCGCGACGCTAGCCAATTTCCGTTTTGCAGACATGAACGGACGTCTTATCGCCATCGGCGACATCCACGGTTGCCATCTCGAGTTTGGCGAATTGCTCGACCGGCTGAAGCCCACCAGGGACGATCGGCTCATCCTCCTCGGCGACCTCGTGAACCGCGGGCCCGACAGCTGCAAGGTCATCGACCTCGCCCGGCAGTACAATTGTCTCTCCCTCCTCGGCAATCATGAGCTCCGGCTGCTCAATTACCGCCGCTCCAAGGACACCGCGTTCCTCAAGTCCGAGGATGAGGACACCCACGCCCGGCTGCGGCCCGAGGACTGGTCCTACCTTGAGGCCATGCCGCTCACGCACTACGACGACGAGCTGAACATTGTCTTCGTCCATGGCGGTTTCCTTCCCACCGAGCCCTGGCAGCGCCAGCCGGCGAACGTGGTCACCCGCATCCAGGTGATCGACCGCGACGGCAAGCCTCGCAAGCGCGCCGACGAGCCAGACGCCCCCGCGTGGGCCGATCTCTGGAACGGCCCGCCGTTTGTCGTCTACGGGCACACCCCGCGTCCCGAAATCTACAAGCTGAAGTGGTCCGTCGGCATCGACACCGCCTGCGTTTTCGGCGGCCACCTCACCGCCTATGAGCTGCCCGAGAAGCGCTTCATCCAGGTGAAGGCACGCAAGACTTATTATCCATGAGTTCCTCCCCGCTTTCCGACACCCTCCTGCTTTGCATCGACGTGCAGCCGGCCTTCGTCAACGCGATGGCTGACGGTGCAAGGATCCTTCGTCGCTGCGCCTTCGCCATCGAAGCCGCCACTGGCCTCGGTTTGCCCGTCGCCTTCACCGAGCAGGTCCCGCAAAAGCTCGGCGGAACCGCGCCCGAGCTGGTCGCCCTCGTCACAAAGCCCACCGTCTGGGGCAAGACCGCGTTTTCCGCGCTCGCCGACGATGGCATTCGCGATGCCCTGCGACGCCGCGGCGCCGCGCATCTCATCCTCTGCGGACTCGAAAGCCCCGTCTGTATCTACCAGACCGCGCTAGCCGCCCTCGACGCCGGGCTGCAGATCACTGTCCTCACCGATGCCGTGGGCGCCCGCCGCCCCGATGATGCCGAGTCCGCGCTCACCGCGTTGGCCCGCGCCGGGGTCCATCTGCTTCCGGCCGAGACGGTTTTTTATTCGCTCCTCCACGACGCCGGCCATCCCTTCTTCAAGGGCTACACCCAACTGGTGAAAAAATATGGCTGATCCCGCCGCCACCCTTTCTTCCGTCCGCGATCTCAAGGCGCTGGAGAACGCCACCGGCCGGCCCTTCGCCAGCGTTCTGGTCATCAAGAAGCTGATCGCGAAGACCGCCTCCAACGGGAATCCCTTTCTCAGCGCCGAACTCGGCGACCGCGGGGGCTCCTTCTCCTGCACGCTGTTCAACGACAACCCGCTCTTCGAGCAGTTCAAGGCCGCCGGCGAGGGCGGTGTCGTGCGCGTCGAGGGCAAGATCGACTATTTCCAGGGCCGGCTTTCGCCGCGCCTCGGCAAGGCCGAGGTCCTCACCGATGACCAGCTCACCGCGCCGGGTCTCATCGACAACCTCGTCGAGACCGCGCCCGAGGATCCCGTCGCGCTCTGGACCGAGTTCAACGCCTTCATCGACGGTATCCGGCACGACGAGATCCGCATGACCGTGCGCGGCGTCTTCGAGGAAATCGGCGAGGCCTTCCGCTGGTCGCCCGCCGCCGTGTCGATGCACCATGCCTACCGCCACGGCCTGCTCGAGCACACCACCCACATGGCCCGGGCCTGCAAGGCGCTGCTGCCGATCTACCCGGAGGTCGACCCCGACCTCGCCATGGCCGGCGTGCTGCTGCACGACACCGGCAAGACGATCGAGTACGAGGGGTCGCTCGCCACCAAGCGCAGTCGCAAGGGCATCCTGCAGGGCCACGTCGTTCTCGGCTACCAGCTCGTCCGCAAGGCCGGCCTCAAGGCCAAGCTCGACCCCGAGCGTCTCGAGCGGCTCGAGCACATCATCCTCAGCCACCAGGGCGAACTCGAGTGGGGCGCCGCCGCGTACGCCGCCACGCCCGAGGCCGTCTTGGTCGCCAAGATCGACGATCTCGACGCCAAGATGGGCATGGTCCAGCGCGTCCTCCGCCAGGCTTCCGGCCACGAGGAATTCTCCGAGAGGCTCCCCGGGCTCAGCACGCAGCTGCTGACCAAGCCGCTGCCGCCAGATTGAGCTCCGGTGAAGGGGCGTCGCTTGACGGCGCCCGGGCTCCCTGTTGTAGCCGGGGTCGGTGACCCCGGTCCGGCCTCAGCGAGGCCGGCTACAGTTCGGCCCTATGAACGAGTGCAAGGTGACAATGCGTTCCACCCTCACCCCTCGCCCAGATACCGGATCCGCTTGTTCACGTCCGTGTTGATCGAGTGGTAGGGCTCCGAGAGGTTGCCCGGCGCGAACATCGTCTGCCGGGTGTGTTCCATGTCGTCGCCACCGATCGCATCCGTAAAGATCGGCATCAGGTACTCGATGCCGAGCCGTGAGGGCTTCATCAGCTTGGGATCGTACAGCTCAGGGTGCATGTGCCGCGCATGGATCAGCCCCCAGCGGTCGCGGAAACGATTCGCATCGTAGCCTTCCACGTGAAAGCCCTTGCTCTTGTTGTACTGGAGCACGGACACCGCGTTGTTGCGGCCCTCGATCAGCAGCTCCACCGCCTTGGCTCCGAGCTGGGAGGCGTAGAACCGGTCGAAGAGAATCGGACGCCCGCCGCGCTGCGTGTGGCCGACTTTGCGGGTGAAGATCGCCTCGCGCGCCGACTCGCCGCGACGGTAGTTCTGGAAATATTTGTCGCCGATCATCTGGATCAGTTTCATCCGCAACGCGTCGGCCGCGCCACTGAGCACGATGTTGCCCGACGGGTCCGTCGACTTCGTCTCGGCCCCCAGTTCCTCCCCTTGCGCATCCACGATCCCCTCGCCGCAGACAATCACCACGTTCTTCTGCAGGTCATAAATGTGCTTCACCCGGTCGACCAGGTGCTCGATATCGAGGTGGTGCTCGGGCACCAGGATGATGTCCGGCTGCCCGTAGGCCGAACCGAGCGCAATGTATCCGGAGTGGCGGCCCATCACCTCGATGATCGCAATACGTCGGTGACTCTCGGCCGTGGTGCGAATGCGGCCGACGCCATTGGCCGACACAAACACCGACGTCGCATAGCCGGGCGTCACATAGTTCACGATCTGGTCGAGGTTGAACACCGCTCGCGACTCGGCGCGACGGTAGTCGAACGCGCCCTTGCTTCCCGTCCGGTTCGTCCGGACCCACTCGTCCGGTTCGCTCGGATAATTGAGCCCAAGGTCGTTATCGATCGTCTTCGGCGCCAGCACAGTTGGCAGCCGGTCCGCCAGCGGCTGCAGGCCGTTGAGCGTGCCGTCGCCGCCGACGCAGATCAGGCCCTCGATCTTCAGCTGCTTCAGCCGGTCGACGATCTGGTCGAGCTTGTCGTGCTCATTCGGGTCAACGTAGTCCCGCGAGGAGCCGATCAGCGTGCCGCCCTTGGTCGGGTCGAGCTCGGGAATCTCCTGGAAGAGCGGATTGAGATGGACGTGCGGCACCCGCGGGTTGAACAGGCTGTTGAAGCCCTTGATCAGGCCGATGATCTCGACCTTGAGCTGGTTCGCGCGCACCACCGCTCCCGTGATGGTGGCGTTGAGGGCCGGGGTATCGCCGCCGGCGGTGAGGATGCCAATGCGTTTCATGTGGAGGTGCGGCCAGCGCTTTTCCGCGGCCATCACCCCGTTGGAACGCATGAATCATGCCCAAACGGGCATCTGTTCCCGTAGGGGTGTTGCTTGACGACGCCGGGCTTGCGACGCTCCGAGGGCGCACGCGAGGTGCGCCCCTACGAAACCTCGGTAATCTTCTGATTTCACTTCCGATCCTATCGTTCTCGTTCTTCTTCTCGTTCTCCCTTCCGAACATCAGCCCGAGAACGAGAAAGAGAACGATTCTTAGCCCAATCCAACGAAATCAGGACACGGCACAATCCTCACTTCGGAAACACCGCCCCGCCCATCTCGCTGTACACCTTCTGCACCGGCGGCACCGGGTTCACCGGCACATATCGCGCGATCCGCGGGTTCTTCCTCAACTCCACCGCGATGGCCGGCGCGGCGTCCCTGACTTCCGCGGGGGTCTTCCCGGCATCGACCAGCGCCTTCACCTGCTTCTGCAGCGCGATGAAATACGCCTGCTGGTCCACGATGATCTCCGGTCCGCCCATCGGGCCGTGACCCGGGCAGACTTTTTCCGCGCCGAGTTGCTTCACCAGCTCCAGGGTCTTGATCCACTCGCCAATGTCGCCGTCCATGACATTGTTGTACGGCCCGTTGACGCACGCATCGCCCGTGAAAAGCACCTTTTCCTTCGGCAGCCACGCATAGCCGTCGCCCTTCGTATGCCCGGTGCCAAAATAGTGCAGTTCCACCCGGCGCTTGCCATCGTCGAAGATGAGTTCCTTCGGGAAAAGCAGGATCGGCGGATAGAGCTTCGTCGCCGCCACATCCGGCCGCACCTTCGCCGACGCTTCCCAGCGACCCGGCTCGCCCCCGAAATAGCCGGTCTCCACCTTCTTCATCTCCTCCAGCGCCGCCGTCGTCGCGATCAGCGTCGCGCCGGTATCCGCCCACAGCTGGTTGCCATAGGCATGGTCGGCATGATGGTGCGTATTGAAAACGAAGCGGATCGGCTTGTCCGATGTCTCCTTCACCTTGGGCATCACGATCTGTGCGCCCGACGGATAGTTGGCGTCCACCACGAACACAAAGTCGCTGAACAGGATCCACCCGTTGTTGCTGTGCCCGCGCCGCGGATCGCCCTCGTGGAAAAAGACACCAGGAACGACCGTCTGGGTCGTGTTGATCTGCGCCGCAGCCGGCAAGCCGGCCAAGACCAGCGCGTTGAAGATAATGAGGGCAAACCGTGACGTATTCATGAAGGCGGGGGGATTAACCAAATCCGGGGTAACCCCCTCTCTGCCCGAGCCTGCCACCAAGTTCAAAAGGAAAACAGGACGCCATCAGAATACCTCGGTTCGACCTCGGCTCGTCTCCTGTAAAACCTCCGGTCAAAATCCATTGCACAGGTGACGAGCCGGGATCGAACCGAGTGGCTTCTGCCGTTGGGGGCGCGACGTCCCCCGCCGCGTCGGACGGCGACCGGGAGGTCGCCGCCCCAACATTGTCCGAACCCCTCGTCCCCCGCCCTCGTCCCTTCCCTGCTCAGAACCGCGGCGGCGTCTCCGTCTCCAGTCCCGCCGTGATTTCCACGGGCTTCGACTCGATCGTCACCGTCGCCGCCTTCAGCCCGGCGCGGGTCGCCGTCGCCGTGATGGTGCCAGGCTTCAGCGTCGAGCGCACTGCCACGCGATTGATCCCGCACTCGGTGTTGAGATAAAGGTTGTTGGTCGATTCGAGTTTCGCGGCATTGAAACCGCCGCGCCAGATCAGCGGCCCGGTCACCGTGAAGTCCACGCGCGCCTCATCCGTCGGGCAGCGGCGCCCCTGGGCGTCCACCACCTCGAAGTCGATCAGCGCCACGTCGCTCCCGTCTGCCTGCAGGCCCTGCGGGCTCGTATGCAGCGTCAGCTTGATGGCGGCCGGTTCACCCGCGGTCTGGATTTCCTGCTGCGCCACGACTTTGCCTTCTTTGCGGGCGACGGCCTTGATCGTGCCGGAGGCGAAAACGACATCCGGGAAGGCATAGATATAGCCACTCTGCGGGGTCGTGTTGGTGCCCAACGACTGGCCGTTGACGGACAACTCAACCGAGTCGCACAGGCTGGCAACGACGTAGACGGCCTTTTTCGTGCCCGCCGGGTAGTTCCAGTGACCGATGATATGCAGGTCGGGCGTGGCGCTCTGCATTACGCGTGATGCATAAAAGATCTCCTTCGGCAGGCGCACGCCGTCCACCTTGCCGCTGACCCGCAGGACCTGACTGCTCTGCTGCCGGCCGTCGGCATCGGAGTCCGACCAATAGATCGAGGCATAGGCGGTCCATTTGGCATGCGCCGGATCGGGATTGTCGATGCGGTTGCCCACAAATCCGTAGTAGCGCTTGATGCCGGCGAGGCTGAACGTCTCTGAGTTCCAGTTGTAACTGTCCATCTTGCCCTTCTTGAACCCGAACGACGGCGGAGAGAAATCGTCCCAGATGGCCCGCGCGCTCTCGTCGCGGAAATCCTCCGTCTCAACCATCGGCGCCCGGTCGCGGGCCTCGTCGCTGTAGGGCCCGCCGAGCATGACGCCGAAATACTCCGCCGCGGCGACGGCCCCGGGATCGCGGAGCGAGCGGCAACCGACGACCCTGCCGCCATTCGGGTCCCAATTCCGACGCGTCGCGACCATCTCCTGCATGTGGGCCGCGTTGATGCCGTTGTTCCCCGCCTCCCAGAAAAGGACACTGGGGTTGTTGCGGAAGTAGATCATGGAGTCGCGCATCACCTCCACCCGCTGGTCCCACTGGCGGTCAAAGGTCTCGTGCTCGCCGTCACCGGCCGGGCAGACATTGGCGATGCCATACTTGTCGCAGGCGGCGACATCAGCCCGCGTGGGCGAGACATGCATCCAGCGGACATAGTTTCCATTGGTCTCGCGCAGCAGCGCGGCGTTGAAGTCGTGCATCCAGTCCGGATAGGCCGATCCCAGCCCGGGCCAGTCGTTCGCTGCGCGTTGCGAGTAGCCCGTGAGCCAGACAAATTTGTCGTTCAGCCAGACGCCCCCGCGGCCCGCCCCGCCCTTGAACTCGGCCTTGCGGAATCCGGTGTGAACCTTGCACACATCCGCCACCTTCCCGTTCACCGACAGGACGGAATAGACGTCGTAAAGATAGGGGTCGTTGACATCCCAGAAACGCGCGCCCGTCAGCGCGCCAGCCGCAGAGAGCGTCGCCGTCTCGCCCGCGGCGAGATTCGCCGATCCACCGCTGAACTGCGCGTGCACCACCCCGTCGGCGTCCACCACGACCGCCGTGAGCGCGAGCGCCGCGCTGGCCGCGGATTCGTTGCGCACCTGGGACTCGATGTTCACCTCCGCCGTCCGGTTCTTGATGTCGTAGTTCTTGCCGAAGACATAGACGCCGGTCGTCTTCAGGTTTTCAAAGAGCGGCAGCGTTTGGTACACCTTGCCCGTGACGTGCAGCCACGCGTCGCGGTTGAGCCCGCCGAAGTTCGGGTTGCTGTTGGTGTTCTTCCACTCGAACTCGGTGCCCGTGGCCTCCTCCTTGTAGTCCGTGCGGTTGTCCACCTTCACCGCCAGCACGTTGTCCTGCCCGCCGAACTTCACCAGCGCGGTGAGGTCGAGCCCGCAGGCCGTGATGCCGTTCTCGTAGAGACCGACCGGCTGGCCGTTGAGGTAAAAGTGCGCCGCCTGCCGGAGTCCCTCGAATTCAACAAAGACCTTCCCGCCCTCGCTGCCCGCGGGCAGCTTGAAATGCTTCCGGTACCAGCCGATGCCCTGGTAGAACGTTTGGTCGCCGCCCGGGTGGCTGATCAGCGCCCGAAAGGTGTCCACATCGTTCCACGTGTGCGGCAGTCCGACGTCCGACCACGCAGTGTCGTCAAAGTTGGCGGCCTCCGCGCCCATCACGTCGCCGCGCTGGAATTTCCAGCCGGGGTTGAAGTTGTACGTTGCCCGGGGCGAAACGGGCGGCTGGTAACGCGGCGCCGCCGCCAGCGCGGACAGGCCGGGCAAGGCAAGGAGACTGATCAACGCCGTCAGGCGGAAGAGGCGGAACGTGAACATGGCTGCAGGGGGTTAATCCAACATCGGGGCGGCACTGGGTCTGACTGGGGCATTGGCAATTTTCAAAATGAAAACCGGGCACCACCGAAATTCCTCGGTTCGTCCTCGGCTCGTCTCCTGTAAAACTTCTGATCAGAATTTTTTGCATAGGAGACGAGCCGAGATCGAACCGAGGGCTTCCGCGTAGGGGCGTCGCTTGACGACGCCCTCCGCAAACTTCCGAACCGGGCGCCGTCAAGCAGCGCCCCTACGTCCGCCCTCGTCCCTCCGCGGCTCAGAACCGCGGCGGCATCTCCGTCTCCAGACCCGCAGTGAGATGCACCGGCTTCGACTCGATCGTCACCGTGCCGGACTTCAGCCCCGCGCGGGTAGCCGTCACCGTGATCGTGCCGGGGGTCAGCGTCGAGCGCACCGCCACGCGGTTGATGCCGCAGTCGGTGTCGAGATAAAGGTTGTTGGTCGTATCGAGCTTCGAGGCGTTGAAGCCGCCGCGCCAGACCAGCGGTCCGCTGACCGCGAAATCCACGCGCGCCTCATCCGTCGGGCAGCGGCGCCCCTGGGCGTCCACCACCTCAAAGTCGACCAGCGCCACGTCGCTCCCGTCGGCCTGCAACCCTTTCGGGTTGGTGTGCGTCGTCAGCTTGATCGCCGCCGGCTCGCCCGCCGTCTGGATCTCGTATTGCGCGACAACCTTGCCGCCCTTGGTCGCCACCGCCTTGACCGCGCCCGGCGCGAACGCGACGTCAGGAAAGGCGTAAATGTAGCCCGAGTCCAACGCGGCCGCCATCTCGGCGGAGCCCATCGTCCGGCCGCCGTAGTTGTCCACGAATTTGAAGGGCTTCGTCTGCGTGCCGACGGACTTGCCGTTGACGAAAAGTTCCACCTGGTCGCACTGCGTCGCCGCCACGTACATGGCTTTCTTGGTGCCGGCCGGATAATTCCAGTGCCCGATGATATGGATGTCAGGCTGCTCGTTCTGCATCACGCGCGAGACGTAGTAGAGCTGCTTGGGAATGCGCACGCCGTCCACCTTCCCGCTGACGCGCAGCACATAGCTGCCCTGCTGGCGGCCGTCGGCGTCGGAATCCGCGAAATAGATCGAGCAGTAGGCCGACCACTTCGAGTGCGCCGGGTCCGTGTTGGAGATCATGTTGCGGGTGTAGCTTGCGTAGCGCATCGCCGCCGCGAGGCAGAAGGTCTCGGAGTTCCAGTGCCAGGTGTCGACCGGCCGGCCATCCTTTGCCGTGCCCGCCTTGGGCTTGAAGCCAAAGTACGGCGGCGTGAAATCATCCCAGATATTGCGGCCGGCCTCGTCGCGGAAATCCTCGGTCTCGATCAGCGGCGCCTTGTCGCGGCGCGCAATCGCGTACCCGCGGAAGATGTCGTCGCCGGTGATCGCGTCGGCCTGCGGCGCCTGGCCGATCATCACGCCGTAGTACTCGGACACCGGCGTCAGCGCCTTGTTTTCCGCCGGAAGGTCGTTGTCACGCGTGCCCATCACGCGGCCGCCATGGGGATCCCACTGCTTGCGCAGCGCCACCATCTGCACCATCTGCTCGGGCGTCACGATCGTGTTGCCCGCCTCCCAGAAGAAGATGCTGGGGTTGTTGCGGAAGAAAATGATCGAATCGCGCATCACCTCGGCGCGCTGGTCCCACTGGCGTCCCGTCACCAGCCGCTCCTTGTCGCCCGCCGGGCAGACCGCGACGATGCCCATCCGGTCGCAGGCCGCGACGTCCGCCCGCTGGGGCGAGACGTGCATCCAGCGCATGTAGTTGCCGTTGCTCTCGCGCACCATCTTCAGGGTGTAGTCGTGCATCCAGTCCGGATAGCCGCCGCCCAGGCCGGGCCAGTCGTTCGCCGAGCGCATCGCGTAGCCGGTCAGCCAGACGAAGCGGCCGTTCAGCCACACGCCGCCGGTGCCCACGCCGCCCTTGAATTCCGCCTGACGGAAACCGGTCGTCGTATCGCACACGTCCACCACCTTGCCGTTCACGCTGAGCATGGTGTAAACGTGGTAAAGGTAGGGATCCTTCACGTCCCAGAATCGCGCGCCAGCCAGCTGCCCGGACGCCGTGAAGACCTCCGACTGCCCCTGGACGAGGTCCGAGGTGTTGCCGTCGAGCTTTGCGCGCACGTTGCCGTCGGCGTCGACCACGACGGCCGAAAGCGTGATCGAGGCGTAGTCGCCGGTCTCATTGATGACCTCGGACTCCACCTTCACGTCCGCGGTCTTCTTCGCCAGGTCGATGGCCTGCGGGTAAACATAGATGCCGGACGTCTTGAGGTTCTCGTACAACGGCAGTGTCTGGTAGATCCGGCCCGCGACGATCAGGGTCGAGTCGCGGTTGAGTCCGCCGAAGTTGGGGTTGAAGTCCTTCGCATTCCACTCGAACGCCGTGCCGGTGGCCTCCTCCTTGTAGTCGGGACTGTTGTCCACCTTCACCGCCAGCACGTTGTCCTGCCCGCCGAACTTGGCGAGATTCGAGATGTCGATGCCGACCGCCGTGATGGCGTTCTCATACTTGCCGACGGGCTGGCCGTTCAGGAAAAACCGTCCCGCCTGGCGCATCCCGTCGAACTGGATGAACACCTTCTGGCCCTCCGCGCTCGCCGGCAGCTTGAAGTGCTTCCGGTACCAGCCGATGCCCATCATCTTCTCGCTCTGGTCGCCGCCGCTGTGGGCGATGTAGGCGCGGTAGCTGTCCGTCTCGTTCCAGGTGTGCGGAAGGCTGACATCCTGCCAGGCCGCGTCGTTGAACCCCGGCTGGTCCGCCCCGGCCGCGTCGCCGAAGGCAAACTTCCAGCCCGGGTTGAAATTGTACGTCGCCCGCGGTGACGCCGGCACCGTGAAGTGCGCGTCGGCAGCAGCGGCGGTT
>Ga0265319_1002054_pt1 | contig 11315 bp, 5 predicted proteins | sample 4824metaG_FD_192443 | JGI IMG/M metagenome (GOLD analysis project Ga0265319, IMG submission 192443) | Rhizosphere microbial communities from Carex aquatilis grown in University of Washington, Seatle, WA, United States - 4-8-24 metaG | ecosystem: Host-associated > Plants > Roots > Rhizosphere >...
TCCCAGTCCGGGCCGCTTCGGCAAACACCACCTCCCAGTCGAGATCGAGATCGTCGCGACCCTGGACCTTCCGTCCAGCTGGATGGTCGATCACGTCGACATGCGGGCTGCGGATCGCGGCCAGCACCCGGCGCATCAGCTGCTCACGGGGCTGGCTCCGGCCGACGTGGAGCGAGGCGACGACGAGGTCGTACTGGGCCAGCAGGTCGTCGTCGAAGTCGAGGGTCGCGTCGGAGCGGATCTCCAGCTCGCAGCCATGGAGCAGGCGGAAGCCCTCGGCCGGGGTGGCGGCCGGAGCGCGGCCTTCGGCCTCCTCCCGGGCGAAGCGGGCGTTCAGCTCGGCGACCACGGCGCGCTGGATCTGGACCCGCTCGGGGGTCAGGCCCCTGGCGATCGCCAGCGAGCGAGTGTGATCGGTCAGGACCTGGTAGGCGTGACCGCGCTCCCGGGCGGCCTCGGCCATCTGCTCGATCGAGTGGACGCCGTCGGACCAGTCCGAGTGCGAATGGAGGTCGCCGCGCAGGTCCGCCAGCTCGATCAGCGCGGGCAGCCGGCCGGCCTGGGCTGCCTCGATCTCGCCCCGGTCCTCGCGCAGCTCCGGCGCGATGAACGGCAGGTCGAGGAAGGCATACGCCTGACTCTCAGTGGGGAACGTCCGCAGCTCGGCCGGCTCAGCCGCACTGCCGTCCTCGGCGATTCGCAGGAAGCCCTTCTCGGACAGGCTCCAGCCGCGATCGCGGGCGATCCCCCGCAGCCGGATGTTGTGGTCCTTCGAGCCGGTGAAGTGGATCAGGTAGGTGCCGGCCTCGCCGGGCGGCATCAGCATCAGGTCGACCTGGGGGCCGCCGGCCAGGATGATCGCCGCCTTGTGGCCGCCGGCGCCGAGGACGCGCTCGACCCCGGCCAGGTTCGAGAAGCGCTCGATCAGCGCCGCTCCATCGGCGGTCTCGGCCAGCAGGTCGAGGTCGCCGATCGTCTCCCGCCGGCGGCGATACGAGCCGGCCGGCTCGAGGCGCGTCAACCCCGGCACCTGCCACAGCTCGGCCAGCAGCCGTTCGATGATCGCCTCCGCCTCGCCCAGCAGGAGCCGGTCGGGCCGGGTATCGAGGGCCGCGATGCCGGCCAGGATCGAGGCCTCGGCCTTCTCCGAGAGGCCCTTGACCGTCCGCAGCCGGCCGCCCTCGGCGGCTGCCCGGAGCCCGGCGAGATCGGCGATCCCGAGCTCCTCGTGGAGGACCTTGACCGTCTTGGGGCCGACGCCCTGGACCTTCAGGAGCCCGATCAGGCCGGCCGGTACCTCAGCCGCCAGGCGGTCGTAGAACGCCAGCCGGCCGGTCCGGCTGAGCTCGTCGATCTTGTCGCTGATCGCCTGGCCGACGCCGGGAATCTTGGGTGGGTTGCCGTCCCGGTAGGCCCGTGAAAGCTCCACCGGAAAGTGGCCGATGGCATCCGCGGCGCGGTGATAGGCGACGGTCTTGAAGACCAGCTCACCCTTGACCTCGAGCATGTCGCCGATCTCGTGGAAGATCCCGGCCAGCTCGGCGTTCGAGAGGAGCGGCGTGGGAGCGGTCGAGTCGGGATCGGCAACGGCCATCCTCCGATGGTAGCCGGGCTCAGGCAGCGACGACCTGGTTGCGCCCACCGCGCTTGGCCCGATACAGGGCGCGGTCGGCCTGGACGAGGAGCTCGCCGATCGGCTCATCCCGGCGGTCGCCGACGGCGACACCGATCGACACGCTCACGCCCGGCACCCGCCACTCGTGCAGGTCGAGCTGGTCCACCGCCTGGCGGACCCGCTCGGCGACGTCGATCGCGACCTGGCGCGAGGCGTGACGCAGGAGGACGGCGAATTCCTCGCCCCCGAAGCGGGCCGGGACGTCGCCTTCGCGGACGGTCTCGGAGATCGCCCGTCCGACCGCATGCAGGACCCGATCGCCGACCTCGTGGCCGTACGTGTCGTTGACCCGCTTGAACCAGTCGATGTCGACCATCAGGACGCCCAGCCGGGCATCATCGTCGGACCGCCGGCGGCGTCCGATCAGGCTGCAGAACTCGTCGAAGTAGCGCCGGTTGGGCAGGCCCGTCAGGGCGTCGGTGGTGGCCCGGGCGGCCATCGCCCGCGTGGCGTCGACGCGGTCGAGGGCGGCCGCGGCCTCGATCGCCGCCCCGGCCAGGATCCGCTGGGTCGCCGCCGGCCAGGGCTCGGGGCTGCGCCGGGAGAGGATGATCGCGCCGATCACCGATTGCTCGTGGCGGAGGGGCACGGTCAGCGTGTTGCCGATCCCGAAGAACGCCTCGACGGCGGCCGCCAGGCGGTCGAGGTCCTGGTCGGCGGAGCTCGCCGGCCCCGGCAGCAGGTCGATCGGCGGCAGGACCGACGTGGTCGTCGGCACGCCCGGGCGCATCGAGACGAGGGTCGCGCTGAGCGAGCCGGTTTCGCGTTCGAGGTGGACGACGACGCAGTGATCGGCCGCGGTCACCCGGCCCAGGTCGCCGACCATCGCCTCGATGACCGCCTCGGGCGAGATCGAGCGAGCCAGGCCCTGGAAGATCCGGGCGAAGCTCTCGGCCTCGGTCCGCCGGCTGGTGTCGAGCCGCACGACGGCCTGGCGGTGGAGCCAGGCCGCGCCGCCGACGATCGCGACGAGGCCCACGACGACGCCGCCCAGGGGCTGCGCCGCGCCGGTCAGGACGACCAGGATGGCCATCCCCGCGAGGAGGCCGAATGAACCAGCGAGGAACCGCCAGGTGATCGAGATCCAGCGGTCCTGCGGGTCGCCCGGGATCGAAATCCGTTGGGGGCCGGCCACGTCCCTAGGATGCTGTTGGAACATCCGTTCGTCCAGCCATCCGGGGTAGTACCTATGGCGACCGGGGACCGGTACCTTCGTACCAGCCGTGCACGAGGGCCGGGTCAGGCGCCGGGTTCGACCCCCGTCGAGCCGCCCACGGCGAGCAGCAGCCGGCTCGATGAACGGTCGTGGCGGTTGGTCCGCGAGCGGCGCTGGCCGCCGCGCAGGCCGGCCAGCTCGGCGGCTGCACCGCCGGCGCCCTTGACCCGGTACATCGCCGCGTCGGCCCGGGCGATCAGGTCCTGGGCCGTCCGGCCGTCGACCGGGAAGGCGGCCACGCCGATCGAGCAGCCGATCGAGACCGGCGCCCGGTCGGGGCTCTGGTAGGACCGCTCGGTGAGGGCCACCAGGATCCGCTGGGCGGCCAGCCAGGCGGCCTCGCGGTCGGTGTCGGGCAGGATGATCGCGAACTCGTCGCCCCCGTAGCGGGCCGGGATGTCGGACGCCCGAAGCGTTGCCCGGAGCTCCTCGGCGACCCAGGCCAGGACCCGGTCGCCGAACAGGTGGCCGAACGTGTCGTTGACCAGCTTGAAGCCGTCCAGGTCGATCATCAGGACCGCCAGCGGCGTCTTCGAGCGCTGCGAGCGGACGACCTCCTCGCCCAGCCGCTCGTGGAGGTAGCGGTGGTTGAAGAAGCCGGTCAGCTGGTCGCGGTCGGCGAGCTTGCGGGCGTCCTCGTACAGGCGCGCGTTCTCGAGAGCCATGGCCGCCTCGTTGGCCATCGTCCGGGCCAGCTCCAGGCGGGTCGCGTCGAACGTCTTGGGGCTGCGCGAGATCAGCTCGACGAGGCCGATCGAGGTGCCCTTGGCGACCAGCGGCAGCATCGCCAGCATCCGGTCGCCGGACTGGACCAGGAGGGCCACCTCGGCCCGGTCGGCCGCCGGATCGTGGGTGTCGATGACCGAGGTGACCTGGCGCTCGAGGACGCGCCGCGTATCGGGGTAGTCGTTGAGGTCGAAGTACGGCTCGACACCTTCGAGCTCGGCCGCCGGCCAGTAGCCCCAGGTGAGGAGCCGGTCGCTTGACCGTTCCCAGTAGCTGATCCCGCAGCGCTCGACGCCCATCGCCGAGGCCAGGTGGCGGGCGATCAGGTCCGCGACCTCGCGCGGGTCGAGGCTCTCGGACAGGGCGCTGCTCATGTCCAGCAGGCCGCGCAGCTCGAGGGCCAGGCGCTGGCTGTGGGTCAGCAGGCGGGCCGACTCGACGGCCGTGGCAGCCTGGTCGGCGAGGATCGAGAGGAGCCGCAGGTTGTCCTCGTCGAACTGGTTCAGGCCCAGCTTCGACAGGGTGATCACCCCGATTACCCGCTCGTCGTAGCGCATCGGCACGACCAGCATCGACTCGTCGACCTCGTCGGTGCCCGGGATCGTCGCCCCGCGTGGGTCGTTGTTGGCGTCGTTGATGAGGAGCGGCAGGCCATGCAGCCCGACCCAGCCGGTGAAGCCCTCGCCGAGGCGGGTCCGGAGCAGCTCGAAGTCGACCTTCTCGTACGCTCCAACGACGCCCTCGAAGGCGATCGGCAGGAGCTCGGCCGAGTCTTCAAGCATGTACACCCGGCAGTTGTGGTAGTCGATGATCTGGCGGATCTCCTCGACGATCGCCCGGCCGACGGATTCGATCGTGTTCTGGCGGCTCATCCGCGACGAGGCGGCCTGGAGGACGGCCAGCTGGCCGGCCCGGACCTGGGCCTCGCCGAACAGGTCGGCGTTGTGGATCGCGATCGAGGCATGGGTGGCGACGGCCTCGGCGAACTCGATGTCGCCCGGGGTCCAGGTCCGGCGTACGAACGAGACGGCGCTCATCACGCCGATCACCCGGTCGTCCTGGAGGAGCGGCACCACGAGCTCGCTGGCGATCTGCACGACCGGGTCGTAGCGCTCGTAGCGAAGCCGGCCGGGCTCGCTCCGGCGGTCGGCCTCGACATCGTCGCGATACCACGGCCGGCGAGTCGCGTCGATCTCCCGGAACCAGTCCTCGCCCGTGGTCAGCACCGGCAGGGCGCCGGCCACGTCGTCGGGCAGGCCGGCCCAGGCAACCAGCTCGAGGTCTTCGCCGCGCCGGATCCGGATGGTGGTCGCATCGGTCGCCACCGCCCGGTTCATCTCGCTGACGATCAGCCGGAAGACCTCGGTCCGATCGAGGCTGGTGGTCAGCCGCTGGGCGATGCCCAGGACGGATTCGATCCGGTCGTTGAGGCGGGCCTCGCGCGCGGCCCGGGACGCGTCACGGGCGACGATCCGGCCAAAGGCCAGGCGCAGGATGATCGCCGCGACGACGAGCACGACCAGCTCGGTCACGATGCTGCCCTCGAGCGCCGTCCAGGGCCGCGTCGCGAGCAATGGGCCGACGGTGATCGCGACGACGGCCAAGGCCACCAGGAGCGCCGCCCGCCGGCCGAGGAAGATCGCGGCCACGAACAGGGGCAGGGCGGCCAGGCCCACGCCGTACGGCTCGTGGCTGCCGGCCACGGCCCGTGCCAGCGCATAGCCGAGCACCGCGGCGGCGGCCAGCGGGCCGGCCGGAATCGGGGCACGGAGCAGCGCCGCGGGCCGAAGGTTGTTCTGCATCGCAGGCCGATCCTCCCACCCGGACCGCTCCGCTCACCCCTCTCCGGTGGTACTCGGGCCTGTCCCCGATGGTCACCCGAACCAGCGCTGCCGGGCTCGCCCGGCGGGTCAGTGGCGGAAGGAGGCCACCGGGCTCACGTGGGAGCCGGGCTGGTCGGCCAGCTCCGCGGTGAACCGGACCAGGTCGGCCAGGAAGAGCGCCGCCAGGTCGCTCGACATGCCGTTCCGGACGACGACCCGCAGGACGGCCAAGTCCTCCCGGTTGGGCGGCATCGTGTAGGCCGGCACCTGCCAGCCACGCTCGCGCATCCGGCGCGAGACGTCGAAGACCGTGAAGTTGGTCACGTCGTCCCTGAGCTTGAAGGCGAAGACCGGCAGCTCGTCGCCCCGGCTGATCAGCTCGTACGGACCGATCGCCTCGATCTTGACGGCCAGCTTGATGGCCACGTCGCGGCAGGTCTGCTGGACCCGCCGGTAGCCCTCGAAGCCGAGGCGCAGGAACGAGTAGTACTGGGCCACGACCTGCGAGCCGGGGCGCGAGAAGTTGAGGGTGAAGGTGCCCATGTCGCCACCCAGGTAGTTGACATGGAAGATCAGGTCCTCGGGCAGGACCGCCTGGTCCCGCCAGACCACCCAGCCGACGCCGGGATAGACCAGGCCGTACTTGTGGCCCGAGGTGCTGATGCTGGCCACCCTCGGCAGGCGGAAGTCCCAGGCCAGGTCCGGCTCCAGGAACGGGGCGACCATCGCCCCCGAGGCGCCGTCGACATGGATCGGGACGTCGATCCCCGTCCGGGCCTGGAGGTCGTCGAGCGCCTCGGCGATCTCGCCGATCGGCTCGTAGCTGCCGTCCATCGTCGAGCCCAGGATGCCGACCACCCCGATCGTGTTCTCGTCGCACAGTGCGGCGGCTTCGGCGGCGCCGATGTGGAGCCGGTCGCCCTCGAGCGGCACCAGCCGGGGCTCGACCTCGAAGTAGTTGAAGAACTTGTCCCAGACGACCTGGACGTTGGCCCCGGCGATCATGTTGGGCCGGTCGGCCGGTTGGCCGGCGGCCTTGCGGCGCTCCTGCCAGCGCCGCTTGAGGGCCAGCCCGCCGAGCATGCACGCCTCGGATGAGCCGATCGTGGACACGCCCGGCACGCCGACGCTGGGGGCGTGCCACAGGTCGGCCAGCATCCGGACGCAACGTGTCTCGAGCTCCGCCGTCTGGGGGTACTCGTCCTTGTCGATCATGTTCTTGTCGAAGGTCTCGGCCATCAGGGCCTGGGCCTGGGGCTCCATCCAGGTGGTCCCGAAGGTGGCCACGTTCTGGCGCGAGTTGCCGTCGAGCAGGAGCTCGTCGTGGATCAGCTGGTAGGCCGTGTCGGGCAGCATCCCGCGGGTCGGGAAGCGGTCCCGGGGAACGGGCTTCTGCTGGGTGTCCTGGGTGAACATCGGGTTGATGACCAGGTCGTCGGCCAGGCCGGCCGGCCGTCGATTCGAGCGCATGCGTCCTCCAGGGAGCCGATCCGGATGGGGTTCGCCGGGCGATCTGCACGGTACCACCCTGCCCGCTCCGGCTCGACCGCCCGCTACGATGGGTCGGTGACCATCGCCAGCCGCCCCGACCCCGAGGATGTCGCCCGGCGACTGCTGCTGTCGGCCGTCGCCCTCGTCGCGGCGACCGGAGTGGCCGCCGCCCTCCAGGCCTGGGTCGGCCTCGCGGACACGTCGGCGATCTACCTCCTGGCGATCGTGCCGATCGCCGGCCGCTACGGCACGGTCTCCGGGGTGATCGCCTCGGTCATCGCGTTCCTGGTTTACGACTTCCTGTTCACCGCGCCACGCTTCACGTTCAACGTGACCAATGCCCAGGAGTGGCTGAGCCTGCTCCTGTTCCTTGTCGTCGCGGTGGTCATCGGCCGGCTGGCCGCCCTCCAGGCCGAGCGCGCCAGCGAGGCCAACCGGCGTGCCCGTGAGGCGCAGGCGATGTTCGGGATCAGCCGGGCGCTCGCCACCTCGCCGTCGATCGACGTGGCTGCCCGGGAGATCCTGGATCGCCTCATCCGCCAGACCGGCCTCGAGCGGATCTGGATCGCCTTCGGGGCCACGCCAGCCGAGGAACGCCTGATTGCCGACTCGCGTCCCGCACCGGCCGGGCAAGGAGCGGGCGACGGGCCGGACCTCGACGAGGAACCGGGCCCCGAATCGGCGGCCACGATCACGCCCTGGATCCTCGTCCGGATGCCCGGCGACGAGCCCGCCGAGTGGATCCGGGCCCACGAGGGCGCCATCGAGGGAACCTCGGCCGCCGACGACTCGATGGCCCTCTTCCGGGTGCTGATCGAAGCCGACGGCGAGGTCCTCGGCTCCTTGTGGGGCACCCAGCTGGAGGTCGACGGGCTGCCCGGACGAGGCGCCACCCGGAGCCTGTCACTGGCCGCCGACCAGCTCGGCCTGGCCCTCCGCCGGGAGCGCCTGGCCGACGTCGCGACCACCGCCGAGATCGCCCGCCGGAGTGACGCCCTCAAGAGTGCCCTGCTCGACTCGGTCTCCCACGACCTGCGCACGCCACTGGCCACGATCCGGGCGCTGGCCGGCGGACTGCTCGACGAGAGCGTGCCCCTGTCGGCCGAGTCCATCCGGGAATCCGCGACGACGATCGACGGTGAGGCCCTGCGGCTGAGCGAGATCGTGCGGGGCTTGCTCGACCTGAGCCGGATCGAGGCCGGCGAGCTGAAACCCAACCTCGCCCTGCATGAGCTCGGCGAGCTGGTCGAGACTGTCGTCCGGCGGGGCCGGGCAAGTGTCGGCGAGCACCAGGTCGAGGTGGACGTGCCCGACGACCTGCCGGTCGTCGTCGATGCGTTGTTCTTCGACCAGGCCCTGACCAACGTCTACGAGAACGCCCTGGGCCACTCGAGTCCCGGCGCCCGGATCGTCATCCGGGCGACCCGCCTCCCGGTCGATCCGGCGAGCTCGCCGGGGAGCGAGCCGTACGTGGAGCTCGTCGTCGAGGACAGCGGGCCGGGGATGACCGGCGCAACCCTTGAGCACGTCTTCGACAAGTTCTACCGCGGCCGGGGAGTCGAGGGCGGCTCGCGCCACGGGCTGGGAATCGGGCTGACCGTCGCCCGCGGCCTGACCGAGGCGATGGGCGCCACGATCAGCGCCGGGACCGGTGACCTGGGCGGGCTGGCTGTCACCTTCCGGCTGGCCGGCACGCCGTGAGCGAGGCCGGTGGCGCCCTCCTGCTCCTGATCGAGGACGACGTCCCGACCCGCCGGGCGCTGGTGGCCAACCTCGTCGGCCACGGCCATCAGGTCGACGAGGCCGGCACGGCCGCCGAGGGCCTGCGGGCCTGGGAGGATCGCCGGCCGGACCTGATCCTGCTCGACCTTGGCCTGCCCGATCGCGACGGCCTGACGATCATCCGCCAGATCCGGCGCGAGGCGGCGACCCCGATCCTGGTCCTCTCTGCCCGGGGCGACGAACGCGACCGGGTCACCGCCCTGGAGCAGGGCGCCGACGACTACCTGACCAAGCCCTTCGGGCTGGCCGAGCTCCGAGCCAGGATCGGTGCGCTGCTGCGCCGGGCGGCCGGGCCGCTGGCCGACGCCGGCGGGCTGCTGACCGTCGGTCCGGTCACCCTCGATATTGCCCGGCGCGAAGTCCGCGTCGGCGAACAGCTCGTGGAGCTGACCCCGCGCGAGTACGAGCTGCTCAAGGTCCTCCTCGGCCGGGCCGGCAGCGTGGTCACCCGGGGCCGCCTGCTGCGCGCCGTGTGGGGCGCCGCCTACTCGGACGAGTCGCACTACCTCCACGTCTATGTCAGTCGCCTGCGACGCAAGCTGGCTGCGGCCGGCGCGGCCGAGCTGATCGTGGCCGAGCCCGGCGTCGGCTATCGCGTCCTGCTGCCCGAGGGTCCCGCCGAGCCCAACCATCCGCCGGATTGAGCAATTCTTGAGCGCCTGTTGAGGCCCTCACCGGGCCTCGCGACGCCGGTCTCTTGGTGCCCGGACCTACGTTCGAGCGATGGATGACGAGGAGACTGAGCTGACGCCCGAAGGCGTCGTCCTGCCCGGCCGGCACCGCGCCGATCGTCGGATGCGGGTTGCCCGGCCGCACTCGGCCTACTTCCGCTACGAGGGCCCGGGCACCGTCACCGCCAAGCGCGAGGCGATCGCTCCGGTCCGCCGCGGCGAGAAGCTCAGCACCAGGTTCCGCCAGCTCGTGTTCGGCCGGATCCTGGCCAGCGACGAGGAGGGCGAGGAGCGGCTGTCGAAGCTGAAGGCCCTGGCCGTCTTCTCCAGCGACATGCTGTCGTCGGTGGCCTACGCCACCGAGGCCTCGATGTTCACCCTGCTCGGGGCGGGCACCGTTGCGTTCGGCCTGACCGTGCCGATCTCGATCGTGATCGTGGTGATCCTGTGGATCATCGTCATCTCCTACCGCCAGACAATCCGGGCCTACCCAAACGGCGGGGGCAGCTACATCGTGGCCAAGGAGAACCTGGGCACGCGGGCCGGCCTGGTCGCGGCCGCGGCGCTGCTCACCGACTACGTCCTGACGGTCTCGGTCAGCGTTGCGGCCGGCATCGCGGCGATCATCTCCGCCTTTCCCGAGCTGTTCGCTCCGTACCGGATCGAGCTGTGCACCGTGGCCATCGTGGCGGTCATGCTGGTCAACCTGCGCGGCCTGCGCGAGAGCGGCACGGTCTTCGCGATCCCGACCTACGTATTCGTGGTTGCCACCCTGGGCCTGATCGCAGTGGGAATCAGCCGGGCCTTGATCGGCGATGCGCCCCACGTCAGCGGTGTCGTGCCGGCCGGCGTGCCCCTCGAGTCGCTGAGCGTCCTCCTCGTGATGCGCGCCTTTGCCGACGGCTGCAGCGCGATCACCGGGGTCGAGGCGGTCTCCAACGGCGTGCCCGCCTTCAAGCGACCCGAGGCGGCCAACGCCCGACTGACCCTGACGATGATGGGCGCCCTCGTGGCCATCATGTTCCTGGGCATCTCGGTCCTGGCCGGCGTCGTCGGTGCGGTTCCTGCAGCAAACCATGAGACGGTGATGTCGCAGATCGCCCGGGCGACCTTCGGAACCGGACCGCTGTACTACCTGCTCCAGTTCGCGACGACCGGGATCCTGATCCTGGCGGCCAATACGAGCTTTGCCGATTTCCCCCGGCTGGCCTCGATCCTGGCCCGCGACGGGTTCATGCCCAGCGGCTTCTCGTTCCGCGGCGAGCGCCTCGCGTTCAGCACCGGAATCGTCGCCCTGGCCATCCTCGCGATCGTGATCCTGGTCGCCTTCGGGGGCACAGTCGACGCCCTGATCCCGCTGTATGCGATCGGCGTCTTCACCTCGATCACCCTGTCCCAGGCCGGCATGGTCCGCCATTGGCTGCGCGAGCGGGGACCCGACTGGCGGCGGAGCGCGGCGATCAACGGCTTCGGGACGGTCGCCACGGCGATCGTGACGATCGTGTTCGCGATCGCCAAATTCGCCCTGGGCGCCTGGCTGATCATCCTGATCATCCCGGTCATCGTTGTGGCCATGCTCTTCGTTCACGGCCAGTACGAGCGCCGCCGGCTCGAGGTCCGAGTCCGGCCCGAGGCGATCATTCCGCCGCCGACCCGTCACCAGCGAGTGATCGTGCCGGTGCCCGAGGTGACCCGCGACGTCATCCAGGCGATCCGCTTCGGCCGGACGATGTCCGAGGACGTCACCGCGGTCCACGTGACCGACGACCTCGAGCGCGGCGAGGAGCTCCGCGAGCGGTTCAACCGGCAGCTGCCGGGGATCCCCCTGGTCATCGTCGAATCGCCCTACCGCAAGCTCGTCCGGCCGCTTGTTCGCTATCTCGAGTTCACGGCCCGCCAGTCGAAGGACGACCTGATCGTGGTGATCCTGC
>Ga0265319_1002055_pt1 | contig 11315 bp, 8 predicted proteins | sample 4824metaG_FD_192443 | JGI IMG/M metagenome (GOLD analysis project Ga0265319, IMG submission 192443) | Rhizosphere microbial communities from Carex aquatilis grown in University of Washington, Seatle, WA, United States - 4-8-24 metaG | ecosystem: Host-associated > Plants > Roots > Rhizosphere >...
CGAAGCACTCCACGAGCTCGGAAGGGATGCCGACGGCGGCGGCGCAGGGAAGCGACAACTGACCGGGGGCGGCGACGGAGCCGGCGGGACCCGGGTCGAGAAAGATGGCGATGCGCGTCAGGCCCACCACTTCGCGCAGTTTGAGGATGAAGTGATGGGTGAGCTGGCGATGATCGAGGGAAAATCCCAGCACCTTGGAGAAGTCCCGAAGCACTTCGAGGGCGGTCGACAACGCCGCGGCCCGCGTGCTCAGTCCGCCTTGCGGGATGGCGGGAGTGGTTTCGACCGGCGGAGGCGGCACCGACCGCTGGGTCAGACGCTCCAGCACCCCCGCGAGCGCGGCGGGATCGATGGGCTCATAAAGGATCAGATCCGCGCCCGCGATCAGCAGTTTTTGCTGAAGATCGGACGCGCCACCCATTGGCAGGACCGCGACCAGTGGCAACCCCGGCACGAGCACCCGCGTGGACGTAACTTCTTGGACAAATTCTGCGTTGGCGATCCCCGGCGCGAACAAAACCGCATCAAAGGCCCGGGCAATCAGGGGACCGCGGGCCTCTATCACCCGGGGCCGGCAATGCAGCTGAAAGTCGGCGGAGGAGGTGAGCGCGGATTGAAGGGTCAGCGCGTGGGCGTGATCGGTTATTAGGAGTAGCCGGGTCAATGCCGAGGTTTATAGCAAACAAATTGGCGCAAGCCACTAGAATCAAGCGTGAATTGCTGTGAACAACAGCGGAAATTTGCCAGCAGCCGGGACTTGCCCTTTGCATTTTTGACAATAAACCCCTCGATTGGCGCCACCAAGCCCCACATGACTGTCGAATCCATGCCCAATCAGGCCGGGCAGATCCGCACGGATTTTGTCCAATTCTCCAACCGTGCCGGTCTGAAACTGGCCGCCTGTCTCGACCACTGCGGCGATTTGCAGACACGCCCATGGGTGATCGTGGCCCCGAAATACGGCGAGACAAAGAAAAGTAATTTGCAACTGGCGTACCATTTGGTCGCCAACGGCCTCAATGTCCTGCGTTTCGATCCCACCAATCACGTGGGAGAAAGCGACGGAGCGATGCTCGATTTTGTCCTGCCCGGAGCCGTCGACGATATCATCGCCAGTCTCGATTTTCTTTCGGCCTGCATGGGCATCGAACGCGTGGTGATGGTGGCCAACAGCCTGTCGTCCCGCTGCGCGTTGCGCGCCGCGGCCCTCGACCAACGCATCACGAAACTCATCAACGTGGCGGGGGTGGTGAACCTGCTGGCCACGATGTCCGAGATTTATCGCGAGGACATCCTCACCCAGTATCGTCAGGGCCGGCGCTGGGGTGTCACGGATTTTCTCGGACTGGAGGTGCGGGGCGACGCGTTTCTCGACAGCGTGGTGCGGTCGGGGATGCACGACCTCGCCGGCACGATTGCCGATGCGGCGAAGACCGGCATCCCGCTGGTCTATTTTTTTGCGGAGCGCGACACCTGGGTCCGTCGCGAGGAGGTGGCTCAGGTGGTGGCGGCCAATCCGCAGGCGCGGCTCGTTCTGGTCTAGGCGGCCTTGCATGAGGTGCGGGAGAACCCGCGGGCGGCGGAGCAGCTTTTCCGGGAGATCATCTGGTCCTGCCTGCAGGACACCCCGTTTACGCCCGCGGTCGGAGACCAGTTGCAGGTGCCTCCGATCAAACTCGTGCTGGCCCAGAACCGCCGCGAACGCGAACGGCTGCGCAGCGCGGACGAATCCGCGGAAAGCGAAACCGAATTCTGGTCCGGTTACCTCGGAAAATACAGCATCCTCGAGCGATCGTCGGACTATCAGGAGTATCTCGAACTGCTGGGCCGCCTGGCCCGGCCCTTCCGCCCGGGCGCGGTGGTGCTGGACGCCGGCTGCGGCGGCGGGCTGTTCGGCCTGTGGATGCTGCACGAAACCCGGCTGCGCGCCCGGAACCCGACCCCGGCCGAGCCGGTCGTCTACGTTGGTCTCGACCTGACGGAACGCGGTTTGACCGAGGCCATGACGAGGCATCTTCATTCCCGACGGCAGTCCTCCCCGGGTGCCCGGCCCGGGTTGCATTACTCGCGGATGGATTTCGATCAGCTGGAAGGGGAGGGCGGCACCGGTCGCCTGCCCTTTGCCGACGGCACCTTCGATCTCATCTGCTGCAGCCTCGTGCTGTCGTATCTCAAGAATCCGGGGGTCCTGCTGCGCGAGTTGCAGCGGGTGCTCCAGCCCGGCGGCGTGCTGATCGCCTCGAGCATGAAACCCCATTGCGACCTCTCCGTGATCTACCGCGACTCGATCGCGGGGAATGTGACGGACGAGGAGATCGACGCCGGGCGGAACCTGCTGCGCGCCGCCGGCAAGATCAAACTGAAGGAGGAATTGGGTTACTACGCGTTTTATTCGCAGACCGAGCTCGCGTCCCTCGCCACGGAGGCGGGCTTCCAGGTCGACGAAACCCACGAGTCGCTCGGCGGGCAGGCCGCCGTCGTGAAAGCGGTCAAGTGACGACCTACCTGATAGTCACCTCGGCGTTGAATTTCCTGACCGCGAGCCTGCTGGCCTTCGCGGTGGTGCTGCGCGGACGGAACAACGAACTCAACCGCCAGTTCGGCGTCTTTGCCCTCAGCATCGGTCTCTGGTCGGCCGGTTATTTTTTGTGGCAGATTGCGGAGGATGGCGATCACGCGCTGTTTTTCGCCCGGGCGCTCATGTTCCCCGCCTATTTCGTGCCGGTGACCTATTGCCATTTCGTCACCCGGCTGTGCGGCGAACCGCGGCCCTGGCTCATCCGCTTCGGCTACTTGTGCGCCGTGGTTTTCTCCTGCCTGAATCTCACGCCGCTCATTGTGCGCGACGTGCGCCCCGTGTTGGAACAGCCTTTCTGGCCGCAAGCCGGCCCCGCCTTCATCGCCTACCTCGTCCTGTTCGCCGTCCTGATGTTCGAATCCCTGCGGCTCCTGCGCCGGCACGAACTGCAGGGCTCGGGCGCGCGCGCCAGCCAGATGCGCAACATCTTCATCGCCTCGGTCGTCGGCTTCCTCGGCGGCGCCACGAACTTTCCGCTATGGTACGGCATCCCCGTCCCGCCGGTCGGACAGGTGCTGGTGTTCATCTACCTCGTCACCGTCGCCCACGCCGTTTCGCGCTACCAGCTGCCTCTCGTGACCTACGACTTCGTCCACGCGGCGATCTACGTCGGCCTGGCCGTCACCTTCACCACGGTCATTTTGCTGGCCTGCGTGCTGAGCGCGCCGCTGCTGGTCGGAACGCCGCTGACCTCGGCGACGCTCATGAACATTTTCCTCGGGGGCATGATCCTGAGCCTCTTCGCCTTCTGGGCCGTGCCTCGCCTCAACCGCGCCGTGAACCGGCTGTTGCAGCAGACCTACCTCCGCCGCCGCAACACCCAGCAGCAGCAGCTCAAGGAGCTCGGCCGGCGCATCGTGTCGCTCGGCAGCGAACAGGAGATATTCGAAAACACGGTCAACGAAATCGCCCGCGCCTTCAGCCTCGACGCGGTGGCGGTGTATGTGCGCACCGAATTCGACCACGACTACCAGCTCCGGGCGGCCCAGGGCTGGTCCCAGTGCCCGCCCGAACTCCCGATCGAATCCGTCCTGACCCGCCTCTTCCAGAAACGCATGGCCCCCGTGCTCCTCGACGGCTCGGAGGCCGAGCTCGGGCCGACCGTGACCGCCGAACTCGACAGCTTGCGCGGCCGGCTGCCCTTCGAGGCGGTGCTTCCGGTCGCGAGCGACGATTTTCTTTCCGGCATCCTGCTGCTCGGTGCCCGCCAGGGCGGCGACCGCTACACCGAGGCCGAACTGTCGCTGCTGGAATCGACCTGCCTGCAGATCGCCGTGACCCTGCGCGCCCGCCAGCTTGAGCGGCGGGCCAGCCAGACCGAAAAACTCATCTCCCTCGGCACGCTCGCCGCCGGCCTCGCCCATGAGCTGCGCAACCCCCTGACCTCCATCCAGACCTTCACCGCTTTGCTGAAGGAACGCGGCGCCAACACCGACTTGCAGCAGGAATTCGGCGCCGTGGTCCAGCGCGACGTGAACCGCATCGCCAGCATCGTGGAGAACGTCGCCGCCTTCGCCGAGAGCAACAAGGTCGACATGACCGCGGTGAACCTGCCCGACGTGCTCAAGACCGTGGCCGACATCGTCCACCCGGAGCTGCTGCGCGCCGGCGTCACCCTCGACCTGCCCGCCGTCGACGTGCCGCCCATCCGCGGCAACACCAGCCAGCTGCTCCAGGTTTTTCTCAACCTCACCCAGAACGCCATCCAGGCGCTCGAAGGCCGGCCCGACCCCCGCATCTCCTTCCGCCTCGAAACCCGCGTCGACGACGTCCCTCAGCCGCTACTCTTCGTCAGCGTCGAGGACAACGGCCCGGGCATCGACCCGGGCGTGCTCCCGCATATCTTCGAGCCCTTTACCACCACCAAGGCCACCGGCGACCGCCGCGGCAAGCAGGGCATGGGCCTCGGCCTCGCGATCGTGAAACGCATCGTGCAACACCATCACGGCGACATTGACGTCGACAGCACCGTCGGTGTCGGCACAGCGTTCCGCGTTCACCTGCCCGTTTTCAAATGATCAACCCGACGCTGCTCCCCACCGTGCGCATGGAAGGTCCGGTCGCCCTGCGGGCGCTCGCGCAGGCGTTCGCGCAGGTGGGGGACTTCGATCGTTTCCTCGGCGGTCTGCAGGCGGCCCTCGACGCCTCCCCGGAGTTTGCCCGCACCACCATCGTGCTGAACCGGGCGCTGACGGAGGGCGCGGAAGCCTTTCCGACCGGAGCGCTGACCCTGCCGCTGGCAGAGGGCGAGCAGCACTTCGGCACCCTCCAGGTCGGCGCCGACCGCTCGGGCCGGCCGTTTGGCTCGGCGGATCTGCACCTTCTGGCCGGCCTGGCCGATTTTCTCTCGGCGGCGCTCACGGTGGCGGACCGGCTGAACCGCGCCGAGCAAAACCTCGAACGCCTGCGTTTTCTGCTCAACCAGGCCCCGGTGGGCATCGCCACGTATGGCGCCGACCGTCGCCTCATCGTGGCCAACGATCACGCCCTCCGCTGGCTCGGCGAGACCCGGCCGCCCTTCGATGAACTCGCGCTGGGCGCGGGCGGCTTTCACCTGCGCTCCGGCGGCAAGCTCATCTACGGCGAGGCCCGGAACAGTCTCCCGCCCGCCGGCGGCGACTGGCTTGTCGTTCTGCACGATCTCACTCCCGAACAGGCGCGGCTGCTCGAACTGATGCGGCGCGAAACCTATCGCGCGCTCGCCCAGCGGGGGAAGTTTGGCTTCGCTCTGATCGAGGGCCCGGAAATGCGGACTGGCGTCCTCCGCCGGCTGCCCGAGCTGCGGGCCGCCCTCGCCCTCGGCGAGACCGCCGGACCCTACGATGCCTACCGCATCGGGGTGGTTTTCAGCGAGATCAACGCCCTGGCCCTGCGGGCGCGCCTGCGCCGGTTGCGGCACGTGTTCGAGGGCATGGCCGGATTGCGGGTGGGCTACGCCGAACTCGGCCGCCACGGCACCACCCCCGAGGCGTTGCTCGAGGCCGCCCTGCGCAACGCGGGTTCCTTCGACGAAGTGGTGCGGCCCTCCGTCCTCGTGCACGACAAGAATCCCGGCGTCGCCGACAGCCTGGCCCTTTTCCTCGGCCGGGATTTTCATGTGGTCAAAAGCTCCGAGGTGGCCCGCACGCGCGAGCTGCTTGGCCACGAGATGTTCGAGGGCTTCGTGGCGGAGCTCGAATCGCGCACCGGGCCCGACGGCGCGGAGCTGATGCGCTACGCCCGCGCCAAGCTGCCCGGGATCCGGCCTTTCTTCCTGACCGCCCGGCCCATGGCCCACGACTGGCCGACCGAGGCGGACGCCGTCATCTTCGAAAAACCTTTCGACGCCGCCGCCGTCACCCAGGCCATGAAAGAAAAACTGGCGGACTGACGCGGTCCGCGGGTCGCGGGTGGAACGCGTCGACCTCAACCGTTCAGATTGTCACTGGTGGCACGCGTTAACCCCAACGCGTTCGGGGTGGATTGAGGTCTGCCGCCGCAGCCACATCGGATTCTGGACTGTGGGTGGGGTGCCCTCACCCCGCGAGGCGTTGTCCACGGTGCCCTCACCCCGCAGCCGTCGCGGCGCGCCTGGCGGACGCAAATGTCTCACAAATTGTCGCCCCGCTGCACCCTGGTCATATTCCGACCCGCGTGACCATCACCGTCGGCGAATTTTTCAGCGTCTGCAGCACGACGCAGTACCTTTCGGTCAGCCGGAGCAGGGTGGCGAGCTGTTCCTCCGTGGCGTCGGTGTCCAATTTGAATTTCAGGCGGATCGCCTGCAGGCCCACGGGAACCTCCTTCGAGACGCCCAAGGTGCCGCGGAAATCCAGGTCTCCTTCCGCTTCGACCGTGGCGTCGCGCAACAGGATTCCGAGGGACGTCGCGACCGCATTCAAGGTCACGCCGGCGCAGGCCACCAAGGCTTCAAGGAGCATGTCGCCGGAGCAGGCGCCCTGGCCGCTCCCGCCCGTCGCGGGATGCAGGGCGGCGGTGAGCAGGCCCTTGCCGGTCTCGATCTTGCAACTGACTCCCTCGCCGAGACGCCCCTGGGCCCGCAGCGTGAAAAGAGCGGCGTCCGGTTTTTCGCGGTACTGGGTTTTCAGGGGGGCCTGGAGGCCCCGCAATTGTTCAGCGTTCATGGCTTGCCCTGTGGTTGGGCGGCGGAAAGCTTGCCGGTGGAAAATCCGCGGGCGACCGCCGAATGGAAGTTCCTCACTGCCCCGCAGGTGGCTGCCACAGCTCGACCTTGTTTCCCTCCGGATCAATGACCCAGGCAAACTTCCCGTACTCGGAATCGTCGACCTTCTCGAGAACGTTGCAGCCTTCTTCGCGCAAGACCTTGACCAGGGCGTGGAGACCTTCCACCCGGTAATTGACCATGAAGGGTGCCGTGCTGGGCGCAAAGCGGTCATCTTGCGCCGAACCAATGGACCAGACGGTCGTTCCGGCGACCGGCTGGCCTGCACCGTCGGCCCAGGTGAAGGCCGCGCCACCCCATTCCTGGACATCGATTCCGAGGTGCCGCTTGTACCAAGCCTGGAGCGCGGGAGCGTCTTTGGCTTTGAAGAAGATGCCGCCAATGCCAGTGACTCGTTTCATGTGACTTCCGATCCGTGGTGGTGAGAGAATGGTTTCTTCCGCGAGCCAACTTGGGAGATGGGCCGCGTGCGGGCGAGCAGAAAGTTTGCCCTTTTGCTCCCCCGGAGGTCGGAAAAAATTCGAAAGCGGTCACTCCTCGAAGAAGGGGTCAGGTTGCAAATATTATAATTGCCCTGCATCGGGGAGTTCGGCAGGGTCGGGCATGCCGAGAAAACTTCGATTGGAATTCCCCGGGGCGTGCTATCACGTGATTAACCGGGGCAACTACCGGGCGGATATCTTCGAGACGGAGGGGGCGCGGGGGGCGTTTGAGGCCTGCCTGTTCGAGGCGTGTGAAGGGTATAATTGGGTGCTGCACGCGTTTGTGGTGATGAGCAACCACTACCATCTGGCCTTGGAGACCCCGGACGGGAATCTGGTGAAAGGCATGCAGTGGCTGCAGGCGACGTTTGCCAACCGGTTCAACCGCTTGCGGGGGGAACGGGGCCATCTGTTTCAGGGGCGTTACCGGGCGTTGCTGGTCGAGGAGGGCGGGCCATTGGGGCAGGTTTGTCATTATATCCATCTGAATCCGGTGCGGGCGGGGATCGTGACAGCGGAACGGTTGAGGGAGTACCGGTATTCCAGCTATTGGTACCTGGGTCTGCCGAAGGCGCGGCCGAAGTGTCTGGATCTGCACACGGCCTTGCTCGAGGCGGGAGGGCTGGCCAACACTTCGGTTGGCCGCAAAAAATACGGCGACTATCTGGCGTGGCAGGCGACCGACGGCCCGGCGGGCCGGAACAAGGCGTACGTCTCGCTCAGCAAAGGTTGGGCGCTGGGGACGAAGGACTTCAAGGCCGGTTTGGTGAAGGACCATGCCCTGGCGGCCAGCACGCGGGCCTGGGCCTCGGCCGGGGCCCGGGAGATTCGCGAGCAGCAATGGGAGGAGCGGTTGACGGCGTTTCTGAAGAAAGCGGGAAAGTCGCTGGAGCAGGCGCGTAGTGATCGCAAGTCCGCGGGTTGGAAGGTTGTGATCGCGGACCAAATGAAACGGGCCGTGCAGCCGCCGAATGGCTGGCTGGCCTCCCGGTTGAGCATGGGGAGCGGCCGGGCGGTGAGCCAGTATGTCGGAAAGCTACGGCGAACTGCCGCGAAAAATAAATAATATAACATTTGCGACCTGACCCTTTTGGAGCGGCTCAACCTGACCCTTTCGGATCGGCTCCCGAGCCGGAGGGCTCGTCTCCTGACGGGCCGCGGACGATCGGGAGATCGTCCCTCCACTCTCTTGAAGGGTGGAGCCCGACCCGGGCGGGCTGACGCGGTCACGTAGGGAAAACCGGCCCGGAGGTCCGGTTCCACCTCATTTTCAACCGCATGATTCCGGCGGGGTCAGCGACCCCGCCCTGCCATCAAGCGCCTACGTGCGCGTCGAGCCGCGGGAGAAGATTTCGCTGATGATGTCCTCGAGGGGCACATCCTGGATCGTCAGATCCTCCACGCCGCCGATGCCGAGCACCTGCTGGCAGACGGCGACCACGTGTTCGCTCGGGACGTGCAGGAGCATTTCGCCGTCCCCACCGACCTTGACCGTGCCGTGCAGCGGTTTCCAACCGGGACCGAAACCGGCGGCCGTCCCTCCGGGTCCGCCGAGGGCGGCGGCCTGCGGGCGGAACTTGATGATGCGCTGGCCCGCGCCCGCGCCGGCGATGCGGTCGAGGTTGCCGTCGTAGATTTTTTTCCCGTGATCGATCACGATCACGCGCTCGCAGAGCTGCGAAATGTCGGCCATGTAGTGGCTCGTGAGCAGGATGGTCGTCTTGTGCCGGCGGTTGTAGTCGCGGAGGAAATCGCGCACGGCCTTCTGCGAGATGACGTCGAGGCCGATGGTCGGCTCATCGAGGAAAAGCACGCGCGGGCGGTGGAGCAGGGCGGCGATCAACTCCATCTTCATGCGCTCGCCGAGGGAGAGTTCGCGCACCATCACGTTCAGCTTGGACTTGATCCCGAGCAGGTCGACCAGTTCGTCGAGGGTGGCTTGGTATTGTTTCTGGTCGAGGCCGTAGATCGCGCGCAGCAGGAAGAAGGATTCGATCGCCGGCAGGTCCCACCAGAGCTGGTTTTTCTGGCCGAGGACGAGGGCGAAGAGCCGGCGGTAGGCGTTCTCCCGCTTGGAGGGATCGAAGCCCGCGACGCGCGCCCGGCCGGAGGTCGGGTAGATGAGACCCGAAAGCATCTTGAGCGTCGTGGTCTTGCCCGCGCCATTGGGACCGAGGAAGCCCACGAACTCGCCTTCCGCGATGGAGAAACTGACGCCGTCCGCCGCCCGCGTCTCCTCGAATTCGCGTTTGACCAGGCCCTTCACGCCGCCCCAGAAACCGGGTTGTTTCTTGTAGGTGCGGAAGATGCGGGTGAGGTTTTCGACTTCAATCATGCGAGTCGCCGAGTGAACACCACTCCGGCGCGAAGGCAACCGCGACCTGCAAGATTCGTGGTGGCTTGGTAAGGGTTTTGCTATAGACGCTCTCCATGCCCAAGCCCGCCCCCGCGCTCACGTTGATCCTGAGCGCCATGCCCTCGGAAATCCGTCTCATCCAATCGCAGATCAAACAGCCTAAGTCCGGCCAGCTGGCCTGCTTCCCCTGGGTCGCGGGCCGGTTGCGCGGCCGGCGCGTGGTCACCGCTGTGACGGGCGTGGGCGTCACCAACGCCGCCATGGTCACCGCGCTGTTCGTGCATCATTTCCAGCCGTCCGAGGTGCTCGTTTCCGGCACGGGCTCACGGTTCAACCCGCGGATTCGCACGGGCGACACGGTCATTTCAACCCAGACCATCCACCATGCCGCCGGCAACCTGACGAACCGCGGCATGGTCTACCGCAAGGTCCGCGGCCCGCTCGCGGGGACGATGACGCACTGGTATTATCGGCCGGATCCGCGGCTGCTGAAATTCGCCCGCGCCTGCATCGCCGGCTACACCGCCGAGCCCGTGACCGCAAACGGCGAAACCTACCGGCCGCGCGTCCTCACGGGCGTGGTGACGGCCAGCGATCTTTTCGGCGTGTCGGACGAGAAGATCGCGGACATGAAAAAGAAGCTCAACCCGGACATCATGGAAATGGAAAGCGCCGCCATCGCGCAGGTCTGCGCGCAGATGGGCGTGCCGCACCTCGTTTTTCGCGCCGGCAGCAACCGGACGCAGTCGGATCCGGGCAACGACTACCGGCTGCTCGGACAAAAGGCGGCGGTCGCGGCGGCGCGCTGGACGGTCCATTTCACCGGCTGCCTCGCGGCGGCGGCCCGCGCATGAAGCTCTTTTCGCGGGGAGACGCCGAGGGCTTCGTGGTGGCCTTCGTCAACAACCTGGTGCAACTGCTCATTCTCGCGCCGTTGTGCACCGCCGTGCTCGGCTTTTCCCCGGCGCTGATCTACGGGCGGATCCTGCCGGGCGTCGCGATCTCGTTTCTCGTCGGAAATCTGTTCTACGCGTGGCAGGCGCTGCAGCTGGCGAAGCGCGAGGGCCGCGCCGACGTGACCGCGCTGCCGTACGGCATCAGTACGCCCGGGCTGTTTGCACACGTTTTCCTCGTCATGCTCCCGGCGAAACAGCTGGCGATCGCCCAAGGTCTGGCCGATCCGGAGCGATTCGCCTGGCATGCCGGTCTGGTGGCCTGCCTGCTCGGCGGTTTGCTCGAATTCGGCTGTGCGTTCATCGCGGGAAAAATCCGGCAGCACACGCCGCCCGCGGCGATGCTGGCGACGCTGGCGGGCGTGGGCCTCGGGTTTCTCGGGCTGTCGTTCCTCTTTCAAGCTTTTGCGTCGCCGGTGACGGGGCTGGTGATGCTCGTGCTGGTTTTCCTGGTGTTTTTCGGCCGCGTGAAATTCCGCGGCGGCATTCCGGCGACGGTCGTGATTCTCGCGGCCGGCACCGCGCTTGCCTGGGCGACTGGGCTCGCGCCCGTGGGTGGTGCGGGCGCGCACCCGCTCGCGCATTTCCGGCTCTACGTGCCGCGACCCGTGCTCGACGAATTGTGGGTCGCGCTGCATGGCGGCCACATCGTCGCGTACCTTTCCGTGGTGATTCCGATCGGCCTGCTCGGCGTGCTGGCCTCGCTGCAGAACATCGAGTCGGCGGCGGCCGCGGGAGACAACTACCCGGTGCGGCCCAGCCT
>Ga0265319_1002061_pt1 | contig 11304 bp, 7 predicted proteins | sample 4824metaG_FD_192443 | JGI IMG/M metagenome (GOLD analysis project Ga0265319, IMG submission 192443) | Rhizosphere microbial communities from Carex aquatilis grown in University of Washington, Seatle, WA, United States - 4-8-24 metaG | ecosystem: Host-associated > Plants > Roots > Rhizosphere >...
ACGGGAAGCTTTGGGCGGGATTTCTTGATCGCTTTCAGCACATCGAGGCCGCTCTGTCCCGGCATCGTGATGTCGAGGACGAGGACGTCCCAGGATTCCTTCGACGCGAGGTCGATCGCCTGCTGGCCGTTGCTCGCTTCGCCGAAGACGGCATTCCTGAACTCCGCAGCCAGGATCTGCTTCAGGCCCTGCCGCACCACCGCGTGATCGTCTGCGATCAGGATTCTCATGCGGGGACCCCGATTGGAATGGCCGCGGCCGAAAGTGGGATCCGAACGGTGACCGTCGTGCCCTGGCCCGCGATTCCGGCGAAGGTCACCTCTCCTGCGAGAAGCGCCGCCCGCTCCCGCATGCCCGCCAAGCCGATCGATTTGCCGCTGGCAATCTCAGCCTCCGAGATTCCGCGGCCGTTGTCCCCGATCTGCAGCACAAGCCCGTCCCCGTCCACGGCGAGGGACACCTCGACCCTGCTGGCGCCCGCGTGGTGGATTATATTCGTGAGCGTTTCCTGGAAAATCCGGAAGAAGGTGGTCGAAAAATCCTGATTCCACATCGTTTCGGGAACCGTCGCCTTCACGGTGCAGCGGATGCCGGTCTTGAGCTGAAACTCCTGGGCCTGCCACTCGATGGCCGCAACCAGCCCCAGATTGTCGAGAATGCCGGGCCTCAGTTCGGTGGATATCCTGCGCACCGTTTGAATCGTCGTGTCGATGCAGTCGGAAAGGATCCGGGCCTTTTGCTGCAGCATCCGGCTGTGCTTCGGCAGATGACCCGCCAGCCACGACAGGTCGAGCTTGAGCCCGGTCAGGGCCTGCCCGAGCTCGTCATGCACCTGGCGTGCGATGCGCGTCCGCTCCTCCTCGCGAACATGCTGCAAGTGCGCGGTCAGGGCCCTCAACTGCTCGTTCGAGCGCCGGAGCTTCTCCTCGGCCTGATGGCGCTCCTTTCGCTCGACGCCCTCCCGCAAAGCCCGCTGCACGGACAGGCCGAGCCGCGTGAGCCGCGTCTTGAGGACATAATCCGTGGCTCCGAATTTCAGCGTCTCGATCGCGGTTTCCTCGCCCATCGTGCCCGTCACAAAGATAAACGGAACGTCCGGCATAGTGGACCGGGCGATGCGCAGGGCGGTCACTCCATCGAACGTAGGCAGCGTGTAGTCGGATAGGATCAGGTCGGGCGGCCGCACCGCGAGCTGGTCTTCGAAATCCCTCCGGGTGTCCACGCGCACGACGGAGAACTCGATATCGGAGTCCAGCAGGGCTCGTTTCACGAGCTCGGCGTGCGCCAGGCTGTCCTCCACCATCAGGATGCGGAGGGGAATGTTCATCGCGCCATCGCCTCATCCAGCAGCCGCGTCGCAGCCTGAAGCTCGGCCGTGCGCTCCCGCAGCCGGGCTTCCAGCGCGACGGTCAGGGCCGCCGCCTTGGTCTCCGCTTCCTTGTCCTTGGTGCAATCGCGGCCGATGCGGGAATACCCGAACAGGGCTCCGTTCTCGAAGCGCAGCGCGGTGAACACGACACTCGCCCAGTAACAGGTTCCATCCCTGCGGACGCTCCAGCATTCGTGGCTGTAGCGGCCGTCCGCCCCCGCCGTGACCAGGGCCTGCTCCGGCCGCCCCAGGGCGATATCCGCCGGCGTATAGAGCCGGTTGAACCTCCGCCCTATGATGTCGCGCGCGCGATAGCCGTCGATGCGCTCGACCCCGGCGTTCGACGTCAGGATGCGGCCGGCTGGATCCAGCAGCTGAATCGCATAGTCCTCCACGCTTTCGACGAGCATGCGGAACCGCTCCTCGCTCCTGCGGAGCGCGGCCTCCGCAACCTTGCGCTCCGTCATGTCGCGGATGCACAGGGTGAAGGCGGGAAGTCCGCACGCCAGCGTTCGGGATAGGGTCAGCTCGACGGGAAATTCCCCTCCGTTGGCCCGCACAGCGGTCATTTCCGTCCGCTTTCCGATCAGCCTCCCTTTCCCGGTCTTAAGATTTCGGGAGAGTTCGCTCGAGGGCGGCTCGCCGGCGGCGTGGGGCATGACGAGCCCCACGGCGTCTCTGCCCATGGCCAGCGCCCGGGTGTAGCCGAAGATGTCCTCGGCCGCCGGATTCCACTCGATGATCCCGCCGGCGCAATCGACCAGGATGATCGCATCGGGGCTGGCTTCGAAGAGGGTGGCGTAGGGCGCATCCCGGCCGGATGACGCGGCAATCGGGGCGGCTGCCTGCTCTTTGGGCTCTAAACTGGGGAAGGGGCTGTTCACAGGGGTTGGGGTCGTGTTTTTAATGTTCAGTATCCTCGGCCTTTCGGCGCAAATCGGGTATTGGGTTCAGACCCGAGATTGCACGGGACGGGAACCCATGGGACCGGGCGCGGCTGCGCTCGACGGCTCCGGCATACGCCGCAACTGTGGCGGCTGCGGTGCGGCCCCAGTCAAACCGCGCGGCCCAAGCCAGACCGTCAGTGCGCAGATTTTCCCGCGCACCCGCGTCACCGGAGAGACGGGTCAGCTGCGTTCGGATGTCCGCGACGCTCTCCGGATCGAGGATGGCCGCGGCCTCGCCGATGACTTCGCCCAGTGCGCCGCTCCGCGAGGCGAGCACGGGACAGCCGCAGGCCATCGCCTCAACCGGCGGAAGGCCGAAGCCTTCAAAAAGCGAGGGAAAAACAAACAGGTCGGCCGCGCGATAGAGCATCGGAAGCTCCCCATCGGGCACAAAACCCAGCGAGTGGATTTCGGCCGCAAAGGCGGATCGCCGGATGGCCTCGTGCACCGATTCCGCGCCATGCCAGTCGCTTCCTCCGAGCACGAGTTGCCAGGGCGATCCCGTTGCCGCCTTGAAGCCGTTGAATGCCTCGATCAGGCGCACGTGGTTCTTTGCCGGATGTTCCAGCCGGGCGACGTACAGGAAATACGGCTGATGCAGGCCGTGCCGGCGCGCAACGTCCTCCTTGGCGGCGGTCCGCGAACCGGGGAAAAAACGTTCGTGGTCGAGGCCGTTGTGAATCACGCGCAACCGCTCCGGCGGCTGGTGGAAGAAAGCGGCCACATCGGCGGCCGTGTGCCGGCTGACAGCGATGATCTCGTCCTGACGGCGGGCCAGGACCGGCACGACGACGCGCCCGTAGAGCATTCGCAGCAGATCGTACTTCCCGGGGACCCGGAACGGCGCGAGGTCGTGGACCGTGGCCACCAGCGCGCAGGAACGCCGCCAGAGCAGGCGGCGGTAACTCGGCACATGCAGCACGTCGAGCCGGAGCCGCCTGGCCAGCCGGGGGAGGTCGATCTGATGCCAGAGAACATCCCTTGCGGGCGGCCGGAATCGCTCCGCGACCGGAACCAGCGTCATCGCATCCGCCGCGAACGCAAAAAGCGGCAGGTCCTCCTCAAGGACAAAAAGGCTGAAGTCGTGGTGCCGGGCCCCGGCATGCAGCGCGCGCACCAGCGCCAGGACATACTGGCCCACTCCGGACCGGCCGCGCTGGATGACCGACGTGGAGATCCCGATTCTCATCGGCGGGGCTCCTCCAGCAGGTCCAAAAGCCCCGCGAACCGGAGGACGTTGCGAACGTCGTGGCTCGACCCGAGAAACCGGATGCCCTTCCCGAGATCGTGCGCCCAGTCGCGCAATCGTTCCATCAGCTCCGCGCCCGCGCTGTCGATGAACCGCAGCCGCGTGAGATCGATGATGAAGGTCTGCCGTTGCCGCGCGTCCGCCGATGCGAGGTGTCCCCGCGTCAGATCCCAGACAGCCTCCGCGTTGGCCGCGGTGACCTCGCCCCGCCACGCCACCGTATGGCCGCCAGGAAAGGGCGGAATGACCTCCCGGCAGGCGCCGGTGGAATCCCCGGGATGGTGGGGTGCCTCCGACGATGGTCCGACGGTCGAAAAATGGCCCGTCAATCGCATCAGCTTCAAGCTGCGCCGCACGTCGGCGCTTGGATTGTGAAGCACCAGCCGCTTGCCGTGGGCGCTCAGCCGCTTCCGCCATCGCGCCAGGACCGCCACCCCGGTGCTGTCCAGGAGCCGGACCTGCGACAGGTCGAGCAGGCAGTGCTCGAGAGCTCCGATCGCTTCATCGAAAAAGCCCCGCTTGTCATTCAATGCCGCGGCGCTGAAGTCCCCGGCCACACGGACCAGCCGCCAATCCGGGGCCTCGGGCAGAGGCCCCGATTCCGCCGTGCACGGGCGCCGCCCCGCAGAACAAAGGCCCCACAGTTGAAATGCGATTGACGGAGCGAAGCGAATAAGATCGCGGAAGTAGCGGCCGGCCAGCCTCCGGGGCTCCTGCGCCAGCCGGTAGACGAATTCGGTGCCCGTTCGCTGCATGAGGACGGGCGCACGCCTCATCCTTCCGGCAATGAAATCGAGGGTCGCGCCGACGCCCATCACGACGGGCACGCCAAGGCGGCGCAAATGCATGGCGATCCATTTTTCCTGCTTCGGGCAACCGAAGGAGACCAGCAGGACGTCGGGACGGGAGTCCTTGACGCGCCTCGCAATCTCGGGAAAATCCATATCGAGAAGCTCGCGGTAGGGCGGCGAGTAATGGCCCGCAATAACGAGGGCCGGATGTTGTCCTTGGAGACGCTCGGCGGCTTCCGCCGCGACGCCGGAACCGGCGCCCAGGAGGAAGATGCGGTGCCCGTTTTCCGCGGCGGCTCGAATCAGCAGGGGCACGACATCGGACCCCGCCGCGCGTTCGGGCAGCGGATTTCCAAGGAAGCGGGAAGCCCACAGCAGCGGCGTCCCGTCGCACAGCACAAGATCGGCCTCGAGCAGGATGCGGCGCAGCTCGACGTCGCGCTGAGCCTGCACGAGGAAGTCGACATTGGCGGTGACCACATGATGAACCCCGCCGGAACCTATCATCTGCCCTATGCGGGCGACGGCTTCGGCCAGCGTCACATTGTCGAACGGCACTCCGAGCAGGCCGATCGGCCGCGGCGCGGGACGCGAGGCCGCCGGGACGCCCCGCCGCTTGCCTGCAGCCGCATGCTGGGTTCCCCGGAATGCGGCGGCTTCTATCGGCGAGGTGATGCTCATGCCCCATTAGACACCCGGGCGCCGGGCGCCGAAATGGGGTCTGCGCCCAGAAAGCGGGGCGCTGCGCCCCGCTCTTTCGCCATCTATGCGGGTAACACCTACTGCGCGACAGGGACCATTCGCGCTAGAGTGGGGCTTCAACCATGATTGCAATCCCCCGACAGAGGCCCAAGCGAACCCAGGCACCGCTCGCATCGCTCGCGCCGGCGAGCCGTTGGCAGGAAGCGGGACGTCCGTGCGCCCCTTCCGCACTCGGCGCAGCCGCCTCCTTTCCGGGTGAACTGTGCATCCATGAGCTCTTTGAGGCGCAGGCCGGTGCGACGCCCGATTCCGTGGCGCTCGTCGCCGGCGCGGCGCGCCTCACCTACCGCGAACTGAATATCCGGGCGAACCGGGTCGCCCATCTCCTGCGCTCCCTGGGTGCGGGCCCGGAGACTCTCGTCGGCGTGTTTCTCGAGCGCTCCGAGGATATGGTGATTGCGATCCTGGGGGTGTTGAAGGCCGGAAGCGCCTACCTGCCGCTGGATCCGGCCTATCCGGCGGAGCGGCTGGGTTTCATGCTCAGGGACGCGCAGGTGCGCACCCTGCTTACGCAGTCCTCCCTGATCAGGGCCTTGCGCGACAGCGATCCCGTGCCGGGAAAGGACATGCAGATCGTATGCATCGACACCGATCCTGGCATTAGCCTGGCGGGCGCGGAGAACCCAAGTCCTTGGGCGAGGGCGTGCAATCTTGCCTACGTGATCTACACCTCGGGGTCGACCGGGCAGCCCAAGGGGGTGGCCCTCGAGCACAGGAACACCGCCGCGCTGATTCAATGGGCGGCCGGTGTTTACAGCGCGCGAGAGCTGGACGGCGTCCTCGCGGGCGTCTCGATTTCCTTCGATCCCTCGATTCTCGACCTGTTCGTGCCTCTCAGCCTGGGGGGCAAGGTGATCATGGCCTCGAACACCCTTGCCCTGTCGGGCCTGGCCGCGGCGTCGGAGGTCCGGATGATCAACACGGTTCCTTCCGTCGCCAGGGAATTGCTGCGCATGGGCGGCATTCCCACGTCGGTGGAAACCATCAACCTGGGCGGCGAGCCCCTGTCGATCCAGCTGGTGCGGGACCTCCATGCCCTGCCTCACATCAAGCGGGTCTATGATCTCTACGGCCCGACCGAGTCAACGACCTGCTCGACGTTCGCGCTGCGGACCCCCGACGGGCCCGCGGTCATCGGACGCCCCATCACAAACGCACACGTCCACCTTCTGGATGAGAATTTCAAGCCGGTGCCGGCGGGCGCACTGGGTGAATTATATATCGGGGGAGGCGGCGTGGCCCGCGGATATCTGAACCGCCCCGAGATCACGGCGGAGAAATTTTTGCAGATCCCGTCGATTTCCGACGGCGCGGCCCGGCTCTACCGGACCGGAGATTTCTGCCGCTGCCGGTCCGACGGAAATCTGGAGTTCGTCGGGCGCTTCGATCGGCAGGTTAAAATCCGCGGGTTTCGGATAGAATTGGGCGAGATAGAGTCCGTACTTCTGACCCATGCGGCGGTCAGCGAGGCGATCGTGGTCGCCCACGAGGAGACCCCGGGAGAGCGGCGCCTGGTCGCCTATGTGGTGCCGCGCGCGCTGCCCGGCCAGAAGCAGCCGGAATTACCGGCCGCGGCGGAGGCTCGCATCGTTCCCCAGCTGAGATCGCATCTGCAGGATTGCCTGCCGGATCACATGCTGCCCTGCACCTACATGGTGCTCGACCGATTCGAGCTCACGAAGAACGGGAAGACCCTACACACGAGCCTTCCCGCGCCCGCCCGGACGAGAGCTGCGGCGGGCGATTTTATGGCGTCGCGCACGCCAACCGAGGAGCTCCTTTGCGGAATCTGGATCGAGCTGCTTGGCCTGAAACAGGTCGGCGTGCAGGATGATTTCTTTCAACTCGGCGGCGACTCCCTTCTTGGAATCGCGATGTTCGCGGAGGTCGAGGAGAAGACCGGACTCAAGCTTCCGATGGAGGCGATGCAGCAGGCGCGGTCCATCAGCCGCCTTGCGGCACTGCTGGACGAAAGGCGCCGATCCGGACGCCCCGCCGCCGATTCCTCCTGGGTGGAAATCCAGCCGCAGGGGAGCCGTCCGCGGCTGTTTCTGGTCCATGGCGTGGGCGGAGGCATGCTGTGGGGCTATGCAAATCTTTCCCGCCACTTGGGAGCGGACCAGCCGGTCTTTGCCTTCAAGGCCTGCAAGCCCGGCAGCCTGCAGAAGTTCGACACCGTCGGAAAAGTGGCCGAGCAGTACGTCCGGGAGCTGCGCCGGATGCAGCCCGAGGGACCCTACGCCTTGGGCGGCTATTGTTTTGGCGGCAACGTCGCCCATGAAATGGCCCGCCTGCTCGAGGAGCAGGGGCAGCGGGTCAGTCTCCTCGCATTGATGAATTCATCGCCGCCCAACTGCAGCTACGACCGCGTCAGCTGGACGCCCGTCTATCTGTTCAAATTTCTGCGCAACCTCTGCCACTGGCTGGACGGTTTCAGGGAATGGGATTCGGTGAAGCAAAGGCGCTTCCTGCGCTGGAAGGCCTGGAGCATGCGGAATCGGGTGCTGCGATGGTTCTCCCTGGCTCCGCCCCGTCTCCGCGAGCGCAACGTTGACGAATTGGTCGATCTTTCGGCCATATCGGACGACCAGCGCTGCCTATGGGAGTCGCATGTCCGCGCGAGCCACAACCACAAGACATTGTCCTACTCGGGCAGGATCGTGCTCTTGCGCACGCGCGGCCACCGCCTGAATTGCTCCTATGACCGGCAGTGCGGATGGGGGGAATTCGCCCAGGGCGGCGTCACCGTGCAGGTGCTGCCCGGACTCCACGAGAGTCTGCTCGAGGAGCCGTATGTCGGCATGCTGGCCCGCGAACTGAAGGTCCACCTCGACGCCATTCAGGCCTAGCAGGCTGTTGAAAAATCTGCTGAGCCGTCGTTGCGATCAGAATCCGCTCGCCGCCAGGCGGGCTGGGAGGGGGACGCAGCGCGCCAGCGCGAAGATGGCGAGGCGAAGCCGAGTCCGGCAGGACGCCCGAGGCGGGCGCCCTTGGGGCGGACGAGGGCGCAATCCTCAACGAGGCTATCCCCTCCCAGCCCAACGCCGCGGGAGTGGATTCTGGCGCAACCCGAAGGGCGACAACGCTTTTGGCCGGGAGCAGCGTTGTCTTCGCGGGGCAAGCCTCTCTGAGGATTGCACCCGCGAAGCCGCCTTGCTCCCAACCCAAAATCGTTTGTCGCGCCGGCCAGCAGATTTTTCAACAGCCTGCTGGAGTCAGATCTTTCCGCCGCCGCCCAGGTCGGGCTCTGTCGCCACGAGAACGGTGAGAAGGATGAGGACGATGATGGCCGGAAGCATGGTGTCGGACGTCTTGCGGAAGGCTTGGTGTGTGGGATGGCGCCGGCGTTTGATGGCCGGTGACTTGTTCACAGCATAATACGGCTCCCCTGGGGTGAATATTTCAGCAAAATGTGCGATTTTTGCGGGCCTAATGCGCAAGGCAGCCGGGAATCAGCCCCGCAAATACGCCCGGCGCATCCACCGGAGCCCCGCAGCCGTAATCTTTGACCGGGGCCTGCGGAACGTTTCACTGGAACGAACTTGCCGAGGCGCCCCTTTTTCCGCATCCTCGGCAGTTTGTCCCACGTGTCCCCCTCCCAAAGAATCCTCCGCCCGCTGCGCTGCCTTTCAACCGCGGTCGTCCAATGGTTTGACGCCGACTATGCGCCCGGAGGAGCGGACGCCATGCGGAACGAGCCTGAGCGGGTGGATTGGGTGCGCTGCATCCCTTTCCTGATCCTTCATTTGGGCTGCATCGGGGTCATCTGGACGGGCGCGAGCGCCGTCGCCGTCTGGACGGCCGTGGCGCTCTATTTTGCGCGCATGTTCGCCGTCACGGGCATCCATCACCGCTATTTCTCGCACAAGACCTACAGCACCTCGCGGGCAGGCCAGTTCCTCCTCGCCCTCTTTGGCGGGACAGCCGTGCAGCGCGGCGCGCTTTGGTGGGCCTACCACCACCGGCACCACCACCAGCATTCCGACGAGCCGGAGGACGCCCATTCGCCCCATGTGCACGGCTTCTGGTGGTCCCACGTCGGCTGGATCACGAGCAGGCGCAATTTCCCGACCGATTATTCGCAGGTCCGCGACCTCACAAAATATCCCGAGCTCGTCTTCCTGAACCGCTTTGACGCGATCGTCCCGATCGCGTTCGCCTTCGCCGTCTTCGGATTCGGCAAGCTTCTCGAGATCCACGCTCCCGGCCTGCACACGAGCGGCTGGCAGATGCTGGTCTGGGGGTTCTTCATCAGCACGACCCTCCTCTTTCACGGGACGTCCTGCATCAATTCGATGGCCCACCTGATGGGCCGACGCCGCTACAAGACCGAGGACGATTCGCGGAACAGCCTCCTGCTCGCGTTCATCACCCTCGGGGAAGGCTGGCACAACAACCACCACCGCTACCAAAGCTCCACCCGCAATGGCTTCTACTGGTGGGAGGTGGACATCACCTATTACACGCTCAGGGCGCTGTCCTGGACCGGTTTCATCTGGGGCCTGAAGGCGGTGCCCAAGTCCGTGCTGGCCGAGGGTGAATTGTCGGATCACCACTCCTCCGTGGCCGCCGCGCGCCGCGCGGCCCTGGTCCATCCGGAGTACGCCTCGCTCAGGCGGGTCGTTCCCGCGGCGGCGGCGATCGCCGTCGCGACCATGAACGCCGCGCACGGCACCGCGCCGCTGCCGGCGCCCGTGCACCCCCAGTCCTCCCAGGTGGCGGATAAATCCCCCGTCGCAGAGACCGGGCGCTGAGAAGCGGCGCGGGCCCCGATCCCCCGCCGTGACCCGCGTCGCCATCATAGGCACCGGCATAGCCGGGCTCGGGTGCGCGCACTTCCTCCACCGGAAGTTCGACATCACCCTTTTCGAGAAGAACGACTACGCGGGCGGGCACACGAACACGATCGAGGTCCCGGAAGGGCGGCGGCAGATCCCCATCGACACCGGATTCATGGTGTTCAACCGCGTGACCTACCCGCTCCTGAGCAGGCTCTTCGACGCGCTGGGCGTCCGGGTGAAGGCGGCGCCGATGTCCTTCAGCGTGCGGCACGCGGACAGCGGGCTCGAGTTCTGCGGCTCCTCCGTCAACCGGCTTTTCGCGCAGCGCCGCAACCTGTTCCGGCCGCGCTTCCACCGGATGCTCGCGAGCATCGCCCGCTTCAACCGCGAGGCCGTGGCCGCGCTGGAAAACCCCGGGATCCGCGAGCAGACCCTCGGGGATTATGTCCGCAGGGGCGGCTACGGCCAGGACTTCCTCGACCTTTACCTCGTGCCGATGAGCTCGGCGGTCTGGAGCACCCCACCCGCGCTGATGCTGGAATTTCCAGCCGCCACCCTTCTGCGCTTCTTCCACAACCACGGATTCCTCGGGCTGAACACCCAGCATCCCTGGCTGACCGTGGACGGCGGTGCGCGCGCCTACGTGGGGAGGATTTCAGAGCCGTGGCGGGACCGTGTGCGGCTCGGCAGGAGGGCGGCCCTCGTCCGCCGGGCGCCCGGCAGGATCCACGTGATCACGTCCGATGGGGTCACGGAGGCCTTCGACCGGGTCATCCTCGCCTGCCATGGGGACCAGGCCCGCAGCCTGATCGCGGGCCCGACTGCCGACGAAAACCGCCTGCTGGGCGAATTCCGCTACCAGGCGAACACGGCCACCGTGCACAGCGACGCCTCGGTGATGCCCCGCGCCCGCCTGGCCTGGGCGAGCTGGAACTACGAGATAGCCCGGGATGAGAAGGGCCGCGTCTCGACGGCGACCCATTACTGGATGAATTCGCTGCAGGGCGTCTCGGACCGCGAGAACTACTTTGTCACGATCAACCGCCCGGAGGCGATCGATCCCGTGAAAATCCACCGGACGATCTCCTACGAGCATCCCCTCCTCAGCCTCGGGGCGATTCGGGCCCAGGAGGAACTGCCCAGCCTTAACGCTGCGGCCCAAGGGACGACGGAGACGTATTTTGCGGGGAGCTACTTCCGGCACGGCTTCCATGAGGACGCCTTTCAGAGCGCGGTCCGGCTGAGTGAATTGCTGCTCGGCGGAGACCCCTGGTAGCGCGGAATTTGGCTGGCCCCGGGGTCAGTCAGGGGTTGAACTCCGTCAGCGCGCATCCGCACCCCTCTCCTGCGCGTAAGAGTTCTCGGCGGGGCTCGTCCAGGCCAAGCCGAGACGAAATCCAATCCT
>Ga0265319_1002063_pt1 | contig 11295 bp, 10 predicted proteins | sample 4824metaG_FD_192443 | JGI IMG/M metagenome (GOLD analysis project Ga0265319, IMG submission 192443) | Rhizosphere microbial communities from Carex aquatilis grown in University of Washington, Seatle, WA, United States - 4-8-24 metaG | ecosystem: Host-associated > Plants > Roots > Rhizosphere >...
CCTCGGCGAGGAGGGCCGCCCCTCCGTGCAGGTGGTGGCCGTGCGCGGCGCCGCGGCCCAGGTCGAATCGGGCATCTCGGACCTGCTGATCATGAAGTCGACCGGTTCCGGGTTCGAGGGCTATCCCCGCGACGCCTACACCACCCTCCCCGAGACCAAGGACCGGATCCTGGCCACGGCCCTGCGGACGACCTGGCGCTGGTCGGGCGCGGCGGCGGCCGGCTTCGACTGGAATGCGGCGAACGCCGCCATCCTCGCCGCCATGCTGCGGGTCTTTGCCGCCAATTACAGCCCGTCGGTCCAGACCACCCTCTATGAGATGGCGGGCGCGGCCTTCGCCGCCTGCCCGCAGATCAACCGGGCGAGCCTGTTCCTGCCCAACAAGCACTATCTCCCCCTCAACCTGAAGCCCTTCGGCCTGGAAAATCCCAACGTCTCGTTCCTGCCGACCGACGAGCCCCACGGCCAGATCGAGGCCGTGGTCGACCGCGCCTAGGTCCATGAGCGGCGCGCCGGAGCAGTTCATGCGCGAAGCCATCGCGCTCGCCGAGGAGGGCATGCGCGGCGGGCGCGGCGGCCCGTTTGGGTGCGTCGTCGTGCGCCGCGGGCAGGTGGTCGGCCGCGGGCAGAACGGCGTGACCTCGCAGAACGATCCCACCGCCCATGCCGAGGTGACGGCGATCCGCCAGGCCTGCCGCGACCTGGGTACCTTCCAGCTGACCGACTGCGAACTGTATACGAGCTGCGAACCCTGCCCCATGTGCCTCGCGGCCATCTACTGGGCGCGCATTCCCAAGATCTACTACGCCAATACCCGACGGGACGCGGCCGCCATTGGCTTCGACGACGATTTCATCTACCAGCAGATTCCCCTCCCCCCGGAGAAGCGCACGATCGCCATGACGCCCCTCCTTCGGGACCAGGCGCACAAGGCCTTTCAGGAATGGGCGCAGAAGACGGACAAGATCGAGTACTAGGGCGCACGCCGCCTGGGGAAATCCCCCTACATCAAATAAGCTGGAGCCGGAGTCCTCCCGGGGATTAAGACTCTTCCGCCATGCGCGCCGTATCCCTGATACGCTGGTGCCGCCCCGGCTTTATTGCCGTCGCCGTCTGTGGCTTGGCCGTCGCCGCCCACGCGCAAAATGTGGGACCCAATATCGACCAGGAGATGAAGGCCTCCCTGCGCAGGGCCTACGTCTATCAGGCCGCGGCCGACGCCTCCGCTGCCGTGAAAGTGGAGCCGGGCGTGATTCTCCTTCCCCGGATGGTGGTCCGGAATCGCTTCGAAGCCGAAGGGCTCGATGCCGCCATCGCCCGCCAGAATGCGATCGACGATCGGTTTACCTTATATAAAGGCGGAGTGATCGCCGGTCCGGTTGGTGTTTGGTTCCAGGACGACGACAAGGATCCAACCATTCCCGGCCGCCCCATCAGGGGTCTCAACCTAATCAAGATCTCCTGGTGATGCGCCCGCGCGGGGCGCCCTATTTCCCGAAAACCGGCTGAAACGCCCAGCGCCTGCCGGAAAAGAGGCCGCGGTCGCCCAGCTTCAAGTCGGGGATCACGAGCAGCGCCATGAAGGAGAGCGTCATGAAGGGCGCCGGCAGCCGGCTGCCAAGCCTCTTGGCCAGGGCATCCACCCGGGCGTAGCCGGCCGCGACGGTGTGACCGTCGTCGTTGGACATCAGGCCCGCGATCGGCAGCGGCAGGATGCGCTCCTCCCCTCGCCCGACAGCGGCGACGCCGCCCCGGTGCGCAATGACCAGGTTGACCGCGACAGCCAGCGAAGCGTCGTCGGCCCCGACGGCCACGATATTGTGCGAATCGTGCGCAACCGAGGAAGCGAGGGCGCCGGCCTTCAGGCCAAATCCCCGGATGAAGCCGAGGGCGATGGGGGCCCGGGCCGCATAGCGGTTGACGACGGCGATCTTCAGGAGGTCGCGGGCCGGATCGGCCACGGCCGCGCCGTCCACGACCCGCGGCGCCATCCGCTTCCAGCCGGTGACCAGCTGGCCGGCCGCCGCGGTGATGACATTGAGCCGGCCCGGCCGGGCCGGCACGCGAAAGTCCGCCACCCGCCGTGGCCGCGCCCGGAAGGCGTTGACGATCCTCGCCCGGCGCCGCGGCAACAGGCTGAGCCCGTTCTTCGCCACCAGCCGGCCGCGCAGGTAGGTGCGCCGCACCCGCAGGTTCCTCCAGCCGGTGAACGCGATGAAATCCGCCGGATCGCCGGGCCGGAGCAGCCCGATGTCCAGGCCGTAGTGGCGCACCGGGTGGACGCTCGCCACCGCGAGCGCATCGAAACGGTCCGCTCCCGCCGCCAGGGCGAGCCGCACGTGGTGGTCGAGATGGTGGCGGACGAGCTCGTCCGGATGCAGGTCGTCGCAGCAGAACATGCAGCGGCCGGGGAACGAGCGCAGCAGCGGGGCCAGCGCGGCAAAGTTGCGCGCGGCGGAGCCCTCGCGGATCAGGATCTTCATCCCCGCCGCGATCTTGTCGCGGGCCTCGGCGAGGGTGAAGCACTCGTGGTCGGTCGTGATGCCGGCCGCGGCGTAGGCCGCGGCGGCCGCCCCGCGCAGGCCGGGGGCGTGGCCGTCCACCGGCTTGCCCCGGCGGCGCGCCGCGGCGATCTTCGCCATGAGGTCGGGGTCCCGGCGCAGGACGCCGGGAAAATTCATCACCTCGCTGAGGTAGCCGACCTGCGGCTCGGCCAGGAGGCCCGCCACGGCCCGCGGCCCCAGGGCCGCTCCGGCCGTTTCGAACGGGGTGGCCGGCACGCAGGGCGGCGCCCCGAAGCAGATCTTGAGCGGCGTCCGCCGCGCCTCGGCGAGCATGTAGCGCACGCCCCCGGTGCCGAGCACGTTGGCGATCTCATGCGGATCCGAAACGGTGGCGACCGTCCCATGCACCACGGCCAGCCGCGCGAACTCCGCCGGCGGCAGCATCGAACTCTCGATATGGACATGCGCGTCGACAAACCCCGGCGCCAGGTAGCGGGCATACCGCTTCCCCGGCTCCGGCACGATCCGCCGGATCACCCCCCCCGACCACTCCACCCTCCCGGGAAAGATTCTCCGGCCGATCACGTCGACGATATTGCCGGAGATGCTCTTCACCCCGGGAAACCTGGGCCGGGGCCCCGGCGGTGGCAATGCCGCAGGTCCGTTCCAGCCCTGTCACGCATTGCGTGACACTTTCCCCCGGGCCGACGGTGGACCGGAGCCGGACTGTCACGTATTGCGTGACGACCTTCCCAGCGGGCCCGGGGGCGAAAAACCCCGGTGGCGGCCGTTCGCCCGCCCTTGCCAAATTGGCGGCGGGCCCCATAGTTCCCGTTCCCATCATGCACTTCGACAACCTGCAGCCGAGCCTGTCCGCCCCCGTTCCCCGCCTCGACGATGACGACGAGGATGAAGACGAGCTGGAGGAGAATCCCGCCAAGCAGCGGTCCTCCTCCGTGGGGTTGATCATCCAGCGGAAGTTCCTCGAGCAGCGGAAACTCTTCCTGTGGGGGCCGGTCACGGACGAGTCGGCCAAGGACCTGTGCGAGCGGATGCTCTACCTGGAGGCTTCCGGCCCCGGGAAGGAGATCACGTTCTATCTCAACACCCCGGGCGGCTCGATCACGGCGGGCATGGCGGTCTTCGACACCATGCGGCTGATCTCCTCGCCCATCACGGTCGTCGTGACCGGCATGGCGGCGTCGATGGGCTCGATCCTCCTCTGCGGCGTGCCGAAGGGCCGGCGGCTCCTGTATCCCCACGCCCGCGTGCTGATCCACCAGCCGCTGATCTCCGGCCGCTTCATCGGGCCGGCGACCGACATCAACATCCAGGCGCAGGAGATGGAGAAGATCCGCGGCGAGCTGAACCAGATTCTCGCCACGGCGTCGGGCCAGCCCATCACGAAGATCGCGAGCGACAGCGACCGCGACTTCTACCTGAACGCCAAGGAGGCCATCGCCTACGGGCTGGCCGACCGGATCGTGGAGAAGCTCTGACCTGCCGCCGGGCCCGGCATGCTTACGCGGTATCTCCTGGTAGCCTTGGGCGGCGCGCTCGGCAGCGTGCTGCGATTCTTCCTTTCCCAGTTCTGCAACGTGCAGATCGGCGGAACGTTTCCCTGGGGGATCATGATCGTCAACATCACCGGCTCGTTCGTCATCGGCTTCATCTTCACCCTCACCGCGCCCGACGGACGGTGGTTTGCCAGCACACCGACCCGGGATTTTCTGATGGTCGGAATCTGCGGCGGCTACACCACCTTCTCCTCGTTCAGCCTGAACACGCTCAACCTGGCGCGGGACGGGGAATGGCTGCAGGCCGGCGGCAATATCTTCGGCTCCGTCTTCCTCTGCCTCATCGCCGTCTGGCTCGGGCATCTGCTCGCCGCCGCGGTCAACCAACCCCGGTAACCGCCATGCCACTTCCCGAAGAGTCCCTCCTCCTGCGCATTCTCCTTGGCGAGTCCGATCGCCATGACAAGAAGCCCCTCTATGAGGCGATCGTCCTGAAAGCCCGCGCCGCCGGCCTGGCTGGCGCGACGGTGACCCGCGGATCGATGGGTTTCGGCGCCAGCAGCCACCTGCACACGGCCAAGATCCTGCGCCTGTCCGACGACCTGCCGGTGATCATCGAGATCGTCGACACCGAGGAGAAGATCAACGGCTTCCTCCCCCAGTTGCAGGAGATCATGGGCGGCGGCCTCGTGACCCTCGAAAAGGTCCGCGTGATCCACTACCGGCACGGCGGGCCGACCGCCTAGCAGGCCGCCGCCTGCGCCGGGCTGATCGCCGCTCCCTCCCGTGACCTGGATCGCCTGGGCCCTCCTCTCGGCCTTCTTCGCCGGCGCCACCGCCGTCCTGGCCAAGGTCGGCGTCGAGGGGGTCAACTCCAGCCTGGCGACCGCCATCCGGACGACCGTGGTGCTCGTCTTCACCTGGGCGATCGCGCTGGCCGTCGTGCCGCGGGGCGCGCTCGCGACCCTCTCCCGCCACACCTGGCTCTTCCTCACGCTGTCCGGCCTCGCGACCGGGCTGTCCTGGCTCTGCTACTTTCGCGCGATCCAGCTCGGGCCGGTCTCGCGGGTTGCGCCGATCGACAAGCTCAGCGTCGTCTTCGCGATCCTGCTCGCCGCGCTCGTCCTGCGGGAGCGCCTAAGCTGGCAGCACGCGGCCGGCGGGACGCTCATCGTCGCCGGCGCGCTCATCCTCGCCTGGAAGCCGGCCTGAGTCAGAACCTGATCTCCGCGCTGCCGAAGATCCCCGTGCCGGGCTGGGGGTAGCCGTTGACCGGCTCATACCGCCGGTCGAGGGCGTTCTCGACCCGCACCTTCAGCCCGAATGCCGGGGTGACCTGGCAGGACGCGTAGATGCGGACCACGGAATAGCCCGGGTCGTCCACCGTGGCGAAGGTCCGGGCGTCCACGTCCGGCCGGTGGCCGACGTAGGCCCCGCCGGCGCCCACGAGCCAGCCGCGGCCCAGGTCGGAATGGACGTCGGCGCTGAGGCTGTTGCGCGCGCGGCGCAGGAGGGGGATGTTCTCCGAGAGGTTGCGGGCCTCGAGGTAGGTGTAGGCGACCTTCGCCCGGGCGACGTTGAAGAGCAGCGTCGAGAGCGAGAGCTCGAGGCCGCGGGAACGGGCGCGCTCGACGTTGGCCGTCGTCCCGGGGAACACGTTGAAGTTGTCGATGATCAGGTTGCCATAGTCGTTCTCGAACCAGGTCGCGCTCAGCACCTCCTGGCGGCCCGTCACGTAGTAGTCGAGCCCGGCGTCCCAGCCATGCGAGCGCTCGGGCCGCACCGCAGGGTTGCCGACGAAGAACGCGCTCCGGCCGTAGAGGTCGAGGAAGCTCGGCGCATCGAAGCCGCTGCCGTAGCTCCCGCGCAGCTTGAGCGAGCTGTCGGCCAGCCAGGCGAGCGTGGCGCGCCCGGTCGTGGCCCCGCCGAAGGTGTTGTAGTCGTCGTGCCGCAGGCCGCCGGTCAGGTGCAGGTCGGCGGTCGGCGTCCACTCGTCCTCTCCGAACACGCTGAAGAGGGTTTGGTGCTTGTTGACCGCGCCGAAGCCCGTGTTGACCGTGCTGCCCGTGTCGGCCGTGATCCCGCCGGTCAGGATATTGTGCTCGGTCAGCCGGCCGGTGACCTGCCAGTCGAGGACGCCGCGGAGGTTCTTGACCACCGTCACGGCGTCCGGCCGGCCGGGCGTCGGCACCACGGCGACGAAGCGGCGGTCCTGGCCGCCGAGGATGAGGTGGCTCAGGAGGTTCTCGGTCAGCCGCGCGTCGGCGAAGACGGTGCCGAGCCAGTTCTGCTCCAGCTCATAGTTGAAGAGATTGCTGGTGAACTCGTCGCCCGGGTCCTCGTAGCGCTCCGCAAGCCCGCGCAGGGTGGCCCCGACGCGGAGGACGTCCGAGGGCTGGTCGTCGACCCGCAGCGCGACATTCACGTCCTTGAACCGGTTGTTTGCGCGGGCGTTGTCGGTCTGCCCGGCCGACGCCGCGAGGTTGTAGCCCCAGGTCTTCAGGCCCGCCTGGGCCGTGACCAGGCCGTCGATCGTGCCGAACGAGCCCGCCTCGACCCGGGCGGTCTCCGTGGCCGGACCCGTGCCCGGGGCCCCGTGCAGCGAGACCACGCCGCCGACCGCCTCGCTCCCGTAGAGGGTGCTCTGCGGCCCGCGGGCGATCTCGATCGCGTCGGTCGGGAAGATCCGCGCGCCGCCCAGGAAGTTATTGTAGTCGGTGTTGGCGTCGTTCAGCCGGATGCCGTCGACCAGGAAGAGCGTCTGGTTGGAATTGGCCCCCCGCAGGAAGAGCGAGGTCGCGGCGCCCGCCTGCCCAGTGGCGAAGGCCGGGGCTCCCGGCACGCCCGCCAGGGCGTCCGCGAAGGTTGCGAGCTGCTGGCGCGCCAGGTCGCCGCCGGAAACGACATCCACGGCGGTGCCGGTGACGGCGGCGGACTCCGGCTGGCGCGTCGCGGTCGTCACGACCGGAGCCAGCTGGATGGGCACGTTCTGGGCGGCGGCGGCGGCCACGCCCAGGGCGCAGGCTGCGGCCAGCAGGAACCAGCGGGCGGGCCCGGCGGCAGGGAGGGAGGATTTCATGGGAACAGGCTTCATTGATGCGATGAAGTGGACACCGCCGGCGCGCGCAATTCACGCCGGCGTCGAGGATTTCCGGGAGCAGATGTTCGGACTCCGCAGGTCTCGGGCGCCCGTGCGCCCTGCCTCGCCCCTGGCCTTCACCCCCGGCGGACCGGGGATTGGCGTTGTTCCCGGCCGACAGTGCGTCGGACGGGATGAGGGTCTGTGATGCGTTACCGCAGCGCAACTGTGGCCGGCTTGCACGGCCTTCCCTGTTGCCCGGAGATGGGAAAAGAACAAGGGGACTCAACCGGCCCGCCCGAGCATGGCAAGTAAATATATCAATGTATTTCAATATGACGATATGAACGGTTGCCAAGGACCGGAAACGGCATTGGCTTGGGCCCTTCCCCCTCCCACTGTCCCCCTCGTCCCGACCATGAGCAGCCTCCCTCCCGAATCACCCTCCTTTGGGGCTCTCCGCGCGCTTTTCCAGGAGCGCATCGCGGTGCTGGACGGGGCCATGGGCACGATGATCCAGACGCGGGAGCTCACGGAGGCCGATTTTCGCGGCACCCGGTTCCCGGCGCCGAAGCAGGACCTCCTGGGCAACAATGACCTGCTCTCGATCGTGCGCCCGGAGATCATCGAGCAGATCCACGCCGAGTATTTTGCCGCGGGCGCGGACATCGTCGAGACGAACACCTTCAACTCGAACGCGATCTCGCAGGCGGACTATCACCTCGAGTCCCTCGTGACCGAGCTCAACACCGCGGCGGTCGCCGCGGCCCGCCGGGCGGCCCGCGCGGCCGAGGCCGCCACCCCCGGGCGCCGCTGCTTCGTCGCCGGCGCCATCGGCCCCCTCAACCGGACCCTCTCGATGTCCCCCGACGTCAACCGGCCGGATTTCAGGGCCGTGACCTGGGACCAGGTCGTGGCCGCCTATACCGAGCAGGCCCGCGCCCTCATCGCAGCCGGGGTCGACGCGCTGCTGATCGAGACGATCTTCGACACCCTGAACTCCAAGGCCGCGCTCTTCGCCCTGGCCGCCCTCTTCGACGAGGTCGGCTTCCGGCTGCCGGTCATGATCTCGGTGACGATCACCGACGCCTCCGGCCGCACGCTCTCGGGCCAGACCATCGACGCCTTTTACGCCAGCATCGCGCACGCCCGGCCCTTCTCGGTCGGGATCAACTGCGCCCTCGGCGGCCGGGCGATGCGCCCCTACGTCGAGGCGCTCGCGGGCCTCGCCGCCTGCTACACCACCTGCTATCCCAATGCCGGCCTGCCCAATGCCTTCGGCGGCTACGACGAGACGCCGGCGGACATGGCGGCGGTCCTCGGCGAATTTGCCGCCGCCGGCTGGGTCAACCTGGTCGGGGGCTGCTGCGGCTCCACGCCCGCCCACATCGCGGCCATCGCCCGGGCCGTCCGCGGCGTGGCGCCCCGGCGGGTGCCGGAATTTCCGCCCGCCCTGCGGCTGAGCGGGCTCGAGCCCCTCGTCATCGCCGGCTAATGACGCGGGCCGCCTCCCAGTTCCTGCTCGTCGGCGAGCGCACCAACATCACCGGCTCGCCGAAGTTCGCCAAGGCGCTGAAGGCCGGCGACTGGGACGCGTGCGTGGCCATCGCGCGCCAGCAGGTCGAGAACGGCGCCAACCTCATCGACGTAAACGTCGATGAGGCCCTGATCGACGGCGAGGCCACGATGGCCAAGTTCCTGAACCTGATCGCGGCCGAGCCCGAGATCACCCGGGTGCCGGTGATGGTCGACTCCTCCAAGTGGAGCGTGCTCGAGACCGGGCTGCGCTGCCTCCAGGGCAAGGGCATCGTCAATTCGATCTCCCTCAAGGATGGCGAGGCCGAGTTCCTCCGCCGCGCCCGGCTCGTCCGCCGCTACGGCGCCGCCGCGGTGGTCATGGCCTTCGACGAGGAGGGCCAGGCCGCCGACCGCGATGCCAAGGTCCGGATCTGCACCCGCGCCTACCGGCTGCTGACGGAGCAGGCCGACTTTCCCCCCGAGGACATCATCTTCGACCCGAACATCCTCACCGTCGCGACCGGCATCGAGGAGCACAACAACTACGCCGTCGATTTCTTCGAGGCCACGGCCATCATCAAGCGGACGCTGCCGCACGCCAAGGTCTCCGGGGGCGTGAGCAACGTCTCCTTCTCCTTCCGCGGCAACAACCCGGTCCGCGAGGCGATCCATGCCGCCTTCCTGTACCATGCGATCCAGGCCGGGATGGACATGGGCATCGTCAACGCCGGCATGCTCGGCGTCTACGAGGAGATTCCGCCGGACCTGCGCGAACGCATCGAGGACGTCCTCCTCAACCGCCGCCCCGACGCGACCGAGCGGCTCGTGGCCCTGGCCGACGAGATGAAGGCCGGCGCGACCCCCGCGGTCCCCGGCGCCCGGCCGGCCGCGGCGGACGACGCCTGGCGCGGCCTGAGCGTGGAGGAGCGCCTGAGCCACGCCCTGGTCAAGGGCATCGACACCTTCGTCGAACAGGACACCGAGGAGGCCCGGGCCAACTCGGCCAAGTACCCGCGCCCGCTCAACATCATCGAGGGCCCCCTGATGGACGGCATGCGCGTCGTCGGCGATCTCTTCGGCGCGGGCAAGATGTTTCTCCCCCAGGTGGTGAAGTCCGCCCGGGTGATGAAGAAGTCGGTCGCCTACCTCACGCCCTTCATGGAGGAGGAGAAGAAGAAGATCGCCGCCGCCGGCGGGGAGACCAAGGCCAACGGGCGCTTCGTCATCGCGACCGTCAAGGGCGACGTCCACGACATCGGCAAGAACATCGTCGGCGTCGTCCTCGCCTGCAATAATTACGAGGTCATCGATCTCGGGGTCATGGTGCCCTGCGACAAGATCCTGGCGGCCGCGCGCGAGAAAAAGGCGGACATCATCGGCCTCTCGGGCCTGATCACGCCCTCGCTGGACGAGATGGTCCACGTGGCGAAGGAGATGAAGCGCGAGGGCTGGACCGTCCCTCTCCTGATCGGCGGGGCGACGACCAGCGCGGCCCACACCGCGGTCAAGATCGCCCAGGAATATCCCCACGGCGTCGTCCACTTCCTCGACGCCTCGCGCGTCGTCAACGTCGTGAGCTCCCTCCTCAGCCCCGAGCAGAAGCCCGCCTTCCTGGCCGAGGTCCGCGGCAAGCAGGACCAGCAGCGGGCGGATTTTGCGGCGCGCCGCGCCCGCCGGCCGCTCTTGTCCCTGGCGGATGCCCGGGACCGGCGCCAAAAGTTCGACTGGACCCAGGTCGACATCCCCCGGCCGGAGTTTCTCGGCTCCCGCGTGTTCGACCCGGTCCCGCTCGAGGAGATCGTGCCCTTCATTGACTGGGGCCCCTTCTTCAGCGCCTGGGAGCTCCACGGGCGCTATCCCGACATTCTCAAGGACGAATTGGTGGGGCCCGAGGCCGTGAAGCTCCTGGCCGAGGGCCAGAAGCTCCTCGCCCAGATCGTCCGGGAGAAGCGCTTCACCGCCAAGGCCGTCATCGGCTTCTGGCCCTGCCACGCGGTGGGGGACGACCTCGAGGTCTATCCCGACGAGGCCCGCCGCGACCCGCTCACCGTCTTCCACTCCCTCCGCCAGCAGCTGGAAAAGCCTGCCGACCAGTTCAACCACGCGCTGGCCGACTATGTCGCCCCGAAGGACAGCGGCCACCTGGACTATCTTGGGGGGTTCGCCGTGACCGCGGGCCATGGCGTCGAGGAATTCGCCGCGGAATTCCGGGCCAGGCACGACGACTACTCCGCGATCATGGCCCAGGCGCTCGGCGACCGGCTGGCGGAGGCGCTGGCGGAGCTGATGCACAAGAAGGCCCGCGACCTCTGCGGCTTCGGCCGGACCGAGAACCTGACCGTCGAGCAGATGATCCGGGAGAAATACCGCGGCATCCGGCCCGCGCCCGGCTATCCGGCGTGCCCCGACCACACCGAAAAGCCGATCCTCTTCAAGCTGCTGGGCGCGGAGGCGGCCACCGGCATCACGCTGACCGAGAGCTGCGCGATGCATCCGGCCAGCAGCGTGAGCGGCTGGTACTTCAACCATCCCGAGGCCAAATACTTCGGCGTCGGCAAGATCGGCAAGGACCAGATCCACGACTACGCCCGGCGCAAGGGCTGGAGCGTGGCCGAGGCCGAGAAGTGGCTGGGGCCGTATCTCGACTACGAGCCCTGAGGAACCGCCCCAGCGCCCA
>Ga0265319_1002064_pt1 | contig 11293 bp, 10 predicted proteins | sample 4824metaG_FD_192443 | JGI IMG/M metagenome (GOLD analysis project Ga0265319, IMG submission 192443) | Rhizosphere microbial communities from Carex aquatilis grown in University of Washington, Seatle, WA, United States - 4-8-24 metaG | ecosystem: Host-associated > Plants > Roots > Rhizosphere >...
AAGGGCTACGCAGTATTACGCACCCTTATCGCCGCCCGGGGCGAATCCCCGACCGCTGGCCCAGCCGCGATTGCGCCGCATGCTGCGGGATTGGGTGCGGGCCCTTGCCGGGCGAAGGCGATTGCGGGGTCGATGCCCTAGGATGGGTAAAACTACTTGCTGGTAACTTGTTGCAAAATTTTTCCGCTTCCACATTGAGAAGATGATGCCCCGGTTCCACTTACCTTGGTCGCGTTTCCCCGACCTGGGGGACCCCGACGAGAAGGCCAAGGGCTCGCCGATCCGCTGGCGCCTGTGGCTGGGCATCGCCGCGGGCGTGCTGGCGATCGTGGTGGTGGCCGCGGTCTGGCTCGCGCCGAAGTTCGAACGGCAGCTGGCGGAGAGGTCGCTGCGGCAGGCGCAGGAGATGCTGCGCGTGCAGGACTATCGCCGCGCCCAGCTCATGCTCGAGCAGGCGGTGCAGACCAACCCGGGCGACACGGAGTCGCGCCGGCAGCTGGCCCGATTTTACGAGGACATCGGCTCGCCCCGCGCCCTGCCGACCTGGCGGGAACTGGTCCGGCTGACGCCGGGCGACGACACGAACCAGATCGGGCTCGCCCTCTGCGCCCTGCGGCTCGACGACCTGGCGACCGCGCGGGACGCCGCGGCGGTCGTTTCCCGCGTCGGGCAGGCCACGGTGGAGTATCACCGGCTGGCGGCCGGGATCGCGCTCCGGGCCGGCAACCGGGTCGTCCTCGACCGCGAGGTCACGGAGCTCGCCACCCTCGAGCCGGACAATGCCCGCGCGCAGTTCAATTACGCCGCGATCGAGCTGGCGAGCGCCCAGCCGTCGGTGGCGGAGGCGGCCCGCCGGGAGCTCCTGACCCTCGCCCGCGGCAAGGTGCTCCGCATTCGCGCCACCCTGGAATTGATGCGCGACGCCGGCCGCGACGCCGCCGCCTATCCGGTGCTGGCCGAGCAGGTCCTGCCGCCGCGCGGCGGGCTGCCCTCCTACATGACGTGGGCCATGGTCCCGCGGGGCTTCTTCGACCTCATCGTCTACATGCAGGGCCAGCCGAACCCGGAGCCGGAGGACGCCGCGATCCTGGCGGATTGGCTCCGCCGCCAGGGCCTGGCGGCGGAGACGGCCTTCTGGCTGGGCACCCTCGAACCCGCGACCCAGAACGATCCGCAGGTCCTGGCGGTGCGCGCGAGCTGCTTTGCGCAGATCCACGACTGGCGCGGCCTGGCGGCCGCGCTGCGCCAGGGGGCCTGGGGCCGCATGTCCGACGACCTGGTCAACCTGGCCATGGCGTCGCGGCTGCAGGGGGAGCGCCGCCAGCCCGACCACGCGCGTGACAGCTGGAACGACGCGTTGGACCTGGCCGGCAATTCGTTCGAGACGCTGCGCGCGATGCTCCGCCTGTCCGAGGAGATGGGCTGGCCCGCGCAAACCGAGGCGACGCTCCAGCGGATCATCAAGGTCAATCCGCGGACGCCGGCCGCCTGGCAGGCGCTGGCGGCGATTGCCGTCGGCGCGGGCGCGACCGAGCGGCTCTTCGAGATCGACAGCGCCTGGGTCAAGGCCGATCCGGGCCAGCCGGCGGCCCTGGCGAGCCGGGCGTGGGTGGCCGCCCTCCTGGGGCGGTCCACGACGTCCGACGCCGACGACCGGAACCTGTCGGCGCCCGCCTTCGCGGCGGCGCGCGCGCTGAAGCTGCGCGGCGCCGACCGGGGCGCGGAGGCCCTGGCCCTCCTCGACGGCCTTCCCGCCGCCGCGAAGGATGACCGCCATGTGGCACTCGTCCGCGGACTCCTCCTGGCCGACCGCGGCCAGCGCCCCGAAAGCGAGCAGGCCCTGGGCGCAGCCGCCTCCGGTCCGCTCCTGCCGGAGGAAAGCCTGCTGATGCAAGCCGCCCACGCGAAGAACCGCGCGCAGTAAGCGGGCGGGGATGAGTAATTTATGGGGTTAGGCTCACTAATAAGGAAGGGGAGGGACCTCGGCCCGCTTTACTTCGCCGGCAGGCGGCCTGAGCCTGCCGCACCCTCTCCCTCCACCGCCTTGCGATGAACCTAGCCGGCAGACTGTTCCGCACCACAATCGGCCGCAAATTGCTCGTGGCCGTGACGGGGTTGGTGCTGATCGCCTTCGTCATCGGCCACCTGGTCGGCAACCTGCAGGTCTTCGAGGATCCGGACCGGATCAACGGCTACGCCCATTTCCTCCAGGGCTTGGGGCCGCTGCTCTGGATCGAGCGGATCGGTCTCCTGGCCTGCGTGGCCATCCATATCTGGGCGGCGACGATGCTCGCCCTGGCCGACCGGCATGCGCGCGGCGACCAGGGGTACAAGGTGAACACCTGGCTGCAGGCCACCCTGGCTTCGAGGTACATGCGCTGGACGGGCTGTGTGGTGCTCGCGTTCATCCTTTACCACCTCGCGCAGTTCACCGTCGGCTCGGCGCAGCCGGCCACCTTCAAGGCCAACCTGCCGGCTTACACCATGGCGGGCGACTATCACGTGATGGGATTCGTGACGGTGCGGGCCGGCACGCAGGTCCTGGACGTGCGCCGGATGGTCATCCTCGGCTTCCAGAACCGGCTGGTGGCGGGGTTCTACATCTTTGCCGTCGGCCTGCTCTCCCTGCACCTCCTGCATGGCGCGGAGAGCCTCTTTCAGACGCTGGGCTGGCGCAACGGGACCTGGTCGCGCGGGCTGCGGGCGGCCGTGACCCTCGGGTGCCTGGCCTATTTCCTCGGCAACCTCGCCATTCCGGGCGCGGTGCTCGCCGGCGTCCTCACGCCCTGACGCCATGGCCCAGCTCGATCCCAAGGCCCCCGAGGGCCCCCTGGCCGAGAAATGGCGCCGCCACAAGGCGGCCATCCGGCTGGTCAACCCGGCGAACAAGCGGAAGTACGAGATCATCGTCGTCGGCGCGGGCCTGGCGGGCGCCTCGGCCGCGTCCTCGCTGGCCGAGCTCGGCTACAAGGTGAAGAGCTTCGTCTTCCACGACAGCCCCCGCCGCGCCCACTCGATCGCCGCGCAGGGCGGCATCAACGCCGCCAAGAACTACCAGAACGACGGCGACAGCGTCCACCGGCTCTTCTACGACACGATCAAGGGCGGCGACTACCGCTCCCGCGAGTCCAACGTCCACCGCCTGGCCGAGGTCTCGGTCGACATCATCGACCAGTGCGTCGCCCAGGGCGTCCCCTTTGCGCGCGAATACGGCGGGCTGCTGGCCAACCGGTCCTTCGGCGGAGCGCAGGTCTCGCGCACCTTCTACGCCCGCGGCCAGACCGGCCAGCAGCTGCTCCTCGGCGCCTATTCCGCCCTCTCGCGCCAGGTCGCGGCCGGCGGCGTGCAGCTCTTCACCGAGACGGAGATGCTCGACCTGGTGGTGGTCGACGGCCACGCCAAGGGCATCGTCGTCCGGAACCTCGTGACCGGCGAGATCGTCCGCCACGCGGCCGACGCGGTCATCCTCGCGACCGGGGGCTACGGCAACGTCTTCAACCTGACCACCTACGCCCGCGGCTCGAACGCGACCGCGATCTGGCGCGCCTACCGCCGGGGCGCCTGCTTCGCCAACCCCTGCTACACCCAGATCCACCCGACGTGCATCCCGGTGAGCGGCGACTACCAGTCGAAGCTCACGCTGATGTCCGAGTCGCTGCGCAACGACGGCCGCATCTGGGTGCCGAAGAAGAAGGAGGATTGCCGGAAGGACCCCGCGACGATCGCCGAGGCCGACCGCGACTATTACCTGGAGCGCATCTACCCGAGCTTCGGCAACCTCTGCCCGCGCGACGTTGCCTCCCGCGCGGCCAAGCGGATGTGCGACGAGGGGCGGGGAGTGGGGGAGACCGGCCTGAGCGTCTACCTGGATTTCGCCGACGCCATCAGGCGGCTGGGCGAGCCCGCCGTCCGCGAGCGCTACGGCAACCTCTTCGACATCTACCACGAGATCACGGCGGAGAACGCCTACCGCACGCCGATGCGGATCTACCCGGCGGTGCACTACACCATGGGCGGCCTGTGGGTGGACTACAACCTGATGTCCAATGTGCCGGGGCTCTTCGTCCTCGGGGAGGCCAATTTCGCGGACCAGGGCGCCAACCGCCTCGGCGCCTCGGCCCTGATGCAGGGGCTGGCGGACGGCTACTTCGTCATTCCCTACACGGTCGGCGACTACCTCGCGACGCAGAAGCCCGAGTCGCGCCCGTCGCCGGACGGCCCCGCCTTCCGGCAGGCCGAGGAGAACGTCCGCACGGTGACCGCGCGGCTCCTCGCGCTCAAGGGCCGGGAGCCGGTGAGCCATTTCCACAAGCGGCTGGGGCACATCCTGTGGCAGCACTGCGGCATGGCGCGCAACCGCGCGGGCCTCGAGCAGGCGCTGCGGGAGATCCCGGCGCTGCGCGAGGAATTCTGGCGCGACGTCAACGTGCCCGGCTCCGGCGACACCCTGAACCAGTCGCTCGAGCGCGCGGGCCGGGTGGCCGATTTCCTCGAGCTCGGCGAGCTGATGTGCCGCGACGCCCTGGCGCGCGAGGAGAGCTGCGGCGGCCATTTCCGCGAGGAGCACCAGTATCCCGACGGCGAGTGCAAGCGCGACGATGCGAACTTCGCCCATGTCGCCGCCTGGGAATTCCAGGGCGAGGGCCGGGCGCCCTTGCGCAATGTCGAGCCGCTCGTCTACGAATCCGTCAAGATGAGCGTGAGGAACTACAAATGAGCGACGGCGCGACCCCCAACCTCAACGTGACCCTGCGCGTCTGGCGCCAGGCCGGCCCGGGGCAGCCCGGCCGGTTCGTCGACTATCCCGCGCGGGACCTGTCCCCGCACATGTCGTTCCTCGAGATGCTCGACGTGGTGAACGACGGGCTGACCCTCCGGGGGGAGGAGCCGATCGCCTTTGCCCACGACTGCCGCGAGGGCATCTGCGGCACCTGCTCGCTGATGATCAACGGCAAGCCCCACGGCCCGAACCGGGGCGTCGCGAGCTGCCAGACCTACCTCCGCAGCTTCCGGGATGGCGACGTCATCGTGGTCGAGCCCTTCCGCGCCCGGTCTTTTCCCGTCGTCAAGGACCTGGTCACCAACCGGAGCGCGTTCGACCGCATCCAGCAGGCCGGCGGCTTCATCACTGCCCGGACCGGCTCGGCGCCGGAGGCCAACGCGCTGCCGGTGCCGAAGGGCGACGCCGACCTGGCGATGGACGCGGCGCAGTGCATCGGCTGCGGCGCCTGCGTCGCCGCCTGCAAGAACGCCAGCGCCATGCTCTTCGTCGCCGCCAAGGTCTCGCACCTCGGGCTCCTGCCCCAGGGGCAGGCCGAGCGGGACCGCCGCGTCCTGGCGATGGTCGAGACGATGGACGGCGAGGGCTTCGGCTGGTGCGTCAACCAGTACGAGTGCAGCGCGGCCTGCCCCAAGCTGATCTCGCACGATTTCATCGCGCGGCTGAACCGCGACTACCGGCTGGCGACCTTCCGCGCCGCCTTCCAGCCGGCGCCGAACGAGGAAGCCGGCGGGACCTGATCCCCCTGATCTAGAACGCCGACAGCGCCTTGGCGCTCTCGAGGACGAACCAGGCGCCGCCCAGGGCGACGGCCACGATCAGGGCGTGCTTGGCCAGCCGGCGGCCGCGCAGGACCGCGTCCTGCACGTGGGTGTCGACCGTCCGGCGGTTGTTCTGGACGAGGAAGCTGACAAAGCGCGGGTCGCGGAAACGGCCGCGGCGGTCGCGCGCCATCCCCAGCCGCACGGCGGGGACATGCCAGAGTCGTTTCAGCACGCGCCACATGCCCCCAACCTCGAATTTTTTGGTCGTTTTTTCAAGGAGAAAGTGGAGGCTACCGTCCCCCTTTCATGCATCATTTCCGCTACGCCGGGCAGAACCTTCACTGCGAGGCCGTCGACCTCGCGGAGGTCGCGCGCCTGTATGGCACGCCCACCTACGTCTACAGCGCGGCGACGATGGCGGACAACTACACGCGGCTCGCGCGCAGCCTGGCGCCGCTCGACGCCCGGATCTGCTTCGCGGCCAAGGCCAACTCCGCCCTGGCCGTCCTCCGCCACTTCTCGAACCTCGGGGCGGCCTTCGACCTCGTGAGCGGCGGCGAGATCGCCCGGGTCCAGGCGGCCGGCGGGAACGTCCGCTCCAGCGTCTTCGCCGGCATCGGCAAGACCGAGGCGGAGCTGGAGCTCGCGCTCCGGCAGGGGATCTTCTCCTTCCATGTCGAGAGCGAGCCCGAGCTCGCCCGGATCAACCACGTCGCCGGGCGGCTGGGCGTGAAGGCGGCCATCGCCATCCGGGTCAACCCGGACGTGGACGCGCACACCCACGCGAAGATCACCACCGGCAAGAGCACCAACAAGTTCGGCGTTCCGCTCGCGGCCGCGCCCGCGGCCTACGAGGCCGCGGCCAAGATGAAGCACATCGAGGTCCGCGGCGTGCAGATGCACATCGGCTCCCAGCTCACCGCCGCCGCCCCGTTCATCGAGGCGGTCGAGAAGGTCGGCGCCCTGGCGGCCGACCTCAAGCTGCGGCACGGCATCCAGTATTTCTCAATCGGCGGCGGAATCGGCATCGTTTACCGCGACGCCCTGGCCAGCGGCGCGGCCGCATGGTGGGAGGCCCAGCCGCCCGACCAGCGCCCGCTCACGCCCGAGGCCTATGGTGCCGCGCTGGTCCCGCTGCTGCAGCCCCTCGGCCTGAAGATCCTCCTCGAGCCCGGCCGCTACCTCGTGGGCAACGCCGGCGTCCTCCTCTCCCGGGTGGAGCACCTGAAGCGCGGCGCCGCCAAGAACTTCCTGATCGTCGACGCGGCCATGAACGACCTGGTCCGCCCGGCCATGTACGACGCCTACCATGAGATCGTGCCCGTGCACCGGGACACGACCCGGCGGGCGCTCGTGGCCGACGTCGTGGGCCCGATCTGCGAGACCGGCGATTGCTTTGCGCACGACCGCCAGCTGCAGGAGGTGGGCGAGGGCGAGTTCGTCGCCCTGATGAGCGCCGGCGCCTATGGCCGGGTCATGGCCAGCCGCTATAACACCCGGGCCCTGCCGGCCGAGGTCCTCGTGCAGGGCAGCGCCTTTGAGCTGGTGACAGCCCGCGAGACCTTCGACCAGATGATCGCGGGCGAGAAGGTCCCGGCTTTCCTGAAATAGGCTGGCGGCGGGGCGGGTTTGCCCTAGGATTTCCCCATGAACTTCGCGGTGGTAGGAGCCGGAGCCTGGGGGACGGCTTTCGCGCTGCATCTGGCGCGGCTGGGCGGGAACGTGGCCCTGGCGCCGCGCCGGGCGGATCACGCCGCCGGGCTTGCGGCCCTCCGCGAGAACACCGACTACCTGCCGGGCATCGCCCTGGTGCCGGAGCTCCGGATCACCGCCAGCCTGGCGACTGCGCTGGACGGGGTCGACGTCATCTTCCTGGCCTGCCCGGCCCAGGCGCTGCGCGAGACCTGCGGCCGCGTGCTGGCCGCCCTGCCGCCGGGAGCCGGCCCCGCGCGCGTCGTGAGCCTGGCCAAGGGGCTGGAGCTGGGCACGCACCTGCGGCCCACCCAGGTCATCGCGGCCGCGCTGCCCCGCGCCCTCGTCGGCAGCCTGACCGGCCCGACCAATGCCGCGGAGGTCGCGCGCGGCCTCCCGGCGGCGATGGTCCTCGCCTCGGCGAACCCGGGCGGCCTCGGCGCCGAGGTGCAGGCGGCCATCAGCAGCACCACCCTGCGCGTGTACACGACCGACGACCTGGCCGGCGTCGAATACGGCGGCGCGCTGAAGAACATCTACGCCATCGCCGCCGGCTGCGCCGAGGGCCTGGGCCTGGGCGACAACGCGCGCGCGGCCCTGCTGACGCGGGCTCTGACCGAGATGGTGCGCGTGGGCGCCGCGCTGGGCGCGCGGCCCGAGACCTTCTACGGGCTGAGCGGATTTGGCGACCTGGTCGCGACCTGCCACGGCGGCTGGAGCCGCAACCGCGAATTCGGCCAGCTGATCGGGGAGGGCGCCTCGGCGGCGGAGCTGATCGCCCGCCGGAAGACGGTGGTCGAGGGCTATGAGACGACCAAATCCTTTGCCGGCCTCTGCGCGGAGAAAGAGCTCGACGCGCCGATCCTCCGCGAGGTCCATGCGGTCCTCTTTGCCGACAAGCGTCCCGCCGACGCCCTCGCCGCGCTGATGACGCGGGGGCTCAAGCAGGAGACGGTCGTGCCGGCCGACGCCTCGTCCGGCTGAGGCCCTGGCCGGCCTGCCCCCTTTCCTCCCACCCCTACCTCATGCCGAATTCCAGCGACCTCGACAAAAAACACCGCCTCGTCATCACCGCCTCCGCCCTCGGCACCGTCTTCGAGTGGTACGACTTCTACATCTACGGCACCCTGGCCATCTTCTTCGGCAAGCTGTTCTTCCCGCCCGGCAATGATACGGCGGCCTATCTCTCGAGCCTGGCCCTGTTCGGCGTCGGCTTCTCGGTCCGGCCGTTCGGGGCGCTGGTCTTCGGCCGGGTGGGGGACCTGATCGGCCGCAAGTACACCTTTCTCGTCACGATCGTCGTGATGGGCCTGTCCACGGCGCTGATCGGACTCCTGCCGCGGTATTCCGCGATCGGGTTCTGGGCCCCCGTCATCCTCGTCCTCCTGCGCCTGGCCCAGGGGCTGGCCCTCGGGGGCGAGTACGGCGGGGCGGCCACCTATGTCGCCGAGCACGCCCCGATGGGCCGCCGCGGCCTCTTCACCAGCTGGATCCAGATCACGGCCACCGTCGGGTTCTTCCTCTCGCTCGTCGTCATCCTTTCGCTCCGCTATTTCATGTCGGGGCCGGCTTTCGCCGACTGGGGCTGGCGGGTGCCGTTCCTCCTCTCCTTCATCCTCCTGGCAATTTCCATCTACATCCGGCTCAAGCTCGCCGAATCCCCCGTCTATGCGGAGATGAAGGCCCAGGGCAAGGGCTCCAAGGCGCCGCTCCGGGAGAGCTTCGCCCACTGGGCGAACGCCCGGGTGGTGCTTTGCGCCCTCTTCGGCGCCACGATGGGCCAGGGCGTCGTCTGGTATGCCGGGCAGTTTTACGCGCTCAATTTCCTGAGCGCCACGCTCAAGCTCGATTACAAGATCACCTACATGGTGATTGGCGCGGCCCTGGTGATCGGCACTCCCTTTTTCATTCTCTTTGGCTCCCTGTCCGATCGCATCGGCCGCAAGCCCATCATTCTCACGGGCTTCCTCCTGACCATCCTCACCTACCAGCCGATCTTCCACGGCATCGCGCGGGCGGCGAATCCCGCCCTGGTCGCCGCGATGGAGCGAAACCCCGTGGTCCTGGCCACCGCCGACTTTCACGGCCGGCCCGCCCTGGTCGCCGAGGCCCTGAAGGATGCGGCGTGGAAGATCATCCGGCCCAGCCGGCTGGCGAGCGACACGGACCGCGCCCGCAATTTCCTCAACAACCGCGGGGTCCCCTTCACGCTTGCGCCGGAGGTTGGCGACGCGCCGCTTTCCCTCCTGGTAGGGGGCGCAAGGGTCACCGGCTTCAACGAGAAGGCCTACGCTGCCGCCCTGGCCCCGGCCGACTATCCCCTTTTGGCCGACCCCGCGGGCATCAATTACCCCGTCCTGATCGCCCTCCTCACGGTGCTGATCATCTACGTGACGCTGGTCTACGGGCCGATCGCCGCCTTCCTCGTCGAGCTCTTCCCGACCCGGATCCGCTACACCTCGATGTCGCTCCCCTATCACATCGGCAATGGCTGGTTCGGAGGCTTCCTCCCGCTGATCGCCGCGTCGATCGTCGTCTTCACGGGCAACATCTACGCCGGGCTCTGGTATCCCATCGGCATCGCCGCGCTTTCCCTCGTCATCGGATTCTTCGTCCTGCCCGAAACGAAGGACCGGTCCCTCCATGACTGAAGGGAAGGGGGCTGCTTTCGGGCGGCGCCTGACAGGGCGCGATGCAATGCAAGCGCTTGCGGTTAAAGGCTTGGATAGTTATACTTAACCTGCTTTCTCACGACTATGGCGATGCGTGCCGTTATCATCGAGGACGAGGCCGTTTTCCGGCAAATGCTGGCGATGGCGCTTGGACGCGTCCGCGGCCTGCAGGTCGCCGGCTCGTTCGGCGAGGGCAAGGCCGGCCTCGACTTCTGCCTGCGGACGAAGCCCAACCTCCTCGTCGTCGACCTTTATCTCCCGGGCATGCACGGCCTCGAGGTGATCAAGTCGGTCCGCCTCAACCTGCCGGACACGCGCGTCCTCGTCCTGACGGGCCATCCGGACGGCGACCTCCCGGCCCGCCTGATCGCGCAGGGCGTGCACGGCTTCGTGGACAAGAACGCCCCGATCAACTACGTCCTGCAGGCGGTCGAGTCGGTCATGAGCGGCGGCATGTTTTTCGCGGCGCACATTCCCCCGACGGTTTCCGCGGACGCGAAGGCGACGCCCCGGGTGCCCCCGGGCGTGAAGACCGGCCCCCAGACGCCGTCGCTGGAGGCGATCCAGATGCTTTCCAGCCGCGAGATCGAGGTGGTGCGCCTGGTGGCCGAGGGCTTCTCCTCCAAGGAGATCGCCACGCGCCTGGACCTGAGCGTGCGGACGGTGGAGAAGCACCGCGCCAACATCATGGACAAGGTCGGCGTCCACGAGGTCGCGAGCCTGGTCCGCTGGTGCGTGCAGTCGGGGATCGTGAAGCCGAAATAGCCCCGCTAGGCGGCGGCGAAGGCCCGGAGGCCGTCTGCCTGCAGCTCGAAGTCGCGGTTGATGCCCTCGAGGTCCTCGGGCTCGATCCGGGCGCCGGGATCGGCCAGGCGGGTTTCCAGCCCGGCGGCGCGCTCCGCCAGGGCCTCGAGCCCCATGTGCTGGGCGCTGCTTTTCAGGCTGTGCGCCGCCATGTAGCAGGCCCGCTGGTCGCCCCGGGACATCGTCTCCTGCAGGGTGGGAAACTCGGCCAGGAAAATGCGCACCAGCTCGCGCGCGTCCTCTTCGCTCAGGGCGGAGGCCAGGTGCGCGAGGGTGGGGTTGGGGGGAGGTGACATCTGGCGGCGCGGCGGCTCAGCGTGGGGGGCTGCCCGGCAGCGGGGCCAGCAGGGCCAGGCGGGTCCGAAGGCGGGCATTTTCGGCGGCCAGGTCGGCGACCTGGTCCTGCAGCTGGCGGATCCGCTCGCGCAGGGGCGCCGTCTCGTCCTTGAGCTTGCCGGCGGCGTCATCGAGCAGGGAATAGCTGTGGAGCGCGGTCGCGAGCTTGTCCTGGGCGTCCGCCAGCTGCTGCTTGAGCTCGGCGACGCTGGGCTCGGCGGGAGCGCTGGCGGCGGGAGGGGTCG
>Ga0265319_1002067_pt1 | contig 11278 bp, 8 predicted proteins | sample 4824metaG_FD_192443 | JGI IMG/M metagenome (GOLD analysis project Ga0265319, IMG submission 192443) | Rhizosphere microbial communities from Carex aquatilis grown in University of Washington, Seatle, WA, United States - 4-8-24 metaG | ecosystem: Host-associated > Plants > Roots > Rhizosphere >...
CCGCTCGCCGAGAAGGAAGGGCTGCGGATCCTGGACGAGGCCCGGGCGAAATTTTCCATTGTCGGCGCGATCTGTGTCCACCGGGTCGGATCGTTGGCGCTGGGGGACATGGCCGTGTGGGTCGGCGTGACCGCCGAGCACCGCGGCGATGCCTTTGACGCCTGCCGCTACATCATCGACGAGGCGAAGGCCCGGGTGCCGATATGGAAGAAGGAGCATTACGCCAGCGGGGCCACGGCTTGGATCAACTGCGCGACGCGCGGCCCCGTTGCATCGGGCACGCCGCCGCAGAAATCCGGTTCATGATCGTGCGGGGCGGGCTTCGTGCACCGGCGCATAAATAATCCGCTAAACGCATGACGCCGGGCGCATTTGCGCTCGTCTTGGACGGTGGCGGCGTTATGCCGGGCCTATGTTTTTGCTGGCCGTCACCGCAATGGAGAAGCTCAAGGCGATCCCGCCGGCTTTCTGGCTCAAGGTGCTGCTGGGCGTTGCCATCGTCGTTGGCGTGGTGATTGCCCTGCGCAAGGTCGCCGCCATGAACAAGGTGGTGCTGGCAGTGATTGTTTTTATCGTGGTGATCGTCGGCGGGGTGAACTGGATCTACGAGCGGAACGAGCCCGCGATGCTTACCCCGTTGATCGACAAGATCGCGCCCTTCTTCCCGAGCAAGGGCAGCTATGGCGGGAAACAGCAGGGCGGACCCAAGATGTGACGTCCCCGGGCGATCCCCGGGCCGATTTTCGGGTGGTTTTATCGCGGGCTTTGTGGCCAACTCATCGTCCGCCATGCCCAAATCTCAATCCGACATTGGACTCATCGGCCTCGCCGTGATGGGTCAGAACCTCGCCCTCAACATCGCCGACCACGGCTTTCAGATCTCGGTCTACAACCGCACCACCGAGAAGACCGACAAGTTCGTCGCGGAAAACCCGAAGACGCCGGGCGGGCTGGTGGGCACAAAGACCCTGGAGGAATTCGTTCAGTCCCTCGCGAAGCCCCGCAAGATGATCATCCTCGTGCAGGCGGGCAAGGCGACCGACGCCGTCATCGACGGCCTCGTCCCGCTGCTTGAGCAGGGCGACATCGTGATCGACGGCGGCAACGCGCTCTGGACCGACACGATTCGCCGCGAGAAGGCGCTGGCCGCGAAAGGCCTGCGCTTCATCGGCAGCGGCGTCTCGGGCGGCGAGGAAGGCGCGCGTTTCGGCCCGTCCCTGATGCCGGGCGGCGAGTTTGCGGCCTGGCAGGAGCTCAAGCCGATCTGGGAGGCGGTGGCCGCGAAGGTCGACGCCAAGACCGGCAAGCCGATCATGGGCGCCACGCCCGGCCACCCGGTCACCGGCGGCGTGCCCTGCACCACGTACATCGGCGCCAACGGCGCGGGCCATTACGTGAAGATGATCCACAACGGCATCGAGTATGGCGACATGCAGATGATCTGTGAGGCCTACGCGCTGATGAAGGGCCTGCTCGGACTCAAGGCGGCCGAGATGGGTGCCATCTTCACCGAGTGGAACACCGGGATCCTCGACAGCTTCCTGATCGAGATCACCGCCGACATTCTCAAGCAGAAGGACCCGGTCTCGAAGAAACCCTTTGTCGACATCGTCCTCGACACCGCCGGCCAGAAAGGCACGGGCAAGTGGACCTCGACCAACGCGCTCGATATGGGCGTGCCGGCGCCGACCATCGCCGAGGCGGTCTTTGCGCGGTGCATCTCTGCGATCAAGGAGGAACGCGTGGCGGCCTCGAAGATCCTGAAGGGCCCGGCGAAAAAATACCGCGGCTCGAAGAAGGCGCTCCTCGCAGCGATCCACGACGCGCTCTACTGCTCGAAGATCTGTTCCTACGCGCAGGGCTTCCAACTCATGCGCACCGCGCAGAAGGAATACGGCTGGACGCTGAACTTCGGCGACATTGCCCAGATCTGGCGCGGCGGGTGCATCATCCGCGCGGCTTTCCTGCAGAAGATCACCGAGGCCTACGCGCGGAAGCCGGACCTCGCGAACCTGCTCCTCGACCCGTATTTCAACAAGACAGTGAAGAAAGCGCAGGAAAACTGGCGCAAGGTCATCTCGCTCGCGGCCGAGTGCGGCGTGGCCGCGCCGACGTTCAGCTCCGCCCTCGCCTACTACGACAGCTACCGCTCCGCCCGCCTGCCCGCGAACCTGCTCCAATCGCAGCGCGATTACTTCGGCGCCCACACCTACGAGCGGACCGACCAGCCCCGCGGAAAATTCTTCCACTTGGACTGGCCCGAGCCCACGCGCCCGCAGATCGCGAGCTGAACTGCGCGAAATCCGCGGAGAGTGTAAGCACCACGGGCGCAGTCCTTCGGGACGGCGCCTTTTTTCCCTCACCGCGGAAATTCCGGCTGGGGCCGGATCGCGCGACGCAGGCTTGAAAACCGGCCGGGTTGGGCGACGCTTTCCAATTCTTCCGCTGCGAACATGATTGCAAACGTCACCGACGAGATCCTTGAGGCCGAGACCGACCGGCTGCTCCGGGCGCTCATGCATGTCGACTGCGACCCGCGCGGGAAACGCTGGAATTACGAGACCTGCCGGGAGATCGCCCCGCTTACGCTTGAGATCAACCGGCTGAAACGGGAAAAAGGAGCGGTGATCCTGGCGCACTCCTACGTTGAGCCGGAGATCATCTACGGGGTCGCGGATTTCCGGGGCGACTCGTATTACCTCAGCCTGCAGGCGCGGGACGCGCGGGCGGAGACGATTGTTTTTGCGGGCGTCGTGTTCATGGCCGAGACCGCGAAGATTCTGTCGCCCCACGCCACGGTGATCGTGCCCGACCGGGAATCCGGCTGTTCGCTGGCCGATTCGCTGACCGGCGCCCAGTTGCGTGAGCTTAAGGTGCTTTACCCGGATGCCACCGTCGTGTGTTACATCAACAGCACGGCGGAGGTGAAGGCGGAGTCCGACGTGTGCGTCACGTCCGGGAACGTCCACCACATCGTCGCGCACCTGCCGGTCCGGCGCATCCTCTTTGTGCCCGACCGGCTGATGGGCCAGAATCTCCGCGAGGAATTGAAACGACGCGGTGTCGACAAGGAGATCATTACCTCGGACGGCACCTGCCTCGTGCACGACCGGTTTGATACCGCGGCAATCGCTGCCGCGCGCGCCCGGTACCCGGGCCTGAAGGTGGTCGCGCATCCGGAATGCCCTCCGGCGGTGGCGGCCGCGGCGGATTTCACGGGCAGCACCGGGGCCATGATGAAATACGTCAAGGCCACGGGTGCGCCGTATTACCTGATGCTGACGGAATGTGGCCTGGTCGGCCGGCTCCAGGTGGAGGCGCCGGAGAAGACGTTTATCGGCGGCTGCCGGCTCTGCCCCTACATGAAGCTCAACTCGCTCGAGAAGATCCGCGACGCCCTGGCGGCACCGCGCCCCGACCAGATCGTGAACCTGGATGAGAACCTCCGCCGCCGCGCGGCCGGCTGCATCGAGCGGATGTTCGAGCTGGCGCCGACGGATTGAAACGGAACGCGGGAAGTCGAAGGTGCCGACCTCTCGTTTCACGAGCCCATCATTTTATGACGAGTCCCCGCACCGACCATCTCATTGACCTCGCCCTCGAGGAGGACGCCGGCCTGGGCGACGTGACCAGCCGGGCCATCTTTCCGACGCGGCACCGTTCGCGGGCCTTCATCGCCGCGGGCCATGATCTCGTGGTGTGCGGCCTCGAGGTGGCGGCGCGGGTTTTCATGCGCGTGGATCCGGCACTGAAAACCGTCCTGGTCGCGCATGATGGCGACCGGGTGAAGAAGGGTGCGGTGGTCCTGCGGGTCTCCGGGCCGACCGCGTCGCTCCTGACCGCCGAGCGCACGGCACTCAACTTCATCCAGGGTCTTTCCGGCATCGCCACGCTGTCCCGCCGTTTCGCGGAGGCTGCTGCGGGCACGGAGACGCGCGTGGTGGACACGCGCAAGACCACGCCCGGCTACCGGGCCCTCGAGAAATACGCGGTGCGCTGTGGCGGCTGCGCCAACCATCGCTCGTCGTTGGGCGAGCACGTCCTCATCAAGGACAACCACATCGCGGCCGCCGGCTCGCTCTCCCGGGCGGTCCGGCTGGCGCGTGCCGCTGCGCCACACGTCGCGAAGATTGAGGTCGAAGCGGGTACGATCGCTGAGGTCCGCGAGGCTCTGCGAGCGGGCGCCGAGGTGATCCTGCTCGACAACATGATGCCCGCGCTGATCCGCCAGGCGGTCGTGCTGATCGCCGGAGCCGCCGTGGTCGAGGTCTCCGGCGGCGTGCGGCTCGACACCCTGCGGGATTTCGCCATGCCCGGGGTGGATGTGATCAGTGTCGGCGCCCTCACCCACTCCGCGGCGGCGGCGGATCTAAGCCTGACCCTGTTGCCAGCCCGGCGTTCGCGGGCGGGAACCCGTTAGTCGTCCCGGAGTCCGCCATTTTTCGCAAACCGTCATGGATGTTTTTCACACGGACAGCCTGGTGATCGGCGCCGGCCTGGCCGGCTCGGCCTACGCGCTGCATGCGGCGAAGCACGGGCTTTCGGTCGAGCTGCTTTCGCTGGGTGAGCCGCTCGCGGCCAACAGCGACTGGGCCCAGGGTGGCATCATTTACGACACGGCGCCCGATCCAACGGCATTGGCCCGCGACATCGACGAGGCGAGCGACCACACCTCCAATCCCGCGGCGATCGAACAGCTGGTGCGCGAAGGGCCCCGCGCGGTGAAGGAGCTGCTCCTCGACGAACTGCACGTCGAATTCGACCGCACGGCCGCGGGGGATTTGGATCTCACCCGCGAGGGCGGGCACAGCGCGCGGCGGATCATCCATGCGAAGGACGCCACCGGGCATGCGATCCTCGATCCGGTCGTCCAGCGCGTGAACGCCACGCCGCGGATCACGCGCCGCACCGGTTGGGTTGCGATTGACCTGCTCACGCTCTCACACAACTCGGACGATCCCGGCGACCGGTACCAGCCCCTCACGTGCTTTGGCGCCTATGTCCTCGATGCGCGCACGGGGAAGACTGCAGCGGTGGTGGCGAAGAAGACGGTGCTGGCGACCGGCGGGCTCGGCGGGATTTTCCTGCACACCACCAACCAGCCCGGCAGCGTCGGCCACGGGGTCGCGATGGCCTACCGGGTGGGCGCGCGCCTGGTCGATCTCGAATACGTTCAGTTTCATCCCACGGTGTTCGCCCGGAAGAACGCGCCGCGTTTCCTCATCACTGAGGCGCTGCGTGGCGAGGGTGCGGTGCTCGTCAACATCCGGGGTGAGCGCTTCATGGATGCGGCCGACCCGCGCGGATCGCTGGCGCCGCGCGATATCGTGGCCCGCGCCATCAAGCAGGAACTCGCCGCGAGCGGTGAGTCGTGGGTATTGCTCGACCTGTCCGCACTGTCGGCTGACTTCATCCGGGAACGATTTCCCGGGATCCATTCACGCTGCCTTGAGCATGGGGTCGACATCACCCGCGAACCGATTCCGGTGGTGCCCGCGGCTCACTATTCCTGCGGCGGCGTGCATACCGACCTCAATGGCCGCACGAATATCCGCCACCTGAACGCCATCGGCGAGACCGGCTGCACCGGTCTTCACGGAGCGAACCGGCTGGCGAGCACATCCCTGCTGGAATGCCTGACCGGTGCCAAGTTTGCCGCCCAGGCGGATGCGGCGGATATAACGGGCGGAGTCTTCCGCCTGCCGGCGCCCCGGCCATGGGAGAGCCCGGTGCGCGAGGCGGACCCGACGCTGGTGCGGCAGGACATGCTGCAGATCCAGCACACCATGTGGAATTACGCCGGAGTTGTCCGCTCGCCGAAACGCCTCCGACGGGCGCGGCGGATCCTGCTCGAACTGAGGGAGGAGATCCAGTCGTTCTACCGCGGCTGCCGCCCCGCGCGCGAACTCATCGAGCTGCGCAACGCGGTGCAGACGGCGCTGCTCGTCGTGCACGCGGCCGCGCTGAATCCGCGCAGCAAGGGCTGCCATTTCGTGATTGAGGAGGAGTGAACGAAACGGCTGCCGCTCTGGAGCATCGCGGGATCACGAATCATACCGGCGGCTTTTCTCCCATGGTTGCAGCTGAGGAAAAAGGCTGGTTTCGGCTCTGCGGTTCGGTCCAGCGCATTGGCTCGGCACTGTAGCCGGGGTCGCTGACTCCGGGGGTTGAAGGGCACGATCAAAGACGGGTAATGCCGGGGTCAGCGACCCCGGCTACAACAATTCCTAAACCGCTCTAATTGGCCCACGAGCCCGTGAGCACACCGGCGGCTTCGGCCTCTTCTTCCTCGTCGGGGAGCTCCTCAAGGGGAGCAAAGCGTTCCGAGGAGAAGCCCAGCTCCTGCTCGCCTTTGTGAAAGGGATCGGGGGGATTGTGCAGTTCTTCCAGGAGCAGGCCCACGGTCGCCGAGTCTCCGCCCTTGACGATCTTTTCACGGCCGAGGAATACCTCGCGGATGGTGTAGATGTTGTCCTTCACCGGCAGCTGCTTGTAAATCGCCCGGACGAACTCCGGAAAAGTGTCGTTAATGCAGACGACCTTCTGGCCTTTGATCATTGGGAAAACGTAGGGGTGTTTTTTGCCGGAGGCAACGAAGGGAACGGAGAAAAACAGGGCCCGCGGACTTAATCCCCGGCTCCGCCGTTCTCTCCGGGAAAAATCAATCCTTCAATCGATCCGCCCCTCGTCGAATTCAATCAGGTCGGGCACGCTCTTGATTTCGCCGACGCGATCCGGGCAGCCCATGGCCGTGAGGGCCTCCTTCAGGAACTCCTGCCCGGCGGGGGTCATGCCCTTCTGGACATAGTTGCGGTTCCATTGGTGGGCGCGGACATCCTTCGGGAGCAACTCCAGCAGGCGGCGCTCGACCTCTGCGTCATCCACCGCAGTGAAGACAATTTTTTCCACAGCGTCCGGGTCGATGCCAAGATGCAGGCAGAGGAAACGATCGAGCCCGCGCTTGTAGTTCTTCGCGTAGCTGGCCGGCAGCGCACCGTGCTCCTTCACATAACGGCATTTCGCGAGAAAACGCGGCAGGTGAAGCAAGCCGGTCGCCGCATGCGGCGCATAGGCCGGCGGCAGGCAGGTAAGGATTTCGCCGGTCGATCCGGGAATCGGCTTGGAGGGCATGTGCAGGGGTCAACGAATGGGTTAACCGGCCCTTGGGCAAGGGTCCCGGGCGACCCGCGCGGAAAAAACGAGAACGTTCAGGGCAGATCCGTCGAACCCATGAGGTAGCGGTCGCACTCGCGCGCGGCGCCGCGGCCTTCGTTGATCGCCCACACGACGAGGCTCTGGCCGCGCCGGCAGTCGCCGGCGGCGAACACGCCCTTGAGGCTGGTGGTGTACTTCTCGTGCTCGGCCTTGACGTTGCTGCGGGCATCGGTCTCGACGCCGATTTCCTTCAGGAGCATCTGCTCCGGCCCGAGGAAACCCATCGCGAGCAGCACGAGCTGCGCGGGGCGCGTCTGCTCCGTGCCGGGCTGTTCCTTGGGCACGAACTGGCCCTTTTCGTTCTTCTCCCACTTGATCTCGACGGTCACGAGTTCCTTCAAGCGGCCCTCGGCGTCGCCGATGAACTTCTTCACCGTGGTCACATACACGCGCGGATCGGCGCCGAACTTCGCGGCGGCCTCCTCCTGGCCGTAGTCCATCTTGTAGACCTTCGGCCACTCGGGCCACGGATTGTCCGCGGTGCGGTCCATCGGGGGCTTGGGGAGGATTTCGATCTGCACCAAGCTCTTGCAGCCATGGCGCATGGAGGTACCGACGCAGTCGGTGCCGGTGTCGCCGCCGCCGATGACCACCACATCCTTGCCTTTCGCGCTGATCAGGGCGTGCTCGGTGCCGCCGTTGAGGACGGCCTTCGTGTTGGCGGTGAGGAACTCCATCGCAAAATGGACACCCTTGAGGCTGCGTCCCTCGATGGGCAGGTCGCGCGGCTGGGTGGCGCCCGTGCAAATCACGGTGGCGTCGTATTCGTTGAGGAAGATCTGCGGCTCCACGTTGTCGCCGACATTCGCGTTGCAGATGAACTTGATGCCTTCCTGCTCCATGAGCTTGATGCGCCGGAGGACGACCTCCTGCTTGTCGAGCTTCATGTTCGGGATGCCGTACATCAGCAGGCCGCCGGGACGGTCGGCACGCTCGAAGACGGTCACGGTGTGGCCGGCGCGGTTGAGCTGCGCGGCGGCGGAGAGGCCGGCGGGGCCGGAGCCGATGATGGCGACCTTCTTGCCGGTGCGCACCTTGGGAGCCTCGGGCACAACCCAGCCCTCGTCCCAGCCGCGGTCCGTGATGGCGGCCTCGATGTTCTTGATCGTGACCGGCGGCTCGTTGATGCCGAGCACGCAGGAGCCCTCGCAGGGCGCGGGGCAGACCCGGCCGGTGAACTCGGGGAAATTGTTGGTCTTGTGCAGCCGGTCGAGCGCCTCGTGCCAGAGCCCGCGGTAAACGAGGTCGTTCCACTCCGGGATGAGGTTGTTGATCGGGCAACCCGATGCCATGCCGCTGATGAGCTTGCCGGTGTGGCAGAACGGGACGCCGCAGTCCATGCACCGCGCACCCTGGTTGCGGAGCTTCTTCTCCTCCATGTGATGGTGGAATTCCTTCCAGTCGCGCACGCGCTCGACCGGGGTGCGGTCCACCGGCAGTTCCCGCAGATACTCAATGAATCCAGTTGGTTTGCCCATGAAAGGAGGGGAATTACGATTTTCGAATTACGAGTTACGATTTGAAAGCCGGAGGCGGAACGGCGCAATCATCGGTTGGAAATCGGGCGAAAGGTTGATCTGCGAACCACGGCGGGCGCGCCGAAAATCGTAATTCGCAAATCAAACATCGTGATTCCGCTCAATTGCCTCCGACGCGCGACAGGTCGCGGGCGTTTTCCTCGAAGGCGGCCATGATGGCCTCCTCGCCGGTCAGGCCCTGCGCTTCCACGCGCTTGATGCACGCGAGCACGCGCTTGTAGTCCTTCGGCATGATCTTGACGAACTTCGGCACGAGTTGGCTCCAATTGGCCAGCACCTGCTTCGCGCGTGCGCTCCGGGTTGCGGCGAGGTGACGCTCGACCAGCGCCCGCACCTCGGCGATTTCCGCGGCGTCCTCGAGCTTCTCGATCCCGACCATCTGGCCGTTGACCCGGCCGGGGAAGTCGCCGCGCTCGTCGAGCACGTAGGCCACGCCACCGGACATGCCGGCCGCGAAATTGCGGCCGGTGGTGCCGAGGATGACCACGCTGCCACCGGTCATGTATTCGCAGGCGTGGTCGCCCACGCCCTCGACCACGGCGTTCACGCCGCTGTTGCGGACGGCGAAACGCTCGCCCGCGCGACCGCAGAGGTAGACCTCGCCCGCGGTCGCGCCGTAGAGCGCGACGTTGCCGACGATGATGTTGTCGGCCGGCACAAACGAGGATGCCGGCGACGGGAAGATGGCGATCTTGCCGCCCGACAGGCCCTTGCCGACGTAGTCGTTGGCGTCGCCCTCGATGGAAAACGTCATGCCCTTCGGCATGAACGCGCCGAAACTCTGTCCGGCGGAACCCTTGAAGTGCACTCGGATCGTGTCCTCGGGCAGGCCCGCCGCGCCGTACTTCCGGGTGACCTCGCTGCCGGTGATGGTGCCGACGACGCGGTTGACGTTGCGGATCGGCAGCTCGGCGATGACCTTCTCGCCCCGCTCGATCGCGGGCTGGCAGAGATCCAGCAGCGTCGTGAGGTCGAGGGACTTGTCGAGGCCGTGGTCCTGCTTGATCGAGCAGAAGCGGCCGACCTCCGGCCCGATGTCGGGCTGGTAAAGAATATTGCTGAAATCGAGGCCCTTGGCCTTCCAGTGGTCGACGGCCTTGCGGGGCTCGAGGCGCTCAACGTGGCCGATCATCTCCTCGATGGTGCGGAAGCCGAGCTGTGCCATGATCTCGCGCGCCTCCTCGGCGATGAACCGCATGAAGTGCACGACGTGCTCGGGCTTCCCGGCGAACTTGGCGCGCAGCTTCGGGTCCTGCGTGGCCACGCCGGCGGGGCAGGTGTTGAGATGGCAGACGCGCATCATGATGCAGCCCGTGGCGACGAGCGGCGCGGTGGCGAAGCCGAATTCCTCGGCGCCGAGCAACGCGGCGATGACGACGTCGCGGCCGGTCTTGAGCTGGCCGTCGGTTTCGACGGCGATGCGGCTGCGCAGATTGTTGAGGACGAGCGTCTGGTGCGTCTCGGCGAGGCCGAGTTCCCACGGCAGTCCGGCGTGCATGACGGACGTTTGCGGCGAGGAACCCGTGCCGCCGTCGTGGCCGCTGATAAGGACCACGTCCGCGTGCGCCTTGGCGACGCCGGCGGCGATGGTGCCGACGCCGACCTCGGCCACGAGCTTCACGCTGATGCGCGCGTGGCGGTTGCTGTTCTTGAGGTCATGGATGAGCTCGGCGATGTCCTCGATGGAATAGATGTCGTGGTGCGGCGGCGGGGAGATGAGGCCGACGCCCGGCGTGGTCTTCCGGGTCTTGGCGATCCACGGGTAGACCTTCGCGCCGGGCAGCTGACCGCCCTCGCCGGGCTTGGCGCCCTGGGCCATCTTGATCTGGATTTCCTTCGCGCTGACCAGGTATTCGCTGGTGACGCCGAAGCGGCCGGCGGCGACCTGCTTGATGGCGGAGTTCTTCGAGTCGCCGTTGGGCATCGGCAGGAAGCGGTCGGAATCCTCACCGCCCTCGCCGGTGTTGGACTTGCCGCCGATGCGGTTCATCGCGATGGCGAGGGTCTCGTGCGCCTCCTTGCTGATGGAGCCGTAGGAAATGGCGCCGGTCTTGAAGCGCTTCAGGATGGCCTCGACGGGTTCGACCTCCGCGAGGGGGATAGCGTCGGCGGGCTTGAAATCAAGCAGCCCGCGCAGCGTGCAGAGACTCTTCGACGTGTCGTTGACGATCTTCGAGTAGTCCTTGAAGGCGGTGTAGCTGCCCGTCCGCACGGCCTTTTGCAGGCGGTGGATGGACTCAGGGCTGAAGAGATGGTACTCGCCGTCGTTGCGCCATTGGTACTGGCCGCCGACCGGCAGGACGTGGCCGTTGACCGAGCGGTCCGGATAGGCAGCCCGGTGGCGCGCGAGCACCTCCTGGGCGATGACGTCCAGGCCAATGCCGCCGACGCGGGAGGGGGTCCAGGTGAAATAATGATCGATCACGTCCTGGCGCAGTCCGACCGCCTCGAACACCTGGGCGCCGCGGTAGCTCTGGATGGCGGAGATGCCCATCTTGGACATGACCTTGATCACGCCCTTGGAC
>Ga0265319_1002068_pt1 | contig 11273 bp, 8 predicted proteins | sample 4824metaG_FD_192443 | JGI IMG/M metagenome (GOLD analysis project Ga0265319, IMG submission 192443) | Rhizosphere microbial communities from Carex aquatilis grown in University of Washington, Seatle, WA, United States - 4-8-24 metaG | ecosystem: Host-associated > Plants > Roots > Rhizosphere >...
AATGCTCGGCGGTCGCGTTTGTCATGGCGGAACCGGTGGTCGAGCGTGCCTGGCTGCAGCGGGCCCCGGCGGATTTCTACACGGCCAAGCATCACGTCGAAGCGCTGGCCCTGGCGGCGGGCGTTGACCTGGCGCGGCAGCCGCTGGTGCCCATCAGCGGGCCGTTTTACGGGTGGCAGGAAGGCCATTCGAGCGCGGCCGGGGAGATGGCCGAGGGCTGGACGGCGCGGTTCGGCTTGCTGAACCTGGCGATGGTCCGGGCGCTCGGCGTCGAGGGCAAGGTTTACGCAGGAATCTTTGCGATCCTGCCGGAAAAACTCGCGGCCGACACGGTGCGGCGGCGCTATGCGGATTTCAGCCTTTTCCCATCGGCCCTGCGCGATCTCGCGCTGGTGGTTGACGAGGCGACGCCGGCGGGTGAGGTGGGCGACGTGCTCGCGAAGACGACCCGGGCGGCGCTGGGCACGGCCTTCGTGCTGGAGGACGTCAAGGCCTTCGACGTTTATCGCGGTCAGGGGCTGCCCAACGGCAAGAAGAGCCTGGCCTTCTCACTGGTGTTTCGCGCGGCTGACCGCACGTTGACCGACGACGAGGTCAATGCGGTCTTCACCAGGGTCCAGGACGACCTCGCCAAGGCCACAAACTACCAGATTCGCAAATGATCACGCACCCATGTCGCGCTGAAACCCGCGGTTCGCGTCACTGAACTTACCCCATGCCCGCTCCCGCCGAACTCAATATCGACCACGTGGCGAAACTGGCCCGGCTGGCGTTGACGCCTGAGGAGAAGGCGAAGTTTGCGCAGCAATTGGGCGATGTGCTCCATCACATCGAGCAGCTGAGCAAGGTCGACGTCTCGGGCGTGGAGCCGACCGCGCATGCGTTTCCGATTTACAATGTCTGGGCGGACGACGTGGCGAAGCCCGGCCTGCCCGTCGAGGCGGCGCTGCGGAACGCACCCGCCCAGCGCGACAACATGATCGTGGTGCCAAAGGTGGTGGAATGAACACCGAGCTTTTTTTCAAACCGGCGACCGAGCTGGCCGATCTGCTGGGGGCGGGAAAGCTGTCCGCGGTTGAGCTGACCAAGGCGGTGGTCAACCGTACGAAGGCCGTGGAGGCCCGGGTCAAGGCGTTCAACTCGTTCGACGAGGCGGACGCGCTGGTGCAGGCCGCGGCCTCGGATGCGCGCCGGGCCGCGGGGCAGGCGAGGGGACCGCTTGATGGGATTCCCATTGGATTCAAGGACGTCATTTCGGTCGCGGGGCAACCGCTCACGGCCTCAAGCCGGATGCTGGCGAATTTCGTCTCGCCCTACGATGCGACGGTCACGCGGAAGCTGAAGGATGCGGGCGCCATTTCCTGGGGCCGCCTCAATCTCGACGAGTTTGCGATGGGATCATCGACTGAAAACTCGGCCTTCCAGGTCACGTGCAACCCGTGGGACCTCACGCGGGTGCCCGGCGGTTCGTCCGGCGGCAGCGCGGCCGCACTCGCGGCGGGCGAGGCCATTGCCACCCTTGGCTCAGACACCGGCGGATCAATCCGCCAGCCGGCGGCGCTATGCGGGGTGGTGGGGCTCAAGCCGACGTATGGGCTGGTGTCCCGCTACGGCCTGATCGCGTTCGCCTCGTCGCTCGACCAGATCGGGCCGTTTGCCCGGACGGTGGACGACGCAGCTCTGCTGCTCGAGGCCATCGCGGGGCACGATCCGCTCGACTCGACGTCGGTCAACCAGCCAGTTCCGCGCTATCGGGAGGAAATGAAGCGCATCCGCGCCGAGAAGCGCCGGTTCCGCCTGGGCATCCCCAGGGAATATTTTGGCGAAGGCCTCGATCCGGAGGTCGGAGCGGCAGTCGAAAAGGCGATCGACTTCTACCGGTCGCAAGACTGTGAGATCAAGGAAGTGTCCCTTCCGCATACCCAATATGGCGTGGGCGTGTACTACATCATCGCGACGGCCGAATGCTCCTCGAACCTCGCCCGCTACGATGGCATCCGCTACGGTCACCGGTCCAAGGAGGCCCGGGATGTGGTCGATCTGTACTTCAAATCCCGTGCCGAAGGGTTCGGGCCGGAAGTAAAGCGCCGCATCATCCTGGGCACCTATGTGCTCTCAAGCGGTTACTATGATGCGTTTTATCTGCGGGCGCAGAAGGTGCGGACCCTGATCCGGCAGGATTTCCTGACCGCCTACCGGGACGTTGATGCCATCCTCACGCCTACGTCGCCGACCCCGGCCTTCCGCGCTGGCGACAAGAGCGATCCGCTGGCGATGTACCTCTGCGACGTCTATACGATCGGTGTGAATCTGGCAGGGTTGCCCGGCATCAGTGTGCCGTGCGGTTTCTCAGCAGGCGGGCTGCCCATCGGCCTGCAATTGATCGGCCAGCCCTTCAAGGAGGCCGAATTGCTGGCCATTGCCGGCCTCTACGAGAGCGGACACGACTGGCAAAGGATGCACCCCAAGCTCTAACATGACGACGATGAACCGAATCCTTCCAAGCACCGGTTTGGGTCGGACCTGAGTCGCCGAGCGTTCCCAACCATGGCCAACGTCCCGTCAGCCGCTGCCAAATATGAAGCCGTCATCGGCTTGGAAGTCCATGTCCAGATCAAGACCCGGTCCAAGATGTTCACGCGGGTCGGCGCGGGGTACGGGCACGAGCCGAATACGCTGACGGACCCGGTGATTCTGGCGTTGCCGGGCACACTGCCGGTGATGAACAAGGCCGCGCTCGACGCCGTGATCAAGGCGGGCCTGATGCTCGGCTGCGAGATTGCCCCGCTCTGCAAATGGGACCGGAAGAACTACTTCTATCCCGATTCTCCGAAGAACTACCAGATCTCGCAGTACGACCAGCCCATCTGCCTGGGCGGCGAGGTTGAGATCGAACTGCCCGGGCCGGCCCGCAACCTCATGGGCGAGCACAAGCGGATACCGCTGACGCGCATCCACCTTGAGGAGGATGTGGGCAAACTGAACCATTTCGCGGCGGACTCGCTGATTGATTTCAACCGTGCCGGTACGCCGCTAATGGAGATCGTCTCCGAGCCGGCGATGCACACGGCCGAGGAAGCGTTTGCCTATCTGACCTCGCTCCGGGCGACGATGATCTACGGGGGCATCTCGGACTGCGACATGGAGAAAGGCCAGTTGCGTTGTGACGCCAACATTTCGATTCGGCCGGTTGGTGAGACGAAGCTTGGCACCAAGGTGGAACTCAAGAACCTCAACTCGATTTCATTCGTGCGGGATGGCATTGCCCATGAGATCCGGCGGCAGGCTGCGGTGCTTGAGTCCGGGGGCGTCATCGTGCAGGAGACGCGGGATTACGACGGCCAGACAGGAGCCTCCCAATCACTGCGGTCCAAGGAAATGGCTCACGATTACCGCTATTTCCCGGATCCCGACTTAATGCCGGTCAAGGTGGATGAAGCCTGGCAGGCCCGACTAAAAGCGGAATGCCCCGAACTTCCATTCGACAAGCAACGGCGGTTCCTCGAGGTCTACAAGGTGCCCTATACGATCTCCTCAGTCTTGGTCTGGGATGCCGCCCTGAGTGATTTTTTCGAGGAAACGGCCAGGCTCTCGGCCAAGCCGCAGGCGGCCGGCAACTGGATCGTCAACGACTTGCTCCGTGAATTGGGCAACGCCCGCATTCCGGTGGCTGGGTCCCGGGTCCGACCGGCGCATATCGCCGAACTCATCAGGTTGATTGACAGCGGCGAATTGCTCGCGAACGCGGCCAAGGAGGTCTTTGTCGAGATGTTCGCCACGGGTGTCATGCCGGGTTCCATCGCTGAAGCGAAGGGCCTCAAGGCGGTGGCCGGCGACCTTGATGAGCTGGAGAAATGGTGTCGCGAGGCCATTGCGGCAAACCCGCGCTCCTTGGCTGATTTTAAGGCGGGCAAAGATAGCGCTATCAACGGCTTCAAGGGTGCCGTGATGAAGGCCGCCAAAGGCAAGGCCAGCCCCAAGCTGGTCGATGAGACCTTGCGGCGCGTACTTGCAAATTTGTAAAATTGTTGGTGAACCGCGGTGTGAGCGACAGCTGCACTCACATCCTGATGATTAATAGGCAGCCATTATCGCCAAAATCTGGCATGATGTATAAGTTGTTCCAGATAAGGCGATCCGAGTGATCGAATTACACTTGAGAGTGTTGTTTGGACCAAGGATGAAGGGTAAATGGGTTCGTCACGGTTCAATGCCGGAGTGATTGGCGAATCGATGATTCACTCGATTTCAGTTAATTCGAGGCGAAGATTGACAGGTGGTCACCAAAATTGGCACTAATGCTGCTGGGCATTCGTGCCCGGACTTAAACAAACCTAATCCAAAACTATGACCACGAGGTTAACTAAACTGACTGCCTTGATTGTTCCGCTGCTGGCGGCTGCTCCCTGTCTGCGTGCCCAAACGGCACCGGCGGCCACGCCGCCCGCTCCGCCGCCGCCTCCGGCTGCCACTGCTTCGGCTCCGATCACCTTCAACGGGTGGGCAACGGCTTCATATCAATACACCCAGCCGAAACCGGGCTCGGCGCATGATTCGTTCAACGTCGATTCTGCCCTGCTCGGCGCCGCGATCACGCCCACCAAGGACGTTACAGCCAATGTGAGCCTTTTCTTCCATCCGGGAGCCGAAGGCGGCGTCAGCCCGTCTGGTAACCAAGTTACCATTCTCGATGCCTACGTCACCTATGATGCGGGCGGCGGATTGACGATCAAGGGCGGCAAGTACCTGAGCCCCCTTGGTTATGAATCCTTCTTCTCGATCAACGACAACATGATCACGGCGGCCAATCAGGCGCTGCTCGGACCGATCCCTGGCTATCACGAGGGTATTGAATTCGACTACGCCGCGAGCAAGACCCTGTCGGGGGGTCTCGGTCTGGTTGATTCACTCTACCAGAAGCCGGGTTATGCCGCTACCGAGGGTGACGGCGAGTTCAAGCACAACGCTGGCATCGAGGGCTTTGTCCAGTACACCGGCATCACGGACCTCACCCTCTGGGGTGGTTTTGGTTATGCCAGCAAGAGCCAGCCCGGTATCTTGACCGACGGGGTTCTGAACCCGTCTGGTTCGGCCGTCGGCGTCTACGACGTTTGGGGCCAGTACCAGATCGACAAGGTTTCCAGCGTTGTCCTTGAGGAGATCTACAAGGATGGTGGCATCGGCAACAAGGGTTCGAACTGGCTCGCCTATTACCAGTACAACTTCTCGGACAAGCTCTCGAGCTGGTTCTGCGTGAGTGGCGAGACGGTCAACGGTGGCGCAAGCTACACGAAGTTCAGCATCAGCCCGAACTACGCGTTGACGCCGAATCTGTCGGTGCGCGCCCAATATTCCTACACGGACTGGAGCAAGACCGGCGTGGGTGGTCCGACGAAGACCAATTTCGTTGGCGCCGAAGTGCTCTTCAAGTTCTGATCTGACCTCAATAGGTTAAATCCAACTCGGTCTGATTTCGGCCGGGCTCCCCAGGGGAGCCCGGCTTTTTTTGTGAAGCGGGTGCGCGATGCATCGCGGTGGCACGCCAGCCACGCGGAAAACCACGCGCCTGGTGGATCATCACCGTCTCACGGAAGGCGCTCGTATGGCCTGTGTCGCTTGCGGTTCCTGTGCCCAATCAGGCGCACCAAGCCGGGCCGCGGAAATTAACCGCGACGATCTTGGCAAGCATCCTGCTGAACTGACTCATGCCTACGGCTGTGTGTCATGTCTGATTCGCGTTCATGTGTTTGAGATCCAAACGAACAGGCCGCGGCCGGAAATTAAGAGACTGACGGACCCTACTTTTGCGTTCGTGCGCTGCCTTGTATCGCTCGGACGCTTTCAACCACACACCAACTAACAACAACAGAAATCGAAGTTATGAGTTCATCATTCAGTAAAATGGTCGCAGCCGGCGCCTTGATCCTTAGCGCCCTCGCTCCCTCGCTTCGGGCGCAAGACACCGTTAAGGTCGGCGTCCTCCACGATCTATCCGGCACCATGGCGATCAGCGAGACCTCGCTGCGCGACATCCTGCTTTTCACCTTTGACGAGATCAACGCCAAGGGTGGCGTGCTCGGCAAGAAGATCGTCCCCGTGATCGAGGATCCCGGTTCCGATTGGCCAACGTTCGCCGAGAAAGCGAAGCTGCTGCTCGAGCAGGAAAAGGTGGCCGTGACCTTCGGTTGCTGGACCTCGGTCAGCCGCAAGTCCTGCCTCCCGGTCTTCGAGAAGGACAACGGCCTGCTCTTCTACCCCGTGCAATACGAGGGTGAAGAGGAGAGCCAGAACGTCTGCTACACGGCCGAGGCGGTCAACCAGCAGGCGATCCCCGCGGTCGACTACTATCTCGCGGCGGGCAAGAAGAAGTTCTACCTGCTCGGCACCGACTACGTTTATCCGCAGACCACCAACCTCGTGCTGCTGGAATATCTCCTCAGCAAGGGCGTGCCGCTCGCGAACATCGGCGGCGGTTACAAAAAGGACAGCTCCGGCAAGATCATCTCGGCGGGCAAATACACGCCCTTCGGTCACAAGGATTACCAGCAGATCATCGCCGAGATCAAAGACTTCGCCTCCTCCGGCGACGCTTGTGTGATTAGCACGCTGAACGGCGACACCAATCCGCCGTTCTTCAAGGAATATGCGGCCGCGGGTCTCACGGCCGATACCTGCCCGGTGGTTTCCTATTCGATCGCCGAGGATGAGTTCCGCAGCCTCCCGGCCAAGGACCTCGTCGGTCAGCTCGGTTGCTGGACTTACTTCAAGTCCATCGACACGCCGGCCAACAAGGCCTTTCTGGCCAACTTCCAGTCCTGGCTCAAGACGACCACCGCCGACGGCGTCGTGAAGGAAGGTCGCGTGGTCGACTCCCCGATGGTGCTGAGCTATGACGGTGTCTATCTGTGGAAGGCCTGCGTCGAGAAAGCCGGCAGCTTCGACGTGGACAAGGTCCGCGCGGCCTGGAAGAGCGGCGTTTCCTTCGACGGTCCCGGCGGCAAGGTCACCACCCAGCCGAATATGCACCTCACGAAGACCGTTTACATCGGCGAGACCAAGGCCGACGGGCAGTTCAAGATCCTGAAGACGTTCCCGGACGTCTACGGCGAGCCCCACCTCAAGGGCACCTTCAAGTAAGCCGCCCGCGCGACCGCGCGCGGAGCGATCCAGCCCGAATGTTTCAAGGGGCGGGTTCCGCAGGGAATCCGCCCCTTTTTCTTTCAGAAATCGCGGGCCCTTCGGAGTCTGGCCGATTCCGGCATCCGCCTTGCTAACCCACTTGCGTCCGCGCCATCGCGCATCCTCCTACCAACCGTGACCATTCCGCCGCGACTGACCAAGTTCCTCCGCTCGTTGCTGCTCTCCGTCCTCCTGCCCGTGCAGGTGGCGCACGCCGCGGGCGCAGACCGGACGGAGACGGCGCGTCAGACCATCGTGAGGGCGATCCTGACCACGGACGACGCACAAAAGCGCGAGATCATCGGATCGCTGGTCGGCCAGGGCGACGAGGCGATTCGCGATCTGTTCACCGCCTGGCGGCAGGACAGCCTCTTTGTTTTCACCGCGCCGGACGGAGCGAAGGTCCCCGTTGAACTCGCGGGCGACAAGGACGGCACCGGCGCCCAGTCGGCGGTCCGGGTGGACAACGGGGAGCCTCTGAAGGACGCCGCGGGGAAGCCGCTCCGTCTCATCGGAAGCCAGTTGGCTGCGGTCGACCATGATGCGCGGCTTCGCCTGGCCATGAAGGCCGTGGTCGACCTGCTCGACCTTGGTTCTCCCGTCCTCGCGAAGCGGTTGCGCGCCATCCAGACGATTGGCGCGGCCCAAAAGCCCGACAAGCTGCCCGCGTTGCAGGCGCGCAGCCAGATCGAGACGGATCCCAAGGCCAGGCTCGCGCTGCGTGAGGCGGTCGCGCTTATCCAGCTGGCCGACGCCAGCGAGGACGTGAAGCTCACCGGCCTGAGCGAATTGCGTCTGCTGCACACCTCATCCAGCTACGACCTCATCAAGACCGCCAGGACCAAGGCGGAGACGGACGGGCATCCGGCGGTTGTAAAAGCGGCCACGGTGGCGCTCGACGCGATCGACCAGCACAAATCCTTCATCAATTTCTTTGGCACACTCTTCCGCGGTCTCAGCGCAGGGAGTATCCTGCTGGTCGTGGCGCTCGGCCTTGCGATCACCTTTGGCCTGATGGGCGTCATCAACATGGCCCACGGCGAGATGATCACCGTCGGTGCCTATGCCACCTACATCACGCAGAATGTCTTTGGCGATGGCATGAATTTCACGCTGCCGTTCGTGAAGATCGCCATTCATCTGCCCGGACTGCACCTGACCGGCTGGGCCTACCAGCTCTATTTTGTGGCGGCGATTCCGATCGGGTTCCTGAGCGCCGCCCTGGTCGGGATCATGCTGGAGCGGAGCGTCATTCGCTTTCTCTATCGCCGCCCGCTGGAGAGCCTGCTCGCCACCTGGGGCGTTTCGCTGATCCTGCAGCAGTTGTTCAAGCTCACCTTCGGTTCCAACAATGTGAATGTCGACAGCCCGGTCTATCTCAGCAGCAACTGGACGGTGTTCGACATCACCTTCGACTGGAACCGGGTCTTCGTCATCGGCTTCGCGATGGCGATCGTCTGCGGCGTGTGGCTGGCGCTGACCAAGACCCCGCTCGGCCTCCTGATCCGCTGCGTGATGCAGAACCGCACCATGGCGGCCTGCATGGGCGTTCGGACGGAGCGGGTGAACATGCTGACCTTTGGCCTCGGCAGCGGCCTGGCCGGCCTGGCGGGGGTGTTTGTGACCCAACTGGGCACGGTGGGGCCGTCGATGGGGCAGGAGTACATCGTGGACAGCTTCATGACCGTGGTGGTCGGCGGAGTGGGGAGCATCTTCGGCACCGTGGTGAGCGCGCTCGGAATCGGCCTGGCGGATCAATCGCTGCAGCAAATCCTGCTCAATCCGGTGCTGGGCAAGATCCTGGTGCTGGTTGCGATCATCCTGTTCCTGCAATGGCGGCCCACGGGACTCTTCGCCGCGAAGAGCCGGAGCCTCGATTGAACGCACCATGTCGTCGCCCATACCCGTGAGTCCCTCTCCCGCTGCACGCGAACTGCCCCGTTCGCGCCACCGGGAATTCGTGGTTGTCGGTGTCCTGCTGACCTTGCTTACGGTCGTGTTCCCCGTCCTAAACGCGCACGGCGTGATCAGTGACTTCACGATCACGTTGTGGGGGAAATATCTTTGTTACGCGTTGCTCGCCATCTCCGTTGACCTGCTGTGGGGTTATACGGGGCTGCTCAGTCTCGGCCAGGCGCTTTTCTTCAGCCTCGGCGGCTACATGCTCGGCATGCACCTCATGCTGCTGATCGGCCCGCTGGGCAGCTATGCCAAGGCCGGCCAGAATCCGGCGGGGTTGCCGGACTTCATGGTGTTTTTGGGGCACACGTTTCTCCCTCCGTTCTGGCGGCCGTTCCACTCCTTCGGATTTGCGGTGATGATGGTATTCCTCCTGCCCGGCCTGCTCGCGCTGATCTTTGGCTTCCTGGCTTTCCGCTCGCGCATCAAGGGCGTCTATTTCTCCATCCTCACCCAGGCCCTGACCTACGCGGCCTCGATCCTGTTTTTCCGCAACGACCTGACGATGGGCGGCAACAACGGGTTCACCGACTTCAAGTTCATCCTCGGCCACTCGCTCGTGGACAAGGACACTGGCCCCGCCACGATGCGCGGCCTGTTTGTCGCGAGCGCCGTCGTGCTGCTGCTGGCCTGCCTGTTCTGCCACTGGCTGAACGGCACCAAGTTCGGCCTGGTGCGGCAGGCGATCCGCGACGGCGAGAACCGGGTGCTCTTCAGCGGCTATGCCACCGCCCATTTCAAGCTGTTCGTCTTCGTCGTCGCCGCGATGATCGCGGCCGTCGGCGGCGCGCTTTTCGTTCCCCAGGCGGGCATCATCAATCCCGACCAGATGACCCCCGCCAAGTCGATCGAGGCCGTGGTCTGGGTGGCCGTCGGTGGACGCGGCACGCTCATCGGACCCATCATCGGCGCGATCGGCATCAACGCGCTCCGCAGCTGGGCCACGCACGCGTATCCGGACTCATGGCTGATCATCCTCGGGGCGATCTTCCTCGTCGTCGTGCTTTTCCTGCCCGGCGGCGTGGTCAGTCTGCCGACCAAGATCTCGGCCATGGTGCGCCGCCGCCCGGAGGCTACGCCCGACCCGGTCGTGCCCGCAGAAACGGAAAGCTCCAAACCGTAAACCGCCGTGCCGCATCCCCTGCTCACCGTCGAGGACGTCTCCAAGACCTATGATGGCTTCAAGGCCATCACCAAGCTCAACTTTTACCTGTTCGAGGGTGAGCTTCGCACCGTGATCGGGCCGAACGGCGCCGGCAAGTCCACGTTCTTCGACCTCATCACCGGCCGCGCCCAGCCTGATGTCGGCAAGATCGAGTTTGGCAGTCACGACCTCACCCTGCTCAACGAATACGAGATCAACCGCCTGGGCATCGGCCGCAAATTCCAGACGCCCAGCGTCTACACCGAGCACACGGTCTGGAACAACCTCGTGCTCTCGCTCAAGGGCCCGCGCGGGGTCTTCGCGTCCCTGTTCCAGCGGCTCTCGTCGACGGATCACGACCGGCTCGACGAGTTGCTCAAGCTCATCCGGCTGGACGCCAAGCGGCACTGGAAGGCCGGCCTGCTCGCCCACGGCGAAAAACAATGGCTGGAGATCGGCATGCTCCTCGCCGCCGAGCCGAAGGTCCTGCTGGTCGACGAACCGGCCGCGGGCATGACCGACGAGGAGACGCATCGCACCGGCGAACTTCTTATCAGCCTCGCGGGCAAACACAGCATCATCGTGATCGAGCACGACATGGCGTTCGTCCGCCAGATCGCCCGCGACAACAATGTCACCGTCCTCCACCAGGGCAGCGTTCTCTGCGAGGGCAAGTTCGACGAGGTGCAGTCCAACCCGAAGGTCCGCGAGGTCTACCTCGGGCGCGGCAAGCACGGCAACCGATGAGCGCGTTACTGCAACTGGCGTCGATTGAGACCGACATCGGCGGTTCGCGCATCCTGCGGGGGGTCGACCTCGAGGTGAATTCCGGCGAGGTGGTCGCGCTCATGGGTCGCAACGGCGTGGGCAAGACGACCACCCTTAAATCGATCACCGGCCTGCTTCCGATCCGCGCCGGCACGATCATGTTCGACGGCCAGCGCATCGACCAGCTGCCGCCCGATGCCCGCGCCCGCGCCGGCATCGGCTA
>Ga0265319_1002070_pt1 | contig 11268 bp, 8 predicted proteins | sample 4824metaG_FD_192443 | JGI IMG/M metagenome (GOLD analysis project Ga0265319, IMG submission 192443) | Rhizosphere microbial communities from Carex aquatilis grown in University of Washington, Seatle, WA, United States - 4-8-24 metaG | ecosystem: Host-associated > Plants > Roots > Rhizosphere >...
TTCGGTGAGGACGGGTTTCAAGGCGTCGGCCCAAATCTTGTAACCCTCGAGGCTGGGATGCAGCTGGTCCACGGTCAGGCCCGCATGGAGGGTGCCGTTGGCGTCGGCGAGCTTGTCGTTGATGTTGAGCCAGCGGATGGTCTTGCCGTCGGTCAGTTTTTCCAGCTCGGCGTTCGCGCGGCTGATCGTCGGGTTGGCGAACGGGCTGTCGTTGCGCGGGAAAATCGCCGTCAGGATGATCGTCGCCCCGGGCGCCTTGGCCCGGCAGCGGTCGAGCAGGGTCTTCATGCCCCGCGCGATGTCGGCCACCTTGGCGTCGTCGCCGGGCTCCTTGCCGACGTTGTTCGTGCCGGCGAGTACGACGATGACCTTCGGGTTCACGCCGTCGAGTTCGCCGTTTTCGATTCGCCAGAGAATATTCTGGATCCGGTCGGCGCCCCAGCCGAAATCCGCGGCGTTCCAGCCGTGAAAACTCTGCTGCCAGTGGGCGAGAAACGCCGGATAATCGGTCGCGCCCCAGCGGCGCGTGATCGAATCACCGAGGAAATACAGGTCGATGCCGCCGTGGCGCGCCTTCTCGAGGAGCCCGGCATGCGCCAGATGCGAATTCCGGTCGGCGCGGAGCAGCGGCTCGTCGGCCGGGGTGGCCGGAGGCCGGTGCGCGATGAGCCGGTCCGCCCAGCCGATGAAGAAGCTCATGTTGGACCGGTCCTCGTGTCCACCGTCGTGCTGGCGCCAGGCCAGCTCGCCGCCCAGCAGGTCGGTGTTGACGGGAGGCATCTGGGCGACCCGGTAGTCCTCCTTGACCCCGAGATCGCGCGCGCCGAGGAGACGAAAAACCGGACCGGCCGCCACCGTCGCCATGAAGCTGCCCTGTTGGTCGAGCCAGTTGGCGTCGCCCTTTTCCGGAACGCCGTAGCTGATGAAAGTCGGGCGCGGGGCGCAGAGCGCGATGAGCTCATGCGAATCGACCGGCAGGTCGCCGGCGTTCTTCGAACCGAACCCCGCATCGGACGCGCCGTATTTGATGAAATTGCCCGCCATCCAGTGGTATGCGTAGGAACCCGTGAGACTCTCGACGGCTTCGCCGAAATTGCGCCGGTGCGGCTTCGCGCCGCCCTCGCCCGACGAGCCGACGAGCACCAGGGCGAACCGCGGCTCGAACGCCATGGCGATCAGCGCCGCCTTGCCATACCGCGAAACACCCTCGATGCCGACGTGCTTGGCGTCAACCGCGGGCTGTGTTTCCAGATAGTCCAAAGCCCGGGACGCGCCCCAGGCCCACGCACGCAGCGCGCCCCAGTCATCCGGCTTCCGGCGCTTTCCCTGGTTGGTGAGGCCGATGATGCCCTGGGTCAGCCCGGAACCGCTGTCCGCCTGGACGCTGTTGGGGTTGAGCGAAACGTAGCCCCAGCCGGCGGCGATCAACTGGTCGGTCGAAGGCGGGGCGGCGGGATCGGGCATGTTGCCGAACCGCGGCTGCGGCACGCCCGGCATCGTGCCCCAGCCGAACATCACCAGCACCGGCACGGGCCCCTTGGCATTCTCGGGCAGCACCACGGCCATCCGGATGTCCACGCTGATCTGCGGACACGCCGAGTTGTCGACGTGGCCGATCACCTGGCGCGCGACGACCGGCTGGCCGCCCACGGTGGTATGGATGGTCTCGGTTACCTCCCACGTGACGCCGGGCACGTGGGCGGGCACGCGCCCGATGATTTCGCGCTCAAAATCCTCGACGATTTCCGGGCGCCGCCGCTGCCACCACATTTCCGGAGTGGTGACCTTTTCGCCGTTTTTCAGCGTGAGCGGGTCCGGCCAGTCCGGAAAGGGATTGGCCTTGGCCTGATCGTAATTGGCCGGGTTCGGTGTGCCCGGCGCGGTACTGCCGCTGGGGCCGGGACGCAGCGACTTGATGCCCAGCTGCGCCATCATGTCCGCATGATCCTCGTCCGCCAGTTTCTGGAGGCGCGCCCGTTCCTCCGGGCTGAGCAGAAACGGGTTCACCGGGGCCACCGGGGCCCGGGCGGGTGCCACCGCCGGAGGAGTGGTTTGCGCGACGAGTGCCGCCGCTTGGAGGAAAACAAGGCCGGAGAAAAGCAAGGTTCGCAGCGCAGTGGTCATGGGAACAAGGGGGTTGACGAAACAGACTCCCCGCAAGCATAGCCTTCCTGGTCAGAACGTCCAGCGGCTCCGCGGCCCGGCGCTGCGCTAACATTATTATGTCTGCCCGGAGAATCGTTCGGGAAATGCTTTGCCGTCGATGACCGGTTCGCGTCCCGACATCCGCCCGCCCCCCGACCGGCTTTGCCGATTGCAGCGCTCGACCCGGGTCTTGTGGGCTCCGAATCTGCGGCGCCCGGACCTATGCTCGCCCGGACCCCGGGCCAAGATGCCTGAACCGTCGTTACGCTAGGTCGCACGCAGCCTGGGGCCGAAAAAAGCTCGGCGTTTCCAAGCCACTCGGCGCGGGTCCCGCGCCGGGAAACTGCGGCGCCGCTTCCCCTTGGCCGGCACCGGCCGTCACTTCGTCCGGGGCATGAACTTCACCGGCCGGCCGGTGTAGACCAAGGCCGGCTTGCCCTTCACCAGCGGCGGCTTGAATGTCCATTGCTGGATCGCCGCAATTGCACCGGGAATCAGCAGGGGCGACGAGGCCGACTCGACCTTCGGAATCCGGACGTGGCCCGTTTCGTCGATGAAGAAGGTGACGTAGACCTTGACCGGTTTGTCATCGGGCGCCTTGAAACCCTCTGGAAGCGGCGGAAAGGCGACGGTCAGGAATTCGAGCGAGCCATCGATCTTTGTTTCCGGCACCGACTTGTAGATCACGACGGGATCAGTCGGATGGGCGCCGACGGCCGCGGCCCCGGAGGCGTAAAGGACCGCGGCACTGGTTTCAAAATAGTAGGTGTAATCGTAGCGTCCGGGCACCGCGGTGCCGCGGAATCGCGCCGGCTGGAAGTGACAGGTCCGGAGTTGCTCCCGCAGAGCGGTGCCGAAGGCCGGGTGCGAGTAACCGACCACGAGAAAGTCCTGCGGCTTGCCGGCGGCATCCACCAACACGGTCACGGTGGCGGTGCCGCTCGGAATCCCGTTCATCGCCGCGGTGCCCGGGTATTCCACCGTCACATCCGGTTCGTGGGGCGCAAGCCCGGCCGCGGCGTACTCCCCGGAGGCGAAGGGAGGAAATCCCGGCGGATTGGCCCGGCCGGGCGGGAGTGCGGCGAGGACGATCGCCGCCGAGGCCAGGGTTAGAAAATGCGCGGGGAGGAAACGGGATGCAGCGGTGGGAGACATGGATGACGGGTGAGGGCGTTCCGGCGGCCGGAGCGCGGGGTTTTCAAGGCTGGCCGGGTTATTCCTCTAACACTGATCGGCGGGGTCAACAAGCCTATCCGGCGTAATCCGGATGCAGCTCGAGGCGGAAATAATCACGGGCGTTGGCGAAACAAATGGCCTTCACCATGCCGCCAACCAGCGCGCGGTCGTCCGGGAGCTCGCCGCGTTCCATCTCCGCCCCGAGCAGATTGCAGAGCACGCGGCGGAAATATTCGTGCCGCGGGTAGCTGAGGAAACTGCGCGAATCGGTAAGCATGCCGACAAACCGGCTGAGCAGACCGAGGTTCGACAGGGCGTTGAGCTGCCACTCGATCGCCTCCTTCTGGTCGAGGAACCACCAGCCGGAACCGAACTGCAGCTTGCCGGGAATGGTGCCGTCCTGGAAATTACCGCACATCGTGGCGAACGCGTAGTTGTCGGACGGATTGAGATTGTACAGCACCATGCGCGGCAGTTCCCCGGTCAGATCGAGCGCGTCGAGGTAGGATGCGAGCGGACCGACCTGCGACACGTCATCGATCGAATCAAAGCCGGTGTCGGGCCCGATCGTTTGCAGAAGCCGGCTGTTGGCGCTGCGCAGCGCCCCGACATGCACCTGCTTCGTCCAGCCTTGGCGCGCGTCCCAGCGGCCGAATTCCCGCAGCAGAAACGAGGTGAACTTGGCGCGCTCTGCCGGCGCCGCGGCCCGCCCGCGGTGCGCCGCATCGAAAATAGCGGCCGCTTCCCCCGGCGTGCAAGGGTCGGCGTAAATTCGCCCCAATCCGTGATCGGACAGCCGGCCGCCGACCGCATGAAAATCGTCGTGCCGGCGGCGCAGGGCGGCCAGGAAATCGTCGAACGTCCTGATTGCGGTCTTCGCCGCCCCGGCCAGTTTCTCGACCCAAGGGTTGAAGGCCGCGGGCTGGTCCACCCCGAGAGCCTTGTCCGGCCGAAAGGTGGGATAGACCCGGGTCTTGAGCCCGAGCTCGCCGATCTTCTTGTGCACCTCCAACGAAGCCGCCGGATCGTCCGTGGTGCAGACGACCGCGACCCGGTTGGCCGCGAGGATGTCGTGGACCCGCAGGGTGGCGAGCCGGGAGTTGGTCTCGCGCCAGATCTTGTCCGCCGAGGCCGGGCCGATCGCATCCGTGAGGCCGAAATACCGGGCGAGTTCGAGGTGCGACCAGTGATAGAGCGGATTGCGCAGCGTGTGCGGCACCGTCCCGCACCAGGCGTCGAACTTCTCCCGCGCAGGGGCGTCGCCGGTGATGAACCGCTCGGCCACGCCATCGGCCCGCAACGCCCGCCATTTGTAATGGTCGTCGCGCAACCAGATCTCGGCGAGATCGGCAAACTGGTGGTTGGCCAGGATCTGTTGCGGCGGCAGGTGACAGTGATAGTCGTAGATCGGCTCGCTCTTCGCAAAATTGTGATAGAGGTCGCGCGCCGCGTCGCTCTGCAACAGGAAATCGTCGTGAATGAGTGGCTGGGGCATGAAGGCAGGGGGAAAGGCTGAGGCGAAGTGGCGTGATGGTTGGGACTGGATTTGCCGGGCAAGCGCTGGCCGCGGTTGCCGCCACGGGCGGCTAGATCGTCATCGCATGGAATCCGCCGTCGACGATCAGCTCCGCGCCGGTGAGGAACCCGCCGGCGGCCTCGGACGCAAGGAGCAGGGTGGCGCCGATGAGTTCGTGCGCCTCCCCGAAGCGTTTCATCGGCGTGTGCCCCATGATGCTGCTCACGCGATCGGGCGTCAGGACCTTGCGGTTTTGCTCGGCGGGAAAGAATCCCGGGACGATCACGTTGACCCGCACCCGGTGCGGCGCCCATTCGCGGGCGAGGTTGAGGGACAGATTGTGCACCGCGCCCTTGGAGGCCGAATAGGTGAACACGCGCGAGAGCGGGATGAGCCCCGACATCGAACCGAGATTGATGATCGCCCCGGCCTCCCCGCGCCCGACGAGGTACTTGCCAAACACCTGGCAGCCGAGGAAAACGCCTTGGACGTTGATCCGCATGATGCGCTCGAATTCCTCCTCCGCGATGTCGAAGAACGGCGTCGGCGAGTTGACGCCCGCACCGTTGACCACGATGTCGACCCGGCCACTGCGCTGGAGCACCGCGGCCAGCAGGCTCTCGAGCTCGGCCTTGCGCGTCGCCTCGGCGGCGTGGAACCAGCCCGTGCCGCCGGCGGCGGCGATGCGCTCGAGCCGCGCGCGGGCCTTGTCGGCATTGCGGCCGACGAGCACGACCTCCGCGCCCGCGCCGGCCAGACCCTCGGCCATGGCGCCACAGAGTTCGCCCGTGCCGCCGATGACGACCGCGACTTTGCCTTCAAGCCCGAACAGTTTGTTGAGATAACCGGATGAGTTCATGAAAGAATCAGTGGAAGAAATCCCGCCCATTAAAATTCCAACCAGGCCGGAGGGCGGACGCGGTGCGCCGATTTCGGCACTCGATCAGAGTCACGGAGAGGGCAGGATTCATGCAACGACGGGCGGAGCGAATCAGTAAGATCGTCATCCGCCAATTGCATATTGTCGAGAGACCGATTGACCCGCCCGCCCGCCGTGCGATAGTTTGACCGGGTATCCGGTGATGGGTCCGCCCATTTTCCCCAAAATATTTGGTCCGATGAACAAATCCGCCGTCTTGCAGCGCCTCCGGGCGCAAAAAGTGATCGCGCTGATCCGCGCCGACAGCGCTGAAAACCTGCTCGGCTGCGCCCGCGCGCTCCTCGCCGGGGGACTCGGCGCGATCGAACTCACCATGACAACTCCAGGGGCGGTGGAAATGTGCGCCCGGGTTTCCCGGGAACTGCCTGATATCCTTCTCGGCCTGGGCACCGTGCTCGACGCCGACACGGCGCGCGCCGGCATCGCCGCCGGGGCCAGGTTCATCGTCACGCCGGCCGTGCGCCCGGAAGTCATCAAGGCCTGCAATGCCGCGGGCGTCGCCGTGCTCTCCGGCGCCCTCACCCCCACCGAAGCCTGCGCGGCGGCGGACGCCGGGGCGGATGTCATCAAGATCTTTCCCGCCGAATTCTTCGGCCCGGCCTACATCAAATCCCTCAAAGGCCCGTTCCCAAAACTGGAATTCCTGCCCACAGGCGGCGTGACCCCGGAAACGGTTGGCGCCTTCCTCAAGGCGGGCGCCTTCGCCACGGCCGCCGGCAGCGCGTTGGTCGCGCCAGCCGCGTTGAAGGCCGGGGACTGGGCGGCCATCACCGCCCGCGCCCGGGAATTCGTCGAGGCCGCAGCCCGGGGCTGAGCCCATCCTCTGCTTCCGTCACTTCAATGACCCGTGTTCTCCTCACCACCACCTCGTTCCAAGACACTCCGGGCGAACATCATCAACTCCTCGCCGCCACCGGCTGGGAAGTGATTCGCGCCCGCGGACCGCTCAACGAGGCCGACACCTTCGCCCTGGTCGGCGACGTCGACGGCTACATCTGCGGCGACGACGCGATCACGCGGCGCGTTTTGGAAAAAGCCCGGCCGCGCCTGAAGGTGCTGTCCAAATATGGGATCGGCGTCGACAAGATCGACGTGAAGACCTGCACCGAGTTCGGCCTCCCGCTGCTCTTCACCCCCGGGGTCAATCACACGACCGTGGCGGAGCACACGTTTCTCCTGCTGTTGTCGCTGGAGAAAAGCCTGCTCTTTCATACCGATTCGACGCGCGCCGGCGGCTGGAAGCGGAAAACCGGACATGAGCTCTACGCCAAGACGATCGGGCTGATCGGACTCGGTCGGATCGGGCAGGAGGTCGCGATTCGCGCCCGGGCGTTCGGGATGAACGTCATCGGCTTCGGTCATCATTGGGACGATGCCTTCGCCGCCGCGCACGGCGTGAAGCGGGCGGCCACGCTCGACGAGCTCTATGCCGCGGCCGACTATGTGTCGTTGCACACCAAGCTCACCGCCGAGACCCGGGGCCTGATCAACGCCGCCGCGATCGCCAAAATGAAACCCGGCGTGCTCATCCTGAACTGCGCCCGCGGCGAAATCGTCCACACCCCCGATTTGGTCGCCGCGCTTCAGTCCGGCCGCGTGGCCGGGTATGGGGCGGACGTGCTCGACCTCGAACCGCCGCCCGCGGATTATCCGTTGCTGCGGCTTCCGAACTGCGTGATCACGCCGCACATCGGTTCGCGCACCCAGGAAAGCGTCGTCCGCCAGGCAACCGCTGCGGTGAAAAATCTCATTCTCGCCATGCACGGCGAGCCGCCGATCGCCCAGATCAACCCCGCGGTGCCGGTCAGAAAATGCGTCTGAACTCCCTTCCATGAGCGAAATCTTTCACGTCGTCCCTGAAGCGCGCCACAACAGCCTCGTCGCCGCCGCCTACCGGAAACGCGGCTATTCTTCCGCCGAAGCGGCGGCGGGCGCGCGTTTTTGCGCCGAGGCCTCGCGCCACGGCATCCGCACCCACAACGGCCTGAAGGCGCTGCACCTCGACCACCTTTTCGGGTCGGGCGCCGGCGGCTGCGCTCCCCGGGCGAAAATCGAGAAGATCAAGACCCGTTTTCGCGGCGCCCAGGTCTGGAACGCCAACCGCAAGCTCGGCCAGGCCACGGGCTACGCCGCCATCGAGACCGCCCTCAAGCTCGCTGACCGCTACGGCGTGGGCATGGTTTCCGTCGACAACGCCTTCCATTATCTCTGGGGCGGCGGCTATGTCATGGAAGCCGCCAAGCGCGGTTACATCGCCTACACCAACTGCACCGCCGCCCTCGCCGAGGTGGTGCCCTTCGGCGGCAAATTCCCCACCCTCGGCACCAACCCGCATTCCTGGGGTTTCCCGACGACCGCGGCCATCGGCTACCCGATCGTCATCGACTGGGCCACTTCCGTCGTCGCCATGGGCCGGGTGCAACAGCTCGCCCGCGAGGGCAAGTCGCTGCCCCCCGGCGCCGCGGTGGACGTGAACGGCCAGCCCACCACCGACCCGCAGAGCGCAAAATTCCTGCTGCCGTTCGGCGCGCACAAGGGCTATGGCCTCGCCCTCATGAACGAGATTGTCGGCGCGTTCATCGGCGGCTCGCTCCCGACGCTGCGCAACCGCTGGAACCTGGTCGGCGACGACAAGGGCACCTGCACCTTTTTCTTCCAGGTCTGGCACCCGGACGCCATGAATGCCGGAGCCTTCGCGAAGGGCCGCAACCAGACGGAAAACGTCAAGGCCGTCCTCGCCGACATCCTCGGTCACGGTAACGAGGGTTGCCTGCTGCCCGGCCAGCTTGAGGCCGAGGCCGCCGCCCGCAGTGCACGCAACGGCGGCCTGCTCTTCTCCGCCGCCGAGATCGCCGCCTTCGACGAAATCGCCGCCGAAACCCGCCAGCCGCGCTGGAACGCCGCGGACTTCACTGTCGCCAAGTGACGCCTCCACCCGCACCCTCGCCACTTCGGCCTCCCTTTTCTTCCGCCATGAGCCTCACGATCAAACCCGCCGGCACCTGTGCCTTTGACCAGATTTCCCTCGGAGAGGTAATGCTCCGCCTCGACCCCGGCGAAGGCCGGATCCGCACGGCGCGGGAATTCAAGGTCTGGGAAGGCGGCGGCGAGTACAACACGTCCCGCGGCCTGCGCAAATGCTTCGGCCTGAAAACCGCCGTCGCCACGGCCTTCGTCGACAACGAAATCGGCCATCTGGTCGAGGACTTCATCCTGCAGGGCGGAGTCGCGACCGATTTCATCAAATGGCGCGAAGACGACGGCATCGGCCGCACGGTCCGCAACGGACTGAATTTCACCGAACGCGGCTTCGGCATCCGCGGAGCCGTGGGCAATCCCGATCGCGGCAACACGGCCGCCTCGCAGCTCAAGCCCGGCGACTTCGACTGGGAACACGTCTTCGGCACACTCGGCGCGCGCTGGTTCCACACCGGCGGCATCTTCGCCGCCTTGTCCGCTTCCACCGCCGAACTCACCATCGAGGCCGTCAAGGCCGCCCGCCAGCACGGCACGATCGTCTCCTACGACCTCAACTACCGACCGTCCCTCTGGAAGACCATCGGCGGACTGAAGAAGGCGCAGGAGGTCAACCGCGAGATTGCCAAATACGTCGACGTCATGATCGGCAACGAGGAGGACTTCACCGCTTCGCTCGGCTTTGCGGTGAAGGGCGCTGATCAGCATCTCGGCCAGATCGAGACCGACGCCTTCAAGGCGATGATCGGGACCGCGGTGCAGGAGTTCAAAAACTTCAAGGTCGCCGCCACCACGCTCCGCCGCGTCATCACCGCGACGAAGAACGACTGGTCCGCCATCCTCTGGCACGACGGCCGGTTTCACGAGAGCCGCAAATATCCCGAGCTCGAGATCCTCGACCGGGTCGGCGGCGGCGACAGCTTCGCCTCCGGCCTGCAGTTCGGTTTTCTCGAGTTCAACGATGCGCAGAAGGCCGTCGACTACGGCGCGGCCCACGGCGCGCTCGCCTCCACCACCCCCGGTGACACCTCCATGGCCACGCGCAAGGAAGTCGAGAAGCAGATCGCCGGCGGCGGCGCCCGCGTGGTCCGGTAGCAATGGGAGTCGCCCCGTTGAGGCAGGGCGTGGCGTCCCCGCCGAGCCGTGGCTCACCCGCGGCATAGCTGGCTGGCGCTTCGCGCGGCACGCTCTCCCTGAAATCGGCGAGCGCCCGCCCCGTTGGCCCTACCCGGCGAAGGTCGTCAGCAGCCCGGCGTAGATTTGGGCGGACTGCACCAGATCCTTCACCCGGGCGCGTTCGTCCACCGCGTGGTAATCCTCGCCGCTGGGTCCGTAACCGACCGTCGGAATCTTCAGGTGCTGCGCGAAGAAATGCATGTCGTTGAAGCCGGTCGAGGCCATGGCCCGGGCGGGCCGGCCGCGCACGCCGGCGACGCTCCGCTGCATCGCCTTGAAAAACGGCGTCGTGGGCGCGCTGTAGCACGGGAAATTGTCGGAGATTTTTTCCACGCGGATGCGGCAATCCGGGATGCGCGCCGCCGCCTTTTTCAGGAAGGCCCGGAGCTCGCGTTCAGCCTGCCGCAGATTTTCCCGGGGCAACACGCGACGATCGATGCTGAACGAACCCGACGCCGGCACCGTGTTGATCTTGCCGCCCTCGCCCGCCGCGAAGACCCCGCCGAGGTTGAGCGTGGGCGTCATGATCCGGCCCTCGGGCGAGCGAAATTTCCGGCGCGCGAGGATTTTCTTGTAGCCGTCGAGCGCCAGCACGAGGGCGGACATTTTTTCGAGGGCGTTGATGCCCTTTTCGGGAGTCGATCCGTGGGCCGCGCGACCGAGCACGTGCACGTTGAGCCACACCACGCCGTTGTGCCCGCAACAGACGGCATCACCCTCGCCACCCTCGCCCACCACCGCGTAGTCGGCCCGCAGGCGGCCGTGGTCCACCACCCAGTTGGCACCGAGCAGACTGTCCGTCTCCTCGTCCGCCGTGAAGGACACCTCGGCATTGCAGAGCGGACGCGTACCGGTGGCCTGGAGCGCCTTGAGCGCGAAGACGATGCTGGCAATGGCGCCCTTCATGTCGGCGGTGCCGCGACCGTAGACCCAGCCGTGCTCGACGGCTGGGTTGAAGGCGTCGCCGTGCCGCCATTGGCCGGAGACGGGCACGACATCGAAGTGGGCGTTGAAATGGACGGTTTTTTTCGCTCCGGCATCGAGGAATCCGATGACATTGTAGCGCGGGTAACCAGTCTGCCCGGGCTGGGTCCGCCGCTGGATCGCGCGGGAGATGGGAATGCGGCGCACCTTGAGTCCGAGTTTCCTCAACGTGCGGGCCAGCAGCGTCGTGATCTCACCGTAGTTCTCGCCGGGAGGATTGACCGTGCGGAGGCGGATCAACTTCTGGAGGAAGGCGACCAGGTCGGCCTCGTGGCGCAAAAGGTAATCGGCGGTTGTCATGGCGACAACGACAAGGGTTGAAGAGTTTCGGACCTGAGGCCAGCCCTCACTGGAA
>Ga0265319_1002072_pt1 | contig 11257 bp, 6 predicted proteins | sample 4824metaG_FD_192443 | JGI IMG/M metagenome (GOLD analysis project Ga0265319, IMG submission 192443) | Rhizosphere microbial communities from Carex aquatilis grown in University of Washington, Seatle, WA, United States - 4-8-24 metaG | ecosystem: Host-associated > Plants > Roots > Rhizosphere >...
AAACGAAGCTCCCGCGAGGACAATAGCACCGCGGATGAGGAAGTGGCGGCGGGTGGACAAATTAGCCATGGCACGCCGACGCGCGGACAACGGGGGCTGGCGGAAGCAAAACCTTAGTCCGACTCCATGACGATGGTATCATACATGAGGCCGCCGCCGTTGCACGTGAGGGTAAGGGTATTGTCGCCCGATTTGAGGAGTGACGCCGGGAAGGTGTATTCATTGCGGTGGTAAACGCCGCTGCGGTTGGTGGAGCGGTCCACGCTGGCGTCGCGGGGATAGGACAGGCGGCCGATATCCGTGCCGTTGAGCGCGGCGGTGACGCTGCCGCTGCCGCCCGCGACGGCGACCGTGAGATAGCCGTTGCCCGAGGCGGGTTTGGCGACGTTGAAGGCGACGGTCCAGGTGCCGCTCTTTTGCGCGTAATACCAGTCGGTGGCTTCCTTGCTCTTGCCGATGGTGAAGGTCAGGTCGGCGGGGACTTGGAGCATCCATTGATAGCTGCGCGGGGAGCTGCCGAATTTATATTCACCGGCGAGGCGGTCGGCCTGGCCGACCTGCCAGAGCAGGTTGGGATGGTAGGGCGCGTCCCATTCGAGCTTGCCGAGGTCGAGTTTGTCGCCACTGACGACGACGCCGTCCCTGGCAAAGGATTGGGTGATGGGGCCTTGGGTCTGCCAGGCGTAGAGGGTGTAGGTGCCGGGGCGGACATTGGGCAGCGTGAATTTTCCGTTGGCGTCGGCTTTGACGTAGAAGATGTAATCGCCGGCCTGCGTGTAGAGGACGCTGGCGCGGTCGGGCACGGCGCCGTCATTCGCGCCACCGCCGCCACGATTATTGGGCGTCGCGCCGGCGACGAGGGCGTTGGGGTCGGTGTTGGCCGGGCCGGGTGCGCCACCGCGGCGACCGCCGCGACCACCGCGCCGGCCACCGGAGGCGGCGGGTGCCGCAGGCGTGGAAGAATCGGCCGCCGGGGCGGCCTGGCCGAAAACAAAAGTCGAAGGGTCGGGAGCATTAAAGGCGGAGGCGGCGTCACTGGCGGCGGAACCGGCCGGGGCGGCGTTGCCGCCGCGTCGTCCACCGCGCCCGCCCGCGCCGCGTCCGGCGGCGTTGCCGGGCTGGCCGAGGATGATGTAGGCGTAGGCGGCGCTGCGATTGTGCGTGATGGTCAACTGGCCGGTGACGGTGGTGCGCTTGGTGGGGTAGACGGGTTCGTCCATCCATTGATACGGCCATTTGGCTTTTTCCGCCGCGGCGGCTTTTTTGGCGTTGGCGATGATGGCGTCGTTATTCGCGCCGGTGGTGAAGTAGACAAACCACGGGCCGTGAATTTTGGTTGCGCCGTTGAGGCCGCCGGCCGTGCCGCCGCCGCCGAAGTGGCCGCCGCCGAGATAATTCAGAATCAGCGCATCCTGGTGGATGTCGAGTTCCTGGCGCAGCGGGCCGCCGGCGTAGGATTCCGTGCTGACGGGCATGAAGAACGCGCCAAAGCCGTGGCCGAGGTGGCCCCAAAAAGGCTGCTCGGAATAATAGAGCACGTAGTCGTATTTCGAGTAAATCATACCGTGGGGCGCGACGGAACCGTCGGGGAGAATCGAGCCGTCGGGCAGGCGCCAGGTTTCGTCGCCCGCATTGCCCGCGGTGGAAATGGCCTGGAGGTAAGCGTAGGAGAGCTGCTGGGACAGGCGTTCGCCGGAGTAGGCCCAGTCGAGAATGCTCATGTCAAAGCGATACATGGTGCGCATTTCGCCCGCGCCCTGGGAGCCTTTGATGATGACGTAGGGGTGGATGCCGTTTTCCCCGCGCAGCATCACATAGTGGTCTTCGAGGTAGGGACGGTTGCCCGCGCCGTTGTCAATGATGGCGAAGTGGACGAGGTCGGGCGTGTTTTTGATGATGCGGATGACCTGCGCGTGGAGGTAGCCGCCGCTCGCGTTATAGTCGTGATAGAAAGTGCGGGTGCCGTCCGTGTCGCGCGGCACGACGCCGTGGATGTTATGGGCGAGTTCCTGGCCCTTGAAGACGACGGATGTCGCGCTGAAGTCGTCGCGCGTGTCCTTGCCGAAAGTGATTTTGAGGTCGCCGTTGTCGAGGACGAGATTGGGGAGGTCGCCCGGCGCGTAGTCGCCGACTTTGGCCGGCGCGCCGTTGACGGTCATTTTGACATCGGGGGCGGCGGCCGTCGCCGCGCGGGCGGATGGCGCGGACACCAACGGGAGTGAAAACAACAGCGCGAGGCCGGCGTATTTGACGGGGGTAATGCTCATGGGGTGGGGAGTGGGGGGCGGTCATTTTCGCCAGCCCCACAGAAACATTCAAGCCCAATGCACGACGCGCCCAAGCCGTGCGCTGTTAATTTTCATCCACGCGCAGGGGGACGATGGCGCAGGGGAGGCCGTGGAGGAAGAGGCGGCGCTGGATGGCGAAGGCGGTGTAATTGTGCAGCCAGCGCGTGATGAAGGACTCCTGTTCGAAGACGAGCTGGCCGCTGAAGAATAGGGCGTGGGGATTGTTTTTGGTCAGCTCCGGGAGGAGTTTTTCCAGTTCGCTGAGCACGTCGTTGCCAATGGCGGTGACAGCTTCGGCCGAGCCGCCGCGCGCGTTGATGAATTCGACGTAGCGCTGGCCTTCCTCGGTGACGTGGGCGCGGAGGCGTTCGAGTTCGTCCGCGCCTTTGAAGTTGCCGGCGTCCACCACGCCGATGGAGACAAAGACGATGCGCTTGAAACCGCCGCCGAAGAGGCGGGCCGCGCCGAAGAGGGTATGCAGGCCGAGGCCGTTGAAGCCGTTGACGAGAAAGATGGCGGTGCGCTTGGAGGTGGGGGCGAATTCGTTGGCACCGGGCGCGGGCGGCAACAGCGCGGCTTCGAGGACGAGGTCCATGCGCTTGAGTTGCCCGCGCACGCCTTCGTAGTGGCGGCGCATGGCGAAGGCAAAGGCGACGAGCGCGCCGGTCATCGCCATGGTCACCCAGCCGCCGCTCGCGAATTTTTGCACGACCATGACGACGAGGATGGAGCTGGTGAGGGCGAGACCGACGGCGTTGATGGCCAGGCGGCGCTGCCAGCCCTTTTCCGTCGCCCGCACCTGCCACCAGTGGCGCACCATGCCGAGTTGGGAAAGGCTGAAGGTGATGAAGACGTTGATACTGTAGAGTACCACCAGCAGTTCCACCGAGCCGCCGGTAAAGACGAGCATGACCAGCGCGGAGAGGCCCATGATGACGACGCCGTTGATGGTGACGTAACGGTCGCTCAGCGCGGCGAAGCGGTTGGGCATCCAGCGGTCGAGCGCCATCGCGGCGAGCACGGGAGGGCCGCCGAGGAAACCGGCTTGCGCGGCGATGAGCAGCAAGGCCGCGGAGCAGAAGAGCGCGACGATGACAAAGCCGTGGCCGAGGGGATGCGGCCAACCGCTCGTCAACGACTCGAACAACACGGCGTTGAGGGTTTTATTGCCGCCAGCGGTGAGGCTGACATCCACACCCACCAGCAAGTAAGCGACGAGCAGGCCGGCGACCATGCCGGCGAGCGAGATGGCCATCAGCGCCATCGTGCGCCGGCCGGTGCGCACGCGCGGTTCGCGCAGCAGGGCCATGCCGTTGCTGACGGCTTCAATGCCGGTGTAAGTGCCCGCACCCATGCTGTAGGCGCGCAAGAGCAGCGCAAAAATGCCGAGCAAGCCGATGCTGGCGGAGGCCGCATGCACCGTCGCGGTGGTGTTTGCGCCGAGCGAGGCCAGCGCGCTGCCGTGGGTGGCAAAGGCGTAAATGACCGCGAAGGTGTGCGTGATGAGAAAGACGATGAAGATCGGCAGCAACACCATCACGGATTCGCGCACGCCGCGCAGGTTGAGCACGGTCATGAACAGGAGCGCGGAGATCTCGGCGAGGAACTTCCAGTGAATCCAGGATTCGGGCAGGAAGCTGAAGGTGGCGTCGAGCGCGCTGGCGACGGAAGTGGCGATGGTCAGCACATAGTCAATCAGCAGCGCGGAACCGGAGATCACGCCGATGGTCGGCGAGAGCAGGCGGCTGGCGACGACATAGCCGCCGCCGCCGGAGGGGAACACGCCGATGATTTGCGAATAGCTGGCGCAGATGATGAAGACCGTCACCGCGGACATCGCCGCAATGAACAGCGCCATCTGTGGGTATTGGCCGAGCGCCCGGTAGGCTTGCTCCGGGCCGTAACAGGAAGACGACAGGCCGTCCGCCCCCAGCCCCACCCAGGCCAGCAGGGTAACGAGCGAGAGTTTGTGGAAAAGACCCTGTTCGTTCAGTTGCCGTCCCGGGCCAATGACGGTATTCTTGACGAACTTGGTGACGGAGGTTTTGCGTTCGGGCATGGCGGGCGGGTGTGGGCGCGTGCTTTGTAAAGGCGGGGCAGCGAAATCAAACGGGCACGGCCACCGGTGCGGGTGTGGGCGTGGGTGCGGGCGGTTTGGGCGCACGCGGGGGCGGCGCTTCGCCGGGGGCGTTTTCCACGCGCATGGGGATGATGGCGCAGGGGAGGCCGTAGAGGAAGAGGCGGCGCTGGAGCGCGAAGGCGGTGTAGTTGTGAAGCAGGCGCGTGATGAGGGTCTCCTTTTCAAAGACCAACTGGCCGCTGAAGAACACGGCATTGGGATATTTTTCCGTAAGGCTGGGGAGGATTTTTTCCACCTCGTCCAGCACGTCGTGGCCAATGGAGGTGAAGGTTTCCGCGTTGCCGCCGCGCGCGGTGATGAAGTTCACGTAGCGCTGGCCTTCCTCGTTCATGTGGGTGCGCAGGCTCTCAAGTTCGTCCGCGCCCTTGAAATTGCCGGCATCCACCACGCCGATGGAGACAAAGATGATGCGCTTGAAGCCGCCGCCGAAGAGGCGGGCCGCACCGAAGAGGGTGTGCAGGCCGAGGCCGTTGAAGCCGTTGACGAGGAAGACGGCCGTGCGGTTCGAGGTGGGGGCAAAGTCCTTGGATCCCGGCGGGGGCGGGATGAGCGCAGCTTCGAGGATGAAGTCCATGCGCTTGAGTTGGCGGCGCACTTCTTCGTAATGGCGGCGCACGGCGAACGCGATGCCGACGAGCGCGGCGGTCATCACCATCGTGACCCAGCCGCCCTGGCCGAATTTTTGAATGGTGAGGATGACCAGGATGCTCGACGTGAGGGCCAGGCCGACGGCGTTGATCATGAGCTTGTGCCGCCAGCCTTTTTCCTCACGCCGCACCTGCCACCAATGGCAGACCATGCCGAGTTGCGAGAGGCTGAAGGTGATGAAGACGTTGATACTGTAGAGCACCACCAGGGTGTCCACGATGCCGTGCGTCATCCAGAGGCAGATGAAGGCGAGGACGCCCATGATGAGCACGCCGTTTAACGTCACATAGCGATCGCTCAGGGACGTGAAGCGGTTGGGCATCCAGCGGTCGAGCGCCATGTTGGCGAGCACGCGCGGGCCGTCGAGAAAGCCCGCTTGGGCGGCGATGTAAAGCAACGCACACGCGCTGAACAGGGCGGTGATGACAAAGCCATGCCCGAGCCAGCCGGGCCAAGTGGAGGTCAACTGCTCGAACAGCACGGCATTCAGCGTTTTGCCCTCTTCGGGATGCACGTCCACCAAGCGGTAGGCGATGAGCAGGCCGGCGACCATGCCGGCGAGGGAGATGGCCATCAGCACCATGGTGCGGCGGCCCGTGCGCACGCGCGGCTCGCGCAAAATGGGCAGGCCGTTGCTGACGGCTTCGATGCCAGTGTAGGTGCCCGCGCCCATGCTGTAGGCGCGTATCAACAGCGCGATGACGCCGAAGAAGCCGATTTGCCCCGAGGCGGTGTGCACGGCCGTCATGGTATCGCTGCCCATGGTGGCAAACTGGTGGGCGTGCGAGCCAAAGGCGTAGAGCACGGCGAAGGAGTGCGTGACGAGGAAGAGCAGGAACACGGGCAAAAAGATCATCACCGACTCGCGCACGCCACGCAGGTTGAGCAGGGTCAGGAATAGAATACCCGCCATTTCGGTGAGAAGTTTCCAGTGCAGCATGGAATCAGGCACCAAGCTGAAAAAGGCGTCCATCGCGCTGGCCACGGAAATCGAGATGGTCAGCACGTAGTCAATCAACAGGGCGGAGCCGGAAATGACGCCGGCGGTGGGCGAAAGCAACCGGCTGGCCACGACATAGCCGCCCCCCCCGGTCGGGAATTGGGCGATGATTTGCGAGTAGCTGACGCAGATGAGCACCACCGTGATGGCCGACATGGCCGCCACAAACAGGGAGAGCTGCGGGTAGGCGAGCAGCACTTTATAGCACTCTTCCGGGCCGTAACAGGAGGAGGAGAGGCCGTCCGCCCCCAGCCCGACCCACGCCAAGAGGGCCACTAGGGATAGTTTGTGGAACAGGCCGTCTTCGTTCAGTTGGCGTTCTTTGCCAATGACCGTGTTCTTGACGAACTTCGTCAGGGAGTTGCGCTGAGTCATAAGTTGTTGCCCAACAAGGATGCCGCCACCGGACAGTGCGGTGGAAGCCATTGGTCGGGCAACCGTGGTGGCGCTGGACGCGCTCCCCCGAATCACCCTTCCCACTGCCGGCGAGGTTAGCTGACGGGCTGGGTCTGAGAAGTGACCTGGGCCGCGGTTCTCCGCGACCCTGCGCCCCGGCCGCGGCGCTTGCGCGCAACGGCGTAATGGTTCCCCCGCGCCACCCGGCGTCTAACGCCAAGTGGCTTAGGCTGCGTTACTGTCGGGTGAATTTGTAGCAAAGCCCGGGCCAGTTTGTCAATCACGAGGGGTAGCCCAGTTGTCGACGCATTTTGAATTTGCGGGGGTGGGCGGCAGGGGTAAAAATGGAACTCAGCCTTTACCCCATGCATAATTACCCCATCCGACTATTTTTATTCACTTTGCTGGCCGCACTTATCGCGCCGACCTCCGTCTTCGCGGCGGCGGATCTCTCGGCGAAAACGGAGGTTTGGTCGCCCGAGCCTCCGGTCATCAGCGCACCGACCAATGGCATTCCATCCGATGCGATTGTGCTTTTTGACGGCAAAAGGCTTGATGCGTGGGAGCCGGTGCGGGCGGATGGCCATCCGTGGAAAATCGAGGACGGCGCGATGGTCATCATCCCGACCCCGTCAGGCCCGACATGCGATCAGCAAACCAAGCAGGCGTTTGGCGATGTGCAGTTGCACCTCGAGTTCCGCGAACCGGCCGACGCGAAGGGCCAGGGCCAGGGCCGCGGCAACAGTGGCGTGTTTTTCATGGGCCTGTATGAGTTGCAGATTCTCGACTCGGTCAACAACCCGACGTATGTCAACGGCCAGAATGCCTCCGTTTACAAGGAGCACGCTCCGCTGGTGAACGCGTCGCGCGCGCCGGGGGAGTGGCAGACTTATGAGGTGGTGTTCATCGCGCCGCGTTTTGGTGCGGACGGTGTCCTGCTCAGTCCCGCGCGGATGACGGTGTTCCACAACGGGGTGCTGGTGCAGCACGATGTCGCGCTTACCGGCCCGACGCCGAATGGCCCGACTTACAACATGGCGACACTCCCGCCGTATAAAGCGCACGCGGACAAGCTTCCGCTGCTTTTGCAGGATCACCGCAACCCGGTGGCATTCCGCAATATTTGGATCCGGGAATTGAAAATGCCCGAGGCGACGCCGGCGGCAGCCAAGCCGTGAACGAAGTTGATTAGGCCAGCTCCGGACTTAATCGTAGGCCGGCCTATTTGAAGGCCACGGAATCCAGAAATTTTTGCTGGGCCGGATCCAGTTGGTCAGACTCAAAGGCAACGATGAAAGTCAGGGCATAACCCTTCTTGATCGTGCAATAGTATTTTTCATTGACCGTTTTGCCATTCATGGCAAGTTGCGCATCCATGACGTCAAAATCCACGCCGCCTAATTTTTGCGGGTAGATGTCTTTGGGAAAAGTCATTTTAATCTGACTCGATTCGACCCCTTGGCGGACATGGTAGAGATAATCCTTTCCTTGCTTGATGCCGGGGAGCTGACTGACTTTTTCGGCCAGAGCCAGCACGGTGGGATTGGCCGGCACGGGGGATCCGATGGGATATTTAAAGGCGGCAAAGAGGTTAAATGTTTGCAGTTCGGAGGCCTTGATGAGGGCTTTTTCGTTTTTGTCATCGCCGGCCACCAGGTTGCCCGCCATGCCCATCAAGCGCTTTTGGGCCTCTTGATCCTGCACGCTCCAATCCGCGGGCAGCGTGACGGTGAGGCCAAAGTAGTTGTTTGAGTAGGTGGAGTTATTGATGGTGCCAAAGTCAATCTCGTCATTGGCCTTTTTACCGCACCCGGCCAATAGCCCGGCCAAGATGATGAACTGGGCAAGCCGTGGCAGCATAGATCGAGTCATGGTCGGTAGAATGTTCGGGATGGGATGACGAAGACACGGCTCGCCAACTGGGCGAGTGTTTGAGGCCGGTGAATGCCTCGAACGGGGGGGGTGACTGCCTGAATGCTCGAACGGAAGGAGTAGGCTGGCAAGGCAAATACACGGTCCGCCTCAGGTGGTGAGGAAAAACATCGCGGGAATATTTTATCTTCGGATGCAGACGCAATAATTACGGCGCCGGAGTTTTGACCGGCGGCGCGGGCTGGGCCGGGTCAACGGCGGGGACGAGCAGGCCGCGGGCGGAAAAATAATTCACGAGGGGGTTTTTATCCTTGAGGGCTTTGAGGCCGCCGACAACACATTCGGCGTTTGAGACCGCGCCGAGCCAGACCGTGTGGAGATATTCGGTCGGGGTGGGGCCGTAGAAGTGGGCGACTTGCTCCTTGCCGAGCTGCTCGGATTTGCGGGCGATGAGTTCGTAGAGGTCGACGTAGGGCGTATGGGTGTCCTGCGCGACTTGGGCGGCCCACGCGGCGTGGGTGGTGGTGTCGCGCTGGAAAGTGCCATCGGGCTTGAAGCGATTGCGCGGGGTCAGGGAGCAAATGAGGGGCGTCGCGCCGGCAGCGCGGGTTTCCTTGACGTATTGGGTCATATACCAGCCGAAGGTGTGGATGGTTTCGCCGTTGGCTTCCTGGGTTTCATCGCCGACGCCCTTGATGGAGGTCTTGCCGGTGGTGGGCGAGCCGTTGTCATTCGCGCCAAATTGCATGATGACAAAATCGCCCTTTTTCAAATTGGGGACGACGCGCTTCCAATTGCTGGTGTAATAGCTGCGGCTGCTGGTGCCGCCCATGGCGCGGTTGACGACGTTGATTTTCGCCCGGTCGAAATAATATTCGAGTGGCGCGCCCCAGCCCCATTGCCCACCCGAGCCGTCGCCCGCGGTGCCGTTGCGGACGGTGGAGTCGCCAATGAGCCAGAGCGTCGGCAAACTGGGATTCATGGGCATCGCATTGGGCGACTGGCCGTGGAGGACGGGGTCTTCATGCATTTCCGGCGCGGCGGGCGCGGGGGCGGTTTGCGCGAAGAGGCCGAGGGAGGCGAGCAGGGCAAGAAATGGCAGGGTGGTTTTCATGGGCTGGGAAGGCCGAAGCCGTAGGATTTATTTGGCGTTTTCCGCAACCCATTTCGAGTCGGCGGCGGCGACGGCTTTGCCTTTGTCGTTGAGATATCTTCCCAACAAATCGCCCTTGAGGGCCTTGAGGCCGGCGACGACGTGCGCGGCATTGAAGTCCGCGCCGGGCGGTGTGCTGTGGGTGCGGTCGGTTTGGTAGAGCGCGGCGACTTTGTCCTGGCCCATGGCGTCATATTCCTCGGCGACGATGCTGTTGAAATCGACCCCGCGGACATTTTGGGCCTTGGCGACCTCGAGTAGCCAGGGGCCAAACTTGCCCAAGCCGCGGCCGATTTTGCCGTTGTTCCAATTGTTGGTCGGCGTGGGCGTGACGATGATGACGGTGGCACCCTTGGATTGGCCGTCGGAAATATATTTGCGGATATACCAGCCGAAAGAGTGGACGGTTTCGGGGTTACCGGCGGCGTCAGTGATATCCATCGTGTCTTCGCCGAGTCCCGCAAGGTCGGGGCGCTCCGGGCGCGTGCCCTGGCCGGGGGTGCCGCCGTCGTTGTGGCCGAATTGGACGAGGATGTAATCGCCGGGTTTGATTTCCTTCATCATCGCCGCCCAGTAGGCGTTGACAAAAGAACGGGCGGAAGCGCCGCCGTGCGCGCGGTTGAGGACGTTAATTTTGGCGGGGTCGAAGAAGCTGCCGAGGTGGGAGCCCCAGCCGAGATCCGCGCCATTGCTGGCGGTGGAATCGCCGACGACAAAGAGCGACGGCAGGGCGGGATTCGCGCCGCGCGGTGCTGCGGCAGCGACAGGCGCGGGAGCAGGAGTAGGAGCGGGCGCGGCAGCGACAGCGCCGGGCGTGTAAAGCGCGTCGGCCGCGGCGGTGGACTGGACGGTGGAGGTGCCGTCGAGCGGAGATTTCGCGGGGTCCGCCGCGGCGATGGCGTTGCCACGGTCGGAGAAATACGCGGCGAGGGGATTCTTCGCGAGGAGCTTCAAGCCGCCGATGACGGATTCCGCGTTGATGACCGCGCCATACCAATTGGTGTGCGTATGCTCGGACGGCGTGGGGACAAAGAGCGGCTCGACCTTGTCCGCCCCGAGCGCGTTATATTTGGCGGCGGTGATGGCATTCAGGTCGATGAAGGGAACATTTTCTTTTTTCGCGACGTCGCCCGCCCAGTCGGCGTAGGCGAAGTAGCCGGCATTGGCGCGCACAATTTTCCCATTTTCCCAAATTTTGCGCGGGATGAGGGAGCAGACCATCGGCGTCGCGCCCTTGGCCTTGGCTTGCTCGATGTATTGGCTCAAATACCAGCCGAAGGTGTGGACGGTTTCGGCCTGGCCGCTGCGGTTGGTGACGTCTTCGGTTTCCGGGCCGGCGCCATTGAGCGAGGCGCGGTAGCCGCCGGCGTCGGTGAAGACGCCATTGTTGTCGTTGTGGCCGAATTGCATGATGACGAAGTCGCCCTTCTTGACATTGGCGAGGACGGTGGGCCAGCTGGCGGCGAAAAAGGAGCGGCTGCTCGTGCCGCCGATGGCGCGGTTGACGACGTTGATTTTGGAGCGGTCGAAATAATATTCAATCGGCGCGCCCCAGCCCCACTGGCCGTTGCCGGGATTTGACCCGTTGCCATTGCGCACGGTCGAGTCGCCGATGATCCACAACGTGGGCAGCGCGGGGTTCGCAGGTTGGGCATTGCCGCCCTGGCCGAGCAGCATGGCCGGGTTGGCGGTTTGCGCGCCCAGAAGGGCGGCGTGCAGCAGGGCGAGGACGAGGAGGAGTTTTTTCATCGGGGGTGGGG
>Ga0265319_1002074_pt1 | contig 11244 bp, 10 predicted proteins | sample 4824metaG_FD_192443 | JGI IMG/M metagenome (GOLD analysis project Ga0265319, IMG submission 192443) | Rhizosphere microbial communities from Carex aquatilis grown in University of Washington, Seatle, WA, United States - 4-8-24 metaG | ecosystem: Host-associated > Plants > Roots > Rhizosphere >...
TACGACCTGCTCGCCGATCCGGGCGAGATGCGCAACCTCGCCGGCGACGAGCGCTCCGCCGCGCTGCTGGCCGAGCTGGAGGCGCGCCTCGACGCGTGGATGCGCGAGACGGAGGACCCGCTGCTCGACGGCCCGGTCCCCGTGCCGCCGGGCGGCTTCGTCAACGATCCCGCCGGGCACTCGGCGCGCGAGCCGTACGTGGGCGCGGTCGACTGACGCGCCCGGCCGGGCCGCCGACGGCACCGGTTTGTCGATCCCGACCAAACGCGAGAGAATCCCGCGCCGATGCGGATCTCGGCCAAGGTCGACTATGCGATGCGGGCGATGACGGAGCTCGCGGCGGCCCCCGACGGCGCCTCGGTCAAGGCCGAACGCATCGCCGAGCTCCAGGGCATACCGCTGCAGTTCCTGCAGAACATCCTCCAGGACCTGCGCCGCGCCGGCCTCGTGGAGAGCCACCGCGGGCGCGACGGCGGCAGCGCCTTGGCGAAGCCGGCGGAGGAGATCACGGTCGCCGACGTGATCCGCGCGATCGACGGGCCGCTCGGCGCCGTCGCCGGGGTCGCCCCCGAGCAGGTCGACTACAGGGGCGCGGCCGCGCGGCTGCGCGAGACGTGGGTCGCCGTGCGAGCCGGCGTGCGCGACGTGCTCGAGCAGATCACGGTCGCCGACATCGCCTACGACCAGCTGCCGGAGAGCGTGGACGAGCTGCTCGCCTCGCCGGGCGCCTGGACGCGGCGCTAGGTCCCGCGAGCGCCGAGCGCCGTGCCCGACTGGCTCGCCGGCGCGCTGATCGCCTTCGGGATCGCGACCCTCTCGACCCCGGCGGGGATCTCGGGGGCGGTGTTCCTGGCGCCGGTGCAGATCAGCCTGCTCGACGTCGCCAACCCGGCGCTGACGCCGACGAACCTGCTCTACAACGTGCTCGCCACCCCGGGCGGGCTCGTGCGCTTCGCCCAGGAGGGCCGGCTGCGCACGCCGCTCGCGCGCGCGCTGGTGAGCGGCTCGGTGCCCGGCGTGATCGCCGGCGCGATCGTGCGCGTCGAGCTGCTGCCCGGCCGGCGGGCGATCCTGCTCGTGGTCGCCGCCGTGCTGCTGCCGCTCGGCGGCTGGCTGCTGCGCACGCGCGCCGCCCCGCGCGCCGCGGCGCGCCCCGCGCGCGACGCGACCCGGCCGGCGCGCTGGACCACGTGGACGGCCGTGGGCGTCGGGCTGGTCGGCGGGATCTACGGAATCGGCGGCGGGTCGCTGCTCGCGCCGCTGCTCGTCGCCGCCGGCTACCCGCTCGCGCTGGTCGCGCCGGCCGCGCTCGCCGCCACCTTCCTGACCTCGGTCGCCGGCGTGCTCAGCTTCCAGCTGCTCCAGCTCGTCCACGGCGGCGGCTCGATCGCGCCCGACTGGGCGCTCGGGCTCGCGCTCGGCGCCGGCGGACTGCTCGGCAGCTACACCGGCGCGACGCTCCAGCCGCGCGTGCCCGAGCTGGCCCTGCGCACGCTGCTCGGCGCGGCCTGCGTCGCGATCGCGACGATCTACCTCGCCGAGGCGCTGTGAGCGACGCGCGTCATGCGGCAGCCCGGGCCGGCGACGCCGCGGGACTCACCGTCGCCTCCTCGCTCGCGACCTCGACACCGCGCCCGCGCGGCAGCAGCAGCGGAGCGGGGAGCGCGACGATGCCGGCGGCGGCGATCGCGGCCCGCAGCCCGACCAGCTCCGCCAGCACGCCCCACAGCGCCGTCATCGCCGCGGTCGTGGCGCTGGTGCTGACCGCCCACGCCGACAGCGTGCGCGCGACCCGCTCGGGCGCGGTCTGCTCGAGCCGGTAGGTCGCGACGACCGGGTTGAAGACGCCCATGCAGGTGACGAGGCCGAGCTGCAGGGCGATCACCAGCAGCAACCCGGACGTGCCCGCGGGGATGAAGGCGAGCCCGATCGGCCAGCCGACCGTGAACGTCCCGAAGGCCAGCATCACGCGGCGCTGGCCGAAGCGCGCGACGAGCCGCCGCGACAGCCGCGAGCCGATCAGCGCACCGACGCAGGGCGCGGCGAACGCGAGGCCGTACTGCCACGGCTCGAAGTGCAGCTCGTCGAGCATCAGCACCGCCAGCAGCGGCTCGGTGCAGAGGATCAGGCTGCCGACCATCAGCCGGTGCAGGAACACCCCGCGCAGGCCCGGATGGGCGAAGATGCAGCGCCAACCGTCGGGGAGGTCCCTGAAGCCGATCCGCGGCCCGGCGGGCTGCGGCGGGCGCGGCTCCTCGCCGCCGATCATGCGGATCGCGAGCGCCGACAGGAGGTAGCTGATCGCGTCGGCGGTCACGCTGACGGTCGCACCGAGGAAGCCGATCGCGGCCCCGCCGAGCGGCGGGCCGACCACGAGCGCGCTCCAGGTCGTGGACTCGAAGCGCGCGTTGGCGACGAGCAGGTCGTCCGGCTTCACGAGCGCCTTGAGGTGGGCGCCGCTCGCGGCCTGGAAGGCGATCTTGGCGCCCGCCACGACGATCGTGACGAGCAGCAGCTGCGCGAACGTGAGCCAGCCGAGCAGGTAGGCGACCGGGATCGTGAGCTGCGCGCCGAAGCGGACGAGGTCCATCGCGATCATTACCGGCCGCTTGCGGCGGAACTCCACCCACGGGCCGAGCGGGATCGCGAGCAGCGCGCCGGCCGCGAGCCCGACCGAGGCGAGCAGCGACACCTGGCCCGGCCCGGCGTGCAGCACGCGGATCGCGACGATCGCCATCGCCCCGAAGCCGAAGCCGGTCCCGTACGTGCTGACCGCATAGGCGGCCCACAGCCACCCGAACGGCCGGCCCAATGAGCGTCGTCTGCGCATGACCCCGAAGCGAATCGCGCCGGGCGGACGCGATGGCCTCGCCAGATACCCGATCCTTGGGGTGGTAGACGCGTGGGGGCGGAGGTACGCTGTCTGTCGAGTACCAAGATCAGGGCGATAGCCATGACGAGATATTCCATAGACATCACCTCCTTTCGCGGGGCCGTCGCCCCGGCCGGAGTTGGAGCTCCGGCAGATCGGGAGGTGCGCTGATGGAAGCTGTCGCTGACCGCCACCGACGCTAAGAGCAGCGTGGCAAGGGGGTCTACAGCAGGAAGTGGTGGATGAGGTGAAAGTCGCGGGCCGCGCGCGTCAAAGCGCGTCCTCGGCCTTGCGATACGCCTGAAGCGAAGACCGCGGACCGTCACTCCGTCCGCGAGAACTGCCGGATCGCGACGCCCGTCATCGCCAGGCCCAGCGCGAGCACGATCGCGACCTCGACGAGCGTCGGCACGCGCCAGCCGAACCAGGTGACGCCGGGGGCGAGCCGCTGCTGGGCGGCCGCGGAGACGTCGAGGTGGGCGAACACGAGCCGCCGCATCGCGTCGACGCCGTAGGTCAGCGGGTTCAGGCGCGTGAGCACCTGCAGCCACGTGGGCAGGCCCGCGACCGGGTACAGCGCGCCGGACAGGAAGAACAGCGGCATCACGAGCATCTGCATGACGGTCGTGAACGTCTGGATCTGCTTGACGCGGACGGCGACCATCACGCCGAAGGCGGTGACCGTGAAGGCGATCAGCAGCTGCAGGCCGAACAGGCCGAGCAGCAGCAGCGGGTCGTAGGGCACGTCGACGAAGCCGGCGAGGACGAGCAGGATCAGGCCCTGGAGCGACGCGACCGTCGCGCCGCCGAGGCACTTGCCGACGACGATCGAGGAGCGCCGCACCGGCGCGACCATCATCTCGCGCAGGAAGCCGAACTCGCGGTCCATCACGAGCGAGATCGCGTTGAACATCGCGCTGAAGACGAGCGCCATGCAGAGGACCCCGGGGAAGATGAACGTCTTGAGGTCGACGCCGTCGGTGGAGGCGGCCGCGAGCGTCTGCAACCCGGCTCCGAGCACGAACAGGAACAGCAGCGGCTGGACCAGCATCGTCGCGATCCGCATGCGGTCGCTCGCGAAGCGGATCAGGTCGCGCCGCCAGACGATCCGCATCGCGCGCGCCTCCGAGCGCCAGGAGCGCTCCGGCACGCGGACGGCGACGACCTCCATCGCCGTGGCGCTCATCGTCTGGCCCCCGACATCACGCGCACCATGGCCCGGCTGAGATCGCTCACCGACGCGGTCTCGGCGTCGCGGATCGCCGCGCCCGTGTAGTGCATGAAGACGTCGTCGAGGCGGTCGGCGCCGGCGCTCGCCTTCAGCGCCGCGGGCGTGTCGAGCACGACGATCTCGCCGCGGTCCATGATCGCGATGCGGTCGCAGAACTCCGCCTCGTCCATGTAGTGCGTGGTCATGAAGATCGTCGTCCCCTCGGCCTCCTGCAGCGCGCGGATGTAGCGCCAGATCGAGCTGCGCGTCTGCGGGTCGAGCCCGATCGTCGGCTCGTCGAGGAACAGCACGCGCGGCGAGTGCATCAGGCCGCGCGCGATCTCCAGGCGCCGTCTCATGCCGCCGGAGAACGTCATCACCTTGCCGTCGCGGCGGTCCCACAGGTCGACCATCTCGAGCATCTGGCGCATCCGCGCCGGGACGACGCCCGCGTCGATGCCGTACAGCTCCGCGTGCATGCGCAGGTTCTGCGCGGCGGTGAGGTAGCCGTCGAGCGTCTGGTCCTGGAAGACGAGGCCGATGTGCCGGCGGACGTCGTCGCGCTGCGCGGCGACGTCGAAGCCGCTCACGCGGGCGCTGCCGGCGGTGGGCCGCGCGAGCGTGCAGAGCATGTTGATCGTCGTGCTCTTGCCGGCGCCGTTGGGTCCGAGGAAGCCGAAGACCTCGCCGCGGGCGACGGTGAACGAGACGCCGCGGACGGCCTCGACCTCGCCGTAGGTCTTGACGAGGTTCTCGACCTCGATGGCGGGTGGTTTCGATGAGTTCATGGCGCGGCACGATAACACTACAGTGACTGTAATTCTACTGTCGCTATAGTGCTATACTCCATGTCAGGAGGCGCCCCTCAAGGTCTTCGCGAGCGCAAGAAGCGCGCCACGCGCGACGCGATCGCCGCCACCGCGCGCCGGCTGTTCGCACAGCGCGGCTTCGACGCCGTCACGGTCGCCGAGATCGCCGTCGCCGCCGACGTCTCCGAGAAGACGGTCTTCAACCACTTCACCACCAAGGAGGACCTCGTCTTCGCCGGCGGCGAGGAACGGCTCGCCGAGCTGCAGGCGGCGATCGCCCGGCGGCCGCCCGGCAGCTCGCTGCTCGACGTCTTCCGCGCCAACACGGCCGCGATGCTCGAGGCGATCGCCGCCGGCGCCGGCGAGAGCGGGGACGGCCTCGTCGTCCCCCGCATCGTGCGCGACAGCCCCGCGCTGCAGGAGCGGCTCGCGGCCGGGTGGGCGCGCGAGGCCGACACGCTCGCCGCCGCCGTCGCCGAGGCGACCGGCGCAGAGGACGGGGATCTCGTGCCGGAGGTCGTCGCCCGCACGCTGGCCTGGGCGCTGATCGCGATCTTCCGCGCCGCGCTCGACGGCCTGCTCGCCGGCGAGGACCCCGCGCAGCTGGCCGCCCGCCTGCGGCCCCAGGCCGCGCGCGCCTACGACCGGCTCGCCGCCGGCCTCGGGGACTACGGCGTCGCCGGCCAGCCCGGGGACCCCGCGCTCCACAGCTGACCGGCGCGGCCGACGGTGCCGCTAAACCGCCGTTTTTCCGACTAACGAGATGCCCACCGGCGGGATCGCGCTGGCGTGAGCGTGATGTCCGTGCTCTTGGTCAGCGTGCTGCCGGAGGCCGTGCCGGCGAGCGTCAGCCTCACGCGCAGCGCGCCCTTGGTCCGGCGGAGTCTCATGCGCCCGGCCCAGTTGAGATGGATCGTGACGGTGTCCATGTGACCACCGGCGATCGAGAAGCGGGCCGAGCCGATCGTCACCCCCTCGATGCGCAGCTTCGCCCGACCGACGCATCGTCCCGTGCCGACGCACTGCACCTCGAACCGCACGACGCCCCCGTTGGTGACAGGCAGCGAGCCAGCCGCGGGAAGCACGAACGAGCCGCCGGAGGGCCCCGGACCGGTGGGGGACCCGGAGCCGCTGGTCATGTCGAAGATCTGCAAGCTGCCCGCCGCGTAGTTCGCGACCAAGACGTCGTTGCCGCTGACCGCCAGCGCGCCGGGGCCGGCGTCGGTCGGGACCGTCCCCAGCGACGTCGGGGCGGTGGGCGAGCTGATGTCGAACACCTGGAGCGTGTCGGACGCCTTGTTCGTCACGAACGCACGCTGATCCTGAACGGCGACGGCGGTCGGGCCCTGGCCCGCGGGAACCGAGGCGACGACGGATGGGCTGGCGGGATTCGAGACGTCGACCACCCGCAGTGCGTTCGCGTCGTCGTCGGCCACGTAGGCGTAGGAGCCCTGAACCGCGATGCCCGAGTACGACGTGCCGCCGACTCCGGTCGCTCCGAGGCTGGCGCGGCCGGCCACCGAAGGATGGGCCGGGTCGATGACGTCGATCACTTCCACCGTGCCGCTCACTGCGTTGACGACGTAGGCGTAGTGACCCTGCAGTGCGATGCTCGAAGGACCCGCGTCAGTGGTCGTGCTGCCGAGCAGCGGCAAGGAATGCGGGAAAGTGTTGTCTGCGGAGGAGCCGCTGGCGGCCGGGTTGGAGACGTCGATGACATCCAGCCGGTTGGTCCCGTAGTCCAGCATGTATGCGTAAGGACCCTGCACGGCGACAGCCTGGGGGTGAACGCCGGCGAGCGTGAACGCAGCTGCCGAGAACGGGTTGGCCGGGTTGGAGACATCCACCATCCGCAGGTAGTTCGGGGCGGCGTTATACCCGGTCGTGTACGCGTAGGACCCTTGGACGGCGATGCCGGCGGTGCCCCAGGAGACGGTCGTGGCGCCGGCCAGCGCCGGCGCGGCCGGATTCGCGATGTCGATTACGTCCAGCGGGCTGAAGCAAGAGGTCCCGCAGAAGTAGGTCAGGTAAGCGTAGTTGCCCGCTACCGCCACAGCCGTCGGGTGTCCGTCGGCCGGGCGACTGAACGTTCCGATCGCACTCGTCGGCAGACCCTGAGCCAACGCGCTCGAGCCGTTACCGGCGACCGGTGCGACGACCCCGGCCAATACGACGCTTAGCAGCAGAACGAAGCGATGACTGAGCCGGGACATGACTTGGCCTCCGTGACGAGCGAGGGGACGGGCACATTGCGCCACATTTCTGACGTCGGCGCAGACCCTATAACTCCCGCAAGGCGCAGGCGGCATACCGACCGGTCTAGCCCACCCGGCGGTAGCGGATGTGCGTGGCCAGCGGCGAATGCAGCACCTCCACCGGCTCCATGCCGAAGGACTCGACGCCGTCGAAGATCCGCTCGCCGGACCCGAGCAGCACCGGGGCGATGTCGAGCGTGAGCTCGTCGACGACCCCGGCGATCAGCGCCTGCCGCACGGTCGAGGCGCCCCCGGCGATGTCCACGCCGTCATCGCCGGCGGTCTCGCGAGCCTGTGCGTAGGCGGCGTCGAACCCGCCGGTGACGAAATGGAAGGTCGTCCCGCCGTCCATCTCGATCGGCTCGCGCGCGTGATGGGTGAGCACGAACACCGGAGCGTGGTAGGGCGGCTCGGGCCCCCACCACCCGCGCCAGTCCTCGTCCCACGCACCGCGGATCGGCCCGAACATGTTGCGGCCCATCACATAGGCGCCACGCGGACGCATGAGCCAGCCGGCCGCCGCCTCGTCGGCCGCGTTGGCGCGCTCGTCGCCCAGGTGCCAGCCGTGCAGCTCCCGGCCGCGCCTGCCCAGCGGGTGCTCGCGACTCTGCTCCGGCCCGGCGACGAAGCCGTCGAGCGAGATCGACATATGACACGTGGTGTCCTGCACCAAGACCCTCCAAAGTGGTTGCGACCTGCAAGCGGAACGGCGCACCCTAAGCCGAGCGACAGCCGACCGCAAGGCACCGTCTCGCCCAGACGGTTGCAGCGCTTCAGGTTCGCCGCGGGACGGTCGATGAGAGCGCGGGCCTGTTCAGCGTGCGGACACCCTCATGGGTTCCGATGGCCCCGTCCCCACTTCTACCGGAGGTTCTTCGTGTCCCACGTACTCATGTTGGTGCGCCGCCATGCGGTGGCGTTCGCAGCGCTCTTCCTGCTGCTCGGCGGCTCGGCGTATGCCGTCACCGGCCAGACCGGCGACAGCGCCGGGCAGGGCTCGAAGAAGCTCTATGCCTGCGTCACCAGCGAGTACTCCACGCTGAACCTGACGACCGCCGGACGCGCCTGCCCCAGAGGACAGCGCAAGATCTCCTGGAACGAGTCCGGCCCCCGCGGCGCGCGCGGCGCGACCGGTGTCGCCGGTCCCGCGGGTCCGGCCGGCCCCGCCGGCACGCCGGGTGCGCAGGGCGCCCCGGGCGCGCAGGGCAGAGCCGGCCCCCAGGGCGACCCCGGCCCGCAGGGCGACCCCGGTCCGATCGGCAGACCCGGCCCCGCGGGCACGACCGAGTTCGCGGAGTTCTTCGCGCTGATGCCGCCCGACAACGCGGCCACGGTCGCGCCCGGCACCGACGTCGACTTCCCCCAGGACGGCCCGAGCAGCGGCACCATCACGCGCACCGGACCGGACAGCTTCAACCTGGCGGAGACCGGCACCTACCGCGTCGCGTTCGACGTCCCCGTCACCGAGGCGGGGCAGCTGATCCTGACGCTCAACGGCGCCGACCTCGCCTACACCGTCACCGGGCGCGCGACGGGCACGAGCCAGATCACGGGCGAGTCGCTCGTGCAGACGACCAGCGACAACTCGATCCTGACCGTCCGCAATCCCGCCGGCAACAGCACCGCGCTGACGATCACACCGCTGGCCGGCGGCACCCGCCCCGTCTCCGCCTCGCTGATCATCGAGCAGCTCCAAACCGCTCCCTGAGGATCAGCCGGTCGATTCCCCACATCCAGACGTCCGCAGAACGAGAAGAGCCCCGCTCTCGCGGGGCTCTTCTCTATAGCGGGGCGGGATTCGAACAGACATCCAGCGACCGCCTATCGCTTTGTGGGTGTGGGAACTGCCATAGCTGCAACCGACGGTTCCGGCAAACCTCGCCGGGTCGAGGACCGCGACGCGTCAGCGCCGGCGCAAGGGCTCGGCGCCGCGGGCCTCTCTCCGTTCGGCTCGAAGATCCTCGCGACGACCGGCGACCCGAATCCGAGCGACGGCTCGGCGTCTCGTCTCGGCTCAACCGAGTTCGCGCGCGATGACGGCCGCGACCTCCGAATAGCCTTGCTCGATCGCTTCGATGCGCTGCTCGTCCGGAACGCGACCGGTGCACGCGCCGGCCTCGACGAGCTCGAGAAGCGCCACCAGGCGGCGCGCTCCGACGACGGCGCAGGCTCCCTTCCAGGCGTGGGACGTCCGCGCGACGGCGTCCGCGTCGGCCGCGCGCGCGGCCGACGCCAGGCGCTCGAGGCTCGCCGAGGAGTCCTCGGCGAACAGGTCGAGCAGCTCGTGCACCTCGGCGTCCGGCTGGATCCGGCGCAGGTTCGCGATGCGCGCGGGGTCGAGCACGACCTCGTCCTCGGGAGCGCCGGCGCTCGCGGGCGCCCGCACGATGTCGCCCGTCCCCGTGCCGTCGACGATCGTGAGCAGCTGCTCGATCTCGAACGGCTTGGTCAGCACGGCATTTCTCTTGGCGCTGTTCGCCCGCTCGGCCTCCTCCTTCGCGCGCCGGATCGCGACTTCGGCCCGCTTGCGCTCGGAGATGTCCTGCACCTGCGCGAGCGCGACGAGCCTGCCGTCGTCGTCGCGCAGCGCGGTGACGTCGAGCTGCGCCCAGACGACCCGCCCTTCGGCGTGCAGGAAGCGCTGCTCGAGGCGGTAGGAGTCGACCTCCCCGGCGATCAGGCGCTCGAACCGCTCGGCGCTGGCCGCGACGTCGTCGGGGTGGGTCAGGTCGGTGCGCGTCCGGCTCAGCAGCTGCTCCCGCGTCGCGCCCAGCAATCTGGCGCCCGCGGGATTGACGTCGAGGATCCTGCCCTCCGCGTCGGAGAGGAACGTGCCCAGCGGGGCCGACTCGAACAGCGCGCGAAAGCGCGCCTCCGCGACGGCGCGCGCCTGCTCGGCCTCCCGCCGCGCCGTGATGTCGGTGACGAGCACGAAGAAGCCCCGCACCGTGCCGTCGACGACGTCCGGGACATACGACGCCTGGGTATGGCGCAGCTGCCCCGAGGGGGTCGGGATCTCACGGTCGAACAGCTGCGGCTCGCCGGCGAGCGCGCCCGCGATGTACGGCGCGTTCTCGGCGTACAGCTCGGGGCCGAGCACGTCGCGGATGTGCATGCCGCGCATCTGCCGCGGCGTGAGCCCGAAGAACTCCACGTAGGCGTCGTTCGCCATCCGGTTGTGCAGGTCGGCGTCCCAGTAGCCGACCAGCGCCGGCAAGCCGTTGAGGATCGCCCGCAGATCCCCGTGCCGACGCCACCGCACGCGCCAGCGGGCTGAGCGCACCCGGTGACGGAGCTGCAACGGGCGCACCTTGCCCTATGCGCAGGATGGACGCTTGGCGATGTCCACGACCTCACAAGGCTACGGCGTCGGCCGCGCCGTCGGGGAAGCATGCCGACGCTGGCCGATCCACCGTCGCGCGATGCTGACCCACAGATCGCGGGGTTCTACGGACGCGACTCCGCGCCACCGTGGGATGACGGCGCTCGGGCGGCTCCATACGGTCTTGCCTGATGAGCACGCGCATCGCATCCGGCCCCGGCGGCGCACGGTCCACACGTGCCGCTCGTCGGCCCGGAGGCGTGGGGGATCGGCGCGCTCCTGCGCTGGTGAGCGACCGGACCCGCGCCGACCACAGACATCAGCGACCACGTATCGGTTCGCTGCCTTGAGCCGATGGATCGGTCTCCGCCGGCGGTTCGGGCTCGCTTCCGGACGCTGCACAACCCCCTGAGCTCGAGGGCCGGCCCGGCCCCCTCACTCACCTGCGGGCGTGCACGCGCACCCGCCGGCGGTCCCCCGGCGCGAGTTCGAGCAGCGCCGGCCGGGCGCGGGGCCCGAAGCCCCCGCCCATGCCCTCCGCGACGAGCAGCAGCGTGACGACGCTGACGACCCCCACCGCGGGGAAGAACCAGTCGGCGGCCGAGACGCCGGCGGGCCGTGTGACGTAGGCGGACTGGCTCGCCTCCTTGCGCGCTCTCTCCTCGCGGCGCGCCGCCGACTGCGCCGACGCGCCCGCGCCGCCGGGCGGGACGGGCGTGACGGCCGGCGGGACCGGCGGGACCGCCGTCGGCGCAGCGGACGCGAGCGCGGCCGGC
>Ga0265319_1002082_pt1 | contig 11225 bp, 8 predicted proteins | sample 4824metaG_FD_192443 | JGI IMG/M metagenome (GOLD analysis project Ga0265319, IMG submission 192443) | Rhizosphere microbial communities from Carex aquatilis grown in University of Washington, Seatle, WA, United States - 4-8-24 metaG | ecosystem: Host-associated > Plants > Roots > Rhizosphere >...
AACTCAGTTTCACCGCAATGCCCACCCCAGGCATGGTGAAGCTGCCGCTCATTGCGCGGAGGCGAATTGCGAAGACTGCTGCGGTCTTCAAACTCGCCCATGCCGCCAAAATCATCGTCGGCGCAATCCTGCTGGCGATTTTCGCCACCGCTGCGCCCATCTGGGCGCAAGCCGCACCTGCGGCCTCCACTCCCGCCAGTACCACGCCGGCCATGGCTGCTGCTCCCGCGGCAACCGCCGCGAAGGCGCCGCCGACTCCATCGCTCGACCAGCGCGTTTCGGCGATTGAAGCTTATTTTGGCAATGGCGACCCAACGGCGGCGCTTAAGACGGGCCCCAAGGACAAGGATGGCAACGCCACCATTCCGGAAGGATTGACCACCCCGCTGGTGGGCAATCCCGGCCCCGGCCACAACGGTTGGATGATGACCTGCGCCGCGCTCGTGTTATTCATGACGCTGCCCGGTCTCGCCCTGTTTTACGGCGGGTTGGTGCGGAAGAAGAACGTGTTGTCGGTCATGGCCCAATGTTTGGGCATTTCCGGGCTCGTCTCCATCCTCTGGTGGGCCTTCGGTTACAGCCTCGTCTTCGGAAAGAGTTTCAACAACCCGTTTTTCGGCGGGTCGGAGCACTTCTTCCTGGCGGGAGTAACCTCGGCGCCCAATACGGATTACTCGACCTGGGTGTCGGAAAACGTGTTTTGCATGTACCAGCTTATGTTCGCCATCATCACCCCGGCGTTAATCGTCGGCGCGATCGCCGAGCGGATGAAATTCTCCGCCATCCTCGTGTTCGTGACCTTGTGGATGTTCCTGGTTTACTTCCCGCTCGCGCACATGGTCTGGGGCATCACCGGCTACATGAACGGCGTGTGGAATCCCACTGCGGCCGTTACGGCAATGGACTTCGCCGGTGGCACGGTCGTGCACATGTCCTCGGGCTGGTCAGCGCTCATTCTCTGCCTGATCATTGGCAAGCGCAGTGGCTTCGGCAAAGTGCCGATGCCGCCGCACAGCATGGTCTTGTGCATGATTGGCACCGGCATGTTATGGGTCGGCTGGTACGGTTTTAACGCGGGCAGCGCCGTCGCCGCCGACGTGATTTCCGCCAATGCCTTCACCACCACGACAATGGCCACAGCCGTCGCCTCGTTCACTTGGGGCATGATTGAAATGATCTTCAAGGGCAAACCGAGCGTCCTGGGCTTCTGCTCCGGCGCGGTGGCCGGCCTGGTCGTCATCACCCCCGCCTGCGGCTTCGTGAACTCGACGTCCGGCGCCATCATCATCGGCGTCCTCGCGGCCGTGGTTCCGTACCTGGCCTGCACCAAACTCAAACCCCTGTTCAAGTACGACGACGCCCTCGACACCTTCGGCGTCCACGCCATCGGGGGCACCCTGGGGGCCCTGCTGACGGGCATATTGGTGGACGCATCTGTCAATGCCAACGTCCAGAAGGCCAGCCCGGCCAACGCGGCGACCACCAACGGTCTCGCGGACAAGATTGCCGGCCATTCGGCCTGGGTGGGGCAGCTTGAAGCCATGGCCCTCACCCTCGTGCTCGCCGTCGTGATGACCGTCGTCATCGCCTACGTCACCAAGGCCGTCGTCGGGCTGCGTCCGACCCCGGAAGCGGAAGACCAAGGCCTCGACATCACCGACCACGGGGAAGAAGGGTACATGCTCGACTAAGCCCGCGCCCAAGCCGGTCACCTCCGGGCGGCGCGCAGGCCCTCCTCTCGCGCCGCCCGGTGGGGGCCCGGCTTTCAATAACACAAAATCATCATTAACATTAAATAATCATACCTATGAAAAAAATTGAAGCCATTATCAATCCGTCCAAGCTCGACGACGTCAAAACCGCCCTCACCGCCATCGGCATCTTCGGCTTGACCGCCCTGGAAGCCAAGGGCTTTGGCCGCCAAAAAGGCCACACCGAATCCTACCGCGGCAGCGAATATGTGATCGACTTCCGCCCCAAGGTAAAAATTGAAACGGTCGTGGCGGACGATCTGGTCGCCAAGGCCATTGCGGCGATCATCAAGGTCACCAAGAGCGGCAAGATTGGCGACGGCAAAATCTTCATCTCCTCGATGGAGCAGGCCATCCGCATTCGCACGGAAGAATCCGGCGAATCGGCGCTCTAAACCACGGTCGGCAGAGGCCGGCGGTTGACCGCAATTCCGGCGCGCCCGTTCCCCCTGAACGGGCGCGCCTTATTTTCCCCCATCCAACTTATCTGATTGGCCAATCATGCCCGCGGAGCTTATAGCAGATGGCGTCGCCCAATCCCGCGCCATGAATTCGCCGGCCCAGCCTCCCCGCCCGCCGCAGTCACCCGTGTTGCCAGAAGCTGGAAGCACCCCCGCGGCCGTTTCCACCACTGAGACTTCGCCGAGCCGGATCATGGTGGCCGTCGGCCCCAGCCGCCATGCCGAACAACTCGTGCGCTGGACCAGCAGGCAAGCGCAACTCGCCAACGCCACTTGGGCCGCTGTCCATGTAGAGAGCACCCGGCCATTGGGGGCCGACGATCAGCGCAGTGTGGACAGAAATCTGGCGCTGGCCCGCGAACTGGGCGCAAAAATCATTGTCACCCAAGACGACGATATTGCCGCGGCGCTTGTCCGGATAACACAAAAAGGAAGTTTCACCCAAATCATCGTGGGGCGGGGGCACCACCGCCACGGGTCCGGCTGGTGGCGCCAGGCGTCGCTCGCGAACCGCCTGCTGGAGCTGCCGCATGCCGCGGAAGTGCGTGTGCTGCCGGTGGATTGGCCGACGGTTGTTTCCCCGCGGCCGCTGTTGGAAATTCCCGCGCGCAGCAGCCGGGGAGAATACGTCCTCGTGATCAGCGTCATCGCAGTGCTCACCATCCTGGGCCTGCAATTACCGCAAAGCTATTATGTGCAAGTTGGCCTGGTGTATTTGCTCGCGATTAATTTGTTGAGTTTGCGCGTGGGCCGTGGCCCGATTTTGACGGCAGGCGTCGTGATTGCGCTGACTTGGGACTATTTCTTCGCCCAACCCTATTTCAAATTTGGCATGGATAATCTGCCCGACATGGTGTTGTTTGGAACCTATTTCGCGGCCGCCCTGATTGCCGGCCACAGCGCCGCGCGGTTGCGCGCCCAAGCCCGCAACGAACGCCGGCGCGAAGAACGCGCCACCGCCTTGTTCAACTTTACCCGCGCGCTGGCCGAGGCCAAGACCCTGGCCGAAGCCGCCCAAGGAGCGGTCGCCCAAATTGACGCCATGCTGGGCGCCCAATCGGCGATCGCCTTTGCCGATGAATGCGGCCTCGGGGCGGAGCCGGTTTTTTACGGCACGTTCCTTCTCGATGAACGGGAGCGGAACTCGGCCGCCCGGGCGTTTCACCAACGCCGGGTCAACGGGCGGTTCACAGAAACGGACGTGGACAGCGCCGGGTACTTTGCCCCGCTGTTGCACGAAGACCACGGGTTCGGCATCCTGGGGGTCAAATTGCCAGCCACTGCGACCTTATCCCTTGGCCAACGCGATTTGCTGGACGCTTTTGCCCAGCACCTCGCGCTGGTGGTCGAACGGGCGCAATTGCGGGCAGCGGGCGAACGGGAAAAGCTCCTCGCCGAATCCGAGAAACTCCATCGGGCGCTGCTCGAAAGCGTTTCACACGAACTCCGTACGCCCCTCGCCGTCATCGCGGCCACCAGTGAGGAACTCGTGGAGGCGAAACTCCCCGGCAATACCGAATTGGCGGCGGAGATTCATGAGGCCGCCTTGCGCTTAAACCGCCTGGTGGCCAATCTGCTCGACCAGACCCGCCTCGAAAGCGGCGCCCTCCGCCCGCATGTGGACTGGTGTGACCCGCAGGACCTTATTAATGCCGCCGTCGAAAGCACCTGCGACGCCCTTGCCGGACGTCCCCTCGACATCATCATTCCAGAAGACATGCCCTTCGTGCGCGCGGACTTCGCGTTAACCGAGCAGGTGTTGACGAATCTTCTGTTGAATGCGGCGCTCCATACGCCCACGGGCGCAGAGGTCACCGTGGCAGCAGGCATTGAGCCCGGTGGACGGCGGGCGTTTTTTTCCGTGGGGGACCGTGGGCCGGGAATTCCGGCAGCATTGCGCGGCGAATTATTCAAGAGATTTACCCGCGGCGCCGCGGCGCCGCCTGGCGGATTGGGCCTGGGCTTGTCCATCGTGCAGGGATTTATTGCCGCCCAGGGCGGGGAAGTTATTTTAAGCGAAAATCCGGGCGGCGGCGCATTGGTCACTCTTTTCCTGCCGCATACCGCACCGGAAAACCCGCCTCCCGAATGACCACAAAAGCTGCCATTGCCGTATTGGTGATTGACGATGAAGTGCAAATCCTGCGCCTGCTCCGCCATGCGCTGGAAGCCGACGGCTACGAAGTGCACGAGGCCAATACGGGCAAACATGCGCTGGGCGAAGTCGCCTGCCTGCAACCCCAGGTCATCCTCCTGGATCTCGGCCTGCCCGATCTCGACGGCATCGAAGTGCTGCGGCGGTTGCGCGAATGGTCGCAGGTGCCCGTACTCATACTCACGGTGCGCAACAGCGAAAACGACGTCATTGCGGCCCTCAATGCGGGCGCCGACGATTACCTGACCAAGCCGTTTCGCGCGCGGGAGCTGCTGGCGCGATTACGGGCGATTTTGCGGCGCACCCGCACGGCCAGCGATACGCCAGTCGTGCGTTTCGGGGAAATTGAGGTGGACTTGGCCGGGCATCTGGTCCGCAAGTCCGGCGTGGATTTGCACCTCTCCGCGAAGGAATACGCCGTGCTGCGAATACTGGTGCTGAATCAGGGGCGGGTGGTGACGCACCGGCAAATCTTGCGCGAGGTGTGGGGGCCCAATGCGGAACTAAACACCCATTATCTGCGCGCGTACATGGCCCACTTGCGCAACAAGCTCGAAGTCAACGCGCGGGCTCCGGCCTATTTAAAGACCGAATCCGGCATCGGTTACCGGCTGCTGGAGGATTGACCGTCACGCCACTGGCGGTGCCAACGGCAAAGTATTGGGAACAATCGGCGCTGGCGCGGGGGCCGGGGTGGCCAAAGGCGCGGGCGAAACCGGCACTGGCGGCGACCAAAACAACTCGCTCCAGATTGACGGACGCGTGACGTTGACGGCATGGGGATCCGGATCTGCACAGCCGGAACAGGCCATGCCCAACGCCAGCACGAGGGTCGTTGATTTTGCAATTTTCATGGGAAAAAGGTATTTTTCCACCCTGCCGGCGTCAAGCCCAAGCACTGCGGGAAGGCTTGAATGCCCAATGAAAAAACATGGCGTTGGGCAATCAGGCTGGTCATGCTGGGGTCGTGGATTATGCCGAGCCCAACCCGCGCAAGCGGCTTTATATCTGCCTCGCCGTGCTAGCGGTACTGTTGGTGGTCGCCACGTTGTTTGCACGGCCGGCCTACCACGGGTTCAAACATTGGCGCGCGCTCCAACTCGTTCAGGCTTCCGACCGGGCGTTGCAGGCCCAGGATTGGCAAGGCGCCAGCGACAAGGCCGCCACCGCCATGCAGCTCTGGCCGGAAGACCTTCGCGTCATCCGCCAGGAGGCCAAGGTCCTGCGGATAGTCAATCCCAACGCGGCGCTGGCGTATTGGAATCAAGTTTGGCTGCTTTCGCATGATTTGGCCGACTTGCGGCAATTGCTGGAGCTGGCGATCAACCTCCACGATTTCGCCTTGGCCATTGCCCAGTTCCCCACGCTGCAAAAACTGGATCCGGACAATCCCCTAACCTGGATGTATGAGGGGACCATCTTCCTTTCTGAAAACCGTTATCCTGAAGCTTTGGCCGATTTCAAGAAGGTCGTGGCCAGTGGCAAGGGCCCGCCGGAGGCCCATTTCTATTATGCCCAAGCGGCCGGTTTATCTGACGACCCTGCCGAGCAAAAGGCCGGCCTCGAGCATCTCCTGGCGTTATCCAGCCGTTCGGACGAAATGGGCCGGCAGGCGCTGCATGATCTCGTGATTTACCCGCACCCGGGTGATTTGGACGTGCTGGCGCTGGCAGAGAGGCTTGAACATCATCCGCTCGCCACGCGGGACGACAAGACTTTGGTGCTCCAGATGCGGGGTGCGCTCCCGGGCACCGACGACGACAGCCTGGTCAAGGCGGTGCGCGATTTGTTTCCGGCAAATGACATCAACGCGCTGACCGAGGTGGGCTCGTGGCTGGTCAATCATAATAAGAATGACGCCGTCCTCAAATTGATTGATCCTGCCACGGCGCTCAAGCGCAGGGATCTTTTCCTCGTTCGCGCCGGTGCGATGGCCGCGTTGGGGCAGTGGGAAGCGTTGAATAAGTTGCTGGATGACCCCAAAATCCCCCTGACGGATGATTTGAAGGCGCTGTTCCAAGTTCGCTCATTGTTGGCGCTGCACAAAGACGCTGAGGCCGATCTCCTGTGGAAGCGCCTGATCAACAACCTGCGCAACCAACCGGCCAAGCTCCTCGACGTGGCCTTTTACGCGCGGAAAATGGGACTGGATGATTACGCCCGGCCGGCGCTCGAGGAATTGACCGATGTTGCCGCCCAGCGCCGCGCGGCGTATGTCGAACTGATTTCGTTGGAGCATCATGCCCACAACACAAAAGCGGTCTTTGCCGCCCTCACCAACCTGGCGAAATACTACCCAAACGACATGGTCGTGCAAAATGACCTGCGCTACATCGGCTTTCTCCTCGGCGACACCGGCGCGGATAAAATTGCCGCGGCCCGCGACCTCGCGGCGGCGCATCCAGAAATGCTTTCTTTCCGGATGACCCTTGCCGTGGGCCTCCTCCAGGCGAACCGGCCGGCGGAAGCGCTGCAGGCCTTCGACGGAATTTCTGCGGACAACTGGCCGCGACCGGTGGTGAGCCAGTGGGGCACCCTTGATGAAGGCAACGACTGGAACGCCGTTTACGTTGGCGTGCAGCGTGCCAATGGCCAGCGCGCGGAGGCGGCCAGAGTCGAAGACAAGGTCCAGCACGATGATTTGCTGCCGGAAGAACGGAATTTCTTGACCGTGCCGCTGCCGGCGGGGCATTGAATCCACCGCCCGGGCGATCGGCCCGCTTTCACCCAAACGCCCCGCGCCAGGCGGCCCACTCAAGCGGCGTTGCTGGCGGAGCTTTCACCAGGTTCTTCGCGGGGAAGGACCGGTTCATCCAAGGCCGGGAGCGGGGAGTCCGATTCATTCTCGCTGCGGAGGCGGAGCACGGGCTTGGCCTGGCCGACTATGACCGCGCCATTGATGATGACTTCCTCGATATCGGACTGGTCGGGTAGTTGAAACATGAGTTCGAGCATGATATTCTCCATGATCGAGCGGAGGGCGCGGGCGCCCGTCTTCAATTCGAGGGCCTTGGCGGCGATGGCGGCAATAGCGTCACGGGTGAACTTGAGATTCACGCCTTCCATGGCAAAGAGTTTGCCGTATTGCTTGACGAGGGCGTTCTTGGTTTCAAGCAGGATGCGCTCAAGTTCAGGCTGGGTCAGGGGGTCGAGAACCGAAACCACGGGGAGGCGGCCAATGAACTCAGGGATCATGCCAAAGCGAATGAGGTCTTCGGGCTGGACCGACTGCATCATTTCGCTGGCGGTGAGTGCGTGGGAATTATCTGCCGCCATGTTGAAGCCGAGGACTTTGGTGCCAACGCGGGCCTGGATGATTTTATCGAGGCCAATGAAGGCGCCGCCGCAGATGAAGAGAATATTCGTGGTGTCAACCTGGATGTATTCCTGGTTGGGGTGTTTGCGTCCGCCCTGCGGGGGCACATTGCAAGTGGTGCCCTCAAGAATTTTTAGCAGGGCCTGTTGCACCCCTTCGCCGGAGACGTCACGGGTGATGGAGACGTTTTCAGTCTTGCGGCCGATCTTATCAATTTCATCCACGTAAATGATGCCGCACTCAGCTTTCTTTACGTCGTAATTGGCGTTTTGCAGGAGACGGAGGACGATGTTCTCGACATCTTCACCCACGTAGCCGGCCTCGGTCAAAGTCGTGGCGTCGGCCATGGCAAAGGGAACGTCGAGGAGCTTGGCGAGGGTACGCGCGAGGAGGGTCTTGCCGCTGCCCGTGGGGCCGCAAAGGAGAATGTTGCTCTTCTCGATGTCCACATCGTTGAATTCCGGGCCGAGAGTGCGCATATCGGCAACGGCCGGATTGGTCCCCTGGCCCATGAGGCGCTTAAAGTGGTTATAAACCGCCACCGAGAGAACTTTTTTGGCCTGCTCCTGGCCCACCACGTAGGCGTCGAGGGTCTTTTTAATTTCCGCAGGTTTGACGAGCTTGAAATTGGTACGGGGTTCAGTGGGGGCGGCACCAGCGCGGAGTTCGCGGTCAATGATGGTCTTGCAAACCGTGACACAGGAGTCGCAAATGTACACGCCCGCGGGGCCCGCAATCATTTTGCGGACTTCATTGTGCGACTTTCCGCAGAACGAGCAGAAAGTCATCTTGGTGGATTTGGCCATGCGGGAAGAAGCGCATTAAACCACGAAATGCGGGATAATGGCAAAGCAAAACTAACCATGGCCCACCACCCGATTTTGACAAAAAGTTTACTTGCGCTCGGGCTTGACGACCACGTGGTCCACCAAGCCATAAGCCTGGGCCTCCTGGGCGGTCATGTAGAAGTCGCGGTCGGAATCTTTTTCGATTTGCTCGACGGTTTTGCCGGAATGGCGCGAAAGGGTTTCGTTGATGACGCGGCGCCAGCGGAGAATTTCCCTGGCGGCGATGGAAATATCGGAGGTTTGCCCGGTGGCGCCGCCGGTGGGCTGGTGCAGCATGACGCGGCTGTTGGGGAGCGCAAAGCGCTTGCCCTTCGCGCCCGCGGCGAGGAGGACGGTGGCCATGCTGGCGGCCATGCCGACGCAATAGGTGACCACATCGCAGGAGAGGAAGTTGATGGTGTCGTAAATCGCCATGCCGCCGGTGACGCTGCCGCCGGGCGAGTTGATGTAGACGTGAATGTCCTTCTTCGCATCGCTCATCTGCAGGAAGAGCATCTGCGCAATGACATCATTGGCCACCTCATCGTAAATAGGCGTACCGATGAAGATGATGCGGTCTTTGAGCAACCGGGAATAAATGTCCCAGCTGCTGACTTCGCGACCATCGCGCTCGACTACTTTGGGAAGGACGTAAGTCACAAGAATAGGAATTTATGAGGTGGGAAAAGCACGGCCATCAGGCCGCGGGCGCAACTGTGACCTTAGCCTGACTCACGACAAAATCAAGGGTCTTCGCATGCAAAATAGCGCGCTGCAGATGGGCCAGGAGCGTGCGATCTTCCTGCAGTCGTTTGACAATCTGCTCGGGGCGTTGGCGGGTCATGACGGCTTCCTGCATGATGCGGCGGTTCAAGTCGTCGTTTTCCACCTTGATGGTTTCCTTCTCAGCAATCTTGAGCAGGATCAGGAGCAGTTTGACGCGGCCGTTGGCGGCCTCGCGTGCGCCGTTGAAAAGCTCGTCCTTGCGCCTTTCAAAATCCTCTTCGGTGGCACCGGCGCGCATTTGGCGCTCCATAAAATCGCGGAGGAGGCTCTGGGTTTCGTTTTCGATGGCGCTTTCGGGCAGCGGAAAATCCACGGCGGCGTTGAGGGCTTTAACGATTTGCTCACGACTGGAACCAAGCGACTCCTGTTCGTTGCGGGACTTCAGGTCGTCGCGCACGCGTTCATGCAACTGCGCCACGTTCTCGCACTGCAGGGATTTGAGGAAGGCGTCGTCGAGGGCCGCCGGCTTTTTTTCGCGGACTTCGAGGACCTCGAGGGCATAGGTGGCGGTCTGGCCAGCGAGTGCCGGGATTTCAAAATCGGCGGGGAAGGCGTGGATCGCGTCCTTTTTGTCGCCCGTTTTCAGGCCGATGATGCCATCAATGACAGCACGGACACCAGGGGCGGCGGTGGAACCGGCTTCCTCCCAGGTACCATGCTGGGTGCCGTAGATGGTGCGGTCAGGCGCGATTTCGGCAATGGGCTTGCCGTTGAGAGTGCCGGTGTAATTGAGGCGCACAAAATCACCGGCGGCAGCGGGGCGCTCTACTACGGCATAATCGGCGCGCTGCATCCGGAGTTCGGTGATGGCTTCCTCCACATCGGCGTCAGACACTTCGCTGGGCGGCACGGTGATGGGAAGGCCTTTGTATTCCGGCAAGGCAAATTCGGGCTGAACATCCACGGTGATCTTCAACACGGCGTCTTTGCCGCTCACGACTGGGTCGCCGTCCACACCCACGGCGGCAAAGACGTCGAGTTTGGATTCCTTTACCGCATGCTCGTAGGCCTGGCTGGCGACCTTGCGCTGGAGTTCCGCGCCGATTTCCTTGGCGTATCGGCGCCGAACCATGTCAACGGGGGCCTTGCCAGGGCGAAAACCGGGCAGATTGACGGAACCGGCGAATTCGCCAAGGAGGGTTTTTTCCTCGACGGCGATTTCCGTGGCAGGCACGGTGACGACGAGCGTCTTGCGGGTGGGAGAAATTGCTTCGATGGTAAAGGTCACGGCAGAAAAGGATTCACGGCGCGAAGGTTCGCACCATGGGAAACCGTCAAGCCAACCATGCCTGGCGGGGGTGGTCAACGCTGGAATTCATGCCTGGGCGGAAGATTTTGAAATTGTTCAACCTTTGCGTGATTTGAATGCCGTTCTGGACGACTGTCGCCGACGCTCAAGCCCAGACCATAACAGGTCAATTGCCGGGTTGCGCCCATCCGGCTGGGCCCTCCATCTCTTTGGCTGCCATGGCCTAAGGAAGGTTGAGCTGATTTTGGCAAACAAGTCCAATTTCGCCAACTCGGCACACTTTTCGCTTTATCGAATGAAGTCTGGCCTTTCATTTCATCATTCGTAATTCTTAATTACCCTTCTCCATGCTATCCCGCGTTGCCGACAGTCTCTACTGGCTCAGCCGTTACATTGAACGGGCGGAGAACCTGGCGCGTTTATTGGAGGTCAATCTGCAACTGCTGCTGGATTTTTCGAACTTGGATGACGAGAAGATCAAGGATCACTGGCTGCCCATCCTGCGCGCCCTGTGCGACGAGGAGGCGTTCGCCAAGCATTATGACAAGGCGGACAGCCTGGCGGTGACTGACTTCGTGACGTTCAGCCGGGACAACCCAAATTCGATTCTTTCCTGCGTCTTTGCGGCGCGGGAAAACGCGCGGATGATCCGCGACCAGATTTCCGCGGAAATGTGGGAG
>Ga0265319_1002086_pt1 | contig 11210 bp, 7 predicted proteins | sample 4824metaG_FD_192443 | JGI IMG/M metagenome (GOLD analysis project Ga0265319, IMG submission 192443) | Rhizosphere microbial communities from Carex aquatilis grown in University of Washington, Seatle, WA, United States - 4-8-24 metaG | ecosystem: Host-associated > Plants > Roots > Rhizosphere >...
ACGGTGCAGTTTCATTATCTGGTAATGCGGCATCAAGTTTTACAACTTCAAGCGGCGGACTAACACTAACTGGTGCAGCAGCAAGTACATGGTCAACAAGCGCTGGACTATTAACAATAAATGGTCACACCGGTATAGCATTACAAGATGCCGGGTCAACGTATCTAACATTAACGACTAATCAACTACAATGGGCTCAGAGCGCGTTTACACCAGTAATCAATCAAGCTGCCGCAGTAAATAATGGAACATCATTTACTATTAGCTCTCAAAATGCCGGTGGAAGTGGTTATAACGGTGGTGATTTAATCCTAACATCTGGTGCTAAAACTGGTAGCGGATATGATGGATATATCTATTTAGAAGCTGGCGGTAATATAGAAGCATTTATTATGTCTGCCGATGCAACATCTGCTGGCGGACTTGGAATTGGTACTACACCCGGAAGTGATCCAACAATTACTCGTGGTTCTGGTATTCCAACCACAACTCAACCAAATGGAAGCCTTTTCTTACGAACTGATGGTGACGCATCATCAACCATCTATATTAGAGAAGCTGGTACATGGAGCATAATATCCGGAGCAGGCGGTACTCCAGGCGGTAGTGCTGGTGGAGATCTTAGTGGAACTTATCCTAACCCAACAGTTGCTAAGGTTGATGGAGTTGTATATCCAGCAAGCCCAAGCACAAATACTGTTCCGGTTGTAACAGCCAGTAATACTGTTACATATCAGCAAATTGCTAATGCCCAAGTTTCGGCTACAGCTAATATCGCAGTTAGCAAACTAGCTGCTGGTACGGCTGCACAACTATTACTAAATAACTCTACACCTACTCCAACTTGGACAACAGTTAGCGGAGATGCAACGATCTCGGCTACCGGTAGTGTTACAGTTATATCTTTGGACGGTTATACATTACCAAGTCCAACGCCTGGAGTTTTGCAAGAAGTTGGCGGTAATCTTGTATGGAGTACGGTAAATCTAGCATCATCAACTTATGTGTCTGGCGTTCTTCCAACTGCAAATCAAGCAGCACAATCACTCACTCTAACAGGTGATGTAACAAGTTCAGGTGGAACAACAGCATCAGCGTCCACAACGGTTGCAAAAATACAAGGCGTTGCAATTACTGGAACACCAGCTGCTGGCTATGTATTAGAAGCGACAAGCCCAACCGCAGCATCTTGGCAAGCTCTTACCAGTGTTACATTAAGTGGAGATGTAACCGGAACAACCGCATCAAACATTCTATCATCAATAGATGGTTATGCGCTTCCAAATCCGGGACAACATCAAGGCGTATTACAGTCTGCAAGCAACGGTGCATTATCTTGGAGCACAGTAAATCTTGCATCTAGCTCGTATGTGTCTGGTAATCTTCCCGTAGCAAACATTGCTCCAGGAACTTCTGCTCAAGTTTTGATGAGCAATGGAACACCAGCAACAACTTGGACAACATTAAGTGGCGATGTTACAATAAGCGCGACTGGCGCTACAACTGTAAATAGTATTAGTGGCAGCTCACCTATTGCAATATCTGCGGCAACACTAAACTTCACTGGTGGAACTGGAAACTTACAATCAAATGGAACCACGGTTGCTAGTATTACTGCTAATAAACTAATAACATCAAAAGGTATTCGAAGAAATGTAACAACAGTTAGTGGTTCAACATATACAGCACTAGCCACTGATGATATCATTGCAGCAGATCCAACCAGTAATACAATAGCAATTACATTACCGTCTTCACCAACAACAGGTGATACGCTTGTAATTAAAGATATAACTGGTCAAGCAAATACAAATAATATAACGATTACACCAGCATCCGGCAACATTGATGGAGCTAGTAACTTTGTTATAGATATGAATTATGCAAGTATTACAGTGGTATTTACAGGAGCTCAATGGAGCGTATTGTAATCAATCGATTTATACTAATGATAATATATAATAATAGGAGAATCATTGTCATATAAGGAACCACGAGCACTAACTACCGACTTTGGATTAATCAAATTATCCGGAGATCTTGCTGGCACAGCCGCATCTCCAATAGTAATAAGAATTAATACACACACGGTTGCAACACAAACTCTTGGTGCATCACAAGATGGATATGTACTGACTTGGGTGAATGCAACATCATCTTGGACTGCTGAATCTGCTCCTGGTAGTTCTGGACCAACTGGAACGGCTGGCGGAGATCTTAGTGGAACTTTTCCTAACCCAACAGTTGTAGCATTACAAACAATTCCAATTATAACAACCGCTCCAACTAACGGACAAGTGCTAACTTATGTTTCAGCCGATGGTAAATGGGAACCAAAAACAGTGACAGCAAGCGCTCCATCAATTGCTCGTACGTTTGCTTTAATGGGTGCATAAAAGGAAAATACAATGACGGATACTTTTAAAGTTTTAGGACAATTTACATCAGGAACTACTGGTTCGCTACAAACGCTATACACTGTGCCAGCAGCCACTTCAACTACCATTTCCTCAATAGCAGTATGCAATCAAAACAATAGCACCATTGCTTTTAGCGTGACAGTGAGAAGTGTTGCAGGAGCTAATGCCGATTTGTATTTATACGGTGGTTCTGTCGCAGGCGGTGTAGAATTATCTGGACCTAATACTTTTATAGCTACTTTGGGTATTACATTGGCTACCGGCGATATCATCAAGGTTCAAACCGATACAACCAACACTACGTTTCATTTATTTGGAGTTGAAGTAACTTAATCTCTAAAACTTTTTTCAACATACTAAATTTTTGATATCTATATAGGAATAATATATGTCTCAAGGTACCGCAGTAACTGTAAATAATATCAATCTGGTTTCTCTTAGTGGCGACATCACTGGCAACACTATTGATGGCTATGTTTCATCTATTAGCGGTGCTTCTCCTGTCATTATTACGCCTAACGGTCTCTCTTGGACCAGCGCGGTTACCTCTCCCACTTTGACCCAAGCTTCTTCGGCTAACCCTGGACAAAACTTAACTATACAAGCCCAAGGCACTGGCGGATCGGGATCTGGCGGTAATCTAATTTTAGCTTCCGGCACCTCTTTATTTGGTAGTACTGGTAATATCATCTTTCAGTTGGGCGCTACTACGGGTTTGACTTTGCTTCCCACTGGAACTTTGCAGTTTCCAACTACGGCTACTGCCACTATCAATCAAGCCACCTCAACTGGTGGAGCCAATAATCTCAGCATTACCGCTCAATCAGCCGGTGGTTCTGGAGACAATGGCGGATCATTAGTATTGACTTCTGGTGCCTCGACCACCACGGGTACTTCTGGTAACGTTACCATCAATACAGCTACTCCAGGTGGCGGCGGAACAGCCGGCAGTATTCTCTTTCAGATTAGCGGTACTACTCAAGCTTTCGTTAATAGTTCTGGTGTTGGCATCGGATCCACTCCTGGAACCTCACCCACTATTAGCTCTGGCTCTGGCGTTCCTTCTTCTACTCAACCAACCGGATCTGTTTATCTAAATACTACCTCATTAAATAATAGCGGTAGCGTTTACGTTCGTAATAGTAGTTGGCTACCGGCTGGATCATACATCACCTTAACTGCTCCCATAACATTTACGACCAGTACTAACACTGTTGCTACATATATTGTTGACTCTACCTCTGGTGGAAATGATGCGACCATTTTACATAATCATACCGGCGTAACTACCTACGTTATGCCGGCTCCGTCCGTTGGACGCCAAGTAGTAATTCGAGATATCACTGGTGCTATTGAAACTACAGCCACTAATGGCTCCAGCGCTAATACTGGCTTTATCACTGGAACAGGTACCAATAGCAACGTTATTTTTATCGCTCCTCATACCACTGAATCTTTTAATGGAAGCACCGGCTATTCATTAACTGGCACGGTTACCAATTCTGCTTCTACTACTATCACGGGCAGTAGTACCAAGTTCACAACTGAACTGGCTCCTGGTATGAGTATCACTTTTAGCAATCAAGCTAGTGTCTCCTATGTGGTATCAGCTATTGCTAGTGATACTTCTCTAACACTTACCACTTCTTTTACTGGAACCGGTAGTGCAGGTAATACTGCTAAAATGAATAGTTTAGCCTATTATTCTAACTATGGTACTCTCACTTTATTTTCTGATGGTACTAACTGGTTTGCTACCAGTAATAAACCACTTCGCGTTTATTTGACCGCTAATGGGACTTTTATTCCCTCTCCTGGTTGCACCGCAGCTTATTTGGTGGGTTGTGGTGGAGGTGGCGGAGGTGGTGGTGGAACTAGTGCTGGTTCTGGTGGCGGAGGTGGTGGTGGAGCTTTGCAAGCCATTATGACAGCCAACCTTACCCCTAACGTTGCTAATGGTTATGCCGTAACTATTGGTGCTGGTGGAACTGGTGGCGCCGCTGCCTCCGGTGGTAATAATGGTAATCCAGGCGGTACAACATCTTTTGGTACTTTAGCATATTTTTATGGTGCTTCCGGTGGTGGTGGAACTGGATCTGGTAATAATTCTTCAACTGGCGGACTATCTTTTACTACTGGTATCGTTGGCAATTTGAATATTTATTCATCTGTCACTTCCAATGGAAACGGATCAGCAGTAATCGGAAGTAGTGCAATCGATTCATCTATCATTGCACCATTTTTGCAAGGATCTTTCGCCATGGGTGGAAACGGTTCTTGGGGCGGCAGTTCCGCTTCTGTTAATGCTGGAATGACTAATATTACTGCAAATAATGGTACATATACGGGCGGTACAGCGGGCGGATCCTCCAATGCAGGAGGTGGAGGTGGTGCTGGACCTCAAGGTAACGGTGGTAACGGTGGTAGTGGTGTAGGCGGTTCTTCGGCAGGCGCTAATACTGGAGCAGGTGGTGGAGGAGGCGGTGTTCTTGTGACTACTGGTACAGCGGGTGGAAATGGTGGAAGTGGATATCTCTATGTATATACTTGGATGTAAAGGTCAAAATAAATGGCTCAAAGTAATATAATTTTATACGGCGATGTAATTGGTAATAGCGGTAGCAATACTGTTTATTCTATTACTGGTATTTCGCCTACCTCTACCGTACCAGTCAGTGCCGCTACTTTACAATGGCTGGCTACCACGGCTTCACCAACTTTGGGACAATTTACTAATGCTTATGTAGCTGGACAAAACTTAACAGTTCAGGCGCAAGGAAGCACTTTTACTGCTGCCAACGGGGGTAATTTAGTTTTAGCTTCTGGTACTACTTCTTCTGGAACAGTCGGTAATATTCAATTACAACTTGGCAATACTACGGGTCTTACATTACTAGCTACTGGAACTTTACAATTTGGTGCATCCATCACTGGCGGTATTACGCAAGCCACCGCTACAGGAACCGGAGCTAATTTAAATATTACCGCTCAATCGGCTGGTGCTACTGGTAACAGCGGAGGGTCTTTACTCTTAACTTCAGGAGCTTCTACTACTACCGGTACTTCTGGTAACGTTACTTTTAACACTGGCACACCGGGTACGGGCGGTACAACTGGCAGTATTCTATTTCAAATTAGCGGAACTACACAATCTTTCGTGGCTGGATTGACAGCAAGTTCCGGCTTGGGTATCGGATCTACTCCGGGCACTTCACCCACCATTACCTCTGGATCTGGTACACCATCTGCTACTCAAACGAGCGGGTCTCTTTATCTAAATACTAGCTCTACCAATACTGGTTTATACACTCGACAAAATAGTGCCTGGTCCCAAATTTTTCCATCTTCAAGTATTAGTGCAATAATAGCCCCTGTTAATCAAACGATTAACACAAACACATCTCACTCTATTTATACTATTGATTCGGTTGGTAGTTATGACGGCGTTATTTTGCATAATCGTTCTGGGTCTGCTACTACTTATATGATGCCAGCCCCAACTGCTGGGCGACAGATCATTATTCGAGATATCACTGGAACTATAGAAACGACTGGGACCGGAGCTGGTGGTTTTATCACGGGAGCTACGGCTGGTACTAACACTAGTAACGTTATTTTCATCGCCCCTCACGGTACTGAATCTTTTAACGGCAATGCTGGTTTTACTTTAAGCGGGGGTTCTACTTTTACTGTTACCAATGGATCTGCTACTGTTACTGCTACTGGATCTTCATTTACTACTCAATTAGCTCCTGGTATGAGTATCACTTTCGGAGCTCAATCTGGTACTTCTTATACTATCCTCAGTATTGCTTCCAATACCTCTTTGACGCTTGCTACCAACTATACTGGTACTAGTACCATTACCTCTACTGCCACTATGAATAGTCTTGCTTATTATGCCAATTATGGCACTATAACTTTGTATAGTGATGGTACCAATTGGTTTGCTTCCAGCAATAAACCTCTTCGCGCTTACCTAACTAATAGTTCGGGAACTTTCTTCGTTTCACCAGGCATCACTAACGCTTACATTACGGCGGCTGGAGGCGGTGGTGGCGGTGGAGGTGGAACTAGCACTGGTTCTGGTGGTGGAGGTGGTGGTGGCTCTATCCAATCTACCACTAATATTACCGTTGCAGCCAACACTTCCTATACCGTTGCTATTGGTGCTGGTGGAACTGCTGGTACTGGGGCAGTTGCTGGTGGAGCTGGAGGAACTACTTCTTTTGCCACTTTGGCTTACTTTTATGGTGCTTCCGGCGGGGGATTTACCTCTGCATCCCTCACTTATGCTTGTGTGTTATCCATTTACTAGTAATGGTAGTACCAACGTTTATTCTTCTGTGTTCTACGCCGGTACTGGCGCGAGTGTAATTGCTACTAACACTAATACTGCTATAGGCAGTGGCACTTTATATGGACAATTATCAATGGGTGGCTCCGGTGCCTATACTGGCATAACTTCTTTTGCCGGATTTGGCAATCTTACCGGTAACGGATCTTATGTCGGAGGCGCTGCTGGCGGTACTTTCGGTGGTGGAGGCGGTGGAGCTGGACCTCAAAGTGCTGGTGCGGCAGGTGGCGCTTCTGGAGCAGGTGGTTCTTCGGCTAGTGCCAATACTGGAGCAGGTGGCGGTGGTGGTGGCGGCAATGCAAGCACTACGGGTGGTACGGGTGGAAGTGGATATCTATACTTATTAATGTATATGTAATGAGGAACGAGTAAATGAATATAAATGGCATAATGGTAGCTGGTGATCTGGCAGGAAGTAGCGATTCTAATGTCGTTGTTTCTATTAGCGGAACATCTCCAATCAACATAACCCCCAACGCATTACAATGGGCTATCAGCACGACTATTCCTGTCCTTAGTCAAACTGCTTCTGCCACGGCTGCTGGACAAGCTTTGACAATTCAAGCCCAAGGTAGCACTGGTTCTGGCACTAATGGCGGTAATTTAGTTTTAGCCTCAGGTCCTTCTGCATCTGGGACTGTTGGTAGCGTTCAATTACAATCTGGCATTATCACTAATTTGTCTTTAACCTCTGCTGGTTCTTTACAATTTGGATCAACTGTTACCGCACCTACCGTTACTCAAGCCGCTGCTTCAGCTACTGGTGGCAATTTGAGTATCACTGCTCAATCGGCCGGTGGCACCACTAACAATGGCGGCTCTTTAATTTTAACTTCTGGAGCATCCTTTACCACTGGTACTGCTGGTAACGTTACCATCAATACAGCTACTCCAGGCGGAGCTAATCCGGGTAATATTCTTTTCCAAATTAGCGGTACTACTCAAGCCTTCGTTACCACTAATACCAGCGGAGCTGGATTAGGCATTGGTTCTACTCCGGGAACTTCACCTACTCTCACTTCAGGTTCTGGGGCTCCGTCATCCACGCAACCCAATGGATCTCTATACCTAAATACTAGTTCGAGCACAAATTCCGTTTATACCCGACAAAATGGATCATGGTTTTCTTTATCTGCCACTGGTAGTCAAATTACTCCGCTGATCGAAACAATTGCGACAAACACCTCTAATTCTATCTATACAGTAGACACAACGAGTGGAAGTCCTGACGGTGTAATTTTACATAATTATACTGCTAGTACAACTGGCTACACGTATATAATGCCAGCTCCAACTGCTGGGCGACAGATCATTATTAGAGATATTACTGGCGGTATCGAAAGTGCCAATACAGGTGGATACATAACCGGATCTGCCACGTCAAGTAAAGTTATTTTTATCGCCCCTCACGGTGTAGAATCTTTCAATGGAAGCTCGGGTTTTTCTTTAACCGGAACATCTACTTCGACTACTGCTTTTACTACCCTTACTGGAAGCAGTACCTTATTCACTACTCAATTAGCTCCTGGTATGAGTATTGTATTTAGCACACAACCTACTGTTTCTTATACTGTGACGGCTATCGCTAACTCAAACTCTTGTACCATTACTCCAGCTTATTCTGGCGCTAGTGCATCTGGTGCCACTATGAAAATGAACAGTTTAGCTTATTACGCTAACAATGGTACATTGACTCTTATTAGTAATGGCACTAACTGGTTTGCTTCTAGTAACAAGCCACTTCGTGCTTATATCACTACTTCGGCTGGACTTTTTATTCCCTCGCCTGGATGTACCAGCACTACTATAATTGGTTGTGGTGGCGGTGGTGGTGGTGCTAGTCAGAACGCCGCCAATCAAACCGGAGCTGGAGGAGGAGGTGCTTTACAATCTCTTGTGAATACGAGCATCACTCCAAATACGTCCTACACGGTGACTATTGGTGCTGGTGGCAACGCTGGCATTACTGGTAGTACAGGCGGAACAACATCTTTCGGTACTATAGCCTATTTTTATGGAGCATCTGGTGCAGGAGGCGGTCTATCAGGATCAACAGTTTCTGGTGGCTATCCATTTAATAATGCGGGTTCCAATGTTTATAGTGACACAGTATCTGGTTTAGGTGCTGCGTCTGTTTCTTCTGGAACCACGATTACTTCCGTCAACATGCCTGGAATGATGGGCATGGGAGCAGGATCTGTTTCTGGTGCAAGTGCATCTGGATTTAATAATATCATGGGAAATGGATCCTACACTGGCGGAACCACTACTAATGGAGGTGGTGGAGGCGCTGGACCACAAGGTAATGGCGGGAATGGTGCGAATGCAACTGGGGGCGGTTCAGCCGCCGCTAATACTGGAGCTGGTGGTGGCGGTAATTTTGGTGCTAGTACAGCCGGAGCCGGTGGTTCAGGTTATCTCTATCTTCTACTTACTATGTAAGGTTTAACAATGACTTTAACTATCAATCTAACTGGTGATGTGGTCGGCACTAATAATGGAAATGTAGTTATTTCCATCAATAGTAGCGGTCCATTTACTATGGCACCATCGATATTACAATGGAATAGTGGAGTTACTTCTCCTACTCTAACACAAGCATCTACTACCAATACTATCGGACAGAATCTAACCATTCAAGCCCAAAGCACAACTAATTCAGGAGCTACCGCCGGTAATCTTAACTTAGCTGGTGGCACCGCCTCAACAACTGCCGGTACAGGCGACGTCAATATTCAAGGCGGTTCGCCAACTACATTGGTCAATATCGTCACCTTCAATGCCACCGACTTCGACAACGACGGTTTGGTGGAGACAATGGGGATCGGTTCTACCTTGGTCTCTCCTCGAATTTACCAAATAACTGGCACCAGCACTGGCAATAATCTGACCATCCAAGCTCAGAACGCAGCAGGCACCAATAAAAATGGTGGAAGTCTCATCTTACAAGGTGGCACTGCTACTGGCACTGGAACCACTGGTGGTATCGTTCCATCAGTTCAAGTCCGAACTAATACTTCTAATTCCACTTACACTATCGATAGTACCGGTGGTGGTAGCGATTATCATATTCTACACAATAACACTGGCACCGTTTCTTACGTCATGCCAGCTCCGACTGCAGGACGAGAATTGTTTCTTCGAGATATTACCGGTGCCGTGAATACTACTAACGTCTTCTTGGTTCCCCACGCCGCAGAAAAATTCAATACCTCTACTGGATATATTATGTCTGGCACTTTCAGTATTACTAACGGCAGTACTTCTGTCACAGCTAACACTACACAAGCCGGTATTTTAGCAGCTGGAATGAGCATCGTTTTTGGAACGGATACTAAAAGTTATATTGTCTCTGCTTTTAATGGTACTACTGGAATTACATTAGCATCATCTTATACCGGGACTACTAATACAGTTGCTACTGGAACTATCAATAGCTTAACTTTTGCAGCTAATTATGGAGTTTTACGAATTGTAAGTGATGGAACTAACTGGTATGCCAAAGGTGATGGCACACTCACAATAATTTCATATAATGCTAATGGGACTTGGATTTCTCCTCAGGGAGTTACATCTGTTACCGCAACTGGTTTTGGAGGTGGTGGAAGCGGTGGATCTGGCGGAAGTAATACAACACAAGCATCTGGTGGTGGCGGCGGAGGAGGCTCATTACAATCAACAATAACAGTTTCAATAACACCATCTACAGCATATTTAGTCAATATTGGTATAGGCGGTAGTACAGTTGCAGCCGTTACTAATTCTGCTGGTGCTGTTGGGCAAGTAGGCGGAGATACAACTTTTGGAAATTCATTATTAATATTTCCTGGCGCCTCTGGTGGAGGAGCGGGTACTATTACAGGTGGTACTATGGTAAGCGGTGGTTTATGTAATAAATCTGTAACTGCATCAAATGCTTATGGTGCTGTAAATTTTGGAGGACCAATTTCTGCCACAGGCTCAACTGGGGTTGGCACAGGCGTTGGGGCGCCAGCAGGCGGCGGCTCTTCCTCTCTAACTACTGTTGGTGGTAATGGCAATGCTAATATTGCAAATAATGGTGCCTATTTTCCTGGGACAGGCGGAAATGCTGGTGGTAGTTCTCAATCAGGCGGCGGCGGAGGTGGAGGACAAGGGCCAGGTGGAAGTGGCGGAAACGGTGGAGCCGGAAGTGTAAGCACCAGTGCTACCTCTGGTAGTTCCGCAGCTAATAACAGTGGCGCTGGTGGAGGCGGTGGAGGTGGAGCTAGAAATAGTGCTCAGGCTTCCGGAGCTGGTGGTGCAGGCGGTTCTGGTTTCTTAAGTATTAGTTATTCATTATAAAATCACACACTAATCCACATACCGCCATCCCATACAACCGTAATTCCCTCATAATTCACAGCTATTATATACGTGGCAGCCCCATCAATCATATTGCCATTACCATCAAC
>Ga0265319_1002087_pt1 | contig 11210 bp, 19 predicted proteins | sample 4824metaG_FD_192443 | JGI IMG/M metagenome (GOLD analysis project Ga0265319, IMG submission 192443) | Rhizosphere microbial communities from Carex aquatilis grown in University of Washington, Seatle, WA, United States - 4-8-24 metaG | ecosystem: Host-associated > Plants > Roots > Rhizosphere >...
CGTCGAGGGTAACGCGGTGCACGACCCATTGCGCCAGGCACTTGGGATCGAGCTTGGTGTCAGCCTCCTGGCCGGGGCCGCGGTAGTTTTCCGCGAAGATCTTGTGGACCAGGTCGCCCTTGCCGTTCGGCGTGGTGATGATGCGGGCCTTCTTCACGCCGCCGCGCAGCGGGTTGGTGATCGAGGGCAGGATCGCGCGCCAGGTGAGCTTCAGGTTCTCGAAGAACGCCGCCTCGGTGAGCAGCACGTTGGCCGAGAAGCCGCGCACGGTGTCGGGCTTGCCCGGCACCGCGATGACGCGAGAGCCGTTCGAGAAGATCACTTCGGCGGACTTGAGCAGCGCCTCCGGGTGGGCGGACTCGCGCGTGACGATCTGGTCCGCGATAGCCAACTTGTAGGCCTCCGTCCACTCCTTGACCTTGCCGAGCGTCTCCAGGCTCTGGCGCTCGGAGGGCGCTGCGATCAGCCAGGGGCACTTCGGCAGCGTCATGCAGTCGTTCACGATCTCCTCGGAGGCCGAGAAGTCCTTGCCCGTCTGCCGCGACCAGAGGCCGAGCTTGAAGCGCGACTTGTCCTCCACCCAGGTGCGCTGGTAGGGCAGCAGGATCTCGCGGGGTGATACGATGCGGTCGCTCATGAGCCTCCGAAGATCTGGCGGTAGCGGCGCAGCTGCTCCTCGGGCGAAAGGTCCTTGTCCCCGGCCACCTGCTTCGCCTGGTCCGCCAGGGCGGCCTTGGCCTCGAGGATCTTCACCTTGCGCTTGTCCAGCTCCAGGCGCTCCTGGTTGAGCGAGTGCCGGTGCGAGTTGCCGAGGATCTTCGCCAGGGTGCTCAGCGCCTTGAAATCCGTCCGCTGGTCCGCGGCCGCCTCGAAGAGCAGCTGCTGGATGCGCTTGATCGCCGCCGGCTCGAAGTTCCCCTCGGCCGCCTTCGCAAAGTCGTCCGCGATCCCCCGCGAGCGCGCGTACTTCCACGGCAGCGCCACCGAGTGATAGAAGTCCGAGAAGGTGGAGTCCGACGAGACCAGCACGCCGAACCGTGCGCCCACGCGCTTGCGCGCCTCCTCGTAGCTGACGTTCTCCTCCGTCAGCCAGCGGGCCAGCTCGTCCTTCTGCTTCGTCGGCAGGCTGTCGAGTTTCGAGTCGGAGCGCGGTTTCTTTTTCATGCACGGTGGCGCTCCTCGCTGGTGATGCCGGGCGACCGGGCTGACGGGCCAGACGGTCCGGCCGCCCGGCGATCATCAATCGCGACAGGAGGCGCGCCGCGAAATTTATTGCCGGCGCCGCTACCCCTAACGGCGCCGGCGGTCGTAACCCCATAAATCCCGCTGAGCGGGAAAGTGTCGTTCACGCCGAGAGCACTTCCACGAGCAGGTGGCAATGAAGCGCGGTATTTTTTCTCGGCATAGTGAGCTGCGGCGTGAACGAAAAGTGCCTGGTCCTCTCTGGCCCCAAAGGTGGCTCGAAGCACACTATGCGGAGGGGTTGCAACGGCCGTGCAGGATCTCTGCCCATCCGTGACCAGGGCTCGGACTTCCCCGCTGCAGCAGGGCTGTACCCCACCGGCCCGAGCGGTGGGAAAGGACATGCACAGCCACAGCAAAAAGGCTGTATAGGCGCTCAACGCGCCGCGCGGCTGTGCATGCAAAAGGAAGGGGAAGGCGGCAAAGTTCACAGGCCCTCCTCCTGGAGCGCGCTCGCGCCGAGCGCGGTGATGCGCCAGCGCTTCGTGCCCAGCGCGGTTGTGAACCGGGTGGCGTGGCTCTCGTCGGCGAGATCCCGCAGCGCCTTCTCCAGCTCGGGCACCGCCAGCTCGCGATGCCGGCCGCGCCGCATGTCGGTGCGCAGGTCCTCGGCCGCGGCGCCGAACTGGCCGGCTGCGCGCAGCGCGAGGAGAAGATCGGTGTGGAGCTGGCTCATCTCAGATCAGCCCCTTGGTTTCGCGTAACAGCCGGATCGTGCGCTCCGGCACGCCGTCGATGCGTTCGTTTGCCCGCTTCACGTCCTGTTTCACCTCGGTGAGGTCGTTGGACTGCTTCTCGTTTTCCGTCCTGATCGATGAAACCGTCGACTGGATGGTCGCGATCTCTTCATGGATCTTCTTGCGGGCGCCGCGCTCGCGGCCGAGCTCCTCGTCCATCTTTGAGGCGAGGGCGTTCAACTCCGGCACCGTGGCAAAGGCGTGCGACTCCTGGACCTCCAGCGGCTGCGGGAGCGCGGCACTGGCCGGCTTGCGGATCTCCTTCAGCGCCCAGAGGCCACCGAGCACGGTGCAGCAGAACCCGCCGAGGTAGAAAAGCACACTCAGCCAGGAGGCGAGCTGGATGGCTTCAGGCGAGGTGTCGGCGAGGATCGGTGTCATTTGTTTTTCGGTTCCCGGCCCATGCGGTGCCAGGTGTTCATGAGGATGAAATCTTGCAGCGCCTCGGCGGTGATCGCGTAGCCGCCGGCATCGCGTGTGATCCCGTAGTCCGCCGGCAGCGCCGGGAGGAATTCGCGGCCGTAGATCCCGATCAGCTCGTTGTAGCGGTCGCGGGCGTGCGGCGTGATGAGCGCACCGGCATTGCCCGGCAGCATCGCGATCAGGCCGCTGTTCTGCGCGCCCTGATCAAAGCTCGCCTGGTGCGCCTCCACCGCGGCCGGCGTGACGGTGCTCGTGCAGCCGCAGATCGCGTAGAGCAGCGCCCAGAGGGCCAGCACACCGAAGACGACGCGCCAGGTACGGTCGAACATGCACTCCGGGCAGCGGCAGTTTTTCCAGGTGCTCATTCGGCGAGGTCCTTCTGGAGATCCGCGACGTTGCCGGTGGCGATGGCCTTGGTCGCGTCGTCCTTGATCTGCTGGTCGGTCTGGCCCTGGGCGCGCGCCTGCATGTCGGGCGCGTTCTTTTCCGCGTCGCGCTGCGCTTCGTAGCCGAAGTAAGCGGCGACGGCCTTGAGTCCATTGGCGATGGCGGAGAGCAGGCCCATGGTCAGGATCTCGGCGTGGCTGCGACGGCCGCGGCGATGCCATCGGCGGCGGCGGCGAGAAAGAGTTTCACGTCAGGCCTGATCGCGGCATTGGCGTTGCCCTGGTAGTTTTTCGCGTAGCGCGCCCAGGCGGCGTTGATCAGCGCTGTCACCGTCTTCTGATCCTTCACCGAAAATCCCTGGGCCTTGGCCGCGGCGGTCGCGACCAGCGCGGCGACATTGTCCGGCGTGAGAGTATCGCCGGTGAAAGTTCCGAGGGTGGCTCCAAGCGCCTGGGCGGCGGGGATGTAGTCGGGATTGTTGGCCAGTACCGGCGCCAGGCCGAGCGAGAGGAAGTCGCCCACACCATTGGCCCAGGATTGCTCGCTGGAGGTGGGCACACCGGTCGAGGTGCTGCTGACGCAGCCGGGAAGAAAGCAAAGCGCGAAGAGCGCTGCGACATGGACCAGGGCGATGATGAGGGCGGGCTTTTTCATGGTGGTGAGCGGCGGGGATTAACCCGCCTGGTGGCGGATTAAGATGTGGCGGCCGGCGTGGGCGCGGGCGCGGCCGGCGGCGGCATGGAGGCGGGCGTGGGGTTCTTCTTCAGGAAGCTCGCGATGTAGATCGCGCCGCCCAAGAGGACGGAGAGCACCAGCTGCTTCAGCGTGACGGCCGGGAGGGTGGCGGCGCTGGTCTGCGCGACGGCGTTGCCGCCGACCACGATGAGGAAGGAGTCCGAGGCTCCCTCGATGAACTCGGAGACGGCCGCATTGGCCCAGAGGTAGATTTGTTTCTTGTTCATAGAGTCATCACGGTGAGTTTCCGCGGAGCCACCTCGCACGGCGGGTTGGTGAGGCGCAGGAAGCCGCGCGCGATATGCGCGGGCACGATGAACTGCGCCGGGCCCTCGGCCGTGCGCATGAGCAGGTGCCAGTCGCCGCCCTTGAGCAGCGACACGCTGGCGGCTGAGACATGGAAGAACGGTCCGGTCACCCGCCGGCCACGGCCCTGCCCTGATCCCGCGCGATTGACGACGGGAGGGTTTTTTGCGAGGGTCTCGGCTGTCGAGAGATCGGGTGTCTGCGCCACGCGCCGACACTACCGAGAAGCGCCTCCGGGGCCTATGACCCCATCGTCAGCATCGTATCTATCCGGCTATTTCGCTGGTTCACTCAGAAACCCCGGCCTTTGCCAATGGGGTGTGCGCCCATCAGGGAAACACCTACCTCTTGGTTGCGATGGCGATGATGATGGCCACTATTGCGCCAACGATGACCAGGACCAGAAGCACGGTGGTTATGGATGTCTTGCCTGGATCGTCCTTGATATAGTTCGCCGAACTAGACGGCGGGGTTACTTCTGCATTCGAAATAGTTGGGCGTGCATGCCTGGCGATCTGCTCCAGCAAAGCCGTCTGCTTTTCGCTGGATTTGCCTAGGCTCTCCAGGTGTTCAAGAATCGCCGCGCCCGATCCTGCGATGGCGAATATGATGAATCCGCAAGCAGCCTCGATCTCATGGATCGCTGATTGGGCGACGAAAAGCAGGAGGCATCCAAGAATAAAACTGAGCACTGCGAATATTGAAAGGGCCGCCCTCATGGTTAATGCCAGGTATAGGCTGTCCCGTCTTTGATTACCGCGCCGTCGCGCATGATGAAACGGTAGGTCTCGAAGCCGGTGTAGCCACCATAACCGTTCTTCGCATTGATCATTGCAGTGACCTTGTAGCCGGCGACGTCGAGCTGGCCACCATCTATCGGTGCCTTGGCCACCCAGTAGACCTCGGGCTCACCCACAAATTTATAGATGGCGGAAGGAGCGTCCTTCAGGCGCGGCTCCATGTAGGCCTTGATGACGTCCTGGTAGTTCGCCGGCGGCGGTGTGCCGTAGCCGATGGCTTCGGCCTGTTTCGCGAGATCATCATGGGGAACATGGGTGCAGCCAGCGAAGAGTGCCGCAGCGAGGAGTGACCCGAAGAGTGAAAGTGTTTTTGTGATCATGAGGCTCGGCTTGTTGAAAGTCAGACGCTGCGGACCAGTTCGCGTACTGGGTAGATCCAATGAAATTCTTTTGGATCGTAGTCCTGGGTTGGGTAGATCTCCGGCCGAAGACTCGCGAGCTGGATGCGACCGTCTTTTAGTTTATGGTAGATCCTCAGCTGGACTGCGTCGTCAGCGAACTTGGCGACAACTGGCTTACTGTTGCGTGGCTCATTACTAGGCTCGCAGATCACCTTATCGCCCGGAAGGAAGGTTGGCCACATTGAGTCTCCTTCGATGGTCAGCGCAAAGGCTCGTCGATCTGTGCTGTTCGTCGCTACCTTGCCTTGGAAATGTCTCGGCATCTCTTCGTAGGTCGCGGCCACGCCCGCATGCGTCCACGAAATTACAGGAACTTCCCTGACGGCTGTATATCCTGCCTGTTGCTCCTCTACAGTCGTTGGCCCTGGATCTGTATTTCCTTCCATCAACCAGCCGAGGGTCACGCCTAACAATTTGGCCAGTTCGTGGCGCTCGCGCTTCCTGGGATAGTTCAGCCCCTGGAACCAGTTTCCGACCGTCTGCGGCTTGGCTCCGAGCCGGGCCGCAATCTCCACCTGGCGCAAATCGACCTTCTCGGCCGCGGCATTTAGCCGCCAGGCGAAGTCCCGAAGCATTTCAGTATTATCGGGAGAATCTGTATTTTCTGCTTGCACGGCTGTAGTCCATCTGTAGAAATGTTCTACAGAAAAACAGAAACCCCGTGGCTCCGTCAAAACAAAAAGTAGACCCCCGCCGTATCCGCGCTGCGCTGACTCTCACAAAGTCCAGTGTGCCAAAGATCGCCCGAGCTTACGGGTGCAGCGATAAAACTCTTTACGCGGTGCTGGATGGTGCTCGTCCGGGCAACAATAAGAACGTCCGCAAGGCCGTTGCCTTCATGGAGCAGCTGGTCGGGGAGGTGCTCAGTGCATAAGCCCGCCGCCATCATCGCGGAGTTTGTAATGGAGCGTCTCGAAGGTGAGACGATTGCCCGCCGTATTCTGCTCAATCGCGCTCTCTCTGCGCTGACGGTGGATATTCAGGAGCAGAAATCCCTGAACCAGATGGCCGATGAACTCGAAGCCATCCAGCGCAAGCACCAGCAGCTCCTGCTCGATTTCAAGCGGAGGGCGCAGGGATGAGCACCGCCGAGCAGCTGGCCTTCCCGTTCTCCAGCCTGGATTTTCCCGGCCGGACGAACATGAGCCTGGACGAGATCTCGCTCCGGCTCGGCTGCTCGGTTGACCACCTGCTCAATGAATGCGAGCACGGCGCGCTCTGCGGTCTCGACCTGAAGGGTGCCAAAGCCACGCGGCGTTTCGTGCGCGTGCCCATCGAGAGTTATCGCGCCTACGTGGTCTCGCGCATGACCGGCCCGTTCCGCCGCGACTTCATCCGCGACCTCCCGCGCGAGGTCCAGCACGAGCTGCTCGTCCAACTGAAGGAGGCGCTGAAGTCATGAACCGCGCCTACCGCATCGCCTCCCTCCACATGCTGGTCGCCAACGACCGGGCGCGCGTCGCCTGGCTCGGCGTGATGCTCGACGAGTTCCCGGATGACTGCCTGCCGGATAATTTCCACGCCCAGTGCGTCCTCGCCCGCCAGATCCTGCGCTCCCGCGAGGACGAGCTGGCCGAACTCCTTACGCCGGCTGCAGCCGCCGCCCACCCCAAGTCGGGCCTAGCAGGTTCCTTGGTCACCTCGGGCGCGGCGCAGCCGGCGGCAACTTTCTGACCCATGTCCAAACCCGAAGCCAAATCCGCGGTCCTCGCCGTCTTCAGCAGCAACGCCATCGCGCCATCCAAGCGCGACAAAATGATCGAGGCCGCCAAGGCCCAGCTCGACACCCTTGTCGGCCAGCGCGCCCAGGGACCTTATCGGGCCATCGCGCTCGGCATGCTGCTCCATCAATTGAAGGCCGGCACCAAGCACGGCGAGTGGATGCCCCTCTATGAGCAAATTTTGAAGTCTTCAAAATTTGTCACCGCGAGCACCGCCGCGACTTACTGCTCCCAGTGGATGCGGCTCGCCACCGAGTTTCTCGTCGAGGCCGAAGCTGCGAAGCCGGAATATATCGCCCTGGCCGGCACCGAGCTGAGCCTGAACACGAAGGACGCCACCGAGCGGGCCTTCATGGAGAAGCTGAATGCCTTTGTGGACGGCCGCTCGCTAGACGAGCTCCTCACCGATCTCAATCTGCGCAACGCCGCCGAAAAGAAGAAGCGCAAGCTGGGCAAGGGCGAGGCGGCTGAGGCCACCGCCCACACCGTGACCGTGCAGGACCGCTTCAACGAGCTTGACCAGGCCCTGCAGGCGGCCCGCAAGGGCGCCGCGGACAAGGCCGTCTGGATGAGCTTCTCGAAGCAGCAGCACGAGGACCTCCGCGCCACGGCCGTGGCCACCGCCGATTTCATCACCGACCTCTACGTCAAGACCCACGGCCGCAAGAAGGCCTGAACCCATTTCCGCCATGAACGACTCCAGCTCACAGCTAACCACCTCGGATGCCGCGCCGCTTTCCCCGGCCGTCGCCGAGATGATCCCCTTCGCCCACCACGCCGACTGGCTGGCCCTGCCGCATGACGAGCGCGAGCGCGTGAAGGAGATGCTCGGGATCTTCACCACGGTGAAGTCCGACCCGCGCGGCGTCGTCTCCTCCCTCCGCTCCATCGCCCAGGCCAACGCCGGCCGGCGCGGCTGGTCCTTCTGCAATCTCCGCACGCTCTTCTACGGCTGGCTCTCCGCGAGCAGCGACTGGCGCGTGCTTGCCCGCAACTACGGGCACGACACCAGCCTGCCGGCCGGGTTCATCGACCACCTGCGCACCCTCTGCCTGAAGGAGCATCGCAGCCGCAAGCAGGCCATCGAGAAGATCCGCACCGCCTGGCGCGCGGGCGAGACGGTCCCCGGCTACGGCACCTGGCGCGAGTGGTTCGCCGCCCGCTGGCCGGATCGCGAGGTGCCGCGGGCCTTCGCGGGCGACTACCCCGAGGGCTGGAGCAATTCCAACCTGTATCTCCACATGCCGCCGCCCGCCCAGCAGGCGCTCGCCACCCGCGGCTTCGCCGCCGCCCACGGCCAGATCCCGCACGTCATCCGAGATACCAGCACCCTGCGGCCGCTGGAGATGATCGTGTTCGATGACTTCGAGTGCGACACCCTCTGCGTCTTCCAGCGCCGCGTGGTCCGCGTGCGCGGCGTCCTCGCCATCGACGTGGCCACGCGCCGCAAGCTCGCGGTCGGCTTCAAGCCGCTCCTCACCGACGACGAGGGCAAGAAGCGCGCCATCACCCGCGCCGACGTCCAGTTCCTCATCAAGCAGATTTTCGTGCGCTACGGCGTGCCGGCCGGCTACCCGGTCACGCTCCTGGTCGAGAATGCCGCCGCCGCCATCGGCGAGGGCCTGGAGGCCGCGCTGGAAATGTTCTTCCACGGCCAGGTCCGCGTCCAGCGGACAAACATGCTGGAGCACAAGACGCTCGCCAACGGTTTCGTCGAGAGCGGCGGCCGGCCCTGGGAGAAGGGCTGGATCGAGAGCGCCTTCAACCTCATGCACAACCTGGCCGGATCGCAGCCAGGGCAGAAGGGCGCCCGCTACGATCTCGCCCCGGCCAGCACCGCCGCCCGCGTCGCTTATTGCGAAGGCCTGCTGAGCGACAAGCTCGGCCTCACCGACGCGCAGATCGCCCAGTTCCAGCTGCCGATTGAAAACTTCGACACGCTGCAGACGGCCTACGAGCAGATCTTCGACCTCATGGACAACCGCACCGAGCACAAGCTGCTCGGCTTCGACCAGGTCAGCGAATGGTGCCGCGGCACCGGCGATGCCTGGCATCCGATGCCGGAGATCGTCGCGCTGCCCCGCGAGCAGCAGCTCGGCCTGGAGGTCCGCTCCCGCATGGAGTCGCCCCTGGAGCGCTGGTCCAGGCTCGCGGCCGCCTGCGCCTTCGTGAAGGTGCCGGAGTTCTTCGTCGCCCTCCTCGCGTTCACGCCGCGCCGGATCGCAGTCAGCAATCGCAAGGTCACCTTCACGCATGCCGGCACCGGCTTCACCTACCTCGACACCGAGGGCTGCCTGAAGGCTCTGCCCGAGGGCGCCAAGCTTCTCGGCTACTTCGACGAGACGGCGCCCGGCCGGCTCTACCTCACCGACCTGAAGGGCCGCGCGGTCGGCGTCCTCAAGCACAACGCGCCCGCTGACATCAAGGACCCGGAGGCCATCAGCGAGGCCGCCGCCCTGGTGAAGGAGTTCTTCCACGCCCAGGTCCAAGGCCCGGTGCGCGAGCTGCTCGCCGCCGAGGACACGCGCCTCGCGGCCGCCCAGGCCCACAACGACACCCGCCTCGCGGAGTTCCGGCCGGATCTCCCGAAGGCCAAGCGCCTCACGCTCTCGCGCCAGCTGGCCGACGACAAGGTCACCACGACGCCCGACCAGCGCTTCGCCGACGCCACGGCCGCCGGGGCCGCCATCGCCCAGGCCGCCACCCAGCAGGCCGACGAGGCCCGCCGCCGCACCTCCGCCCGCAAGCCCAAGGGCGACCTCGGCACCCTGATCGATCATCAGGCCCCCGCGGCCGGCGACGCCGATCTCGACCGCCTCATGTGAATTTAACCCCGTCCGTAACCTCAGCCCATAATCCCATGACCCTCGTAACCACAGAAGCCCCCGCCACCACCGAACAGTGGACCGGCACCAACCTCGCCGGCGACGTCGTCGAGCAAGGCATCAAGAAGCACCGTCCGGAGTTCCACGGCGATCTCCGCTGGTGGTATCGCTACAGCCTGGACAAGAAGATGACCCAGGCCGAATGCGCCACCGACCTCGGCGTCGACGGCGGCACCTATTCCCGCGTCATGCGCGGCGAATACAAGACCGAGGGCGGCGGGCTGCTGCCGCCGCCGGCGAAGATGCTCTCGCGCATCCGCGTGCTCCGCGCCCAGCTCCGCATCGCCACCGAGGAGCAGAGCAAGAACCGGGTGATGACGCAGACCGTGAAGGAGATCAACCTCGTCTGCCGCAAGGCCTGGGCCGACCACCAGATCGCCTTCGTCTTCGGCAACTCCCACATCGGCAAGACCGAGGCCCTGATCTGGTTCCGCGACGAGAACAACCACGGCGCCACGATCTACGTCGACCTCCAGGGCGTGCGCGGCGTCCAGGATCTCTACCGCGAGTTCGCCCGTGCGCTCGGCATCAGCCCCGACGTCGCGCCGATCCGGCTGCAGGCCCGCGTCCTCGCCACCATCGACAAGAGCAACCTCGTTCTGGTCGATGAGTTTCACGCCATCACCCACAGCTACCAGAAGGGCTCGTCCATCGCCATGGTCAACGCCCTCAAGTCCATCAAGGACCGCACCGGCTGCGCGATGGTGATCTGCGCCACCGACGTCGGCCGCACCGAGATCGAGAGCGGCCACGACTCCAAGCTCCTCAACCAGCTCTGGCGCCGCGGCGTCATCAAGCTCCACCTGCCCGCAGCCCTCCGCGTGGCCGACGTCCGCGCCGTCGTGCGCCACCACGGCCTCGACTTCCCCGACTCCCCCAAGGGCGGCCGCAAGGACCTCTGGAAGCACCTGCGCGAGGACGCGCCCAACTTCCCCGGCCTCGATGTCTGCGAGCGCATCGCCTACAATTTCGGCATCAAGCACCTGTTCTCGGTACTGAAGGACGGCAAGACCGTCGCCGAAAAGGACGAGCGCAGCCTGGAGTGGCAGGACGTGTTCGAGGCCCAGGCGATCTACGACTCCCTCTCCAACCCCAAGAAGGAGGTCTGAGCCATGGATACTATAATCACGTCCGACGACCAGATGCCGCGGCTTCTCCGCTCTTCCATCAGCCGCGCCGTGGGCGGACCCATCGGCGCACAGGCTGTCCTCGGTAAGATCAACGAGGCCGAGGAAGAGTGCTGTGAATATCTCCTTAATGGCATTCCCGCGGAGGGCGGCCGGCTTCAGCGGGCCACCTTGGAGCGCGTGATTCGCTGCTCTTTCAGATCCGGCGCACTGCACGCGGCCAACTACGTCAAACCCTCGGAGATTTAATCCCATGACCGCGAGACTCAAAGTCGACTCAGGCATGCACCGCGCGCGGCGCAACCGCTCCCGCGGCCCGAGGCGCATCAATCCGGCCCCCAAGCCACTCCTGCGTCCCGGCGCACTGCCGGCCGCAGCCATCGCCCGCTACTACACCGCGGAGGGCACACCGTGAATCCCTTCGCCTGGACCGCCATCGTCGTGGC
>Ga0265319_1002089_pt1 | contig 11204 bp, 10 predicted proteins | sample 4824metaG_FD_192443 | JGI IMG/M metagenome (GOLD analysis project Ga0265319, IMG submission 192443) | Rhizosphere microbial communities from Carex aquatilis grown in University of Washington, Seatle, WA, United States - 4-8-24 metaG | ecosystem: Host-associated > Plants > Roots > Rhizosphere >...
CAGGCTTCGATGAAGGGGCATAGTTCATTTTTTAAAATAAAAAAGAACCCAGTTTGGGAACAAGCTGGGTTCTTTTGTTTTACTGGGAATGCTTCCGGCAAATTATAAACTTGTCTTTGGAATGGTTTGGGAAGGTGTCAGGCACCAATTACTTAAATATTTTTGACGTCTGATCCCAATGCGTTGATGAACCGGATAGCATGCTATGTGAAACAAAGGGGTCAGACTTGAAAAAGGAATTTTTAAGAAAACCTTGGCTGGATATTTTCTTTTAAAGTCTGGCCCCTTTTCCATGAAAATAAAGCGACACACCAAAAGGAGAAAATTATGAAATTTGTTTTGATTTCGAGGCATACGGATGGGGCGGAAGTACCCGAGGGTGAAAGAGAGCGGAACCTCAAAGATATGGGGGAATGGGTTGGTTTGTTGAAGCCCTTGATGGCGATGCCGATTAGGGGCGGAAAAAGTGTTACCGCCAAGAAGACCGACGAATACCGGGGGGACATCGGGGGAATCATTGTTTATGAGGCCGAAAGTCTTGAACAGGCCGTGGCGCTGGCCCAAAAATCGCCTGGGTTGAAGTTTGGCTTCACCCACGAGGTTCTGCCGGAAGTTTCAATGGATCAGGCGTCAAAAGAAAAAGTGTAGAAGTGATGGGAATAATGGGTCAGAATTGAAAAAGAAAATTTAAGATAACCTTGGCCGGATATTTAGCAAAGGGGTCAGGATGGACTTCCCCTGAAAAAATGGACACCTGATATAAGTGTAGAATACAGCTTACGGGGGTGTCTGTCATGGCGCATCGAACCAATAGAAAATATAGCCTTGAGTTTAAATTAGAGGCCGTCCGACTATCGAATGAGTCTGGTAAGCCCGTTACCCAAGTTGCCCGTGATCTGAATATCAACCCTGCCTTTCTTTACCGTTGGCGTGATGAAATCCATAAAGAAGGCCCCAAAGCTTTTCCTGGAAAAACAGGAAAGAGTGTCAAAAGTTCTGAAAATACTGAAATCATACGGTTGCGACGGGAACTTAAAAAAGTCACCGATGAACGGGACATTTTAAAAAAAACTCTAGTTTTCTTCGCGGCGGAAGAAGCCAAAAATTCGAATGCATCCGAGAACAACAAGCCCAATACTCCGTAACGATGTTGTGCCGTGTTCTTGGGGTTTCTCGTAGCGGTTACTACGCTTGGTCGAATCGAAAACCATCAAAGAGAGATAAAGAAAACTTGTTGGTTTTACAGGCGATTCGAGAAGTCTATTTGATATCCAGAAAGGCTTACGGATCCCCGAGGGTCCACGCGGACTTGAAGAAAGAAGGGTTTGGTTGGGGGCGCAATCGAATCGCTAGGTTGATGAAAATGGCTGGTATTCGAGCCTTGAGGCAGTACTACTACAAGCGGCATACATTGGCGCTGACGGGCCACGGGAGGTTTGAGACCACTAACCTGGTGAATCAAAACTTCGACGTTCAGAAACCCAATCACATTTGGGCGTCGGATATCACCCAATTTCGAACGGGAGCTGGGTGGTTATACTTGGCGGTGGTGATGGACCTTTTTTCGCGGCGAATTATTGGGTGGTCGATGCAATCCCATCTCCGTGAAGAATTGGCGATCGATGCCTTGAAGATGGCGATTCAAGAAAGAGGTGATCAAACACCGGCGATCCATCATTCCGATCAGGGTAGCCAGTACTCTTCCAGGGCTTTTATGGCAGAACTGAAGGAGCATCAGATTCAAAGTTCAATGAATCAAAGAGGAAGTTGCTACGACAATGCAGTGGTCGAAAGTTTCTTCAAAACATTGAAGGCGGAGTTGGTGAGAACGGTGCGGTTCAACACGAAGGAAGAAGCAAAGACTAAGTTGTTTGAATATATAGAGGTTTTTTACAACAGGAAAAGATTGCATTCTACCTTGGGCTACAAAAGCCCGGTGGAGTTTGAAGGAACAACTACGCTAAACTAGGTTGTCCACTAAATCGGGGGAACTCCAGGACAACATTCAACATTATTTGAGAACGGGGTTAAAATGTTGAAAGTTGTCCTGCCCCCCCTGCAGAAACCTTTTAGCAAAACATAGGTGTCAGGTCTTAATTATTTGTTGAAAAAAGCGAGTAGGTTTGTAGCTGATAGATAATCAAGATCTGACATTGATGTTTTAAATTTATAGCTTTTGAGTCCAAGCTCCTTGCCCCTACAATGAGTCCCAGGTCAAGGGCCTTGATTGGCCGCCCGCCCGCACGAAAGGATTCATCGATGAAAAAAATAATCGCGTTATTTTCAGGCCTTATCCTTCTGGCTGGGTTTGTTTCCGCTTCCTTGATTTCGTGCTCGCCTGCCCCGACCGCGCCGGCTGCGCCGACTCCCACGCCCACTATTAACTACAGCGGCTTGAGCGCTTTCGCGACCATCGGGAGTTCCTCCAATTTTACCAACCCGGCCGGCATGATCTTTTCAGGCGGCAATATTTGGATCACCGACCAAGGGAATGGTACTTTCCAAGAATGGACCACGGCGGGAGCCGCGGTGACCAGCATTACCACCTTCAATACCAGCGACACCTTCTACGCCTCTTGGGGAGTCAACGCGGACCCCATCACGGGCAATATCTATGTTGCCGACGCGAACAACGGCCGCCTGGTTGTTTTTAACAGCTCCGGAAATTATTTAACCGAAATTACCGCCGGGGGCAGCGATGTCCGGGGGATTGCCATTAATTGCGCGGGGGTCACGGCCTTCGTGACGGACTTCAGCGGCGGCGGCTATATTTACCATATCGGCGGGACCCCGACGGTTCCCACCTTTACCTTGACCGGCCATTTCGGCCAGAGCGGTTCGGGAACTTTGGTCAACGCCTATCAATGTTCCCTCGACGCGGTCGGCAATGTCTGGGTCGCGGATTACTTTGGAACCAAGGTCGAGGAATACACCGCCGGGGGTGCCCATATCAAAACCTTAACCTCGACCAGTTTTTCAATTCCCACCGACGTCAAGGTGCTGGCCGATGGAACCATTTTGGTGACCGATGAGGGAGCGGGCAAGGTGTTCGTGTTTAACGCGGCGGGCGCTAAAATCGGCACCTTTGGCGCGGGCATATTAAGCTATCCCGAGGACATTGAGATTGCCGGGGGGAAATATTACGTTTCCGACTGGTACAACAGCCAGATCGTTGTATTCCATTGACGCTTCCAGGGCATTAACCCAAACCCAAGGACGGCCTTCAAGCCGCCCTTTATATTACAATTCCTCCAGCCCCTTGCCTAAAGCTGCCTGACCCTGTTGTTAGGAAACCGGATGAATGATCCGGCTCCGGAACCGCTAAGCCTTGATCTTGATGACTTCGGTCCCCGCGACTAGGTCGTGCAGGCAACGACGGTCCTTGCGCACTATGAAAAGGCCGTCGATGAATAGGGTCAAAAGGGATGAGAAGGGTATCAGCACCGCCGGAAATAGATAACGCAAAATAACGTTTTGGGTAAAGCCGCCGTTTTTACCGGTGGTGACGCTGACAATGCGGATGCCCATGATCTTTTTTCCGACCGTCCAACCGAAATTATGGAGCTTAACAGCCTGAAACAAGCCGAAACCCACGGTCCAAACCAAGGTCAAGGCGAACAGCCCGGACGAAACCAGCGGGGCCGCCGAAACAAAAGCCTCACCCACAACCGCGAATAGGGAAGCGGGGGTCACCCAGAATAGACCATCCATCAAAATGGCCGCCAAACGTTCCACGGGAGTGGCCAATTTCTCCTCCGAAGTCCTAGTTTTTCGCTCGGGCCAAAGCCACTGTTCCCAATGGATTTTTTTGGCCGCAAAGGCGGCGAAACCCAAAGCACTCAGCAGGGGGATGGTGGCGGTCAGGCAAAAACCATAGATTAGGCTAGGTCCGGCGGTCCAAAAGGGGCTGAGAAGTTTCACCAGAAACGCTTCACGAACCCCCACTCCGCCCGGGAAATTGGGAAGGAAGTGCGTGCATTTGACCAGGGTTGTCGCCGCAACCAGCCTGGTCCAATCCGGGGTTCCTCCTAGGCTGTTAGCCAGCAAGCCATAACCCACCCCTTGGACCAAGACGGCGAGAATGGCCAAGACCAACGCTGGAAGCGCGGGAAGCAAAAGAGTCCTCACCGCGTTGTAATAGCGGTCGAAGGCTGCGCGGGTTTTCCTGGCGGGTTCGGCTGAACCATCCCCGGCGAAGAACTTGCGTAACAGGGTTCCCCCTGGTACCTCCAGGAAAAGGAAAAAAGCCAGGCTTGCCAAAATCAAGGAACCGAGTACCGGAATGATAATGATTTGGGGGATCGTACTTGAAAAAAAATTGGCTCCCAAGCCCGCCAGTCCGAGGGTTAAGGCGAATTGGAGGAATTGGTTGGTCAAGAGACCGGCCAAAAGGTTTTCCACGGGGGCCCCGGACCCCTCGTAGAGAATGATGAAGGCGGCTCCCAACCCCAAGGGCCAGCCCGTCAGTTGTCCCCAGAAATAACCCGCCAAGGTGGCTAGGATGCAGTTCCCAAGGGAAAAGAATTTCCGCCATGGCGAAAGTAAAATCCACAACCCCAAGCTATTGAGGAGGAGGGAAAATGCCAGAAGGGCGACGGCTTCCGCGAAGCCCCCAAGGTGAGGGGAAAGCTGGCGAAGGTCGACCCTAAGTGGTAAGAGGAAAAAGGACGAAAGGAGATAGATGAACCCGAGACCCAGGAAAAACCACCGGAACTTTACCGACTTGTCTTTCATAAAAGTCCTTGGAAATTTATTGATAAACTCGCCTGAGACAGCCTTACTATAAAGAGACTTGCCGGGTTTGCCAATTAAAGTAACCGCGGTGAAACCCATCTGTTTTTAAGGGGGATCGGCGGTTATGAACAAAGGGGTCAGACTTGAAAATAGAAAATTTAAGAAGACCTCGGTTGCATATTTTCTTTTTTCAAGGATGACCCCTTTTTTCCCAACCTGTTTGAAGGATTGGGAAGGTGAAGGTTTCAGGTTCAAATTATGATCATTATTTGGCACAAAACTTCAATCCCTCGCTGTTTTATCCTATGCTCCTTGCCGGTTTTTTTCGGTATATTGGGGCCTGGTTGAAGTAACCCCATTGACGCGAGGTTATATAAAATGAAAAGAACCGCTTTGTTTTCTTTTGGCTTGCTCGGATCCCTTCTGATCATGGGCTGCGACCCCGATTACATCAATCCCAAAGGCCATGGACCAACCCCCACGCCCACTCCCTTGGCCACCAAACGCCTGTTTGTGACTTCCCTTACCTATGCACCTAATTTCGGCGGACTAGTTGGCGGGGATTCCATTTGCGCCGCCAGGGCGGCGGCCGCCACCCTGGGGGGGAAGTGGGTCGCTTTTTTGTCGACTTCGACGGTCAACGCCATCAGCCGGATTCCCAACGCCCGTTGGGTCCGTCTCGATGGGGCGACGGTTTTTAACAGTACCAGCGACATCGCCGGTGTTTTTGCCCCGCTAACGACGCTCAATATAAATGAATTCGGCCAAGTCCAGGACTACCTGTCGGTTTGGACCGGCAGCGCCCCAGGCGGCGTCATCAGCACCTCGGGATACACCTGCCAGGACTGGACCAGCGTCAACCCGAACTATCTGGGCATCATGGGACAGGACAACTCAAGCAATAATCAATATTGGCTCAATGCCTCCAACAATAATTGCAGTGTTTATACCCATTGCCTTTATTGTTTTGAAAAATAAGGACACCAGGAACGAAGGAGTCAGGCTGGAAATTTCCTTTTTCAAGCCGGGCCCCTTGTTTCACAAATGTTTTTAATTGATGTCTGACCCAAATACCGAGCCCAAAATCACGATGAAAAAATTTCCCTTCATCCTTTTTGCCTTTTTATTTTTTCAGCTCGCCGGTAGTTTTCGGGTGTCGGCCCAGGAGGTTACTCCCAGCCCCGCTTTGTCTTCTTCCATTACTCCTGTTTCAACCGAGGGTTCACCGAAAAAGACGAAACTGATCATCAATGGAACGCCAATCCCGGATGATCAAATGTATAGGTATGAACGGAATCACCACCTAAATCCAAAAACCGGTGCCGTTTTCGGCTTCCGAAGGGGCGGCAACATTACCCACCGGAAAATTACCCATTCGGAATTTTCCGGTTTCTCGGGGTGGGCCGACAAAATGGGGAAAGTCGAGGCCCATGTTTGCTTCCGTCTGACGGTTCTTCCGGATGGACACATTAAGGAGGGGACCCTTGGGGTGGAAAAGGGTTCGGGTTATCCTGAATTGGACAAAATTGCCTATGAATCATTGAGCCATTGGGAATTCGCCCCCCTTGATAAAAAGGCGAGGATGAGAGAAAAAACGGGGACCATTACCTTTGATATAGTCTCGAATATCGAAAAGAAATAAGGAAAGAATTTCGCGGCGGGATCAAGCGGAGGGATGGGGGTTCAGGACAAGTTCAACCTGACCCATGGTCTGGGGTATAATTCCAGCTATATCGAGCCGTTTCTTTATCCATTGAACGTTGAGGCAAGCATGAAAAAGTTCTCCCTGCTCGCGATCTTGCCGATCCTGGCCTTGCTTCCCCTGGCCTGCAGTCAAAACTACCATCTGGGCCCTACCGCGGCTCCCACGGTTCCCGCCGCCCCGACCGCGACCCCTACGATCACGCCGGCCTTTAATTGCGCCGCCACCACGACCCCCAACGTCTATTGCTCGGATCCCTATGCCACTCCCATCCCCACGGAAGGCCCCTGCTTGAGCAACGCCGTGCCCAACGGGCAAGCCTGGATGGAAATTTGCGACCGTTCCAACAACGGATTGACCAAAGTTCTTTGGAAACAATCCATTAGTCTGGCCTCGAACTGGCCGTCCCTGGTCGCCCTGAGCCCGAGCAATCAAATGACGAGTCTTACCTCCTTTCTTTATATTACTTACAGCGCCTCCGTCATTGGAACCTGGGATGGGACCGACATCTACGGCAACCAAGTCCCGAACGGTTGTTACGCCGTTCACCTGCGCTGTACGGATAGTTCGGGAAATTTCCAGGAATTGTTTTTGCCCGTCCTCGTCAACCGCCCCATCGGCAGGCTGTTGGTGACCGTCCGGGACGCCACGGCCAAGGCGGTCAGGCTTCTATATAGTTATATCAACGATCCCGGGACCGCTACGAATGTCAGCTCCATGAACCTTTCCACGGGATCCTTCCAACCCAGCTATTGCGGAGGGGCCAACACCCAAGCGACCATTGCCCTTAATAACGGGACCAACCTGGTCTGGGACGGCAGGGACGACAAGGGCACGATCCTGCCGGCGGGGAACTACACGATTGACCTTTGTTCCTCCGACGGAACCAATATCACCCACTTAACCTCGCCCCTGGCGACGGCGCCCTTGAACGAAGCCTCCGCCGCCACGACGGTTTGGGCGAGCCCCAACCCCGCCCCAGCGGGTGGGGTGGTAATCGTTCTGGCCAATAGCTGCGGGCAGCCCTTGACGCTCAACTTGAACGTTTACGATTCGGGCAACGCCTTGGTGAAGACAGCACTAGGCGCGGCGGGAACCAGCCAAACCGCTCTCAACACTTCCGGGCTCCCGGCCGGGACCTACCAAATCAAGGTGAGCGTGCTGGATCCCCTTGGCCTCACGGGAATCGTGACGCTGACGTTAACCTTAACCTGACCCTTGGTGGCGCTGGTGGGTTCCCGTTGGTGATTGGGTGACTCGTGGGATGAAACCGAAGGAGTGCTATGAAAAAGAAAGCCATTGTGGTCGGAGCTACCGGGCTGGTGGGCGGTTTCTGCGTGAAGGAACTGCTTCAAAATGACGCTTATGGCCAAGTCCTCATCCTAGTCCGGCAACCCCTGGATTGGAAGCACCCCAAACTTAAACAACTGGTGGTGGATTTCGACCGGCTGGAAAAGGTGGCAGGCCAATTGAAGGCCCAGGATATTTTCAGCTGTCTCGGCACGACCCGCAAGAAGTCCCCCAGCCGGGAAGCCTACCGGAAGATCGAGTTCGAATACGCCTTTAAGCTGGCCCAAATCACTTCCCGACAAAAGGCCGAAAAGTTCCTGTTCGTTTCCTCCATGGGAGCCGACGAGGCCGCCGGAGCCTTTTACCTGAGGCTCAAGGGGGAAACGGAAGAAGTGGTCAGCGCCCTGCCCTTCAAGGCGGTCCACCTTTTTCGCCCCTCCTTCATCACCGGCGAGAGGGGCCGGAAGGAACGCAGGCCTTCGGAAGCGCTGTTGGAGGCCCTTTTGATCCCCCTAGGCTTCCTGTTCGCGGGGCCTCTCCGGAAATACCGTCCCATTTCGGCCCAAACGATCGCCAAGGCCATGGTCCGAGCCGCCAATGGAAAACTGACCGGCGTCCACATCTGGGAATCCAACCTGATCGAGGCCTTGGGAAGTTAAAAAACATTTCCTCCCAAAGCCCGTGAAGGTTGTCCTGATCCCGAAACAGGCATCCAACTCCCGCCTTGAAGTCCCTTACAGCCACATATTCGTTGGATGCCACATCTTTGTTCATTAAAATTTATTCTTAACAAAAAATTTACGGATTCCCCAAAGGAATCAGTTGCCCCATGGTCGGGGTTCCCTTAGAATCCCCGCACATTTACAAAAGTTAAACGGGGACACTGTTGAAAAAATTGTATATTTTCCTAATCCTCGCCCTTTTCCTCGCCCCCCTCCCTCTTTTGGCCGAAACCAGCCAGGTGAAGGCGGCAACGCCCGCGCCTGAGGCGGGGACTTCCTCCAATATCCGCTCCGGCTTCAGCTTGGGCGTGGGTTGGCCCTATGTGGGAGCCAAGTATTTTTTCAACCGGGACTTGGGCGCGGAACTCCGCTTCGCGGTGGGGGACGGCATCAACGTGACCTCGCTCCGGGGCTATTGGAGCTTCACCCGAGCCGGGAACTTCAGCATCTTCACGGGGGTGGAGGGCGGCTATATCAACTTCGACTCCTGGAATGAAAACAACACCTTGAGGGTGAAGGGCAACGGTTTCGAGGCGGCTCCCTTCTTCGGCGCCGATTATTTCCTCAGCCGCAATTTCTCCATGATGATCGATTTTTCCATGCCGATCTTCAGCCTGAATTACCAAAACGTGAATGTCAGCGACCTTCAATGGGTGATCAATGGAGGGCTTTATTTCTACCCCTTCTAGGATTTTCACCCCCAAAAACTTCCTGAAGCTCTCCGTCCTGGGGCTGCTGTTGCTCCTCGTCCCGTCCGGCCCGGCTAGGGCGGACCTGCATTTCGGCATCATTTCCGCCGTCAAGAGGGCCTTGAGGTTTTATCCCTCCGCGACCCCCACGGTTCCCTCGGCCCCCACCGCCACCTTGACCTCGACGATTTCCGCCACCGCCACGGATTCCCCGACGGTCACGCCGACCAATTCGCCGGTGAACACGCCGACTCAGACCCCGACGGCCACGCCGACGGATTCGCCTTCCAATACTCCGACCCATACGCCCACCCATACCCCGACGAATTCGCTGACGCCGACCGCGACCCTGACACCCACGGCCACGCCTTCGTCCACACCCACGAACAGCCCCACAAAGACCTTTACCCTAACGGCCACGAACAGCCCGACGGAGACCCCGACGAACTCCCCCACGGCCACGCCCACCGACACTTCCAACAATACCCCGACGGACAGCCCGACCCAAACCCCGACGGCGACGCCGACCGGCACGGCGACGGATTCGCCTTCCCCGACTCCGTCGGACACGCCCACCACGACGCCTTCCGCCACGCCCACGGATACGCCGACCGATAGCGCCACCCCAACCCCCACCCCGACGACGACGGATACCGCCACCGACAGCGCCACGGTAACCCCCACGGACACGGACACCAACACGGCCACCCTGACTCCCACCCAAACTTCCGATTGCGTTGGCGCTCCCTTCAGCGTGGGCGACCTCTCTTCCACGAACGGAAGCGGCGGGATCGGCGCCTTCGCGGCCAAGGTGGTCATGGTCAATGGCGGATGGATCAAGCAAATCCGGATCGTCGGCAACGGCGGCAGCAGCGCCAACATCATCGGCGGGGTCTACCAGGACAACGGTTTTGGGACGAAGCCGGGCAACCTCATGTTCACGACTTCCTCCTACTCCCTGGGCGCCAACCAGGCCGTCACCCTGGACATCCCCGACACCCACGTTCCCCCGGGAATCTACTGGGTGGCCTTCAGCTTCAGCGGGTCCTTCCCGATCCAGTACCCGACCGCGGTCAACCCAACGGTTTATTTAGGAATCAGCCTGCCCTCGAACGGGTCGGGAGCTACTTCCTTCCCCTTTGGATGCCCGGCGGCCCTCGATTTTTGCTCGATCGATCCCACGGTGACGCCGACCAACAGCCCTTCCCCGACGCCTTCCCCTTCCCCCAGCGCCACCGCGTCCGACACCCCGACTGAAACTCCCACCTTGACGCCCACCTCGACGCCCACCGATTCCCCGACCGCGACGCCGACGGACAGCCCGACGAATTCTCCCACGGACTCACCCACGGATTCGCCTACCCCCTCCGCGTCGGATACGCCCACGAACTCCCCGACCAATACGCCCAGCTCCACGGCCACCGATTCACCCACGGAAACTCCCACCGACACCCCCACCCTGACCCCCACGGACACCACCACGGACAGCCCGACACTAACTCCTACCGTTACCCCCACCGACACGCCCACTTCAACCCCGACGGAAACCCCCACCGAAACCCCCTGCCTGGGGAATAGTTTCATGTTTGGGAATCAAAACCAGGGTGGTTACTATAACTATTGGGCCGGCTATATCGTCTCGAGCGCCTATACGGTCAGCAGCTTGACCCACGTCACGAGTTTATCCTTCTATCAGTGGAGCGACGGCCCGATCCAGGCGGCCATCTACACCGACGACGGATATGGAGACTATCCCGTCTCCCTCATTACCAGCACGGGCATCGTGAATGGGGTGGCCGGTTGGAATACCTTCAGCCTGACCGATACGACCTACCTTCAGCCCGGAAACTATTGGCTGGCGATCCTTCAAGCCAATGACCCCGGTATCGCCGAGGACTATGACTACTCGACCCATTCGGTTTATAACTATTTAGGCTTCGACCCTTCGCAGTCCATTCCCGATAACCCCGACCCCAATTATTGGGGGGATTACAGCGGGGCTTACTTCTCCATCTACGCGAACGGCTGTCCGGCGGTTGAGACCGTCACCCCCACTGGGACCTGGGC
>Ga0265319_1002090_pt1 | contig 11202 bp, 10 predicted proteins | sample 4824metaG_FD_192443 | JGI IMG/M metagenome (GOLD analysis project Ga0265319, IMG submission 192443) | Rhizosphere microbial communities from Carex aquatilis grown in University of Washington, Seatle, WA, United States - 4-8-24 metaG | ecosystem: Host-associated > Plants > Roots > Rhizosphere >...
GAACCTCGAGACGGGAATGTATGTCACGGCGGAAACGGGCTACGGCAAGGAACTGATTTTTTGCGGCGCTCCCCAGGAGGAGATCAAGGAGCGCCAGCAGTTCGTCGTCAGCGGCGGGGTGTATCCAGAGCGGCTCGAGCTCGGCACCATCGCCACAGTCGCCGGCTTGGGCAATTACCTGGGGGCGGAGGACATCAAATCGCCGACGCTGCTCTTGGAAATCACCCAGGAGAATTCCCAAGTCTTTATTTTGCGCGGTTCGCAGCTCGATTTGGCGCGGCCGGTGCCGGTCGGCTTGAACAGCATGTTTCCCATCGTGCAGCAGGAACTCGGTCTCAAGGACGAGGAATCGGCCCGCAAACTTTTTTATTCCAACACCTTTGATTTCACCGAGATGGGCCCGACTCTGCTCAAGAAGATGATCAAGGAGTTGCAGTCATCCACCGGATTTTACGAAGTGCAGACGGGCCAGACGATCGGGCAGATCCACCTTAATATTCTGCCGAAGAACCTCGCGTGGATGGGCGGGTTGCTCGCCCGCAACCTCGGTATTGACGTGCTCAAACCCGAATACCCCCGCTGGCTGAAGGCCCTGGGCATCGAGCCGGCCGCCGGCCTCGAACTCGCCGCGCTGGACAGCCGCTGGCTTGGCGTCTTTGGCCTGATGGGTAAATTCGAAACCAAAACCGAAGTGAAAACGGAGGCCGCCAGTGCTCGCGCGTAAGAAAAAAGCCGATCCCGTTTTGAACTGGCACCCGAATTTCCGGGTGGTGGCCACGCTGCCGGACATCAAACAGGTCCGCACGGGGTTCATCGTGAATTTTATTGCGATCACGCTGGCCATCCTGGCGTTGGGGTGGACGCTCTTTACCGAGGTGGAGATTCACAAGAAAAACAACGAGATTGACGAGTACAACAAGCAGATAGACCGCAACAAGCCGCTCAACACCAAATACCTGGCGGCCAGCACCAAGTTTGTCACGGCGTCCAAGCCCCTCCAATTTGCTGCTAAAAAAATCTCGGAAAGGTTATCGCCGATGGACCTCATGGCGTCCCTGCTCGACGCCAAACCGGCCAACATCCTGCTCGATTCCGTGGAGATTTCATCCGTGATCCTCGAACTCGGCGCGGGGAAGAAGGCGCCGACCCAGCGCGTCGTCATCAGCGGCACGCTCCTGAGCGCCACGTCCAATCCGGTGGCCGATTTTGTGGACAAGGTGGTCAACAGTCCGGCGTTGAAGAGCCATCTCGCCGTCGGCGCCAAGGACCTCAAGTACGAGCCGGTCAAGTACGACCCAATCAAGGAGGACAAAGCCGCCGGCTCCTTCAAATTCACGGTGACGTTCACCCTTAAACCGCCCGCATGAACCTCCAGCAACTAATCGCCAAGCTCAAGGTGTACCCACTGGCATTGTCGCTGGTCGGGGTCGCGATCCTGCTGGCTGGCTGGGCCTATTGGCGCAGCAGTGGCGCACTCCAGGACGCCTATGACCAGTTGGACCAAGTGACGAAGGACAGCGAACTGTACAACAAGAACGTTTCGGCCGGGGAAAAGATTGACGACCACGTCGGGGAGCTGAATACCGACGCCAGCAAATTCAAGACGGCCCTGATCAATTACGCCGACGTGGTGTTAAACCAGCAATATTTTCGCGATGTTGCGGAAAAGGCCGGCGTGCAGATTCTTGATCCTACCCAGGGAACGATGGCCGAGCGGGGCAAAGACCCGGCCGAGCCCGCACTGATTTCCTTCACCCTGTCAGCCTCGGGACGGTGGGATGCAATCGTCACCTTCCTGGACGGGTTGCAGACGGGCCCGCGGATGTTGCGCATCAACCAGTTTCACCTCGAAAAAACCAAGGTGATGGCGGGTTCGACCGGGCCGGCTGATTTGCTGAACCTCACCCTTAATGTGGAGGTGTTCGGCCAATGAAAACGGCGTACCTTCTCCCTGCCGGTTTTTCCCGCTTCGTTTGCAGTGCGGCCGGATTCATCATGTGTGTTGTATTCGTTCCACCGGCGGCGGCGGCGGATGCTCCAGCCGATGCCGCTGCGCCAGCGCCCGCCGCTCCCCCGCCGCCACCGTCGGGAACTTCATTTGTGTTTGCCGCTCCGCAGGCTGGCGTGGTGTTGCCCTCCGCCTCGCGCGAGAAAATGCTTGCGGTCGCCAAGACGTTGTTGGAGCGCGAAAACCCGGAGCAGTTGGCCAAGATGAAAGGGGTGGACAATCCTTTCTATCTCAAATTGGAGGCACCACCGGAACCAACGGTTCCCTCCTCTTCAGGCAACACGTCCACCCAACCGCCCACGCCCGTCCAGCCGGTGGCGCCCCCCAAGCTGACGGACGACGACAAACTCAAGCAAGTCGCGGCAATTTTTAAGCCGACGGGCATATTGCAGGCTGGCAGCCGCCGGGTGGTGCAATCGGCTGATATGCACATCGGCCAGATCGAGGTTGGCGGATTCTTGACGGTGACGTTCCCGAACGAATCCTCGGCGACGCAAATTCAAGTAATTGATGCCAATTCCGACAATTGCACCCTGAAGCTGAACTCGTCCACCTTGGACGTGGATTATGTTTCCACGGCGGGGTCTGCGCCCGCTCCGCACCCAGCGGCTGTTTCGGCCTCCCTTCCGCCACCGGCGCCAACGCCTGCGCCTGCGCCCGCCACTTCCACCATCAAACCTTAGCCCGTTCAACCCAACTTGCGCCATGAAAGCCTACCGCTCCCTCCTTGCCTTGTTCCTTGCCACCACTGTCGGCGTAGTCGCGCAAGATGCCCCCGCGCCGGCGCCAGCCGCCACGACACCCCCGGCCACCACGCCGAGCAATCCGCTGGCGCCCGCCGCCGGGCCGGCTGATACTGCGCCCGCACTCTCGGTTACGGTGGCCGCGCCCAGCAGCGACACCCTGACGACCGTCGTGGATGCCAACGGCAAGGCGTCCAATATCATGGCCAAAGCAGATTTTCCCAACACGGATATCCGTTCCATCATTACGGGGGTTGCCAAATTATTTAATCTAAATGTGGTGGTGCCCGACACCCTGACGGGTACGACGACCTTGCAACTCCATGATGTCAGTTGGCAGGTCATTTACAAAATCGTTCTCGACCAGGTTGGCTACGCGTACACCGTTGACTCCACCAGCGGGCCCACGCCCATTATCTTGATTAAGAACAAAGCGGACGTTGCCGCCGAGCCCATGGAGACGCGGGTGATCATGGTAAATTCCGCCAAGGCCGATGAACTGGCCAAGTCGTTGACCGTGTTCCTCGACACCACGTCGAAGCCGCCGGAAACCGTCAGCCCCGACGCCCGCACGAATTCCCTGATTATTACCGTGCACCCGGGCAAGATCGGCAACATCCTTGAGGCCATTGACCGCCTCGACCGGGCCAATCCCCAAGTTTACATCGAAGCCAAATTCGTCGAGGTCAATGCCAACGACGACAAGAATCTGGGCATTGATTGGAATTTCGACAACACGCCCCTGGTTTCCGCCGGTTATGCGTACCAGTACAGCCTGGCCAACGGCCTCGGTGCGATTTACGCTTCCGGCGCGCTCCCCAGCACCAACGTCCCCGAGCAAACCATATCCAATGCCGTGGCCACGCCGACGCCCAGCACCAATCTTAATTTCCTTCAGCCCTCCACGGCCATCGCCTCAAACATCCAGGCGCCGGCGCGCAAGGCGCTCGATTTTGCGGTGTTCAACCAGGGTCAATACAGCGCGGTGCTCCGGGCCCTGCAGAATATCACCGACGCCAAACTCGTCTCCAATCCAACGGCCGTGACGATGGACAACAAGGAAGTCACCCTGTACAGCGGCACCAATATCACGGTGGTCTTCCCGACCATCAACAATCAGACCGGCCAGACGCAGCCGGGCTCCAACACCACGTTGACCGTTGGTATTACCATGAAGGTTTTGCCGCACGTCTCCGCCAACGGTTTTATCAATCTCACACTCAACCCGACCCTCAGCCGCATTGACCCCCAGGCGGACACCTATTTCGGCGCCAGCTATCCGCGCGTGGACACCCGCAGCCTGACCAACGCGGATGTCAGCATCAAAGACGGCTTTACCATTGCCGTCGGCGGCCTGATCGATGACCAGGACAGCAAAGTGACCACCCAGGTGCCGATTCTGGGCGATATCCCCATCATCGGCAACCTCTTCAAGTCCACCGACACCATCCATCAGCGCAACAACCTGATTATTTTCGTAACGGCCCGCACCCTCAGTACCACCGAGGGCGCCAGTTACCGTGATGTGGTGAGCCCCGAAATGATGTTGCGCTCCGGCATCACGGCTGACGAAATTCCCGGTTATTACAATACCAAGCGCACGGTGGATACCCCCGGCATGACTTATCCGCCCAAGGAGTTGACCGACGCCATGGGCGATGTGCAAAAAATGCGCGACCAGGCGGCGGAACTGCAGCGGTTGCAGGAGAACCTTGACAAACTCAAGGCCGCACAGGCGGCCATGCAACAGGAACAGCAAATAAGTGGCGCGGTGAAGCACTAATCCGCCCGCTGCGTGATTGGCCGCCGGGTCTTGCCAGGGAGCACTCCAGGCGTTTCCTTGGAATATGGATTTTCGTCTTCAAGCCGGATTCACGCCCACGGGCGACCAGCCTGCGGCCATTGCCGCACTGGAAAAGTCGCTGCGCGCGGGCCATCGCTATCAGACCCTGCTCGGTGTCACCGGCTCGGGCAAGACGTTCACGATGGCCAACCTGGTGGCGCGGCTCCAGCGCCCGGCGCTCGTCATCTCGCACAACAAGACCCTGGCGGCCCAGCTCTACAGTGAATTCAAGGCATTTTTTCCCGACAATGCGGTGGAGTACTTCGTCAGCTATTATGATTATTACCAGCCCGAGGCCTACGTGCCCCAGACGGACACTTTTATCGAGAAGGACTCCGCCATCAACGATGAGATTGAGCGCCTGCGCATCTCCGCCACCAGTGCCCTCATCAGTCGCCGGGATGTCATCGTGGTGGCCAGCGTCTCCTGCATTTACGGCCTTGGTTCGCCGGACGATTTTCGCGCGATGATGATTCCGCTCGCCCCCGGCGCCGAACTTCCGCGCGAAACGTTCCTGGAACGCCTCGTCGAAAACCTCTACGAGCGCAACGACATCGCCCTCGAACGCGGCAAATTCCGCGCGCGCGGCGAAGTGGTGGACGTCTTTCCCGCCTACATGGAAAGCGCCCTCCGGATCGAATTCTGGGGTGGCGTCATTGAGTCCATCCGCCCGCTCGATCCCCTGACTGGCGATACCGGCGCGCCGCTGGACAAGTTTAGCCTCTATCCCGCCAACCAATACATCACCCCGCGCCACAAGCTGGAAGCGGCCATCGCCGGCATTCGCGCCGAACTCGAGGAACGGGTGAAATTCTTTGAAAAGCAGAACCGCCTGGTTGAGGCCCAACGCATCCGCATGCGCTGCGAATACGACTTGGAAATGCTCGCGGAAATGGGTTTTTGCAGCGGGATTGAGAATTATTCCCGCCACATTTCCGGTCGCGCGCCCGGTTCCCGCCCGTGGTGCCTCATTGATTTCTTCCCCGGGGATTTCCTGCTTTTCGTGGATGAAAGCCACGTCACCGTCCCGCAAATCGGCGGCATGTATGCCGGCGACCGTTCGCGCAAAACGCGCCTGGTGGACTTTGGTTTCCGCCTGCCCTCGGCGCTCGACAACCGCCCGCTCAATGCGGAGGAGTTTTCCGCAGTGACCGGCCAGACCTTGTTCGTCTCGGCCACGCCCGCGCCCTATGAACTGGGCAAATCCGCCGTCATCGCGGAACAACTCATCCGCCCGACGGGCCTGCTTGACCCGTTGATGGAAGTGCGCCCCATTCGTGGCCAGGTCGAAAACCTTCTCGGCGAAATCCAGGCGGCGGCGGAGAAACACGAACGGGTCCTCGTCACCACCCTCACCAAACGCATGTCCGAGGACCTCGCCACCTATTTGCGGGACGCCAAGGTGCGGGTCGAATACCTGCACAGTGACATTGATGCCTTGGAACGCGTCGAGATTCTGCGCCGACTCCGCGCCGGTGAATTCGACGTGCTGGTCGGCGTCAATCTCCTGCGGGAGGGATTGGACCTGCCTGAAGTCGCGCTGGTCGCAATTCTGGATGCGGACAAGGAGGGCTTTCTCCGCAGCGAAACGAGCCTCATCCAAACTTCCGGCCGTGCCGCCCGCCACGTGCAGGGCCGGGTCATTCTCTATGCCGATGTCATGACCAATTCGCTCCAGCGCGCCATCGCGATCTCCACCTACCGGCGTGAACGGCAACTGGCGTACAATGCGGCGCACGGCATTACTCCGCGCGGCACCCAGCGCGGTCTCCAATCCAGTCTCCATTCCTACGAGGAATCCGTGCCCGACCCCGTCAGTGTCGCCGAAGCCCATGGCGACCGCGAAGTCGCCGCCGTCCTCGCAGAGCTTGAGCAGGAAATGCTCGAGGCCGCGGGCAAACTCGAATTCGAGCGCGCCGCCATTATCCGCGACCAGATTGACGCTCTCAAGGAAGGCCGGGCGGGCAAACCGCGCCCCGCCGGTCGCGGCCAGGGAGACACCCGCTACAAGCAAAAGCGCCGGAAGTAATTGGCGCATCGCCAAAATGTCCGACTTGTCGGACACGTCGGACTCGCCGGACCTATCGGACTCGGCTGACCAGGCCGACTCCTCCGAACAGCTCCCCAGTATTCCTTCGGTTCCACGTTTCCTCCACTTGCCTTTTTGAACGCTCCGACTATTCTCACAGTTGAATCCGATCATGAATCCGCCTGTCGGCAGCCAATTCCGTCCTCTCGCCGCCGCGACCAACCCCGGCATCGCGCCGGGGAAAACCACGCGCGCAGTTCCAGCACTGGACCCGACGTGGAACGTCATTGTGCTGAATGACGACGTGAACCTGATGACTTACGTCACCCATGTTTTTCGCAAGGTTTTCGGCTACGATACGGCGCGCGCACGCCGGCACATGCTGGAAGTCCACCAGCAGGGCCGTTCGGTGGTTTGGTCGGGTGCGCGCGAAACCGCCGAGCATTATTTGCACGCGCTGCAGCAGTGGCATTTGCGCGCGCAACTGGAGTCCCATGTCTGAGGAGCCACCGCCGTTTTCCGGACGAGGGTCTCCCTTGGTGCGCCTGCGTTTTTCGCCGGAGTTGCGGGAATTGCTGGTCGCCATTGTGGGGCGTGTCCACGCCGCCCGGGCGGCGGCGCCGGAGGAGTTGAAGCCGCCAGCGCTTAACCATGCGGTAATTCCGGACCCCGAATTGTCGGCTGCCTGGGCCGAGGGCCTGCGCGAGCGGGAAAATTACGACACGGATGCCTTTCTCGGCTTGGTCGTGAATCCGCAATTCGGCGGGGCGGATTTGCCCGTGACGTCCTCTGCGGCCGAGGCTATCGCGCGGGGCAGCGTGCGTATTCGTCTGTACCTGCGCGAGACTCTCCTGCGCGATCTGGACACGGAGGAAATTGATGGCGACGTCGACATTTACCGCCTGCCGCCGGCCGAACAGCAGGGATATGCCTGTTTTCGCCTTCTCGCGCATCTCGAGGAAGATTTGATTCTCCAGCTCGATCCCGGCCTGGCGAAGAGCTGACGGCTTGAGCAGCCAATTTTCTTCCATCAAGATTCAGCACCCACTGGACCGCACCGGGCGAACGCAGTTTTCTTTAATTCGATGTTGAGTGGTGGGGGTTGAATGTTGGATGTTGGGTGCCTGATGCTCCAATTCCTACGCATTCGCAATCTCGCCCTCGTCGAGCGCGCGGAACTCGAGTTTGGCGCCGGTTTCACCGCCGTCACCGGCGAGACCGGCGCGGGCAAGAGCGTCCTGCTCGGTGCCCTGAGCCTCCTGGCGGGCAATCGGGCGGACAAAGCGGTCATCCGCCAGGGCGCCGAACTCTGCGAGGCCGAGGGGGTGTTGTCGTTTTCCGGTGCGGCGCTGGCGCGGGTGAATGCACTGCTCGAACGCCTTGGCCTGCCGCCCTGCGAGGATGGATCGCTGGTATTGCGGCGTTCGCTGGCGGTCGCCAAAGCTCCGCGAATGCAAATCAACGGCGCGCTGGCGACCCTCGGCGCCTTGCAGGAATTGGGGGAAAATTGGGTGGACTTCCACGGTCCCGGCGAGCCACAGAAACTTTTTCAGGAGAAACACCAGCGCGAGATGCTGGACGCCTTTGGCCGGCTCGACGACCAGGTCAATAAATTCGCCGCCAACTTCCAGGTGTGGCGCGGGGGTTTGCGCGAGGCGGATGAGCTGGCCCGCGCCGGGCGCATGTCACCCGATGAAATCGAATTCACCCGCCTCCAAATCGGCCGCATTGACCAGGTGGACCCCTCGCCGGAAAGCCTCGCGGCGCTCGAACGTGATTTCAACCGCTCCAGCAGGGCGCAGGAACTGGCCCTGCTCGCCACCCAAGTGGAAGACGCCCTCGCCGGCGAAGAGGGCGTGGGCGCCAAATTCCCCGCCCTCGTGCGCGCCGCCCGCGACCTGGCTGAACTCGACCCGACTGCCGCGCCGCTCGCGCAGCGGCTCGAAGCCGCGATTGTGGAGTTGCAGGAGCTGGGCGGCGATTTTGGCCGCTTGGGCGCCGGTCTCGAATTTGACGAGGAAACCGCCGGCAGCCTCCAGGAACGCATGAGCTTGTGGCTCGAACTGCAGCGCCGCATCGGCCCCGATCCGGCTGCCCTGCGCGCGAAGCGTGACGAACTCGCCCGCAAAGTGGCCGCCCAATCCGACATTGAAGGCACGCTCGCCAAACTCGCCGCTGAATCCGCGACGCGCGAAAAGGCGCTGCGCCGCGAGGCCGCCAAACTCCGTGAGGCTCGCGCTGACGCCGCACAGACGCTCGAGAAGAAGGCCGCCCGGTTGTTGAAGGCCCTGGGATTCAAGCAGGCCGGATTGCAAATAGCCGTCACTGCGGCCGCCGAATTGCGGGAGCACGGCGACAGCCAGGTGGATATTCTGTTTGCGCCCAATCCCGGCCAGGCCCCCCTCCCGCTGAATAAAATTGCCTCGAGCGGCGAGACAGCCCGCGTGATGCTCGCGCTCAAGGCCGTGCTGGCCGAGGCCGATGCCACGCCGCTGCTGGTGTTCGACGAGGTGGACGCGAATGTCGGCGGTGAAATTGGCGCCGCCGTCGGCCGGGAATTGGCGGCGCTGGGGGTGAAGCATCAAGTGCTGTGTGTGACGCACCTGCCGCAAGTCGCCGCCCGCGCGGGCCGCCATTTGGTCGTTGAAAAACACCATGGCGCCAAAGCGACGACCATCGCCATCCGCGAAATCCAGGACGATGCCGCTGCGCGGGTGAATGAGATCGCGCGCATGCTCGGTGACCGTTCGGCCAAGTCTGCCCAGCAACACGCCCAGGCACTGCTGGCGGAAAGGTAGGCGCGGGCGGTCGGTGCCCGTTCGGGCGGATTCCGCCGTTCCGCGCGGTGCACATTGCTGGCTTGCGCACAAGGGGAAATTGCCCGAGAATGGCCTTCCTTTCCCCAGACCAAACTACTCCGTCATGCATCGGTTGAAATTCGGTTTTGCCCTGTTGGCCCTGGTGGTGGTGATTTTAATCGCCGCTCCCACGGTGGTGTTTTGGCTGGAATTCGGTCCCGAAGCCGTGGCTCATTACTGGGTGTGGGTGGCGTATTTGGTTTTGCTCACGACGCTGGGCGCCATCTTTCTATTGACCGCGCGGGTGCGGCCGGGCCAGCCCCAGGTCGTGGACCATGGTTCCCGCGGGCGGCTCTTTTTGGGCAAAGCGGCGTTTGTGCTGGTGGCGGGAATTTTGATTTTTGCCCCCACCATCGCCTTCGGCGCAATGTACGGCTTTGACGCCGTAATCGCCTATTGGGCGAGCGTTTGCCTTTTGGTCGTGATGACTTTCGGCGGCTTGTTTTTGATTTTTACGGATAAGAATCGCTCCGGCCAGAATTCCTGATTCAGGCATACACGGCGCCGCCCAGAAGTACCTCGCCCTGGTAAAGGGCGGCAATCTGCCCAGAGGCGAGGGCGCGTTGGGCGTCGGCGAAAACCAGTTTTGCCCGGCTGGAATCCTGGGCGTCAATGGTCAATGTTGCCTGCATTGCAGGATCGCGATAGCGAGGCTTGGCCAGCAAGCCAATCGGCTGGGCCGCCGGCAAAGACTGGTTGGTCCATTGCAAATTGCGCAGGGAAAATTCGCGGCCCCACAAACCCGGGGCTTCCGGTTCATCAAAGGCCACCAGCAGCGCATTGCGCGCCAGATCTTTGGCGACCACCACGTAGGCTTTGTGGTCGGTATTCGACGGTACGCCAATCCCCTGGCGCTGCCCCAGGGTGTAGCGATGCAACCCCCGGTGGGTGCCAACTTCCCGGCCGGCCAGCGTGACGATCGGCCCGGGCTTTGCGGAAATATACCGGTCGAGGAAGGCGTTAATCGGCACGCGGCCAAGGAAGCAAATCCCCTGGCTGTCCTTGCGCTCCGCGTTGGCCAGGCCCGCGGCCCGCGCCAGCTCGCGCACCTGCGGCTTGTACAAATGGCCGACCGGAAACAGTGCCCGGCGCAGGCTCTCCTGGCGCACCAGCGCCAGAAAATACGATTGGTCTTTGTTGGGGTCGCTGCCGGCCAAAACATCCACAGTGGCGTCCGCATTCTCCCGCCGGCGGACATAATGGCCGGTGGCGACGAATTCACAGCCCAAGCGCGTGGCGTGGCCTGCGAGCACGCCGAACTTGATTTCGCGATTGCACATGCAGTCGGGATTGGGCGTCTCGCCGGTTGCGTAACCCGCCACCAAATATTCCACGACCCGCGCCCGGTAATCCTCGATCAGATTGAGCAGGTGAAACGAAATCCCCAGCTTCTCCGCGACGGCGCGGGCGTCCTCCAGGTCGCGCTCCCACGGGCAATCGGCAAAAACGGCCCCCTCCTCGTGCATCCAGGTGCGCATGTACGCGCCGACGACCTCGTGCCCCTGCTCGCGCAAAAGGAGGGCGGCGACGGCGCTGTCCACGCCGCCGGAGAGGGCTGCCAGAATTCGGGCCATGGCGGGTAGTTTCGGGTTTTGCGTTTCGAGTTTCGAGTTAAAACCATTGCTTACAAAAGGCGCGGCACCTGCTATACAGAACCCTTCCGTCTTCCTTCGCAATGCCCCAGCGCCATATTTTAGAAGCCTTTTGGGAAACCCGTGACC
>Ga0265319_1002091_pt1 | contig 11202 bp, 2 predicted proteins | sample 4824metaG_FD_192443 | JGI IMG/M metagenome (GOLD analysis project Ga0265319, IMG submission 192443) | Rhizosphere microbial communities from Carex aquatilis grown in University of Washington, Seatle, WA, United States - 4-8-24 metaG | ecosystem: Host-associated > Plants > Roots > Rhizosphere >...
TCACGTGCGCGTGGCCAGCCGCGTCGACAATCACGTTCGAGGGCTTGAGGTCCCGGTGCAGGATGCCGTGCTCGTGGGCGTGCTGCACCGCGCCGGCGATTTCGACCAGCAACGCCGCCGCCCGCCGCGCGGGCAGCGGACCGGAGCGCGTGATCTCCGCGAGGTTGCGCCCCTCGATCAGATCCATCGAAAAATAATGCTGCCCCTCCCATTCGCTGACCTCGTGAATCGCGATGATGTGCGGATGCTTCAGCGCCGCCGCGTTGCGCGCCTCGGCCCGGAACCGGTCGACATCCGCCGTGGAAGCCAGCGCGCCGTGCAGCATCAGTTTCACCGCCACTTCCCGGTTCAACTTCAATTTCCGGGCGCGGTACACCACGCCCATGCCGCCCCGCGCGAGCTCCTCGATCAATTCGTAGTCACCAAAAGTGCGGATCGTGCCGAGCGCGGCCGGCAGGTCGGCGGGCACCTCGAGCCTCTCCCCAAACGCGATCTGCGCCAGACAATGGGGGCAGAACTCCTGCGACCCGGCGTTGGCGAACGGAGATTTGCATCGGGGACACAGCGGCGAAGCGGTGAGCGGAGTTTCAGCCATCGGGGGTTCAGCGCGGAATCAGCCAAAACCTTACACCCGCCGCTAGCGGGAGAGAATCGCCAGCAGGTTGCGCATCTCCTCCTCCACGCCTTCGTAAGTGCCCACCGTCTGCGCCACGTCCAGCCGCACCAGTTCGCGCAGACGGGCGCGCAGGCGATGCACGGCCACCGTCACCGCGCCCGGGGTCATGCCCAGCTGATGGGCCCAGGAGGCGTGATTGGGGGCCGAGTCTCCGGCGAGCGACGGCTTCAACACTTCAAAGAGCTCGCTCTTGCCGCGGGCAAAATGTTCCTGGCGCAACGCCTCGACGGCCCGTTCGAGAATCGTCTCCGCCCAGCGCCGGTCGAAAGCCTGGTCCGGCGAGAGCCCGGCGGCGATCACCCCGCTGCACAGGCTTTCCGCGTCCGCGGAATCGAACGAGACCAGGGCCGTGCCGCCGCCGCGCTTCTGCGCGAAGTCGCGCCGCACTTCGCTGACGAGGAAGTTGCGCAGACCGGCGAGCAAATAGGAGCGAAACCGCCCGCGTTCGGGGCCGACGGCTTCGAGATCGTTGCGTTCCAGCAATCGCGCCAGAAAACCCTGCACGATATCCTTGGCTTCGTGCGGATCACTCCCGTTGCGCCGCAGGAAGGCATACAGGGGCGGCCAGTAAATCCGACAAAGCTCTTCCAAGGCCTCGCGCGTGGGCGCGGTCGTGGCGTTGCCGGCCCGCAAAATGATGCTCCACTGAGTGGCCGGAAAATCCGCGTGCCGCTGGGAGCCGATCATAGGTGGATCTAGATAGAATGCCCTACCAAAAATTGTCGATATATGTTTGCGTCTAAAGTGTGACGACTTGGAAACGCGCCGGTCTCGATCCCGGAAATACGGTTGGACGATGTTGATCCGCACTTAAATTTACCTGCAGGGGCCGTACCACCCACCGGATGCACCCGTCAGGAACCCCTCGGACGACCTCAGCCGGATTCAGGCAGTTCAATCGACGAAAATGCTACCTAATAGCAATCGCCCTTTGCATTTGCTCTTTTCAGCGGGTAGGGCGCGACCGCTGGGCGCGCCGTAACGATTCTGCTGGCCAGCAGAACGGCGGTCCCGCCCTACCATTGCGCCTCAGCCTGGTGTAATAGCTCAGGGCGATTGGTATAACCGGATGCTCCTCAATGTTGGATTCGGCAGAAATCCATCTGCGACGCAGTTCACGTTTTGGTTTCGTCTTGAAGACTTCGGAGCGAACAATCGGAAGGAGGTTGCGCGCTTGCCGCACAACAAAAAGTGGCGGGACGAGCCCGCCCCTACCGGGTTTGCCTCCCGGCAACTGCATGGGTCCACCTCAGCTTTCTCTTCAAATTTTTCCGTGCCTCCGCCGCACAAGAGCGACCAAGGCCAGGAGCCCCGCAAACCAGCTTTCGATGGCCCCTCCGCCGCCGCTGTCACCCGCGGTGGCCGGTGGAGTCGATCCGCCGGAGGCGCTGCCGCCACCGCCGGACCCGCTGGAGCCACCACCACCGCCGCCACCACCAGAACTTCCAGACCCGCTGCCTGAAGCGGGCGCCGCGGACAGCACCAGCGTGGTGACTACTCCCGCCGGCGTGATTTTGCGGATCGCAGCGTTGCCGGTATCGGCGACGAAAAGATTTCCGGCCGAATCGACCGCCAGATCCCTCGGCTGGTTGAACAGGGCGTTGCCCGCCCCGTCCTCCAGACCCGCGACTCCCGGCAGACCGGCGATGGTTGTGACCAGACCCGCGGGTGCAATCCGGCGAATCGTGGAATTGCCGGTGTCGGCGAGATAAAGATTGCCCGACGCATCAATGGTCAGACCACCGGGGTGGTTGAAGAGCGCTTGATTGCCGGTGCCGTCCGAGCTGCCCGCGACCCCAATCAGGCCGGCGAGAGTACTGACCACACCGGTCGGCGTGATCTTCCGGACGAGATTGTTGGTCGTGTCCGCCACATAGACATTGCCGCTTCCGTCGACGGTCACGCCGGTCGGGAAGTTGAACCGGGCGGCGCTGCCGGTTGCATCGGTGCCACCGGTAATTCCGGCGGAGCCGGCCAAAGTGGAGACCGCACCACCACCGGCGATTTTGCGGATGGTGTCGTTCATCGCATCGGCCACAAACAGATTGCCGGCGCTGTCCGTCGTCACACCCGTCGGCGAGGAGAAGGTCGCCGCGGTACCGGTGCCGTCGGTGCTGCCGCGATTGCCCGGAGCGCCGGTCAAGGTGGTCACCGCACCCGTGGCGCCGATGCTGCGGATCGTCGCGTTCGCGGTATCGGCCACGACAACCGTACCGGAAGCGAGCACGGCGAGGCCGCCCGGCTGGTTGAACCGGGCCGCGGAACCGCTTCCATCAGCCGAGCCGGCCGTGCCGGCACTGCCCGCGATCAGACTGACCTGCTCCGAGGAATTGATCTGCTGGATCGTGTTGGCCTGCGCGTCGCCCACATAAAGATTGCCGGCGCCATCGGCCGCGATGCAAACCGGGAACGGGAAAAAAGCCTGGACCACGGTGAGGGTGGCCGCGTTGCTGGTGCCAACCACGTTGCTGTTGGTCGCTACGAAGCGGTACTTGGCCCCGCTCAAGCCGGTGCTCACGTTGTTCACCGTCAGCGCCGCGGTCGTCGTTCCGCCATAGGTGGTGTCGTTTGCAAGGTTCGTCCAGGTCGTGCCACTGTCGGTCGAAACCTGCCACTGAATGACTCCCGGGGTGCTGCTGGCGGAGAAAGTCGCGCTGTGGCCGTTGGTGACGGTCTCGCTGGTCACTTGGACCGAAGCTGTCACGGTGACCGTGAGCGCGGCCGAATTACTGGTGGCGGATCCGGCGGAATTGGTGGCGATGACCACGTAGCTGCCGGCATCGGTCGCGCCGACGCTGACGATGGAATACGAACTGCCGGTGGCACCGGAAATGTTCACTCCGTCTTTTTTCCATTGGTAGGTCGGTGCCGGCGTGCCGCTGGCCGCGGCCGTGAAGGTGATCGGATTGCCCGCGGCGATGGCCTGGTTCTGCGGCTGCGTCGTGATCGCCGGAGCGATTGCTGCAGAGCCTGAAGTTACAGTGAGGGCGGCGGCCGAGCTGGTGGCATTCGGACTCACGCCATTGCTTACGACGCATTGGAATTGGTCGCCGTTCATCGACGCAGTCGCGCCGGTCACAGAAAGCGTGGCGGTGGCCGAGCCGGAATACGCGCCGGTGTCGGTCAGGTTCGTCCAGCCGCCGCCGCCCGCGGCCGAGCGCTGCCATTGATAGGCCAGCGGGGCCGTGCCGGCTGCGGTCACGGTGAAACTCACGTTGCCACCCACGCTGGTGGTCTGGCCCGCGGGCTGGCCGGTGATCGTGGGCGCCACGGCGGCCGCCGGAAGCACGACGAGCGACACCGTGTTGCTGGTCGCGTCCGGATTCGTCCCGTTGCTGACGACGCAACGAAATTGATACCCGTTCATTCCGGCCGTCACCGCATTCAAGGTGAGGTCAGGCGTCGAACCCGCGGCCCAATAAGCTCCGCTGTAGAGCAGTTGCGTCCAGGTGCTGCCTCCGTCGCTCGATTGTTCCCACTGGTAGGACAAAGTGCCCTGGCCGGCGGCCGTCACGCTATAGGTGGCATCCTTCCCCGCCGTCACCGCCTGGGGCGTCGGCTGGATCGTGATCACCGGCGCCGCGGGGAGCGGAGGCAGCACGGCCAGGGAGGCTGCGTTGCTGGTTGCCGCCGGACTTACTCCGCTGACGACGCAACGGAACTGGTCTCCGTTCATTCCAACGGCGACCCCGGTCACGGTCAGCGTCGCCGTCGTGGCGCCGCCATACGCTCCGGCGTTGCCCAGATTCGTCCAACTGCCTCCGTTGGGCAACCGCTGCCACTGATAGGTCAGGGGTGCCGTACCGGCCGCCTGCACTCCGAAGGTAACGTTGCCGCCCGATGCCGCGGTCTGGCTCGCCGGCTGGCTCGTGATGGAGGGCGCTGCAGAACCCGCCGCCGCCTGGCTGCTGAGCAAACCGGCCTGATCGGCCGCGGAGGCACCACCCGGGGTGACCGTCACCGCCGTGCCCGCTTGGGACACGGTGTAGCCCGCGTTGGGCGTGAGGCCGGCCATGTAGAACGGGGTGTTTGCCGCCGGCAGATTGAAAGTCACGCTGACAAACGGCGTGGTCATATCGCGCCGGAACATGACCACGGTGTTGGCGACCACGGCTCCGTCGAACGCGGTGCCGCTCGTGCTCTGGACCAGCGTGACCGGCGCAGCCGCGGTGCCGGCATCCGCGCCCTGCAGCACGTGAAGAAAGCGCACGTCCGTCGGGTGCGACGTGTCCTCGACGACGATGCGGTCGGTCGCCGGTTCGAGGTCGGCAACGGAGGTCATGCCCGCCGAGGCGACGGTGTTCGTGGTGATGGCTTTCGTTCCCGTGGCCGGCAGCAGAGAGTTGATGTAAAGATGCTGGCCACCCGGCGTGGTGGTCGTGATGAGGTTGCCGTTGATCACCGGCGAGCCGATCACGGTCAGGTTAAACCGCTTGAACAGGCCGGCGTGCAGCGACGTCGCCCGGTCGTAGACGATCGTGTAATCGGGTTTCAGCCAGAGGAGGGACCGGCTCGCGTGGGTGATGTCGGTGGCGTTGTCCGCCGGCACGTACGGGCTGGGCAGATTGTAGAGATTGGTCGTGTCGCCGTACGCGTAGGAGTAGGCGGCCGCCACGCTGGTGTAAACGGTGGGATCCCCGGCGTTGACGCCCAGCGGCCACTGGGAACCGATTGGCCAGAGCGGCGCGTCCCAGAACTGCAGGCTGGCCGGAGTGCCACCGGGACACCAGTTTTGCAACGTGAGGGTGTTGTGATAAGCGGAACTCTGGCCGATGGAATTGTTGTCGTAGTTGGCGAGGCCCTTGGTCAGCCACTCGCCCTTGCGAAAGAATTCAAACTGGTTGGCGTCATCCTGCTGGTGGTTGATTGAATTCCACGAACAGCGGAAATCGAACATCGCTCCGGTGGCCGACCAATCGGGGTAGTGTTCGACCAGCCGGCCCTGTTGCGCGTCGTAGAAGGCGGTCGCGTACCCCGCGCGCGGATCGGAGTAGGCGTAGCCGGGGGCGGCGGTCGGGTCGAGGAGCAGGAAGGTCAGCAGGGCGTCTTCCGACCCCCAGGACCACGGGTTGGAGACGCGCCCGATAAGGCCGGCGGCGCCGCCCTGCAGCGCGTTGACGGTGAACCAGCGCTCGGCGTTGAGACGCGAGGTGTCGCCGTTCTGCTGGTCCAGCAGACCGAGCAGCGCGAAGGGCTGCACGAAATCCGGCGTGATGTACATGCGCAGGATGTCGCCGTAGCTGCCCATTTCGTAAACCGGGCCGAGGTAGGCTTCGTTGACGTCAATCTGGTGGATGGGATCGGTGAAGGAGCCCGGAGCGACGGGGATCTGCGCGACCGGCACGAGCGAGCTCGTGAAGGCCTTGACGAAGCGGTCCCACACGGGAGCGTTGTTCGCGAGGGAGACTTGCGGCCCGGAAATCGCCGGATCGGCGAACCCGGCGGTCTTGAGTGCGAGCAGCTCACCCAGGACGAATCCGATGGAATGTCCGTAGAGCATGCCCTCCGGCGGCATGCCGCCGCTGGCCAGACCGACCGAGGCGGACGACGGCAGACCATAGTCGGAACGCACCTGCGCCGGATCACCGAACATCGCATATTCCTGGTAGAGCCAGGCGCCGGTGGCGTTTGCGATGTAGCTGCGCAGCGTGTTCCCGAGCGTCGACGCCGGCGTGTTGGGATCGATCGCCGGATCATCGGTGGGGTCGATGGCCAGAGCCATCAACGTGAGCAGGCGGCCGTGACCGATGTAGTAGTTATTGGCCGCCTCGCGGTAGGCGTTGCCGCCGGGCAAAAGCTCCGGACTGTTCACGACCGTGACCGGACTCGGATGGTCGCCACCGTTGGTATAGGCGTTGAGGCATTCGTTCGCCCAGATGAGGAAAACGTTGCGGATGGTCGCCTTGTCCTGCGCGGTGAGGATCGGCTGGTTGGTCGCATCCACCGCATTGTAGATCCAGTCGACCGCCAGCGGCCAGGCCTGCGAGGTCAGGTTGGCCCGGTTGTAGGTGGGAAAAAGCGGATCGCGGAAGGGAGCGTTGGCGAGGACTCCTTTGGCCGCCTCGTTCATGGCGACCATGATGAGATTGCGGGCGTACTGGGCGTACTTGATGCGGTTGGCCGGGACCGGATCGATGAGCGAATGCAGGGCGAAGATTTCGGCGTCCTGCTCGCTCAGGCCGCCGTTGGGGGTGATGGCAATGTACCCCTGCGCATCGCCCGGATCGGGATATGGTGAGGCCGGATGCACGCCATCGGGAAAACAGGTGTTGTAGTCGATGATCGCCTGGGCGAGGACCGGGAGCAGACCTTGTTGATAAACCGGATTGGTGGGAACCGCCCAACTGCGCAATTTGGGCAGGTCGGCCTGCGTGATCCACAACCGCGGGTGCGTGGTCACCGGCTGCGGAATCGAAGCCGCGGCGATCCCTGCCGTCGGGAAACCCGATCCCGGCGCGGCCCGCAACTCACGCCCAACGAGCGGCAGAAGCAAAATCGCCCCGAACAGGCAAGTGGAGAAGCGACCGGCGGTGCGCAAAGGTGATTTCATCGGTCTTTTGGTGTGAAAATGGCTGCAGCCCGGCCCGCGGTTCCGGAAAACCACCGGCGCAACTGATGACGACCCGGCGTCGTCGATTGGATCGCTTTCAGGCTGCTCCGTCTCTGAACGCCCCGCGCGAAAATAGCTCCTTCAAATGTGACCCGGCTCTCAGACTCACAGGGGTTTTATAAACCTGACCGTTTGGTTTGGAATCCCCGGCCGTACATCGTCGGGGAATAAAGCCCGAGCCGCTGTTCACGGACAGAATCGTTGCAAAAACGCGCAGGCCCGAAAATCAACCGGTCGATCCCTCTCCTGTCCAACACCCGTGGATGAAAAATAGTGTCGGGGCTGGAATCATACTCCAGGGGGATCATCCAGGCACCTATTTTTAGGTGCAGGACGAGTCTTGCTGTTAGGACTGGTTTAGTTTGGCATGACCCCCGGCATGCAGTTGCTTCCCCTCTGCAGTCTGGCAGTTCTGGCCGGGCTGCTGCCTGCCGGGACCGCCCGGGCGGCCTGGACCGACCGGATTCAAGGCGGTCCGGCCCTGGATCTATTTTCGGCCCGTGACATCGGCCAGCTGAACGTCGGGAGCACCCTGGTGCAGGACACACGCGGCCGCCTCTTTGTCGGCGGGGACCGGCTGCTGGTCTATGACGGCTCGGTCTGGAAAAACTATCCACTGGCCGACTCCCAAGCCGTCACCGCCCTTTGTTTCGACCGCCACGGCCGGCTGTGGGCGGGCGGTGACAACGAGCTCGGCTACTTCACCGAAACCGCCCCGGGAGATTTTGTTTTCACCTCCCTGCGCAACGAATTGCCGGCCGGGCACGGGCAAATAGGGGAGGCCTGTTCCTGCGAAGCCCTGGCCGGCCACGTCTTTTTCATCTGCAAATCCAAGGTCCTGGGCTGGGACGGAGTCCGCTTCACCACGTGGGAGTTTCCGACCCGCACCCGATTGTTCCCGGCGCCGGCGGGAGATGAATGCTGGTTTACCCATCCGGAAACCGGGCTTTACCGCCTTACAGCCGACGGACCCAGCCTCGAGTTCACCCCCGATCAACTGCCCCCGACGCCCCCGCTGTGGCTCGAACACCATGGCGGCAGGCTCCTGCTGGTCAGTCGCGACGGTGTTTTCGAGCCGGGAAAACCCGACCGGCCACTGTGCTCGACCGAGACCCTGGATTTTCTCCACTCCAATCCGGCCAGCAGTGCCGCCCGCCTGCCCGACGGCAACCTGGTTTTGGGTACGCTGGGCGGCCTGGTGATCGTGTCACCTTCGGGCCGTCTCCTGCGCGTGCTCGGACACGAAGACGGCCTGCCGAGCAATCCCGTGAGCGGGTTGCTGGTCGATCGCGAGCACTTCCTGTGGATTTCGACCGCCGCGCGCGCCGGCCTTTGTCGGATTGTCGCGGATGGAACCGTGTCGGCGTTCCGCGAATGGCAACGGAATGACTTTGCCTGCATCGCCCAACTGGCCACCTGCGGTCGCTCCCTGCTGGCGGCCACCGATAGCGGCGTCTACGAGCTGCAGCCCGCCGCTCGGGGGACCAGCCATTTCGCCGCGCTGCCGCTTCTGCCTTCGATCAGCCGCATTCTCACCCCCTGGCATGAAGGGGTGTTGCTGGGTAATGGTTCCACGTTCGAGTACTTCGACGGCCGGGGCTGCACGCCGCTCGGTTTTTTCCCCTCTTCCCATCTCGCAGCCGCCACTTCATCGCCCAACAACCCCAATACCATCTATTGTGTCGAAGACCGCAACCTCGTGCGGTTGCAGCGGGACCCTGAAGGAAAATGGCAGCACGAGCTCCTGGCCACCTTGCCGGACGAAGCGGAAAACATCCATGTGGATTCGCTGGAGCACCTCTGGCTCGGCAGCCTCCAACACGGCGTCTGGCGCTTTAACCCCGCCACCCGCCACATCGATTGCGTCCACAACGGCGCCCGTCCCGGATTCCCGACCGAGTTCAGCCGAGTGACCGGCCGCGGCCGGCAGGTTTATTTTTTCGCCGCGCGCCAAGCCTTCGTCGACGATGTGCAAACCGGCGGGGTTCACCGGGTCCCTTGCTTCCCCGACCTCCACTGCTACGCCTGCCTTCCGTCACCCGACGGCAAGCGCCTGTATACCTCGTTCGAACGGGAGCGGAACGGGAGCACCCCGGCGTATGGCCTCGGAGTGTTCCGGCTGGACCCACGTGGCGAACCCGCGGATTGGACTGAATTGCAGGTGCCCAAGCTCGAGGCCGTCGGCCTGCCGACCACACTGCTCGTCACGGAAGAGGATGGCGAAGATGCGCTCTGGATTGGCGGCTCCGAAAGTCTGATCCGCCTCAAGCCCGCTGAGTTGAGCCCGGTGCGCCCCCCGGCCCGCCCTTGGCTGCAGGTCGGCGAATCGCCCGGTCCGCCGGCGCCCGCGAACCGGGAGCCCAGTTACGATTTCGTCGACCATCATCTGTCGATCCACGCCGGATCGCCGGAGATTGATCAACGCAAGGATCTCTGGTTTCAAACCCGCCTTGCTCCCGGCCCGGCGGAATGGTCCCGGCCGGCACCGGGCCCCGCCTTCGAATTCTCCGATCTCAAGGACGGGCACTATCAACTGGAAGTTCGCACGGAAAACAGCGCCGGCCTCGTCAGCGAACCCGCCTCGTTCGTTTTTCGGATTCGCCCGCCGTGGTATCGCTCTCCCTGGGCTTTTTCCTTTTATGTCCTGGCAATGGTGGGAGGACTGTACGGCACCATCCGCGTGCGCGAGCGGGTGATCCGCGCCCGCAACCACGAACTGGAGGGCTTGGTCAGGGAACGCACGGCCGATCTCGTGAAAGCCAACGCGGCCAAGGACGAGTTTCTCGCGGGAATCAGCCACGAAATCCGCAATCCCTTGAACGGGGTGGTCGGTCTCGCCGCCACCATCGACAGCTCAAGACTGGATCCCGGAACGCAGGCGCATTTCTCCCAGTTGCGCCACTGCGCCACCCACCTTTCCAGTTTGATCGAGGACCTGCTTGATTTCTCCCGCCTGCAAGCCGACACGGTGAAATTGGATCCCCAGCCGTTCGATCTGCGAGACTTGGTCACCTCCGTCTGCGCCCTGTGTGCAGCGGAGAGCGCCCATCTGGGGATCCCGGTGGAAACCGCCGTCTCCCCATCCGCACCGCGGTTTTTCATCGGCGATGCGCCTCGCCTCCGGCAGATTCTTCTCAATTATGTCGTCAACGCCTTGAAATATTCCGGGCGCGGCAAGGTCTACCTCACGGTCTGGTGCCGCGACGAAGATCCGGCGCGACCCACCGTCACCTTCGCCGTCAGTGACGACGGTCCCGGGATCGCCCCGGAGGAACAAGCCCGGTTGTTCACCCGCTTTGCCCGCGGGGCGGCGGCCCGGACAGGGCGGGTACCAGGAACGGGCCTTGGCCTTTCACTCTGCAAAACCTTGGGCGAAAAAATGGGCGGAAGGCTCTGGCTCGAGAGCGAACCCGGCAACGGCTCGACCTTCTACTTCGAAGTGGCCCTGCCGGTGACGACCGCCGACCGGGCCGGTTTGGAACCGATGGAAACGCCCGACAATCCGCCCAGAAGTCTGCAGGCTCTGGTGGTCGACGACGAGGAATACAACCGCGTCGCGCTTTCCGCGCTGTTGGCGGAAGCGGGGTATTTGGTTTCCACCGCGCCCGACAGCGATCAAGCCCAAGCCGCCGTTCTGGACGGGAACTTCGATGTCGTCTTCCTTGACCTCAGGTTGCCGGGGAAAAGCGGTCTCGAGGTCGCCCGTCTCCTCCGAGCCATGCCCCACCTCGATCCGCAGCTGCTCCTCATTGCCACCACCGCCTCCGCCTCCGAGGCCGTGATGACCCAATGCTTGGAAGCGGGAATGAATGGTTTTTTGACGAAGCCCGTCTCGTTGGAAAAAATCCGGGCAGTCCTCGCGACGGCGGCCGGTCGCCCGCTGCCCCCTCCTGCCGCACCCTTGCCCTCCGCTTCC
>Ga0265319_1002092_pt1 | contig 11200 bp, 8 predicted proteins | sample 4824metaG_FD_192443 | JGI IMG/M metagenome (GOLD analysis project Ga0265319, IMG submission 192443) | Rhizosphere microbial communities from Carex aquatilis grown in University of Washington, Seatle, WA, United States - 4-8-24 metaG | ecosystem: Host-associated > Plants > Roots > Rhizosphere >...
GAGATCCCGCGCTTCCCGCCGGAGGTCTTCGCCTTCCTCTCCAACCCCAACTCGTCGGAAACGAAGAAGTACAGGGCGGGCCTTGAGCAGCTCCTTCAGGAGGGCGTCGTGCAGTCCCTGTCGGCGAGGTCGTCCCCTCCTGGCTCGACCCTTCTCGCCGCTGTGGGGCCCCTGCAGTTCGAGGTGGTCCAGTACCGCCTCAAGAGCGAATACGGCGCCGAATCCCGCCTCGAGATGGCGCCGTGGACCCTCCTGCGGTGGATCGAGCCCCACCCCTCCCTCAGGCACCCGTCCGGCATCGTCGTGGCGTCGGGTGTCAGCTTCGGCTCGGACAAGCTCGACCAGCCGGTCGTGCTCTTCCCGAACGACTGGACCATGCGCTATTTCGTCGAGAAGAATCCGGATCTGAAGCTGCGCGAGCTTCCGCTCGAGCAGCCGGCGCCGGCCCGGGCGTGAGCGCCGGGCGCGAAACCCTGTTGCCATGCCCCTGACCCGCGTTTGCCTTCCGTCATGCTTCTGAGGCGCCTCTTTTCCGCCGCCCTCCTCGCCGCCGCCGTTCCTTTGGCCTGCGCTTCGGGCCGACCGGCGCCCTACAAGGGCGCCATAGCGACCGACGCCGCCACGGGGACGGTCCTCTTCGAGGAAAATGCCGACGCGGTCAGCCCGCCGGCGAGCATGACCAAGCTCATGACCTATGCGGTGCTCGACGACCTGATAAAGCAGGGCAAGATCGCCCTCGACGCGCCGGTCACGGTCACGGCCGAGGACGCCCGTGTGGCGGCATTCAAGGACAGCACCGAGGTCTGGCTCAGGCAGGGGGAGACCTTCACCGTCGAGGACCTCATCTATGCGATGATGATCCAGTCGGCCAACGACGCGGCGTACGCGCTCGCGCACAAGGCGGGCGGCACCGTGGGTGCCTTCGTCGCGCTCATGAACGTGAAGGCGCGCGAGCTCGGGATGACCCGCAGCACGTTCCGCTCCCCCCACGGGTTTCCGCCGCCGAGCAGAAGGACGGATCACAGCGACCTGACGACGCCGCGCGACTTTGCGCTCCTGTGCCGCTATCTCCTCCTCCATACCGACATTCTCAAGTACACGTCGGTGAGGAGCCGCACGTTCGGCGCGGGAATCAGGCTCCAGCCGGTCCTGATGAACAACCACAACCACCTGCTTGGGAGGATCCCCGGGGTCGACGGGCTCAAGACGGGATTCACGAGCGGCGCAGGCTTCTGTCTCTCGGCGACCGCGCAGCGAAACGGCCACCGGGTCATCGTCGTCATGATGGACAGCCCCGACCATACGACCCGCGACCTGAACGTGATGAAGCTGATCAACGAGGCGTTCATCAAGCTTCCCGTAGCGGAGGCCCCCTTCTTCCTGAAGGCGTCCGGCAGTCCGGAGCCCGCGCAGCCGACCAGGCCCTCGCCCACCCCGGCCGCGGCCGCGCCGGCGCAGGAGAACGGACCCGTGATCCATGTTCCGGGCCGAACGGAAGGCACCGGATGAATTCGGACCCCGCAGCGGTCAGGGCCTATCTCGAGGGGCTTCAGGACTCGATCTGCTCGGCCATGGAGTCGGAGGACGGGGCCGGACGGTTCAGCGAGGAGGCGTGGACGCGTCCGGAGGGCGGCGGCGGCAGGACCCGGGTGCTCTCGGGCGGCGCGGTCTTCGAGAAGGCGGGCGTCGCGTTCTCCCACGTGGTCGGCACCGCGCTGCCGCCGGCGGCCTCGGCCCGGCGGCCCGACATCGCCGGCAGGCCGTGGAGCGCGCTCGGCGTGTCGGTGGTCATCCACCCGAAGAACCCCTTCGCGCCGACCTCCCATGCCAATGTCCGCCACTTCGTCGCCGGGGCCGGAGGCCCCGCGCCGGTTTGGTGGTTCGGGGGCGGCTGGGACCTGACGCCCTATTACGGCTTCGAGGACGACGCCGTGCACTGGCACCGGACCGCCCGCGGGGCCGTCGCTCCCTTCGGCGCCGACCTTCATGCGCGCTTCAGGAAGGCGTGCGACGACTATTTCTACCTCAAGCACCGGGGCGAGCCGAGGGGCATCGGCGGGCTGTTCTTCGACGACTTCGACGAGCTTGGATTCGACCGGAGCTTTGCGCTCGCGAGGAGCGTGGGCGACGCCTTCATCCCGGCCTACCGCCCGATCGTGGCGCGAAGGAAGGAAACGCCCTATGGGGAGCGCGAGCGGGAGCACCAGCTGCGCCGCAGGGGCCGCTACGTCGAATTCAACCTGCTGCAGGACCGGGGCACGCTTTTCGGCCTCCAGAGCGGGGGCCGCGCCGAATCGATCCTGATGAGCCTTCCGCCCCTGGCGCGCTGGGACTACGGGGCCGCGCCGCAACCAGGCTCGCCCGAGGCGCGACTCCTTGATTTCTTCCTAAAGCCCCGCGACTGGCTGGGGAACGCCCCTTGAACTCCCGAGAACGATTCCTGTGCGCCTGCTCCTGCGGCCCCCTCGACCGGCCGCCCGTCTGGATCATGCGCCAGGCGGGGCGCTACCTGCCCGAATACCGCGAGCTCAAGGCCAGGCACGGGTTCCTCACGATGGTGCGCACGCCGGAGCTTGCGGCCGAGGTGTCGATGCAGCCTGTCCGCCGGTTTGCGTTCGACGCGGCCATCCTCTTCTCCGACATCCTCGTCATCCCGGAGGCGCTCGGCCAGGCCTACGCGTTCAGGGACGAGGGGGGAATAGCCATGGAGCGCCGCCTCGAGGGCCGCTCCATGATCGAGGCGCTCGCGCCCGAGGACTCGGTGCCCGAGCGGCTCTCCTATGTCGCCGATGCGCTTGCGATCCTGAAGAGGGAGCTTGCGGGCACGAGGGCGCTCCTCGGGTTCGGCGGCTCGCCCTGGACGCTCGCGACGTACATGGTGGAGGGCGGCAGCTCCGAGGACTTCGCCCGGGTGAAGGCGCTCTTCTACGAGGACCGCGCGACGTTCGACCTGCTGCTCGGCAAGCTGACCGCATCGCTCATCGCCTACTTCAGGATGCAGATCAGGGCCGGCGCCGACGCCATCCAGATCTTTGACTCGTGGGGCGGCGTCATTGCGGGAGCCGACTACGAGGCGGCATCGCTCAAGTGGATCCGGGCCATCATCGCTGCGATGCCGGTGGGCTTCCCCGTGATCATCTTCGGCAAGGGCACGGGCGCGCACCTGGGAGACCAGGCCTTCACGGGCGCCCAGGTGCTGAGCGTCGACAGTTCGAACGATCTGGCCGCGGTTCGCCGCAGCCTTCCCGGGAACGTCGCGGTGCAGGGCAACCTGGATCCCGTGATCCTGAACACCACCCCTGAGGTCGCCCGCAGGGAGACGACGCGCCTTCTGGAGGCGATGCACGGGAACGCGGGCCATATCCTCAACCTGGGCCATGGGATCCTTCCCCAGGCGAAGATCGAGTGCGTCGAGGCGCTGGTCGACGCGGTGACCTCGTGGAAGGGACCGTGGTGAGAGCCGCCGTCCTCGGAGGGGGAATAACGGGGCTGACCGCGGCGTGGCGCCTCGTCGGGGCCGGCCATTCGGTGCGGCTGTATGAGGCCGCCCCGCGGCTCGGCGGGGCGATCCGGACCGAGTCCGCCGACGGATGGCTGGTCGAGGCCGGGCCGAACTCCTTCCAGGAGGCCGCTCCGGAGATCAGCGCGATGTTCACCGACCTGGGCCTCGGCCCGGAGCTGGTCCGGACCGGGCCGGCGGCAAAGAACCGTTACCTCGCCCTGAACGGGTCCCTGGTCGCCGCCCCGATGTCTCCGGGCAGCTTCTTCTCGACGCCGCTCTTCTCCCTCAGGACGAAGCTCGGAATCCTTGCGGAGATCGCGCGCTCGCCGCGGGCCCGCCAGGAGGACGCAAGCGTCGCCGACCTGATCGGGGACCACTTCGGGAGCGAGGTCCTCGAGCGGGCCTTTCAGCCGTTCATAGGCGGAATCTATGCCGGGGATGCGAAGCGCCTTTCGGCGAGGCACGGGTTCCCGAAGCTCTGGGAGGCCGAGAGGACCAAGGGATCCATCATCCGCTCCGCGATAGCCGGGGCGCGCAGGCGCCGCGCGCAGGGACTCCCCGGCTCGGCCCCCATCGTCTCGTTCCGCAGCGGGCTCCAGGCGCTGCCAGCCGCGCTTGCGGGGCGCCTGCCCGCCGGATCGGTCTCTCTGGGCGCGGAGGTCCGGTCGGTCGCGCCCGGCACCGGAGCGCGGTGGCGGGTCGGCTGGCGCGGGCCGGGCGGCGAGAATTCGGAGGAGTTCGACTGCGTCGTGGCCGCGCTTCCGGCCTGGAGCCTGGCGGAGCTCGAGATCGGCGCCGCCGGCTCCCGCCCTCTCTCGGGCCTGGGCGCGATCGAGTACTCGCCGGTGGCCTCCGTCTTCCTCGGTTTCCGCCGGGACCAGGTGAGCCATCCCCTGGACGGATTCGGGGCCCTCATTCCCTCGGCCGAGGGCAGCACGGCCCTGGGCATCCTTTTTTCGTCCAGCCTCTTTGCCGGGCGCGCGCCCGAAGGCCACGTCGGCCTGACCGTGTTCGCAGGCGGCGCCCTGCGTCCGGAAATCGCCAGCCTTCCCGGGGGCGAGCTGACCGCGCGCCTCTGCGCGGACCTGCGCAAGTACGTCGGGGCGCAGGGCAAGCCCGTCTTTGAGCGGCGCACGTTCTGGCCGCGCGCGATCGCCCAGTACAACCTGGGCTACGGGCGCCATCTCGACTCGATGGCGGACTGCGAGCGCAGCCACCCGGGCCTTTTCATCGGGGGAAGCGTCAGGGACGGAATTGCACTGCCCGACTGCATCCTGTCCGGGTTCTCTCTAGCCAAGCGAGTGTGTTGAGTGTCTTGACTCACCGGGGGGGCTCTTTACCCTCCCGGACCCTTTTTTTCGATTTGGCGAAAGACCTCAAAGACACGTTGCAGCTGCCCAGGACGGACTTCCCGATGCGCGCCGGGCTCGCGCAGCGCGAGCCCGCTCGGGTCGCCCACTGGGAGAAGACCGGCATCTACGGCGCGATCCTGCGCAGGCGCGCCGGGGCGCCCTCCTTCGTGCTCCACGACGGCCCGCCCTTCACCAACGGCGACGTCCACATCGGCACCGCCATGAACAAGGTCCTGAAGGATATTACCGTCCGTTACAGGGCCATGAGGGGGTTTCGCACACCCTATGTCCCGGGCTGGGACTGCCACGGGCTCCCGATCGAGCAGAAGGTCACCCGCGAGCTGCGGGAGGCGAACAGGCAGGTCTCCACCTCGGAGCTTCGGCGCCTCTGCGACGCCTTTTCCGAGTCGTGGATCGCCACGCAGAAGGTCCAGTTCAAGCGCCTCGGCGTTCTTGCGGACTGGGCCAACGAGTACAAGACGAAGGCGCCGGAGTTCGAGGCCGACATCCTGCGGGTCTTCGCCTCGTTCGTCGAGAAGGGGCTCGTCTACCGCAGCAAGAAGCCGGTCTATTGGTCCATTCCCTTCGAGACGGCCCTCGCCGAGGCGGAGGTGGAGTACAAGGAGCATTCGTCACCGTCGATCTGGGTGCGGTTCAGCGTCCCGGCCGCCGAGGCGGCGCGCTTCGGGCTTCCCGCCGACAAGCCCCTGAGCATCGTCATCTGGACGACGACGCCCTGGACCCTGCCGGCGAATCTCGCGATAGCCCTCAACCCGGACGTCGAGTATGCCGTGGCGGACCTTGGCGCGGAGCGCATCCTGGTCGCGTCGGCGCTCCTGGCGCAGGTCGCGGCGTCGGCCGGGCTGAAGGCTGCCCCGGCCATCGTGAAGGCCGTCGCAGGGCGCGCCCTCGAGAACCTCGGCGCCCGCCATCCCTTCATCGACCGCGCATCCCCGGTCGTCCTCGCCGACTACGTGACCGTGGACAGCGGCACAGGGTGCGTCCACACCGCGCCGGGGCACGGCGCCGAGGACTACCAGACCGGCCTCAAGTACGGGCTCGAGATCTACTGCCCCGTCGGGGACAACGGGGCCTACCTCGACGACGGGCGCATCCCGGCGGACCTCGTCGGGGTGACGACCCTGGAGAGCGTCGAGGACCTGGAGAAGAAGCGGACCTCCCCGGCCAACATCGCGGTCCTTAGGCGGCTCGACGCCGCGGGCGCCCTCCTGGCGAAGCACAAGTACACCCACAGCTATCCCCACTGCTGGCGCTCCAAGACGCCGATCATCTTCAGGGCCGTCGACCAGTGGTTCGTGTCGCTCGACAAGGCGGGCTCGCGGGACGCGGCCCTCGCCGAGATCACCAAGATCGCCGCCGCCGGGGGCTGGCTTCCCGCGTGGGGGGAGGCGCGGATCCGCGGGGCCGTCGAGTCGCGCCCGGACTGGTGCGTCAGCCGCCAGCGCTCCTGGGGTGTTCCGATACCCGCGTTCTACGGGCCGGACAAGCACCCGTACCTCGACGCGGGCGTCGTCCGGGCGGTCGCGGACAAGGTGCAGGTGCGCGGCACGAACCTTTGGTACGAGTCGTCGCCCTCCGAGATCCTAGGGGGCGTCAGCCTTCCCGACGGCTGGCCCGAGGCGGCCGCGCTCACCCGCGGCAGCGACACGCTTGATGTCTGGCTCGATTCCGGATCGTCGCACGCAGCCGTCCTCAGGCGCGGCCAGGGAGGCACCACGTGGCCCGCGGACCTCTATCTCGAGGGAAGCGACCAGCACCGCGGCTGGTTCCAGTCCTCCCTCTGGACCTCCGTGATCGCGTTCGGTCAGGCCCCCTACAGGGCCGTCCTGACCCACGGGTTCATCGTGGATGAGGACAGGAAGAAGATATCCAAGAGCGCTTCGTACGAGAAGCCCCAGACCAGCGACAGCTATATCGCCGACTACGGCGCGGACGTGATCCGCCTGTGGATCTCCTCGCAGGACTTCAGGGACGACATTCCTATCTCGAAGGAGATCCTCTCCCACGTCGGGGAAACCTACAGGCTCATCCGCAACACGCTGCGTTTCCAGATGTCGAACCTGTTCGACTTTGAGGCGGCCCGCGACGCCGTGCCCCCGGAGCGGATGGACGAGCTTGACCGCTGGGCGCTCCACCAGGCCTCCGAGCTGGCCCGCGCCTGCGCGGCGGCCTATGACGCGTACGAGTTCCACCGCGTCTACCAGCTGTGCAACCAGTTCTGCTCGGTCACGCTCTCGGCGACGTACCACGACATCCTGAAGGACAGGCTGTACACGCTCGGCACGGCGCACCCCCTCAGGCGGTCGTCCCAGACGGCGATCCACGGGATCTTCGGGACCCTGGCGAGAATCCTGGCGCCCATCATCCCCTTCACGGCCGACGAGGCGTGGTCGTTCGCGGTCTCGGGGAAGGAATTCGCGGCCGATTCGGTCCACCTCCAGGACTGGCCGTCCACGCCGCCCTCCTGGTCCTCGGAGGAGGCCGCGGGAGACTTTGCGGCGCTCCTGAAGATGCGCGCGAAGGTCAACGAGGCCATCGAGCCCCTGAGGGCCGCGGGGCGCATCGGCAAGTCGCTCGACGCCTCCGTTACGCTCACCGTGCTCGGAGCCGATCCGATCGGCAAAGCTCTCGAGAAGCACCGGGATTCGCTGCCTGAGATCTTCATAGTCTCAAGCGTCTCCCTCGAGACCAGGCCCGAGCCGGGCGAGCCCCTCCAGCCGAGGGGTCCCGCGGTCGGCACCGATCTGGTCACGGTGACGGTGCGTCACTGCTCCGAGCTCGGCCACGTGCGCTGCCCGCGGTGCTGGCGTTGGGTGCCCGCGCTGGTACAGTCCCCCCTCGCCGAGGTCTGCCCCCGCTGCGCCGAAGCCTTGAAAACCTGATCCTTTTCGATTCCGTCAGTAACCCCCCAAGACTCCCCATGGATAAGACAAAAAAAAGCCACAAGCCCAAAAAGAAAGCTCCAGGGGCACCACCGCGAAAGGCGCCCGCACCCAAGGCAGCCGCACCCGCGCCAGCCGCCCCTGGCAAACGTCCGACCATGGAAAAACCATCAAAGAAGACCGCCCTGCGCGACAGCATCCTCGCGAGAAAGGCGGCCACCAAGCCGATCGCCTTCAGCCTCGACGAGGTCCGCGCGATCGCCAAGACCGTCACGGCAAGGGCCGAATCCGCCGCGAAGACAAGCAAGGTCGCGGCCCGGCAGCCCGCCGCCGCCCTGCACGCGGCCCTCGAGAAGCCGGCGAAGCCGAACCACATCAAGGCCGCCTCCCTCGCCGACATCCTCGGCTTCAACCCGAAGAGGGTTAAGGCCGCCACGGTGATCGAGGAACGGAGCGTGCCCGAGAAGTTCAAGCGCTACCACAGGCTGCTGATCGACATGCGCAGGCACCTCACCGAGGGCATCGAGCGCCACTCGGAGGAGACGCTCAAGCGCTCGGTGAAGGACGACGCGGGGGACCTTTCCTCCTACGGCCAGCACATGGCCGACGCCGGCACCGACACGTTTGACCGCGACTTCGCCCTTAGCCTTGTCTCGAACGAGCAGGAGGCCCTCTCCGAGATCGAGGCCGCCATCAAGCGCATCCGCGACGGCACGTACGGGATCTGCGAGATCACGGCGAAGCCCATTTCCAAGGAGCGGCTGCTCGCCGTCCCGTTCACCCGGTATTCCGCCGAGGCCCAGAAGCAGATCGAGCGCAACCGGCACCATTCCCGCACGCAGGCGGGCCTCTTCGGGGAGGCCGGCGAGGAGGGCGGCGCGATACCGCAGGAGGATGGCGCCGAGGAATAATGACAAAGTCGGTCGACCCGGGGCTGTCTCTCACCTGGCGCTTTCTGAAGTACTGGCGCCTGATGGCGATAGCCGCCGCGGTCCTCGCGGCTGACCAGGCGAGCAAGGCGTGGATCGCGGCGCGCCTGCCCTTCAACACGTACGGGGACGGGGCGGGGGCGATCCGGGTGGTCCGCGGGTTCCTGTACATCGTCCACGTCGGCAACACCGGCGCGGCCTGGAGCATCCTCTCGGGCCGCAGCATCCTGCTGGCCACGCTGGCCGCCGCGACGCTCGTGGCGATCTTCCTCGGGAGGCGGGCGCTGGGCCTGGCCGCCCCCCACGCGCAGGGCTGCTTCGGCCTCATGTGCGGGGGCATCGCCGGCAACCTGGCGGACCGCCTTGCCCGGGGCCACGTCGTCGACTTCCTGGACTTCCACTTCGGCTCCTACGTGTACCCGACCTTCAACGTCGCCGACTCGGCGATCTGCGTCGGCGTGGTGCTGTACGCCGCGTACTCGCTCAAGTCGCCTGCGTCCCCCGTCTAGCGGGTCATTCCACGTTCGCCATCTGCTCGCGGATCCGCTCGAGCTCGTTCTTGAGCTCGATCACGCTCTTCGAGATCGCGAGGTCGTTCGCCTTGCTGCCGATCGTGTTGGCCTCGCGGCCCATCTCCTGGAGGATGAAGTCGGCCTTGCGCCCGATCTCCCCGTCGGCCTTCAGGAGGCCCGCCAGCTGGTCGGTGTGGCTGCGGAAGCGGGTGATCTCCTCGCTGACGTCGCAGCGGTCGGCAAAGAGCGCGATCTCGCGAAGCACCCGCTCGTCGTCGACGTCGAGCTCGAGGCCCGCGTCGCGAAGGCGTTTCAGGAGCTGGGCCCGGTACGCCGGCACAACGCCCGGCGCACGCGCGGCGACGGCGTCCATGTGCCTCCGGCAGATCCCGATGCGCTCGATGAAATCCACAAAGAGGGCCTCCCCCTCCCTGGCGCGCATCGCGGCGAAGCCGCGAAGCGCCTCGTCGAGGACCGAATTGAGCTCGGGGCGCACACGGTCGCCCGAGGGCGCCCCCGCCGACGCCTTCTGGGAGCTCGCGATCTGCCAGAGGAGCTCCGGCGTGGGCTCGAACGGTATCCGGCGCGCGTCGGCGAAGGCCGCCAGCTTGTCGAGGACGGCGCCCAAGGCCGCGTCGTTCCACGACACGTCGCCGCGCCCCCCCGCGGCCGCGAACTCGACGACCACGTGGACCTTTCCGCGCGCCGCGACGCGGCGCACCCGCTCGCCGATCTCGGCCTCGAGGCTCTCCCACTCGGCCGGCAGGCTCACGGTCAAGTCAAGGCTGCGGCGGTTCACGGAGCTCACCTGCACGGTGAGTGTTCCCCCCTCGAAGGCGCAGGCCGCGCGGCCGTATCCCGTCATGCTTTTCATGTCCCCTCGCCTATGAGTTTCGCCACCTCTTGCACGTCCTTGTCGCCCCGGCCGCTCAAATTCACAATGATGATCCTGTCGGATGCGAGAGCCCGCGCGCGCTTGAGCGCGTGCACGAGCGCATGGGTGCTCTCGAGGGCCGGGATGATGCCCTCCATGCGGGAGCAGAGCTGGAACACATCGAGCACCTCGTCGTCGGTGGCGTAGGCATACTCTATGCGGCCGAGATCGCGGTAGTACGCGTGCTCGGGCCCGACTGCGGCGTAGTCGAGTCCGGCCGACACCGAGTGGGTGAGCTCGATCTGCCCGTCGGGATCCTGGAGGATGAACGTCTTGCACCCCTGGAGGACGCCAAGCTTTCCGCCCGCGAAGCGGGCCGCGTGCTCGCCCTTCCGGATTCCCCTGCCCCCGGCCTCGACGCCGGTCATGCGCACGCCGGGCTCCTCCAGAAACTCGAAGAACAGCCCCATCGCGTTGCTGCCTCCCCCCACGCAGGCGACCAGCTCGTCCGGCAGCCTTCCCTCTCGGGCGAGGATCTGCTCCCGGGCCTCCATCCCGATGACCCTGTGGAAGTCGCGGACCATCTCCGGGTAGGGCCGCGCCCCGTAGGCCGTGCCGAGGATGTAGTGGGTCGTCCTCACGTTCGTCACCCAGTCGCGCATGGCCTCGTTGATGGCCTCCTTGAGCGTCTTCTGGCCCGCCTCGACGCTCCTCACCTCGGCGCCCATCAGGCGCATCCGGAACACGTTCAGGGCCTGCCTTTCCATGTCGACGGCCCCCATGTAGACGACGCACTGGAGCCCGAACTTCGCGCACACCGCAGCCGTGGCGACGCCGTGCTGGCCCGCGCCCGTCTCGGCGATGACCCGCTTCTTGCCCATCCGCAGGGCGAGGAGCGCCTGGCCGATCGCGTTGTTGATCTTGTGCGCGCCCGTGTGGAGCAGGTCCTCGCGCTTGAAATAGATCTTCGCCCCCCCGCAGTGCCGGGTCAGGCGCTCCGCGAAATAGAGCGGCGTGGGGCGCCCCGCGAACTCGGCGAGATGGCGCCGCAGCTCGGCCTGGAACTCGGGATCGCCGCGGGCCGCGGAGTACACCGAATGGAGCTCCTCCAGGGCGGCCATGAGCGTC
>Ga0265319_1002101_pt1 | contig 11157 bp, 8 predicted proteins | sample 4824metaG_FD_192443 | JGI IMG/M metagenome (GOLD analysis project Ga0265319, IMG submission 192443) | Rhizosphere microbial communities from Carex aquatilis grown in University of Washington, Seatle, WA, United States - 4-8-24 metaG | ecosystem: Host-associated > Plants > Roots > Rhizosphere >...
TCCAACTCGACGACTCCGGGCGCGGCTTCTCCTTCCGGGCCGACGCGCCCGCCGACATGCGCATGGACCCGCGCACCGGCGTGCCCGCCAGCCGCTGGCTGGAGACCGCCACCGAGGAAATGCTGGTGCGCGCCGTGCGAGACTACGGCGAGGAGCCCAACTGGCGCCGCGTGGTCCGTGCCCTGCTGGCCGCCCGCGGCTCGGAAGCCCTCGCCCGCACGGCGTCGCTGGCCGCGCTGATCGCCGACGCGATCCCGCCGCGCGACCGGCATGCGTCAAAAATTCACCCGGCAACCCGCGCGTTCCAAGGCATCCGCATCGCCGTCAACGACGAGCTTGGCGCCCTGGAACGCGCGTTGCCGGTTTCATTCGCGAAGCTCCGCACCGGCGGCGTGCTGGTCGTGATCAGCTTCCACTCGCTCGAGGACCGCATCGTGAAGCAGCTCTTCCGGCGCTGGTGCGGCCAGCCGGAGAACGCCGGCGACAGCCTGCCCCAAGACCTGCGCGTGAAGGTCGCCGAGCCGCTGACCCGCCGCCCGGTGACCGCCGGTGACGTCGAGATCGCCACCAACCCCCGCAGCCGCTCCGCCAAACTCCGCGCGCTACGAAAACTCTAGCGAGCCGCCCAGCGGTTTTGCACTCGTCCCTTTCGCCCGTCCCTCGCACCCCGCCATGAACCCGAACCGCAACCACGCCTTCGTGAACCAGCTGCTCGTGTACACGCTGGTCATGATCTGCTTCACCGGCGGCGTCGGGCTCGGCACGGTCTGGCTGCGGCACCAGATCTCCCTGGCGGCCAACCGCAGCAAGATGATCAAGGCCCGCATTGCCGATGTGGAGCGCCACCTGGCCGAGACGAAGGCGTCGGTCGAGACGGAGAAGGGCCCGGACAAGCTGAAACAGCGCAACGTCGAGTGGCGCCTCGGCCTCGTGGCCCCGCGCGAGCCGCAGGTCAACCGCGTCAGCCAGGATCCCGTGCCGCTGCTGGCCGCGAAGCAGGACGGCGGCCTCGCCGACGCCTCGCTGAAGCCGGTTCTGTTCCACTTCCCCGGCAATTGATGACGCCATGTCCAAGGGTTTCACCTCCGGCCCCCGAATCGCCCTGCTGGCGGGAGCGATCCTCCTGAGTTTTGCGGCCCTCGGCGTCCGGCTCGTGAGCCTGCACGTGCTCGACCGGGACGTGCTGATGAAGTTCGTGGTGAAGGCGCGGCGACAGATCATCGTCGATCACGCAAAGCGCGGGGACATCTACGACGCGCATGGGAGCCTCCTCGCGACCAGCCGGACCCAAGTGGTCCTGGGCGTGGATCCGCAGGTGCTGCGCCCGGAGGACGAGGCCAAGTGGCCCGAACTGGCGCGCCTGATCGGCCTGCCGCTCGCAGAATTGCGCGTGGTCATGACGACCAAGACGCGCAAGGCGGCGCCGCGCAAACCCGAGGCGGAGAGCCCCGCCGCCGTTGCGATCGCCCTTGGGGACAAGGACGAGGCTGCGCATCCCTCGGATGCGGCACCCGCCGCGTCTGGCGCGGCCTTCGTTTTCAATTTCACCCCGGCGGTGCCGGCGACCGAGGCGACCCCGGCGGCGGACAGTGACGACACGGTGGTGGACGATTCCGCCGACGCCAACGGCGACCACTTGATCCAGTGGGCCAAGCTCAGCGAACACGTCGACGAGGCGACCAACGACAAGATCACGGCCCTCGGCATCAAGGGTGTCTATGGCTCTCGCGTCTATCGCCGCGCTTATCCGCACGACGGGCTGGCCGCGCATGTGATCGGCTATGTCAACCAGGGCGGGGAACCGGCGACCGGCATGGAAGCCTACGCGGATTTCTACTTGCGCGGCCGGGATGGCTGGCGCGAGGGCGAGCGCGACGGCCGCGGGCGTGAACTGGCGCAGTTTCGCTCGCGCGAGGTGCCACGGGCCGACGGCTACAACGTGAAACTTTCGTTGGACTCCAACGTGCAAAGCATCATCGAGGACGAACTCGCCGCGATCACCGCGAAATACCAGCCGCTGAAGGCCACCATCGTCGTGAGCGACCCGCGGACCGGGTTCATCCTCGGTCTCGCCAACTATCCAAGTTACAACCTCAGCGACTACTCCAAGTCCGATCTCGCCGCCCAGCGCAACATCGCGGTGACGGACGTCTACGATCCCGGTTCGGTCTTCAAGATCGTGGCGGCGTCGGGAGCGCTGGAGGAAAACCTGGTGACGCCGACGTCGCCCACCTTCGACTGCGGGATCGACCGGATCGAATACCAGGGCCTGGTTCGCCGGCTGCCCCGCGAGGACCACAATTTCCAGCGCCTGGACGTCGCGGAGATCATCGCCCATTCGTCCAACCGCGGCGCCGCCCAGCTGGCGATGGCCTTGGGCGACCAGAGATTCTACGATTACGCCCGGGCATTCGGTTTCGGCATGCGGACGGGTGTTCCGATGGGCGGAGAGGTGGGCGGGTGGCTCAAGGCGCCGAAGGACTGGGATTCAATGTCCATCACCCGCATCCCAATGGGGCAGTCGGTCTCCGTGACGGTGATGCAGATGCACCAGGCGATGGGCGTGATCGCGAGCGGCGGCTTGCTCCTCCGCCCGCAGATCATTCGCGAGATCACCGATCCCTCGGGCGAGGTCATCGACCATTACGAGCGGCCGGCCGTGGTGCGCCGGGTCGTTTCGCAGCGCACGGCGCAGACGATGGCCACGCTGCTGATGGGCGTGGCTTCGCCGGAAGGCACCGCACCCGAGGCCGCGATTCCCAACTTCCAGGTCGCCGGCAAGACCGGCACGACCCAGAAGCTCATCGACGGAAAATATTCCGACCGGCACCACGTCGCCTCGTTCGTCGGGTTCTTCCCCGCGAGCCGCCCGGAAATTGCGATTTCGGTGATTGTGGACGATGCTGACGCACATGCGCCGGGCGGCGTCGCCTACGGGGCGAAAATCGCCGCGCCGGCCTTCAAGCACATCGGTGAACAGCTCATCCAGTACCGGGACATCAAGCCGGTTTACGAACCTGGCGGTCGCCTGCTGGTCATGGAAGGAGGCCGGCAGTGATCGGCTACCTTTCCCAGAATTATCCACTCATCCATGCCTTCGCCCCCCGCAGCCGGAGGGCAGCGCGCGGTGAAACCGCCGTCCGCAACCGAATCTTCAAAATGGCTCCGAAACTTTCCGATTTCATCCACGACGACGAGATCATCGCCGTGCGGGGCTCGCTCGACCGCCCGATCTCCGGGCTCGTGATGGACAGCCGCCGGGTCGTGCCCGGCAGCCTGTTCTTCGCGCTGCCCGGACTCCGCACCGACGGCACGTCCTACATCGATGAGGCGGTCAACCGCGGCGCCGTCGCGGTCGTCACCTCCCGGCTCTCCGTCAGCACCCCGGCCCGCGTCACGTTCATCCACGTGGCCGATCCGCGGGCGATGCTCGCGCGGGTCGCCCAGCGCTACTATCGCTTCCCGGACCGCGACATGACGGTCGTCGGGGTCACCGGCACCAACGGCAAGACCACCATCACGCACCTGGTGCGGCATTTCCTCAACGGCGACCAGCGCGTGGGCCTGATCGGGACGATCAGCTACGACCTCGGCAACCGCAGCGTGCCTTCCTTCAAGACCACGCCGGAGTCGGTCGACATCTACGGCATGCTCGCCCAGATGCGCGACGCCGGCTGCAAGCAGGCGGTGATGGAGGTGAGTTCCCACGGCATCGACCAGCAGCGCGTGCTCGGGTTGCAGTTCAGCGTGGCGGTGTTCACGAACCTCACGCGCGACCACCTCGACTACCATAAAACACTCGACGCCTATTTCGAGGTGAAGAGCCGGCTGTTCACGGGCGCGGTCGGAGGCGGACCAAAGGTCGCCGTCCTAAACCTGGACGACGCGTACGGCGAGAAACTGGCGGCTATCGTGCCGCCGGGCGTGCGCAAGGTGACCTACGGCGAACATCCGCAGGCGATGGTGCGGGCCGAGGATGTCACCCTTGGCTTCGGGAACAGCACGTTCCGCCTCGTCTGGCCCGGCGGCACGCTCGCCGTCGACTCGCCGCTCATCGGCCGCTACAACGTGAGCAACTTGCTCGCGGCGATCGCCACGGCCTGGAGCCTGGGTCGCGATCCCGTGGTGTTTCTGGCGCGGCTGGCGGCCTTCAAGGGCGTGCCGGGCCGCATGGAACGCATCGATGAAGGGCAGGCGTTCAACGTGCTGGTCGATTACGCGCACACCGACGACGCCCTGCGCAATGCGCTCCGCATGCTGCGCGCCATCACGCCCGGGCGCCTGCTGGTCGTCTTCGGCTGCGGCGGCAACCGCGACCGGACCAAGCGGCCGCTCATGGTGCGGGCGGTCCAGGAATTCGCCGACTTTGCATACGCCACCGCGGACAACCCGCGCAGCGAACCGCTCGGGCAGATCTTTGGCGACATGAGGGCCGGGGTCGCCGATCCCGCGAAGATCACCTGGATCGATGACCGCCGACGGGCCATCAGCCTCGCCCTCGACGCCGCCCGGCCGGGCGACTGCCTGCTGGTGGCGGGCAAGGGGCACGAGAGCTACCAGGAGTTTGCGGACACGGTCATCCCGTTCGACGACCGTCAGGTGGTGCGTGAGCTGATCGGGATCAAGACGCTGAAACCGGGATGATATCCTTCGATCCAGCCCAGCTTGCCGCGTGGACGGGTGGTCGCTGGACCGCGTCGCCCGCGTCACCCCTGGTCGGTTTCACGATGGACACCCGCACGCTCCGTGCGGGCGAGGTGTTCGTCGCGCTGCGGACCGGCAAGCGGGACGGGCATGATTTTCTCGCGGCGGCCAAGGCAGCCGGAGCCGGCGCGGCCCTGGTGGCGAAGGCGGATCCAGCCGTCGCCCTGCCGCAGTTGGTCGTGGCGGAGCCGCTGACGGCCTTTCAGGCGATTGCGCGCGAGCACCGGCGCCAGTTTCGCGGCCCGGTGATCGGCATCACGGGCAGTGCCGGCAAGACGTCGACCAAGAACCTCCTTGCGCAGTTGCTCGGCGGAGCGCCCGGGGTGCTTGCGACCGAGGGCAACCTCAACAACCATCTCGGCGTGCCGTTGACGCTCACGCGGCTCGATCCGGCGGTGCATGCGTTCGCGGTGATCGAGGCCGGCATCGGCGGTCCCGGCGAGATGCAACCGCTCGCGGACATGATCCAGCCGGACATCGCGATCACCACGCTGGTGGGGCCCGCGCACCTCGAGGAACTCGGCGGGCTGGCGGGGGTGGCGCGCGAGAAGGCGCTGTTGCCGGCGGCGGTGCGGGCGGCGGGCGTCGCGATCTTCCCGCGGCAATGCGACGAATTCGCCGCGTTCCATGAACTGGGCGTGCGCACCATGGTGGTCGAGCCGGCCGAAGTCATCCGCCCGGCGGAGCCCCCGAAGGACAAGGTCTATTTCGCCGTAACCCAGCGCGGCGACAGCACGGCCATCGCACTCGCCTACGGCCCGCCGCCGCCGCTGGTCTTCACGCTGCGGCGCGTGACGGACGGCATGGCGCAGAACGCCGCCCTCGCGCTGTGCGCGGCGCTGTGGCTGGGCGTGCCGCGCGACGTCATCCAGGCGCGCCTCGCCGGCTGGACACCGGCGCCCCTGCGCGGCGAATGGCGTCACGCCGGAGGCCGGAGACTTTTCCTCGACTGCTACAACGCGAATCCCGCGTCGATGGCGGACGCGCTGGCCACGTTCACCGCCGTGGCCCCGGCGGCGGAGCCGCGGATGTTCGTGATCGGCGGCATGGAGGAACTCGGGGTCCAGGCCGCGGAGTACCACCATGCGCTCGGCGAGTCGCTGCCCCTGCGGCCGGAGGATATTCTCTTTGTGATCGGCGACAACGCTCCGGCGGTCTGCGCGGGCGCGCTCGCGCGCGGCAGCCGGCCCGCGCAGATCGAGGTGGTGACGTCGCTCGACCCCGTGGCGGAGCGCCTCGCCGCATTCCGCGGCGCCGTCTTCATCAAGGGCAGCCTGCGCTGGCAGCTTGAGCGGGTCCTTGAATCGGCGGCCGTCGCGGCCGCCCACTGACGCCATGCTGAGCTACCTCGCCTACTTCGAAAATTATTTCGGCCCGTTCCGCCTGCTGGGCCGCATCAGCGTGCGCACGCTCGGCGCGGTGCTGACGGCGATGCTGATCGGCTTCATCATCGGCCCGCGCCTGATCGCCCAGCTGCGCCGGCTGAAGTTCGGACAGCACTACGACGACGACCGCACGGGTGACCTGGCGCAGCGCTTCGACAAGAAGAACACGCCGACGATGGGCGGCCTGCTCATCTTCATCTCCGTCCTCGTGTCGTCCCTGCTCTGGGCGGATCCGAACATCTGGGTGATCGTCAGCCTCTTCGTCTACACGACGCTCACCGCGGTGGGTTTCCGCGACGATTACCTGAAGGTCGTGAAAAAGAACCGCGCCGGCATCTCCTCGCGCGAGAAGCTTTTCTGGCAGACGCTGATCACGCTCGCGGCGCTCGGCGCGCTGCTGTGGGATCCGCAGAGCGGGGGCAAGATCCGGGAGTTCTGGGTGCCGTTCGTGAAGTTCCCCATCTGGGTCTTCGCGGGCGGGGCGGGCCTGCTGGCCCTGTTCGTGATGATGTTCTTCTGGGTCGTGGGATTCTCCAACGCGATCAATCTCACCGACGGCCTCGATGGCCTTGCCATGGGCTGCACGATCACCGTGGCGCTGGTCTACGGCATCATGGCGTACATCGCGGACAACGTGAACCTCGCCGGCTACCTGTTGATCGGCCATGTACCGGGCACCAGCGAACTGACGGTCGTCTGCGGTGCGTTGGTGGGCGCCGGCATGGCGTTCCTCTGGTACAACTCCCATCCTGCGGAAGTCTTCATGGGCGACACCGGCTCCCTCGCGCTGGGTGGGCTGATCGGAGTGATAGCCTTCATGGTGCAGCAGCCGCTCACCCTGATCATCGTCGGCGGGGTCTTCGTCTGGGAGGCGGTCTCGGTGATCATCCAGGTGGGCTGGTTCAAATTCACCCGCCGGCGTCATGGCGAAGGCCGCCGCTTCTTCCTGATGGCGCCGATCCACCATCATTTCCAAAAACTCGGCTGGCCGGAGACCAAGGTGGTGCTCCGCTTCTGGATCCTGTCGCTCCTCTGCGCGCTGGCGGGCCTCGGCACGCTTAAGATTCGCTGACCATGCCGCTGACCGCCCCTGAATTTCTCCGTCCGTTGCTAAACGCGCCCGTCGCCGTATTTGGTGGCGGAGCGAGCGGCGAGGGCGTGCTGGCCCTCCTTGGCAAGCTGGGGGTGCCGGGGGTCGTTTTTGACGAAAAAGACGGGCGTAAAGGGACTGTTAATAACTTTGGCCCCGCCGAGGCCCGGATCCACCGCCTGGCGGTGTTTTCCCCGGGCTTCCGCCCGGACCACCCGTGGCTGCAGGCCGCCCGGGCAGGCGGTTGCGAGTGCCTCGGCGAGCTCGATTTTGCCTCGCTCTTCTGGAGCGGCTGTGTCGTCGCGATCACGGGGACAAACGGCAAGACAACCCTGACCGAGTTCATCACGCACGCGCTCCGTTCCATCGGCCATGACGCCACCGCGACCGGCAACATCGGGTATCCCTTTTCCCGGCTGGTCGCGGACGCCGAGGCGGGCGTGCTGGCGGCGGCCGAGAAGGTCGCGGTGTGCGAGGTGAGCTCGTTCCAAGCGGAAACGCTGCGGCATTTCCATGCGGACGTGACCCTCTGGACAAATTTTGCGGAGGATCACCTGGAAAGGCATCCGGGAATGGAGGCCTACTTCGCCGCGAAGTGGGCGCTGGCCGAACGAACGACGCCCGGAGGCTTTTTTGCGGGCGCCTCGGTGATCCGCCATGCGCAGAAGTTCGGGCGGATGCTTCCGCCGTCCGCCGGGGTGTTTTCAGAGGGGAAATCACCCGATTCGGGCCTCGCTGGCACCGTCTTTGCCCGTTACCCGCAGTACGAGAATTTCGTCCTTGCCGCCGCCGGCTGGCGGCACGCCGGTCTGGCCGACGAAGCGCTCTACGCCGCGGCGCGGACGTTCAAGTCGGGTCGCCACCGCCTGGCGCGGGTGGCGGAGATCGACGGGATCACGTGGTGGAACGACTCGAAGGCGACGAACTTTCACGCGGTGGAGGCGGCGCTGGCTTCCTTCGCCACCCCGGTGCTGCTCATCGCCGGCGGCAAGGCCAAGGGCGGCGACATCGCGGCGTTCGTGCGGCGCATCGCGCCGCGGGTGCGCCGTGCCTTCCTGCTTGGCGAGACAAAGGACGTGCTCGCTGCGGCGTGCGTCTCCGCGCACGTGCCCTTTGTGTTGTGCGCGGACCTCGCGGAAGCGGTCCGCGAGGCGGCGGGAGCGGCCCGGCCCGGCGACCAGGTCCTCCTCAGTCCGGCCTTCGCGAGCTTCGACCTATTCCGCAACTACGAGGACCGCGGCAACCAGTTCGAATCGCTTGTGAATAACTTGGCAGTAACCCCTACTTTGAGATAGCTTTCCCTTCCTCTTCCAACCAATAGTTCTCCTATGAAAATCCTGAAAATTTTCGGCATCGTCGTGGGCATCCACGCCTTTGCCTTCATCCTCATTTTTGCGAATCCGGGATGCAGTTCCACCAACAAGGCCGCGCCTGCCGCCGACGTTTCCGCCCCGGCGCCGTCGTCGCCCGCGCCGGTCATTTCCGTGGCCTCTGCCGGTGGCGATGCTCCCGTGATCAGCTCCGCCCCGGCCGCCGGCAGCGACGCCGCGCCGGCGCGCATGGTCGGATTCGATCCCAATGCCCCGGCCGTGGCCTCGACCGCCCGCTACAGCCCCACGCGGCCCGGCACCGCCGAGGCCAGCGCCGTGCAGGCGCAGCCCGTGGCCGATGTCCTGCCCGCGACGACCTACACGGTGGCCAGCGGCGACAGCCTGTGGACGCTCGCCAAGAAGAATCACCTTACGGTCGCCGAGCTGGTCGCCGCCAACAACCTGAAGGCCGACGCGAAGCTCAAGCCCGGCCAGAAGCTCATCATCCCGGCCAAGGCGACCGGCAGCGCCGGCACGACCGCGACCGCCGTGGCGGCCGACGGCTCGACCGTCTACAAGGTGAAGGCCGGCGACAAGCTCTCCGCCATCGCCCGTCGCGCCGGCACGACCACCGCCGCGCTCAAGGAACTCAACGGCCTCAAGTCCGATACCGTTCGCTCGGGCCAGGAGTTGAAACTGCCGGCCGGAGCCGTCATGCACGACGCCCCCCCGGCCGACGCGGCCATGCCGCCGGCCAAGGCATCGGGCGACTCGGTGACCTACACCGTCAAGTCCGGCGAGACCCTCAGTGCCATCGCCAAGAAATTCGATGTCAAATCCGGTGACATCGCCTTGGCCAACAATATCACCGACCCGGCAAAGGTTCGCGCCGGGATGACACTCGTGATTCCCGGCTGGAAGCCGCCGAAGTCCTCGAAGGCGGCGAGTGCAACCGCGGCGGTCGCCAAGGCGCCGGCGCCGGCCGCAGTCCCGGATGTCGACACAGGTCCCAAGCCCGCGCCTGCGCCTGAGATTCCCGTGATCAAGATCGACGACGCTCCCGCCAGCCCGGTGACGAAGCCCTGAACGAAGCCGCCGACCCGACCATGGCCAGCGATCCGTTTGCCGCGACGCCCCGCGCCCGATTCGCCCTCCAGCCCGCGAGCGTCATCCTGGTCAGCGCGGTCGCGCTCACACTGCTCGGTCTCTCCGTGCTGTTCAGCGCGAGCGCCTCGATGCGGCAGGATCCGTATTTCTACCTGCACAAGCAAATCATCGGGGTGGTGCTGGCCGGCGTGATCTGTTTCGTGACGAGCCGCCTCAACCTCGACTTTGCGCGCCGCTACGCGTGGTGGGTGGGCGGCGCGTTCGCCGGGTTGCTCCTGCTCGTCCTCGTGCCGCACCTCGGCATCGCGGTCAACGGCAGCCGGCGCTGGCTCGGCTACGGGTCCGCGCGGCTGCAGGTGTCGGAATTCGCCAAGGTGGGCTTCGTCTTCTGCCTCGCCCATTACCTCGCGCTCAACCAGACGCGCATCAACGAGCTCAAGCGCGGCTTCCTTTACCCGATGGGCCTGGTCCTCGCGTTCGCCGCGCTTATCGCCAAGGAGCCGGACCTCGGCACGTCCGCGCTCGTCGTGGCCGTGGGCATGCTGATGCTCTTCCTCGCCGGCGTCCGCTGGCGTTACATCCTGACGGCCCTGCTGCTCGTGGTGCTGGCCTTCGGCCTGCTCGTCTACCTGATCCCCAACCGGCTGCACCGCCTGCTCGCGTTCCTCGATGTCGAGGGCAACAAGCAGGGCGGCACCTACCAGCTTTACCAGGGGCTCCTGGGATTTGCGGCCGGCGGGGTGAACGGGGCCGGACTGGGGCAGGGACGCCAGCAGCTCAACTTCCTGCCCGAGGCGCAGACCGACTACATCTTTGCGGTCATCGGCGAGGAACTCGGCCTGTGGTTCACGCTCGGCGTCGTGGCGCTGTTCGCGACCATCTTCATCGCCGGCCTCATGCACCTGCGGCGCGCGCCCAACCTCTTTCAATTCCTGCTCGTCGCGGGCAGCCTCCTGCTGATTTGCCTGCAGGCGATCATCAACCTCGGCGTCGTGACCGGGATGTTTCCAACCAAGGGGATGTCGCTGCCCTTCATCAGTGCCGGCCTGTCGAACCTGCTGCTGATGGGCCTGCTGCTTGGGATCATCCTCAATTCCCAGCGCACGTGGGGCCGGGCCACGCTGCCGGCGGCAACGCGCACGCTGCGGGAGGTGGTGGCGTGAATCCGTTTCCGCATTCGTCCGGCCCTCTTTCTCCCGCCTCTTTCTCTTTCGTCTTTCTCCCCACGTTTCCACCTGATGCAGCCGGGAGAAAGATAAAGAGAAAGAGGAAAGAGAAAGATGCGGCTTCGCGCCAGGAGGAGCTGCCATGAAGCGCTTCCTTATCTCCTGCGGCGGCACCGGGGGCCACCTTTCGCCCGGCATCGCGCTTGCGGAGGGCCTGCGCTCGCGCGGTCATCGCGTCACGCTGCTTATCAGCCAGAAGAAGGTCGACGCGCGGTTGAGTGAAAAATATCCCGACCTCGATTTTGTCCGCGTGCCGGGCACAGGCTTTTCGTGGTGGCCGGTCCGGCTGGTGCGCTGTGTCGTCACCCAGGTCCGCGGTTTCATCTTTTGCGCGC
>Ga0265319_1002103_pt1 | contig 11154 bp, 4 predicted proteins | sample 4824metaG_FD_192443 | JGI IMG/M metagenome (GOLD analysis project Ga0265319, IMG submission 192443) | Rhizosphere microbial communities from Carex aquatilis grown in University of Washington, Seatle, WA, United States - 4-8-24 metaG | ecosystem: Host-associated > Plants > Roots > Rhizosphere >...
CGGACCCGTGGGCGGCATGATTTCGCTGCTGCTCTGCGTGCTCAGCCCGATCGTGCTGGCGAACGGCGCGCTGATGACCTCGGACACCACCGCGGCTTTCTTTTTTCTGGCGTCGGCGTGGAGCCTTTGGGCGGCGGCCCATCGGATCTCGGTTGCCCGCCTGCTGGTTTCGGGCCTCTGCCTGGGCGGGCTGTTTGCCGCCAAGATGTCGGCGCTGCTGATCCTGCCACTGGCGCTTATCCTGTGGGTAGTGCGGATCGTCGACGGACGGCCACTGCCAGTCGGGATGGGCCGGACGCGTGAGTTCACGGGCCGCGGGCGTCAGGCGCTTCTGCTGTTTGCGTCGGCGCTGATCCAGGTCGCGATTGCGTGGACCGTGCTCTGGGCCTGCTACGGTTTCCGCTACGCGGCGTTTGCACAGGCGGAGGCGGGCCGCGACCAGTTCCAGCGCCGGTGGGAAGTGGTGCTGGGCCGGGACGACCCGGTGAACGTGGTGCTACAGCTGGATCTTTCGGCCGCGCAGCGCGCCCAGGTCCTTGGGCTCCTGCAGGACCGCAATGCCCCGGCGGAATTGTGGGCGCCGGCGCGGGTCGACGCCCTGCCCGCGATCCGCCACGACATCCTTTCGCCTGCGCAAATCCGCGAGCTCGACCGCCGCCTCGATGCACCGTCGGCCGAATGGCCGGTGCGGGCAGCCGAGTTCGTCCGGCGGCACCGCTTGCTGCCCGAAGCGTACGTTTACGGCCAGACCTACGCATGGCGTTATTCGCAGACCCGCTTCGCCTTCCTCAACGGCGAGTACAGCACGACCGGCGAGCAGCTGTTTTTCCCCTATGCGTTCCTCGTCAAGACGCCGTTGGCGATGTTTGCCGTGGCCGTCCTGGCGTTGGCCGCTTTTTTCCGCTTTGGATTTAAGCTCCGGCAACCGGGCCGTTTGTCATCGCTCGTTGCATGGCCGGGACTGTACGGCGTTTTTCCCCTGTTGCTGCTCTTCGTGCTCTACTGGATGGCGGTGCTTTTCAGCCATCTGAACATCGGGCACCGTCACATCCTCGCGACGTACCCGCTGCTCTTTGTGCTCTGCGGCGCGGGCGGACTCTGGCTCGCTGCACACGGACGGACAGCGCGAATGGCGACCTTCGCCATCGGTGTCCTGCTGGTGGCGATGGCGGGCGAAATGGCGTACCGCTTTCCGAACTATCTGGCCTACTTCAACGCGATCGCGGGAGGACCGGCCCAGGGTTACCGGCATCTCGTGGACAGCTCCCTCGACTGGGGCCAGGAGCTCCCGGCGGTGAAAGCCTACCTCGACCGGCACGCGGCGGATGGACCGGCTTATTTCTCGTACTTTGGCATCGGCGATCCGGCCTCCTATGCTATCTCCGCGAACCGGCTGTACTCGGCGCCGGGGCAGGACCTGCCGCCGCCGCTCTTCACGATCTCGGTGCCGGCGAAAGGGGCCGGCGCGGCCGTCGCCGAGGTGCGCCGCCAGCATCCCGGCTACGAAGCGGCGGGCGCGGTGCCCGGAGGCAACGAGACCCTGCAGGTCATCATGCTCAAGACGCCCGACGCGCTGCGCTGGAAAGCCGGTACCTACGTGATCAGCGCGACGATGCTCCAGCCCATCAATTATGTCTTCTCCGGGCCGATCGGCCCGTGGAACGGACGTTTCGAGTCGATCTACCAGGATCTCGTGCGGACCGTCGGCCCGTTGCTGGGCGACGACACGGAGGCCCGTTTCGCCCGGTTGCGGGAGCACTCGCCGGCCGAGTGGGAGCAGATCCTCACGCGATTCGAGGCCTTCCGCTTCGCGCGCCTGACCGCGTGGCTGCGTCGCCGGGAACCCAATGACATGATCAACGACTCGGTTCTCGTCTATCGCCTGGGCGACGCGGACCTGGAGAAGGCGCTTGGAGGCATGCCGGCCGAGATCGGGGAAGACCTGCCTGCACAGATCGAGCGAGCAGCGGCGGCCGAAAAGGGCGGAACACATTAGGCCATGGCTTCGTCCCCGGCATCATCTCCCGCGCTCTCCGTGGTGATTCCTTTTTATAACGAGGAGGAAGTGGCCGCAGGTCTCGTTGAGGAACTCGGCCGCGATCTCACCCGGCTCGGGCTGACGTGGGAGGCGCTACTGGTCGACGACGGCAGTACGGACGGCACCTTTGACGAGTTGACGCGTGCGGCATCGCACTGGCCGGGCTGCCGGATCCTGCGCCTGCCGAAAAATGCAGGGCAGGGTGCGGCGCTGTTCCATGGCATCGAGCGGGCAACCGCCCCGGTGATCGCGATGCTCGATGGCGACGGTCAGAATGTGCCGGCCGACATCGGGCGGCTGCTGCCGCTGCTGGCGCAGGCGGACCTGGTCGTGGGCGTGCGCACGCCGCGGCACGATTCCTGGGTGCGGCGCGGCATGTCGCGATTGGCGAATGTCGTCCGCCGCGCCCTGCTGCGCGACGGCGTGAATGACGCCGGCTGTGCGCTGAAGGTCTTCCGGCGGGAAGTCGTGGCGAGCTTCCTGCCGGTGCCGATGCTGAATCCGTTCATGCCGGCTTTCGCCGTGTCGGGAGGCTTCCGCGTGGCAGAGACGCCGGTGCAGCACCGCCCGCGCCGGGGCGGGCAGTCCAAGTACGGCTTCCGACGCCTGCTGTGGCGGCCTGCCCGCGATCTGCTGGTGATCGCGTGGACCCTGCGCCGGAGGGCGGGGGTCAAGCGGGCCTGAGGCGGCTCGTGAAGTTAGAGGTCCGTTTCAATGTGAAACGACCGAACTGAAAGGTGGCCGCCGACCTCCGGGCGGCGGATGTCACAGTCCGCAGGCCAACCGTGCCCGGAGGTCACGGTCCACCTAATTCAACTCCTAGGAGTCCGGCTCAGACCAGCTTGAGCTCGCGCAGCGTGGCGCCGACGGCGCTGAGGTTTTGCGGCTGCATGGCGGCGTGGCTGGTGGAAAGCACCATGCCGGTGCCGCCGGCCTTGAAGACGGCATGGACGACGTCGCGCACGCTTTCGGGCGTGCTGTTCTTCTGGACCACGTCGATGCCGATCCCGGGACAGATCCGGGTCTTCGTCCCGGCCACGGCCTCGACCGCGCGCTTCGTCTCCTGATAGACGTAGTCGGCGGAGAAAATCTCGAACTTCCCCCTGGGCGTGCCGTTGATGGGCAGCTCGCGCAGCTGGGCTTCATAGGCTTCCTCGGGCTGGCCGATGATCTGGTCGTAGCTCTTTTCCTTGAACCCCATGATGCTGTACTCGAAGTCGAGCATCTGCTGGCGGCTGAGGTCGCCGTAGATGTTCTGGGTCATGCTGTACACGTAGGACGTCATGCGCTCGGCGGCCGGGTTGTCGTAGACGACCGGCTTCAGGAAATCGGCATACTCCGTGTAAACCTTATAATCCTGCTCCGCCTTGTACATCGGGTTGAAGGAGGCGTTGTGCCAGATGTGGAAACCCACCTCGACACCGGGCCGGATGGCCTTCGCCTTCGCGAAGAGTTCCCGCTGCGTCTCGCGCATGCTCTCCGCCCAGAAGTTCTCCCACACCAGCAGCTCGGGATTGCGCAGCAGGATGCGCCAGAACTCGACATAGTAGCCGTCGCGCGGGCGCTTGCCGGCGCGGCCGTCGCGGACGTAGGGCTCGAGGGCGAGGAACGCTTTCTTGACGCGGGCGATGTCGATACCCTGTTTCGCGGCCTTGGCTGCGCAAAAATCGCAGAAGCAGGAGGTGTGTCCGGGATCGCTCTTCGAGCCGTGATGCCAGGCGCCGAGCGCGTTGCCAAGGGGCCCCTGGCGCTCCGAACCGCGCTGGATGCCGTCGACATCGTACGCGCGGATGTAGTCCTCGACCATGCCGGAAATAAGATTCCGGAAATACGGATTGTTCAGGCAGGGTCCGCCCGGGTGGCCGGCGGTCCGGCGTCCGTAAAGGTCGATCTCGTAGAGCTGGTCCATGCCGGCGATCTTCGCGGGGGCACGGTTGTCCTCCTCCATCCACGGGTAGACCTTCACGCCGCGCTTCCGGGTCTCGGCGGTGATCTTCGCCATCGCGTCGGGCAGGTTGAAGTCCCCGGCCGCGAGGGCCTGGGCCTTCATGGCGATGTCGCGGTAATACTGCGGGTGCGCGGTGGCGAAGTTGCCGTTGGGGCTGGAGGCCTGGTTGAGCCCGGCCCAGGACGCCTCGAAGGTGTTCGCGTGCAGGAAGAGCGTGTTGACGTTCGCGCGCGCCTGGACGTCGTCGAGGAATTTTGTGATGCCGTAGGACAGCAGGTACGTGACCTCGGCTTGGAATCCGATCATGGGCGCCGCGGTGGCGGAGGAGGAATCATTGGCCGCGGCCCGACTCACACTCGGCGTCAGAGTGAGACCGGAACCCACCGCGGTCGCAGCGATGGCCGCCGTCCGGACGAAGTCCCTGCGGGAGATCGAATTCGTGTCGTTTTCGGTGTTATACATATGAACCTTTGGACCGCGTCGCTCAGACAAGATTAAGCTCCCCAGCCGGAAGGGCTGGGGAGCCGGGACAGACCAAGGCCAGCGGAGGCGGGCCGGACGATCAGAAGTCGAACGTGGAGGTGAGGAAGAACGTCCGGGGATCGACGATGCGGTAGTTGACCGGCAGTCCGTTGGAGTTGTAGGCGATCGGCGTGAGGCCGCCGCTCTCGGTCAGGGCCACGCCGTTGAGCTGGAACTTCGCCCGGACGCTTTTGCCAAAGACCGGCAGCCGGGTCGTGTACGAAATCCACGCGTCCACATTGGTGATCGCCGGGACGTACTGGGGCTTCGTGAGGTCGGGATACGAGATCAGGTTCTGGGTCGCCGTCGGCTGTGAGAACGTGGCGGGATTCAGGTTTCCGTAATAACCGGAGACGGCGTTGGACGCCCAGCGCAGGCCACCACCGACCGCGAAGCCCTTCAGCCGGCCTTCCTGGAAGGCATAGTTGGTGATGAGCGAGGAGGAATACTCGCGCTGCCCCGGCGTCCGCTGACCCGACAAGCCGAACAGTGTGTACAGCTGCGAGTTCACGATGCTGTTGTACGTGCTGTTCGGGGTGCTGGTGGCGCCGGTGGTGTTGGAATTGGCGTCACCGGTGTAGCCGTAGCTGTTCCAGAACGAGCCCAGGTACAGCTTGTTGCCGTTGAACCGGGTGTAGACCGCCGGGAGGTCGGCCGCGGCTGCATTCTGCCAGAAGTTCAGCCGGCCGTTGCCGGTGGTGGCGTTGCCGGTGCCGTAGAGCCAGGCAGTGATCTGGCTCGACGCCTGGCTGTAGCTGGATTCCTGCTGGCCGGCGGTCAGCTTGATGTTCCAGTTGCGCGTCGGATTGTAGATGAGGGTGAGCTCCTTGCCCTTCGACACCTGCGAGTTGGTTCCCTCGGTGTCGGTGTTCGGCCAGGCGATATTGTTGCCCACCGAGAATTCGTTGACGAGCTGGACGCCGGCGCGGTTGACCTCGGGGCCGGCCAACAGGGCGTTCACCTGGACCTGCTGAGCCGTGGTCAGTGGATTCACCGTGTTGTTGTCGAAGAACTGCCCGGTCGGGTCCTGCCCGTTGCGGATTTCCACCACTTCGCGCGCCCAGGTAAAGAGGCTGCTGGTGTCGATGCGTTGCGCGCGGCCGATCGCCAGGTTGGCGGCGTCGGAGATCGCGTTCTCGGCGGTGGATTTGTACCAGTTGAAGGTCCAGGACAACTTGTTGCCGAAAAGGCTGCCGCCGATGCCGTAGTCATCGCCCTTGCCCGACGGCTTCGGCAGGGGGTTGCCAAAGAAATCGGTCTGGATGGTCTGGGGCGGCTGGAAGTTGTTCGAGTGGTTGTAGTGGAAGCTCAGCCCGCGCACAAAATCCGCGAGGACATTTCCCCTTTCGGCCGCTGCATCGATGGGTTTCCAGCCGCTGAACGGGCGGACCACGACGCCTTGGGTGGTGGTATCGCCGCCGACATCGTAGGGTACCGGGTTCATGATGCTCAGCGCCGAGTAGTTCGCGAAGCCGTTCGTGGTGAATGCCGGCACCGGAATGGCGGCCGTCGCACCCGCCGCGAGGGCGGCCTGGTAGACCCTGACCTTGTCATAGCGCGTTCCCAAGGTCGGGATGATGCGGTTGTTCCAGAGATTGCCCTGATAGGCGAAGCTCGTCGAATCGAGGGTCTTGTTGGTCACGCCCTGGCCCGCGCCGGCGATGAACAGGTTGTCGTCCATGCTCATCTGCGTGGTCTGCCAGGTGTTGGTCGAGTTCCAGTCAAAGTAGGTGAGGGGCAGTTTGTTCGGCCCGCCGAAGTTCGGCTCGCCGAGTTTTTGCGAGCCCTGGGTGACGGCGCCGTTGTAACCCATGTAGTAATCGCGCTGCATGTTCTTGTTATTTCCCCAAGTGAAGTTGTTGGCCACGGGGGGATTCTGGTTCAGCAGGAAGCGGGGATCGCCGCCGTCCATCGTGAACCGCCAGCGTCCGCGGTTGATCACGTCCTTCTGCTGACTCACCAACGCCATCAGCCGGGCCTTGCCCAGGAAGCTGAAATAACGGGCCCAGCCCTCGGCCTTGGTGAAATCGTGATCGTACGCGAGGGTGGCGCGGAGATTATTGTTGGTTTCCGGGCTGGAGAAGGTGTCCGTCCGGGTGCCGGCCGCATAAGGCGAACCGAAGAACGGATTAGGCGTTCCGTTCATCAACATGGTGTTGGTGTCGATCAGGATGGCGGGGATGTCATTGCCCTCGCCGGCGTCGTAGTGATCCCATTCAAACAGTTCCTGCCGGAACCAGCCGAGCTGAAGGTTCAGGCCCGTCGTGAGTTCCTGGTTGATCTCGACCTTGTAGTTCTTGTCGGTCTGGGTGCCGTAACTCGAACCGGCAAAATTGTACTTCGTCCAGTCGTACAGGGCCTTGTTCGTGATGGCCGGGTTGTAATAGACGGCATAGCCCGTGGCGCCGGTGGACGCTGGCGGCAGCGGAGCCGCGGCGAAGGCCGATTGCGTCCGGGCAATGCTGGCGTTGATCCATTGCTGGAGAGTCCGCGCGGTCACGGCTGGCAGGGCGGTCGAGCCGTTCACGCCCGCGCCCTCGGTGGCGGCGCTGACGAAAAAGCTCTGGAACTTGCCGGCGTTGACGAAGATCGTGTCCTCGGCGGCCGCGCTGGTGATGCCTTGGATGTAGGTGGCCGACGTCGTGCTGCTGAAGGCACCCGTGCCATTGCTGGTGAGGGTCTTGTTGGCGATCCAGCGGGGATCCAGGGTCGAGTTAAGGTACGGACCGGTCACGGTGCCGTTGGCAAACGTGATGGTCTGGGTCGTCGGATCCCAGCCCGGCTTGCCCGAGTTCAGCCACGGGGTGATGCCGTCGACAGGCTCGTTGTAGTTGGGCCGGGCGTTGTAGTTGTCATAGTTCTCGAAGCTCCCCGTGATCTTGGTCTTGGCAAACGGCTTGATCGTGATCGCGGCGTACTGGCGGCGGGTGACATCGGTCGAGGGCTTGCGCTCGAATTCCTTGTCGTCGTACAGCGCCGCGAAGAACACGGCGATCTTGCTGCCGAGCGGGACGTTGACGTTGGCGCTCTCGCGGTGGGCGCCGAAGCTGCCGAAACGGACGCTGACCTGTGATTTCCACTGGTTCAGGACGGCCTCGGCGGTCGACTGGTTCACCACGCCCGACGGGGAGGCGGCGCCGAAGAGCAGGGCGTTGGGGCCGCGGTTGATCTCGACGGAGTTCGAGTTGTAGTTGTCAAAGGCCAGCCGGGCCAGCGTCGGATAATTGTCCTGGGCCGTGTCGGCCGAGCCCAGGCCGCGGATGCGGTTGGCCTGCGCGATGCCGAAGGTCGGGCCGTTGTTCGTGCTGTAGCCCTGGATCTCGTCGGTCGCCCCGGACGGGCCGAAGAAGATCGGCGTGTACGTCCCGGCGCCCTCGGTATTGGCCTCGTAGAGGAACACGTCATTGATGTTGAGCGCGCCCGTGTCCTCAAGCTGCTGCTTCGTGACGACTGTGATCGAGGACGCCAAGTCGCCGACATTCGTGTTCAGGCGGCTGCCCGCCAGCGTGTTTTCCGCGTAGTAACCGATGTCCTTGCTCGCATCGACCTCGAAGGGATTCAGGGTGACGACGTCCTTGCCGGAGCCGGAGGATGTGACCGGCGTCTGCGCGGTCTTGGCCTGGTCGGCCTGCATCGCGGCGATCTCGTCGGGATCGAGCACGCCGTTGTGGTTCTTGTCGTACTTTTGCAACGTGGCGGCATCGACGCCGGCCTGGGCGCGCGCGGGCGCGGGGTGGAAAAGGGCGAGGATCAGGAACGCAGAGGCCAGCAGGCGGGCCGCGGGGTTTACGGTCAGGGGGATGCTTGGGGTCTTCATGGATGAGGCAATGGCATGAACAATCCTGGAAAACCCATGGGAATCCTCGCGGAATCCATGGGCGGAGAGGTAACGGGTAGGGGATGCAACAGGCGCAGGTGCACCTGGGGATGAGGCAACAACCGCAAGACGTGTCGCGGTACGGCGGGTGACTTTATTTTTTCGGAACGCGGGCTGCGAAAACCAAGGATTCCACAATGCGGACAGGAGCGATATCCGCTCGGTCCGGGGTCGAGGATCCGAGGATGGATGATGCAGTGCGGGAATCAGGCCAGCGCGATCCGTCCGGTGCTGTCACCGAGGCGTTCGATCGGTGCGCCGACGCGATCGAGCATCGAGAGCCAGAGGTTATTCAGCGGGACGTTGTCGCACCGCAGGTGGCGCCCGGGGCTGACCGAGCCGCCGCCCTTGCCGATCAGCAGTTGCGGGAGGTTGTCGTGATTGTGCAGGTCGCCGTCGCTGATGTTGCTGCCGTAGCTGATCAGCGAATTGTCGAGGATGGAAGCGCCGTTGGCCTCCTTGATGGCGTCGAGCTTCTTCAGCAGGTAGCCGAGTTGCTCCACGTGGTAGGTGTTGATCTTGGCAATCAAGGCCTTCTTGGCGGCGTCGCCCATATGGTGCGACGTGGAATGGTGCGGCACGTTGGCGCCGGCCCACGGATAGGTCTGGTTGCTCTTTTCATCGGCGAACGGGAGCGTGATGACCCGGGTGCGGTCGGTCTGGAAGGCGAGGACGAGCATGTCGATCATCAGCGGCAGGCAGGTGGCGTACTTGTCGCTGCTCGTCGCCGCTTTGCCTCCGTGCGGGTCGAAGTCTGGGCGCACCTGACCCGCCGGCGGGGCGGCGGGCGGCTCCATGGCCGATTTTTCCAGGCGGATCTCGATCTCGCGGACCGACGTGAGGTACTCGTCCATCTTCTGGCGGTCGGCGTAGGTGAGCTGCTTCTCGAACCCGCTCGCGTCATCGCGCACGAAGTCGAGGATGCTCTTGCGGTCATTCTCGCGCCGGGCGCGGCTCTCGGCCGACTCGCGCGGGTCGCCGTTGGCGAACAGGCGGTCGAACACGGACCGGGGATCGCAATCCTTCACCACCGGGGTGGTTTCACTGCGCCAGGAGATGGTGTGGTAGTACGCGCAGCTGTAGCCGTTGTCGCATCGCCCGGTGGTCTTGACGTCCTCGACGCCGAGTTCGATGGAGGGGAATTTTGTCAGGTGTCCGATCTTGTTCGCTGCCGCCTGGTCGGCCGAGAGGCCGCACCTGAGGTTGGCCCCCTCGGTTTTCCGGGCCTGCGCGCCGGTGAGGTAGGAGGCGCTGGCGCGCCCGTGGTCGCCGCCGCCGTCGCCGTTGGGATTGGCCTTCTCGCACACCAGGCCGCTGAGCACGGTGAAGCGGTCCTTGTAGGCGGCGAGCGGCTGCAGGATGGGCGTCAGCTCATAGCCGGCGCCGGCCGCTGCGGGCGTCCAGTTCTGCATGTCGATCCCGTTGGGCACATAGATCCACGCCAGCCGCCGGGGCGCCAGCGCGGCCTGGGCCGCGGCCTTGACGTCGGCGCCGATGAGGCGGGTGGGAATCATCGAATCAAGGACGGGCAGCGCGATCGCCGTGCCCAGTCCGCGCAACATGGTCCGCCGGGACATGATCAACTGGCTCATGAATCACCTCTTTCTGGTTTGCCGTTTCGTTTCTGGAAAGCGTCGCTCCGCACGATCGCCTCGATCATCGCGGAGAACCGGTTGCCGTCCTGCTTCATCGCGCCGACGATCGCGTCGGTGGTGCGGACGTCATACGATTCGAGTCCGCGGCCGAGCGCGAAGGTCAGCATCTTGCCCGCGAGGCACCGCGAAAACTGGTCGCTCTGCGCCTTGACGATCTGCCGCAGCTCGGCGGGACCGTTGAAGGAGATCCCGCCGGGCAGGGTGCCGTGCGCATCGATCTTATCGCTGCCGCCGTCCTGGGTGCGCCAGGCGCCGATGGCGTCGAAATTCTCCAAGGCGAATCCGATGCCGTCCATTTGCTCGTGGCACACGGCGCACTTGGGATCCGAGCGGTGCTTCTCCATGCGCTGCCGGAGCGTCCCGGTCAGCTCGGCCTTGTCGCCTTCCGCGAGGGCCGGGACATTCGGCGGGGGCGGGGGCGGGGCGGTGTCGAAGATATTTTCCAGGACCCATTTGCCGCGCTGCACGGGCGAGGTGCGGTTGGGGAGGGAAGTGACGGTGAGGACGCTGGCCTGGGTCAGGATGCCGCCGCGCTGGTCCTTCGGGAGGGTGATGCGCCGGAATTCGTCGCCGGAAATGCCGGCCAGGCCGTAGTGCTTGGCGAGCCGCTCGTTCACGTAGGTGAAGTCGGCGTCGATGAAATCCACCACGCTGCGGTCTTCCTGGACGATCGCGTTGAAAAACAGCTCGGTCTCCTTGGTCATCGCATCGCGCAATGCCTCGTCAAACTCCGGGTAACGCTTGGGGTCGGGGGCGACGCTCTGCATCGTGCGCAACTGCAGCCACTGGCCGGCGAAATTTTCCACCAGGGCCGACGACTTGGGATCCTTGAGCATCCGGCGGACCTGGGCGTCGAGGTTCGCCCGCAGCTGGCCTTTGCCGGCGAGCGCGAAGAGTTCGTCATCCGGCATGCTGGCCCAGAGGAAATAGGACAGCCGGCTGGCGAGTTCGTATTCGTTCAGCGTGTGGATGCCGGACGGCTCGTCGGCCTGCGGGTCGAGCTCCATCCGGAAAAGAAACGCGGGCGACACGAGCACGGCCTGCAGGGCGGTGTCGATGCTCTGCACGAAGGGACGGCCGTCGCTGTCGGCCCGGGTCCAGAGCGCCATCAGGC
>Ga0265319_1002109_pt1 | contig 11142 bp, 11 predicted proteins | sample 4824metaG_FD_192443 | JGI IMG/M metagenome (GOLD analysis project Ga0265319, IMG submission 192443) | Rhizosphere microbial communities from Carex aquatilis grown in University of Washington, Seatle, WA, United States - 4-8-24 metaG | ecosystem: Host-associated > Plants > Roots > Rhizosphere >...
CTTGGGCCGGGGTCGTCAATCGTTTGCGCGGCCCCGCCGTGCTTGCGCCGGCCGGGGCGCCCTGAGACCCTCCGGGGGCCCCGCCCCGCCATGACCCGCTGCGTCCTCGCCCTCGACCAGGGAACGACCTCCTCGCGCGCGATCCTGTTCGACAGGCGCGGGCGCGCCCTGGCGTCGGCCCAGGAGGAGTTCCGCCAGCACTATCCCCGCCCGGGCTGGGTGGAGCACGAGCCCGCGGACCTCTGGGACACGACGCGCAGGGTCGCCCTCACGGTCCTCCAGAGGGCGGGGGTGCGCGGCGGCGACGTGGCGGCCGTGGGGATCGCGAACCAGAGGGAGACGACCCTCCTCTGGGACCGCGCGACAGGCCGGCCGCTCCACCGCGCGATAGTATGGCAGGACCGGCGCACCGCCCCGGCGTGCGCCAGCCTCGAGCGACGGGAGCTCGGGGGGTTGTTCCGCAAGAGGACCGGCCTCCTGCTCGACCCGTACTTCTCCGGCACGAAGCTCGCATGGCTCCTCGACCACGTCCCCGGCGCCAGGCGCCGAGCCGCGCGGGGCGAGCTCGCCTTCGGCACGGTCGACACCTGGCTCCTCTGGAAGCTCACGGGCGGCCGCGTGCACGCCACCGACGTCTCGAACGCCTCCCGCACGCTCCTTGCCGGCCTCAGGACGGGAGACTGGGACGCCGAACTCTGCCGCGCGCTTCGCATACCGCCCGGGGTCCTCCCGGACATCCGCCCCAGCAGCGGTGTGTTCGGGGAGATCGACGCGATCGCGGCCCTGCGCGGCGTGCCCGTCGCCGGGATCGCGGGGGACCAGCAGGCCGCGCTGTTCGGGCAGGGATGCTTCCGGCCGGGGATGGCGAAGAACACCTACGGGACCGGGTGCTTCATGCTCATGAACACGGGGACGCGCCCCGTCGCCTCGCGCCACAGGCTCCTCACCACGATCGCCTGGAGGATCGGCACCCGCACGGAGTACGCCCTCGAGGGGAGCGTCTTCGTGGGAGGGGCCGTCGTCCAGTGGCTTCGCGACGGCCTCGGGCTCATCTCGCGCTCCTCGGACGTCGAGGCCCTCGCGGCGCGCGTCCCCGACAACGGAGGCGTCACGATCGTCCCCGCCTTCGCCGGCCTCGGGGCCCCGCACTGGGACCCTGCGGCGCGCGGCGCAATCGTCGGCGTGACGCGCGGGACTACGGCGGCGCACCTCGCGCGCGCGGCGCTGGAGAGCATCGCGTTCCAGACGGCCGACCTCATCGGGGCGATGGAGGCGGACTCGGGGCGCAGGATACGCGAGCTGCGCGTCGACGGCGGGGCCTCGGTGAACGACGCCCTGATGCAGTTCCAGAGCGACTTGATCGGAGCGTCGGTCGTCCGGCCGCGGGTGACGGAGACGACGGCGCTGGGCGCCGCGGCGCTGGCCGGGCTCGCGGTGGGCTTCTGGAAGAGCACCGGCGAGACCGGGCGGCTCTCGGGCAGGGACCGGACGTTCCGGCCGGGGAAGACGCGGTCCGCGCTCAAGGGCCTGCGCGCCTCGTGGGCGCGCGCCGTCGGGACCGCGCGCCACTGGTCCTCCCCGCAGCCCTGACGCGCCGACCCCTATGAAAAGACACCTGCTGGCCCTCATCCTCGCCGCGTCGCCCGCGGCGCTCCACGCCGAGGATTTCCCCGGGGCCCGCGAGCTCGTCGCGCGCCGCGTGCCCTGGCTCGACGGCCGCGTGCGCTTCGAGAGGATGCCCGGGGCCGGCGACGCCTTCGAGATCGCCCCGGCCCCCGGGGGCGTCGTCGTGCGCGCGACGGGGCCCAACGCGGCGGCCGCGGGCCTCGGCTGGTACCTGAAATACTACTGCCACCGCTCGATGTCCCACATGGGCGACAACCTCTCACCCGTCGGCGCGCTGCCCGCACTGGGCGCACCCGTCCGGGTCGAGTCCTGGGCGCTGCACCGCTACGCCCTCAACTACTGCACGTTCAACTACACCATGAGCTTCTACTCGTGGAAGGACTGGGAGCACGAGCTGGACTGGATGGCGCTCGCCGGAGTCAACCTGATGCTGGTCGCCAACGGCGAGGAGGCCGTCTGGCAGAACACGCTGCGGCGCCTCGGCTACACCTCCGACGAGATCTCGCGGTTCATCCCGGGACCGGCCTACACGGCGTGGTGGCTGATGGGAAATGTCGAGGGCCTGGGCGGCCCCATGTCGCAGGACATGATCCAGCGGCGCAGCGACCTGCAGCGCCGGATGATAGCGCGGATGCACGCCCTCGGCATCGAGCCCCTCATGCCCGGGTTCTACGGCATGGTGCCCGCGAGCCTGAAGGGGAAGCTGAAGGCCCACATCGTCGACCAGGGGCCGTGGGCCAGCTTCACCCGGCCGGCGATCCTCGACCCCATCGACCCCGAGTTTGCGCGCGTCGCCGGCATATACTATGAGGAGATGAGGGCCCTGTACGGCCCGGACCTGCACTACTTCTCGGGGGACCCCTTCCACGAGGGCGGCATCATGGAGGGCGTGGACCTCGGCAGGGCAGGCGCCGGGATCCAGGCCGCCATGCAGGCGCACTTCCCGGGCTCCACGTGGGTCCTGCAGGGGTGGATCGACAACCCGAAGAAGGAGCTGATCGCGGGCACGGACAAGTCCCACGTGCTCGTCCAGGAGCTCTTCGGCGAGCAGACCCACAACTGGGAGACCCGCCGCGCGTACGAGGGCACGCCCTTCGTCTGGTGCTGCATCAACAACTTCGGGGAGAGGCCCGGGCTCTACGGGCCGCTGCAGCACTACGCGGACGAGGCCTTCCGCGCCCACACGGGGGAGTTCGGCAGCTACCTCCAGGGGACCGGCGTCATGCCGGAGGGCATCGCCAACAACCCGGTCGCCTACGACTTCGTCCTCGAGCTCTCCTGGCACGGCGACCACGTGGACGCGGGCCGGTGGCTGGACGGCTACGTCGCCTACCGCTACGGCCGCGCGGACCCGGACCTCGGGCAGGCGTGGGCGCTCCTGCTGAAGAGCGCCTACGCCGGCGGGGAGGGAATGCCCGAGAGCGTCCTGTGCTCGAGGCCCGCGACGCCCGCCACGGCGCCCAGTCACTGGGCCAAGCCCGACCTCGCCTACGATCCCGCCGTCTTCGCGCAGGCGGTCGAGCTCTTCGCGCGCGCCTCGGGCAGGTTCAGGGACAGCGAGACCTACCGCCTGGACCTCGTCTCGTTCCAGGTGCAGGTCCTCGCCAACAGGGCCCTCTCCGTGTCCCGCGAGCTGGCGGACGCCATGAAGGAGAGGAGCCGCCCCGCGTTCGAGGGCGCGGCCGGGCGGTTCCTCGAGCTGGGCCGCGCCTCCGACGCCCTCCTCAGCTCCGAGGCCTACTACCGGCTGGACACCTACAGGGCGATGGCGGCGGCCTACGGGGCCACCCCCGCGGAGAGGGCCGAGTGCCTCCAGAACGGGATGGCGCTCATCACCACCTGGGCCGGCGATGACCGCAACGAGGACAAGCTCCATGACTACGCCTACAAGGCGTGGGGCGGCATGATGGACTCGTACGACATGGGCCGCTGGAGGGCGTATTTCGACAATGTCGGCAAGACGTGGGACACGCCGGGCGCGCGCGCGCCGGACTTCTTCGCCTGGGAGCGGCGGTGGGCCGAGGACAACGCCACCCCGCGCTGACGCCCGGGCGCGGCGGGCCAGCCGGAGGTTTGCAAAAGCCGGCCCGATCCTGCCTCATTCGCCCATGGAACCCGCCCGCGGAGGAGGACTGGAGAAGCTGCTGCGGGGCGCAGGGCGGCCCGAGAACCTCCCGTACACGATCCTCGCCGTCCTCGCCTTCCTCTCGCTCTCGGCGCGCCTGATCCTCCTGCTGCGATGAGCGGCGCCGAGCCAGCGCCCGGGCCCCTCGGGCGGACCTGCCGGTTCTGCTTCTGGGCCCTCCTCGCCTACTGGGGCGCCTACGCCCTGGTCGCGCCGGTCACGAACGTCGACTCGCAGATGTACGACCTCTCGCGGCTCACCGTCGCCATGCGGGGCGGCCTGTTCAACAACGGCCTCTTCACGAGCATCTACCAGGTCATGTGGCCGTGGACCTTCGACGCCGTCCACCTTCCCTTCCTGGAACTCGGCTGGGGCTGCGCCCTGCCGAGCTTCCTCTGCCTGGCCGGCACCTGCTACGCGGTCTTCGCCATGACCCGGGCACGGTTTGGCGCCGACGCCGCCTGGACGGCGCTCGTCGCCCTGATGGCCCTGCCCTGCCTCGTCTACCAGGCGACGAGCACGAAGAACGACATCCCCGTCCTCTTCACGGGGGCGGTGTGGGCCTACGCCCGGTGGCGCTGGCGCCGCGAGCGCCGGGGCGTCCACGTGTTCTGGATGGCGCTCGCGCTCGGGTTCATGTCCGGCGTCAAGACGACGGGGGCCCTCTATGCGGCGATCCTCGGCGCCTGGATGCTCTGGGGTCTGCGGGACGACCGGCGCCTGGCCCTGCGCGCCGCCTCGGGCCTCGCGCTGGCGGTGCTGCTCTTCGGAAGCATCGAGACGTACGTCGACTCCGCGCGGGTCTTCGGGGACCCAATGGGCCCCCCCCAGGTGGTCCGGGAGCTCAGGAATCCCGACGGGCTCAGGGGCGCCGCCGCGAACCTGTCGCGCTACGTCGCGGGCAGCCTGTATGCGGGCCCCACCGACCAGCTGTGGGCGGCGCGCCTGGAGGAGTCGATCGTGGGCGGCGAGCGCGCGTTCCTCGCGCGGGCGGGCCTGGCCGACGCGGGCTACTACAAGACCTTCAGCGACAGGACTCTCTTTTTCTACCAGTCCGGCCTTGAGGAGAGCAGCGGCTTCGGCCCGGTAGGGACGATTGCCATGGCGGCCATCCTGGCCGCCGGCGTCCTCTGGCGCCCCCGCGCCGTGTCGTGGCGGCTCGCCGCGGCGGCGCTCGCGGGGCTCCTTCTGCTCTGCCTCACGGTCGCCTACCACGAGTGGGTGAACCGCTACCTGATCTGCTGGTACGCCCTCGGCTCCCTCGCCGTCGTCTGCGCGCTCTGGGAGCGCGAGTCGGCCTTCCGCCGCGCGCTGCGCTGGGGCCTTGCCGCGCTCGCCATCGCCAGCGCGGCCGCGGCGCCGCTGCTCTCATACAACCGCGGGCCGGCCTCGATCGTGGCGTCGCTGCGCGACCGGGAGGCGTTCGAGACCTCCGCGTATCCCCTGATCGGGAGGCTGCGCGCGCGCCTGAGGGAGCTTCGCGCGCAGGCGCCCGGCAGCACCGTCTACTATGTCGCGTGCAACGACTCTCCGGTGCTGCCGATACTCGAGGACCCCCGGCTCGACGCGGTCGTGCTGACGCCGCCGGGCTTCACGGACCTGGCGGCGGCCGGCCTCCTGAGGAACGGCGACCTGGTGATCGAGGATTTCGACACCCGCTCGCCTCTCCTGGTCAAGGTCGAGGACGTCTCGGCGCCGGCCGTGTCGGTGGTGGGGGCCCGGACACAGGCCATCTACCGGATCGGGGGCATCCCCGCCCGATAGGGCGCCTTCCCCGCGCCGCAACCCGGCAGGAATTGTGGATTGTGTCCGCCTTGGAACGCGCTTTGATCCCCTGAAGTTCCCGCGACCATGAACAGATCCATCCGATTCGGCACACTGGCGATCGCCCTCGCGCTCTCGGGCCCCCTGAGGGCCGACGACAAGGCGCCGCCCGCCGCTCCGGCCGACCCGCAGGCGTCCCTCCGGGCGGACAACAAGCAGCTGACCGACGAGCTCGCGGCCGCGTGGAAGGAGTCCGCCGACCTCAAGGCGAAGGTCGACCAGCTGACCGCCGACTATGCGTCCCTGGGCCAGCAGCTCGACGCCGCCAAGGCGCAGCTCGCGGCCAGGCCCGAGGCGGCGCCGGCGCCCGCGCCCGCCGCGCCCGCCCCCGAGTCAAGCCAGCTCGCCGACGTCCAGGACAAGCTCGCGACCTCGCTTCGCAGCTTCACCGTGGTCCAGGACGAGAACACCCAGCTCAAGGCCTCGCTCGACAAGCTCACCGCGGACAACGCGGCCGTCGGCCAGCAGCTGGACGCGGCCCGCGCGCAGATCGCGACCCTCCAGGTGCAGGCCGCCGCCACCTCGCAGATCGAGCCCCTGCGCAACGAGCTGCGCCAGGCGCAGGACGAGTCCAACCGCCTCGCGAGCGAGAACGCCCTCATGAGGACCCGCCTCGCCGTGCAGTCGCCCGGCCCCGGCGCCGCCAGGCCGATGCCGCTGCGCCCGGGAACGCCCTCGGCCGTCAGCGCCGCGGTGCCGCCCCCTCCCGCGGAGGCCCCGCCGCCCCCGGCCCCCAAGACCTACGTCGTCGCCGAGGGCGACACGCTCAACAAGATTTCCCGGAAGTTCTACGGCTCCTCCTCGCACTGGGAGGAGATCCTGAGGGCGAACCACCTGAAGGACGAGAAGAGCCTCGTGGTCGGCAGCACGCTCACGATTCCCTGACCGGGGCGGTTGCCTCCGCTCTTCCGGCAAAAAAGTGTGTTGCCGCGCAGGCCGGCACCCTTAGAATCGCGGGAGATTTCCCAACGAATGCCCGACGTCGCCACACAGTTCAACGGAGTCTCCGTCGTGACCAAGGCCAACGTCTATTTTGACGGCAACGTGGTCAGCTACACGCTTCTCCTGCCCGGGGGTGAGAAGAAGACGGTGGGGCTGATTCGGCCGGGATCGTTTCATTTCAGCACGGGCGCCCCGGAGAGGATGGAGATCGTGGACGGGGCGTGCCGGGTCAGGATCGACGGCGCGACCGAGACGAGCGTCCAAGCGGCGGGCTCGCAGTTCGAGGTCCCCGGGAAAAGCGGCTTCCAGATCGAGGTTGAACGCGGCCTTTGCCACTACATCTGCTCATTCCTGACCTGAGGCGGCTGGCGGCCCTGTCGCTGCTGCCCCTAGGCGCGTTTGGCGAGGACGCCGCCCTTCCCAAGGGCCTGTACGCCGAGATCACGACCCCCAGGGGCGTGATCACCTGCGAGCTCGAGTACGTGCGGGCGCCCCTGACCGTCACCAACTTCGTGGGCCTGGCGGAGGGCACGCTCGGGCCCGGGCCCCGGAAGCCCTTCTTCGACGGCCTGAAGTTCCACCGCGTCGTCCCGGGATTCGTCATCCAGGGCGGCGACCCGCTCGGGACCGGCGAGGGCGGCCCCGGCTACGAGTTTCCCGACGAGTTCTCGCCGGCGCTCGGAAACAGCTCGGCCGGCGTCCTGTCGATGGCCAATGACGGGCCCGACACGAACGGCTCTCAGTTCTTCATCACGCTCGCGCCGGTCGAGCGCCTCAACTACCTGCATTCCGTGTTCGGCCGCACCGTGCGCGGCGCGGACGTCCCCGCGAAGGTCGTCCAGGACGACGTTATGCGCGTGAAGGTCCTGCGCATCGGGGCGGCAGCGAAGGCATTCCGGGCCGACCAGGCCTCCTTCGACGCGCTTCTTGCAAAGGCGAACAGGTACCAGGCCGAGAAGGAGCCGGGTCCCAGGGCCCATTTTGACGACCCCGACAAGCTCCTGCCGGCCGACCCGCCGCGCGCGCTCAACTTCAACTACAAGCTGGCCAACTTTGAACGCGCAACTGGGTTGCGAATATACGCAAGGGTGTTCGCAAAGTTCGCGCCGGCCTCGGCCGGCGACACGCCCCAGGCGTTCACCGACAAGCTCGCGCGCTCGCTCAAGCTCGGGGACAGCGGCGTGCTCGCCGTCTACTTTGCGGACACCGGGAAATGGAGCCTGAGCCTCGGAAAGGCGCTCGCCGGAAAGCTCACAAAATCCCCATCAGGATCTAAGGAATCGGCAAAAAACTCCTCAAACGAGGTCAGTTTAGACATGTTTTTTACAAATGCTCGTGGACGGGAGGCCAAATACACCGACCAGACGAAAGCAACTTTACCAAATTTTTTACAAATACCGGGCCAAAAATTGAAGATCAACGTCGATTCCATCCTGGATGAATTACTGATCGAAACGTCTTCATAAAAAAATACTTACGCATCTTTTCTGATTGCGGAGTGAATCCATGACCCCCTAGTACTGTCAGTGAGCGCTGGGAATGCCCTCAAAACACCCCCCTTACCCGGTTTCGTTTTTTACAAATTTTTCCCAATTTGTTCCATCCTCGTGTGCTCTCCGCGTGCCTTTGGAGCCCGGAAATGGCATATCTTATACGGCCGACAAGCGCGGCTATACATCATGAAGTTATCATCCCGTGCCGCTTCACGGGGGTTTACCCTCGTTGAGATAATGATAGTGGTCGTCATCATTGGCCTCCTGGCCACGATGGCGATCCCTGCATTCAAGCGGGTGACGAACGCTTCCCAGGACAAGGCCGTCCTGAACAACGCCCTGCAGCTCTCGGCCGCGGCGGACCAGTACTTCCTCGAGTCCGGCGTCTCGACCGCCGCCGTGGGCGACCTGGTGGGGCCGACCCAGTACATCAAGGTCCTCAACTCCGTCGCCAGCGAGTCCTACCCCACCGCCTTCACCCAGGCGACGACGATCACCGTCAACGGGGTCGGCGGCACGCGGACCATCACCTACCACATGTGACCCGGGGGCCGGCTAGCGCCTCCAGTTGAAGTTCGTCGCGCCCAGGCTAGAGTCATCCTCGCCCCGGTTGAAGACCCTCACGGCGGCCCAGGCGAGGGCGGTTATCGTGAGCGCGAGCGCGGCGAGCGACAGCCATACGGGGAAGAAGTGGATCCCGAGCACCGCCCCGCGCATCAGGTCGACCGCGTAGGCGACGGGGTCGAGGTGCGCCGCGACCTGCATCCAGTGGGGAGCCGCCATGAGCGGGTACAGGCCGCCCGAGAGGAAGAACATCGGCAGAAGGACGGCGTTGCTCACGATCGGGAAGACCGTCGTCGAGTTGAAGCGGCAGGCGAAGCCGACGCCTATCGCGGAGAACGTGAGCGAGGCCAGCGCCATGGCTCCGACCATCTCCATCCCCTGCACCAGGTCCAGCGAGGCGCCCGCAAGGGGGGCGAAGGGCAGCAGGATGACCCCCTGGGCGAACGACTGCAGGGCGCCGGCGATGATCTTGCCGAACGCGATCGCGGAGCGCGGGACCGGCGCCACGAGGACCGCCTTGAAGAACCCGATCTGCCTGTCGAAGACGATCGTGATCGCGGCGAAGGTCGCCGAGAAGAGCAGCGACAGCCCCATCGTCCCGGGGAAGATGAAGCGCCGGTAGTCGCCGCCTCCCATCTTGGCGCTGGCGCCGATGCCGGCGCCGAGGACGAAGAGGTACAGGAGGGGCTGGATCAGGCCGGCGACAAGCCGAGCGCGGTCCAGCCAGAACCGCTTCAGGTCCAGGATGACGATGGCGAAGATGGCCCGCATCATGGCTTGCCCCCTCCCCCCTCGAGCCCGCGGCCCGTCAGCTTGAGGAACACGTCCTCAAGGCTCGGCTCGTGGACCTCCGCCCTCTCTACCCGCACGGGCAGGTTGCGCAGCAGGTCCGGGAGGATCGCGGCCGGGTCGGCGTGGACGAGCGTGATCCGCTGGCCCCCCTCCTCCACGGCGAAGCCCCTCTCCCTGAGCCAGGCGCGGGCCTGGGGGTCGTTGTCCGTTTTCAGGGTCACGACGCCGCCGCCGACGCGGGCCTTGAGCTCGGCAGGCGTGCCGAGGGCCACGATCCGGCCCGAGTCGATGAGCGCGATCCTGTCGGCGACCTCGGCCTCCTCCATGTAGTGGGTCGTGAAGAAGACGGTTCGGCCCTCGTCGGCCAGGCCCCGTATCTGCCCCCAGAACATCCGGCGTGCGTCGACGTCGAGGCCAAGCGTGGCCTCATCGAGGAAAAGGACGCGCGGATCCGTGACGAGCGCGCGGGCGAGCTCGAGCTTCCTGCGCTGGCCGCCCGACAGGGTCTTCGCGAGGCGGTCGGCGACGTCGGCGATGCCGAGCTGGGCGAGGATCTCGGAGGCGCGCTTCTTCGCGGAGGACATCGTGTGCCCGTAGAGCAGTCCCATCAGCATCAGGTTGTCGCGGCCGCTCAGGCGCTGCTCGATCGCGGGCTCCTGGAAGACGATCCCCATCTGGCGGCGGATGGCGTCTCGGTGGGTGACCACGTCCATCCCGAGCACCCGGGCGGCGCCCCCCGTGGGCGCGCGCAGGGTCGCGAGGATCGAGAAGAGCGTGGTCTTGCCCGCGCCGTTGGGCCCCAGGAGCGCGAACATCTCCCCCCTGCCGACGGTGAGGTCGATGCCCTTGAGCGCCTCGACCTTGCCGTAGTTCTTGGAAAGCGACCTTACCTCGACGGCCGCCGACCCGCTGTCTTCGGATGGGGCGGGGGAGCTGGGCATCGCCGCTTGTGAAAGCCACCGCCGGGACGAAGGCAACATGTCTTTTGCCGAAAAAGGCGTGTTGCCATCCCCCGCAGGGTGCCTTTGGTGCAGCCACGCCACCATGCGGAGCCCCCTCTACCTTCTCCTCCTGGGCGTCGCCCTCCTGACCCTGGCGCTCGTCGTGCGCTCCGGGATGCTGGCCAGCCGGCACCCCGAGGAGCCGATCAACAGCGCGATGAGGGCCTCGATGGCGGAGACCTCCCCGCAGCTCTCGACCGAGGACGCGTCCCGGATACGAAAGGATTTCCCGACGGCATACACGACGAAGTCGGGCCTCATGTACATCAACCTGGACCCCGGGACCGGCACGGCGACCCCGCGGGTCGGCGACACGATCGTGGCCAACTACTCCGGCCGGCTCCTCGACGGGACGCCCTTCGACAGCTCCAGGGCGCACGGGGGGCCCTTCAGGTTCCAGGTGGGCGTCAGCCCCGTGATCAAGGGATGGGACGAGGCCTTCCTCGCCATGAGGAAGGGCGCGAAGCGCACCCTCATCATCCCCTACTGGCTGGGCTACGGCGACGCGGGCAGCCCGCCCGTGATCCCCCCGCGCGCAACGCTGGTCTTCGACGTCGAGCTGGTCGACTTCCACTGACCTTACTCGTGGTAGCGGGTGATCGGCGCCTGCAGCCGGTCCACGAGCGTCCGGTCGAAGAGCTTGAACCTCGAGTCGACCTCGGCCACGCCGAGGTGCGTCACCGCGATTCCCGCGGCGAGGAGCGTGCTCTTCGCGAGGGTGCGCACGATGCGGCGCCCCTTGCCGGCCGCAGAGGACAGCCGACGGGCGGCCGCG